>Ga0126370_10001377_pt1 | contig 11066 bp, 9 predicted proteins | sample PanSoiMetaPlot_3_FD_92586 | JGI IMG/M metagenome (GOLD analysis project Ga0126370, IMG submission 92586) | Tropical forest soil microbial communities from Panama - MetaG Plot_3 | ecosystem: Environmental > Terrestrial > Soil > Tropical forest > Bulk soil | place: Panama | collected 2016-02-17 | reverse complement strand
CATACCGCCGCTACCGGGCGAGGATCGCAATGCCCCAATCATCAATCAGCCGGGAGCGCGTCGTCGGCGTCCTCGATTGCGCTCTTATAAGACCGCCCGCGCCGGTTGGCCAGCCGTTTCCCCAGGCGATCAAAGTAAAGATAGATCACGGGCGTCGTATAGAGCGTGAGCAACTGGCTGAGAAGCAGGCCGCCAACGATCGTGATCCCGAGGGGGCGCCTCAATTCCGAGCCAGTTCCCGTTCCCAGTGCCAGGGGCAAGCCGCCGAGCAATGCCGCCATGGTGGTCATCATGATGGGCCGGAATCTGAGCAGGCAGGCTTCATAAATCGCGTCTCGCGGATTCTTGCCGCCTTCGCGCTCGGCTTCGAGGGCGAAGTCGATCATCATAATGGCGTTCTTCTTGACGATTCCTATCAGGAGGATGATGCCGATCAGGGCAATCACGCTCAACTCGGTGCGGCAGATCAGGAGCGCCAGGATGGCGCCGACACCGGCCGATGGAAGCGTCGAGAGTATAGTGATGGGATGTATGTAGCTTTCGTACAAGACCCCCAGCACGATGTAAACGGTGATCAGCGCGGCCAGTATCAGGAGCGGCTCGTTGGACAGCGACGACTGGAAAGCCAGCGCCGTGCCCTGGAACCCGGCCTGTATCGAAGCCGGCATGCCCAGATCGCGCTTAGCGTCTTCGATTGCCTTGACGGCGTCGCCAAGGGCCGCGCCTGGAGCAAGATTGAATGACAGCGTGACTGCCGGGAACTGGCCCTGGTGATTGACCGCGAGAGTCGTTGTCGACGGCTCGAAGTGGGTAAAGGTGTCGAGCGGTACCTGGGTTCCCGATGCGGACCGGACATAGATGTTTTTGAGCGTATCAGGGTTTCGCTGCAGGTTCGGATCGACCTCGATCACAACGTGATATTGATTGAGCTGAGTGAAGATGGTCGACACCTGACGTTGCCCAAAAGCGTCATAGAGGGTGTCATCTATCGCCTGGGGAGTTATGCCCAGGCGCGATGCGGTATTGCGGTCGATCACCAGATCGGCTTTGAGCCCGCCGGACTGCTGGTCACTGGCCGCGTCGCGGAGCTGTGGGAGGGTCTGCATTTGAGCAAGCAGTTTCGGAGCCCACGTGTTCAGCTCGTCGGCGTTAGGGTCTTCCAGGCTGTACTGAAACTGGGTCCTGCTGACGCGGTCTTCGACGGTCAGGTCCTGGACGGGCTGCATGAACAAAGTAATGCCGTCCACTTTTGCGAGGGGCGGCTGCAGCCTTCTGATGATGTCGCTGGCGGAGGCGTTTCGCTCTTCCAGCGGTTTGAGGTTGATCTGAATGCGACCGCTGTTGACGGTCAAGTTAGTGCCATCAACGCCGATGAAGGAGGACAGGCTTTCGACGGCGTGGTCCTGCAGTATAATGCTGGCCAACTTTTGCTGGCGATCAGCCATTCCTGCGAATGATATGGTTTGGGGCGCTTCCGAGATTCCAAGGATGACGCCGGTATCCTGGACTGGAAAGAAGCCCTTAGGAACGATTACGTAGAGGAAGGTCGTGCCAACCAGCGTCAGGATCGCAATAAGCAGGGTCTCGGGTTGATGTGCGAGCACCCAGTGCAGGGTCTGTCCATACCGCCTTATGACCCAGTCAAAGACTCTTTCGGACCATCGATAAAAACTGGTTTGTTGAGAGGCCGGTTTGTGCCGCAAAAGCTTGGCGCACATCATCGGGGTCAGGGTGAGCGAAACCACGGCTGAAACCAGGATGGTGACGCTCAGGGTGATTGCGAACTCGCGAAACAGGCGGCCGACGATATCTCCCATGAAGAGCAGGGGAATGAGGACGGCGATCAGCGAAACGGTGAGCGATACGATCGTGAATCCGATCTGCTCGGAGCCTTTAAGAGCGGCCCTGAGCGGCGAATCCCCTTCCTCGATGTAGCGCGCGATATTCTCGATCATGACAATGGCATCGTCCACCACGAAGCCTGTCGAGATCGTCAGCGCCATTAGGGTCAGGTTATTCAGGCTGTAACCCAGCAAATACATGACTCCGAACGTCCCGACCAGGGATAAGGGAACGGCGATGCTGGGAATCACGGTTGCAGCCAGGTTTCGCAGGAAGAGAAAGATGACCATTACGACGAGAGCGACCGTCAACATCAAGGAAAACTGTACGTCCTTTACTGAAGCTCTAATGGTGGTCGTACGATCGGTCAGGATTGCGACATCGACTGCGGATGGCAGTGAGAGTTTGAGCTGCGGCAGAAGCTTTTCAATGCGGTCGACGACTCCGATTATATTAGCGCCGGGCTGCCGCTGAATGTTCAGGATGACGGCGGGATCTTCGTTCATCCAGGCAGCCTGCTTGACGTTTTCGGCGTCGTCAATAATGTCGGCGACATCGGAAAGGCGTATTGGCGCGCCGTTGCGGTACGCTATTATCACCGACTTGTAATTGGCGCTCGAGACCAATTGATCATTGGCATCTATTGTAAAAGCCTGGCGGGGACCGTCGAAATTGCCTTTGGCCTCGTTGACGTTGGCCGCCGCAATGGCTGATCGCAGATCCTCGAGGCTCAGCCCGTGAGCAGCCAGGGCCATGGGATTGGCCTGAATCCTGACCGCCGGCTTCTGGCCTCCGCTAATGCTGACCAGTCCAACCCCGGGCAATTGGGAAATCTTCTGGGCGAGCCTGGTGTCGGCCAGGTCCTGGACCTTCGAAAGGGGCATGGTTTGAGAGGTCAGGGCCAGAGTCAGAATCGGTGCGTCCGCCGGATTGGTCTTGTTATAAGCCGGCGGGTTGGGCAGGTCCCGAGGCAAAAACGTGGTCGCAGCGTTGATGCCAGCCTGGACTTCCTGTTCGGCCACATCGATGTTCAGATCCAGGTTGAACTGAAGTACGATCAGAGAGCAAGTGAATGAGCTGGTCGAGGTCATCTGATTCAGGCCGGGCATCTGCCCGAACTGGCGCTCGAGCGGAGCAGTGACCGACGAAGCCATCACGTCGGGGCTTGCCCCCGGATAAAATGTCAAGACCTGAATCGTGGGATAATCGACCTGTGGCAATGCCGAGACCGGCAGTTCCCTGTAAGCAACTATGCCCGATAACAAAATCGCGGCCATCAGCAAGGAGGTCGCGACCGGGCGCAATATGAAGGTTCGGGAGGGGTTCATTGCCCGGGCCTCGTGCCGGAACCTACGAGGACTTTACTGCCGGCGCGGAGCTTGTCGGTTCCATCGGTTACTACCTGGTCGCCTTCTGAGAGGCCGGATTCTATCGATGCGTCATTGCCCTCCGTTACGCCGACCTTGACCTGACGAACTTCGGCGGTCTTGTCCTGATTGATGGCATAGACAAACGTTCCTTGTGGACCCCGCTGTATCGCAACGGCAGGCACCAGGATCTGCGCCTTTTTTACGTCGACAAGGAGGCGGGCGTTGACGAACTGGTTTGGGAACAGGGAATTTTCCTTGTTATCAAAGATGGCTTTGAGCTTGGAAGTCCCGGTGGCCGGGTCGATTTGATTGTCTAGCGTGAGGAGGCGGCCAGTGGCGATCTTAGTCTGTCCGCTGCGATCGAAAGCCTCGACGGGCAGATTCTGGCCGGCTCTGAGCTTTGCCAAAACGTCTTTCAGATTGTCTTCGGGGATCGAGAAGAGCACAGCGATGGGTTGGACCTGGGTGATCACCAAAAGACCGTTCGCATCGCTGGCGTGGACCATGTTACCTACATCGACGAGGCGCAACCCGATTCGGCCGCTAATCGGGGCTTTGATCACACAGTACACGATCTGGAGCTTGGCGTTGTCGATCTGAGCTTCGTCGGCCTTGATTACGGCTTCATCGGAACGAACGACTGCTGCTTGAGTATCGAGCTGCTGTTGTGGAATCACTCCCTTTTGGGCGAGCATTTGAAACCGTGCCAGGTCGACTTTGGCGTTGTTCAGCGTAGCCTCGTCCTTGGCAAGCTGGGCTTCGGCCTGAGCGAGCATCACCTGGAAGGGTCTGGGGTCGATCTCGGCCAGCAGGTCTCCCTGCTTCGCAAACTCGCCTTCCTTAAAGGCGACTCGAACGAGCTGACCATCGACGCGGCTCTTAACTGTAACCGTATTGATTGGAGCGACGGATCCAAGTCCGTTCAGATAAACTGAGATCTCACCCGTTCTGGCAGCCGCGATGACAACAGGTGTCGGCCCTCCGCCGCCAGGCGGGGCTGGCTTGACTGCCGCAGCTTGTTTGGCTTGCCAGCGTCCGTAAAGCACGTATGCTCCGATCCCGAGTGCGAGCAGGACTAGCCATACCAGCCAACGGCGTCCTTTCTTCGGCCTCAACGCGGGCGGTTGTGATATCTCAATGTCTTCCGCGTCTTTTACAAGCGTCGATAACTTGTCGGAATTCATTTTTCGTTAACCCGAACTCCTTAACCCCAGAACCGCCGTGTACTTTCTCTGGTTCTCCTTGATCTGAGTAGCCTATCACACGGCTCAAGCCCGAGCATCTTCCAAAGGGGAGCACCGTCCCGCCTCCGCAGAGGGTCGCTTCGCGGAGGCCATCCGGAATGTGCTGTTGTCGAAGGCACTTAGGGCGTCCAACGGCCCTAATAGACCATTACGTCGGGACTACCCATCCAGCTACACCTTTTTCGAGGTGCTGGATCGGTTTTTGTCTAGCGGAGCAGTGACCTCTGTCAGAATTCAGTGTCTTAGCGCCGAGTGAACGACCTTGAAGGGCGTCAGGTCATATCCGTTACGGTCCAGCCGAAGGTCTATCGGCCTACAAGACTAAGCCAGGCATCAAGACTTGGTATTCTCAAGTAATAATTTTCTCTTTTGAGGTCATCTAGCGTGCCGGAGGGTTTCGAAGCGTAGTTGTGGCCCGGAAAAACTACAGTATCGCCAGGAAGTTTGGCCAAAACGTTGGTCAGCGAATAGTACATCTGTTCTGGATCGCTGCCGGGCAGATCGACTCTGCCGCAGCCGTTAATGAAAAGGGTGTCGCCTGAAACCAGGGCGGATTCGGCGAGGAAGCACTGGCTACCCGGAGTATGACCGGGTGTATGTAGGAACCTCAATTTGATGTTCCCGATGTGTTCCTCGTCGCCTCCATCATGAGCCACAAAGTCGCTCTTGGAGAGGCCGGTTACCTTGACGAGGCCCTCGACCTCCTTCGCGTTGGCGTGAAGCCTGACGGGCCGCAGCGCCATCAGATCGGCGAGACCGGCGATGTTCCAACCGAACATCGAGCCTCCAACGTGGTCCTGATGGTAGTGGGTAATCAAAGCTCCGTCCAGTTCCATCCCCTCGCGATCAATGAAGTCAAGGATGCCCTTTACATCCCACGCAGGATCGACGACCATGCACTTGCGCGTTGCAGCATCGCCTACCAGGTAAACGAAGTTGGCCATCTGAGAGGCCGTATCATCGTTGATGGCGAAATCGCGGCCGGCCAGTAACTGACGAAGGTAGAGTCCCATCTGTAGCGTTCTCGTTCGTGACCTCGTTTTTGTGCTGCGCAAGAAGCTGTGCTGTGCAACAAAGCTGTGCGGCGCAACAAGACCGAACCAGGGTTCAGTCCTATTATGACACTAACATGCGTTCACTCGATCCGCCAGCATTGGTTCCGGAGTATTGCTGTTTTGACGTTGAATAGCTTGTGGATTATCGGTTATTGTTGGCGCGCGACTTCGTCCCTGTAGCGCGTTTCTTAACAGCGCTGCAATTTCCGAATTCAACAGACTCAGCAAATCAGGAGGTGGTTCAATGGACAAGGACAAGCTCACTCGAGCCGCTGAGCCCACGGCTCTTTCCGAATATTTGGCGGGCATGCCAATGGGTCAAATGCACGGCCATGGCAATATGGGGCGCGTTGAAACAGTCCGGACAGATGATCACAAGGGGCATCACATTTCCATCAAGACTATTTATGAGATCGAGGTAGACGGCAAACCATTGATGGTGCCGCTTGGGGTGGATAACAGCGGACAATTGCACTGTCACGCTCTGCCGAACTACCAGTTCAAATCAGCGATTGACCTGGTGAAGCTGCTGATTGATGTGTTTCCTAAGGACTTCACGGGAGGCGGCTCCTCAGGAGGGCACAGCGGCGGGCAGAGCGGGGGGCACGGTCAGCAGGATAGCCAGTCCGGGAATCAGCGGGAAGGTTCGGGTGGACACCCACATATGTGAAGAGAAAGGAGGTTAGTCAGATGGCAGTCACTCGAAAAAACATCTTGAATGACAGCTCGGTCAGGGACAAGTTCATCCAAGGAGTGAAGTTGCTCAAAGCCGAGGATAGCGGAAAGACAACGGCAGATTTCGGGATTGCCGGCGATCCGACTCCGGTGAGCACCTATGATCTATTTGTGATCTGGCATCACCGTGCGATGATGCAACTGACTCCCGCGCCTCCGCGGCCTAATCCGACTGGGAGGAACGCCGCACATCGAGGCTCTGTGTTCCTCCCGTGGCACCGAGTAATGTTGCTTATGCTGGAGCGAAACCTCCAGCGGGTTCTGAATGACGACTCCTTTGGGTTGCCCTATTGGGATTGGGGTGCGACCGGAGATCTGGATCCCGATCAGCAGAAACAGGCGGCGATCTGGGGAGCAGACTGCCTGGGAGGCGATGGCAACCCCGTCCAGAGCGGTCCATTTGCGTTTAACCCGGATGATCCCGCCTCATGGAGGGTTCGGGTAGAGGGGAACTCGGCGGGAGAACTCGTAGGCACGGACCGGGGATTGTGGCGCGTGTTCGCGAGTTCGGATGACGGCGTGCCTGACCTTCCGACCACTCAGCAGGCGACTGACGCTGTCGGATTGACTCCCTATGATGTCGCACAATGGGATGTCGCATCGTCAGATGGGATGCGCAATCTATTGGAGGGTTGGCGCAGTCCACGCTCAGAACCTGAACACCATAATCGAGTGCACGTGTGGGTGGGGGGCGACATGTGGCCATCTACTTCACCGAATGACCCCGTGTTTTATTTGAATCACTGCAACGTGGATCGACTGTGGGAAACGTGGATGCAGCAAAACGGAAGACAGTACCTACCGGACATGACGGCCAGCGACGACCTGATGGGGCACCGCATAGACGACCCTCTGGCATCGCCGCCGGGTGCCAGCGCCACGCCGCGGGAGGTACTGGATATAAGCGAGAACTACACTTACGACGTTCTGGGTTGAGCCGTAGTGTCATCTTCCAATGCCTGGAATGATTGCGATTGACGAGTAGTGTCTTGAAAAGGACGAGGAACTACTGTAGAACTTTGTTGATATGAAACTGTCACGGGTAGTCATTATTGTTGTGGCGGCCGTCCTCCTTGGGTTGAGCGGTTGCGATCGGCAGGCGAAGCAGGCTATGGAACCGGTGGACCAGTTTCTGAAGCCGATGGGACCAAAAGAGACCAAGATGAGTCTGTTTGTGCCCGACCCCGCATCCGCTGACCGGGCATACCTGAGCGTTGCTGTTACTTGGAATTTTGCCAACCCGTCTGGTCAGCCCCAAAAAGAGAACCTGGGCTTCATTATGAAGAAGAGCGGCGAGAAGTGGGAAATCGAGAAGCCTGGGGTTAAATATACTGATGACAAGAGCAATGCTCTCACTCTACTAAAAGGCGGGAAATTCTAAGCCAATAGATCGTGATTATCGATTCTTGCTTGGCAACCACTCACCGCTGGTCTGTTCACCGAACTGCTTCTTGTAAAGAGCCTGCTCGTCTTTAAACCCAGCCTGTCCGATGGCGAATCGCTGGTCGGCCTTGCCTGAGGCAAAAATGCCTCCCTCGGCGATCGCGCCGTATTGTGCCACTTCGTTATCGGCCCTGGCAGTTTCCCTTTGCTTGTAGGGACGTTCGTATCCGCCGCCAATCCCGAAGCCATTGCGCCGGGCAGCCAGGCTGCGCGAGGGATGATTCTGCACGCTTGGGGATTTGGCAAGGGTAAGATCCTCAGAAGCTCGTTTGTCAGGCACTCAGAACCTCCAGGGCAATAGGAACTGCCACCGAACAAAGTATAGTGGTAGGGGATCGCAATTGTACAGAGTTCTCCCGGGAGGGCGTAACCGCCAAGACAATTGAAATTTGGTCGACGCCGAGTCAGAGACTCGCCCCACAGCAAGCGGAGAAGCCGCGAGAAATGTCACACTAGAGGGCGGCGCAGCCGCCGTAAGAGCGAGCCAGCAGGAGCAGGACCAGCTCACAGCCTCGGAACCGGCGAGGCAGTTAAGGAGCAGTGTTTTGAAGCTTGCCGCCCTTGGCGGAGAGCATCAGTTTGACCAGTTCTTCGGTTACTCTTGGCTCGAGCCCTTCCGTGTGTCCCTTATTGAGCCTGATTATGTCAGCGACGACTATGCCATCTTTGCAATCCTGATAGGTGTAGACCTCTGCCTTGCCGGGCGAAGGCAAGAGTCCCCAGGCTGGATTAGGCGGACTCTGTCGAGTTGAATCGTAGACATAGCCGGACTTCGTATCGACAATCTCTTGCGGCGCGCGTCGCGAGCCGCAGTTGTACTTGGCGGCCCAGGCTGAAGTTTCCGGGATGCCTTTGTCGTCCATTTCGCGCTGCCCGGTTTCGTATATGAAGGAGAAATCAGCAGCAGGCGGTTCGCGCAATGCAGCGGCTGCGGCTGCCATGCTGGCCGGAGTCACAGCAGGATTGCCGGCTGGCGCTGCTGCCGGAGGCCTAGGAGGTCCGAAGCTTGATGCGCGAACGGGCTGCCCGCCGAGGCGGCCGCCAGAGAGGCTGAGCCATCCGTCGACCTTGTCCTTAAAGAAGTCAGTACGGACGATCCTGTTCGAGGTCATGCCACCCTGAGAGTGGCCGACTAGCCAGAATGCTTTGATGTTCTGGCGTCCGATCTGGTCGATGATACTTGTGACGATGTTCTGAAGGTATTCGTCGTCGGCCGCACTCCAGACTCGTGTAGGCGAGTTCGGCGTCGCGATGACCAGGCGGTATTTGTCCTTGTAGTCCATGAGCGGGAAATAGTGACGCTGCCAGTTGCCGTAGGAGCCGGCACCGTGGAGACTGAGGATGAAGGTTACTTTCTCGCCGGGCTTGAGGTCGCAGGGGTAATCAAGGAAGTAGGTGCGCCGGGTCTTCATCTCGACCGCCGATCCCTGATTAATGACGCGCTCCGGAGGGCAATCTTTTTCCGGGCATTGAAGGATGGGCAGAGGCGTACAGGAGACGCCGGAAAGCTGCAGGGGCTGTTGAGCACGGGCGAATCCGGTGAAGCCGACGATGGCGATCACAAATGCCAGCAGTCTAACGACATTGAGTGACATATCAAGTTCCTCCCGAGTGGTTGGCGTGAATAGTCCCGGCCCAGTATTCTAAGGCAGGCATCGCGCCCGCTGCAGCATGGCCGGGTGCTCGGATGTCCAGGCGACGCAGCAAACTTACCGATCGGTCGGTTAACTGTCAAGCTGTTTTTGAAAGGCGGAGGCCAGAACCGAAGTCGCGCTTCCCAGGCAGGTCCTTAGGCTGTAAGCAAGCCACTCCGGCTTGATGACTGATAATGCCGATCAACTCGCCATTGAAATAAAGAACCGGGTTGCCGAGGGACCGGCTTCGCACCCAGTCTTTGCGTGAGCGCCTAATGAGGAACTAACTGCCGCCCGCGGCCTTGGCTTCAACTTCGCCGATCGATGCATCGTCGAAGTCCTGGGTGTCGTCAAAGTCTCCTCCGTCATCCAGGTCCTGCCCGTCATCCAGGTCTCTTCCGTCATCGCGGCGATTGCTGGCATACCCGTACTGTTTCAGTCTTCGATACAGGGTGCGCCGGTCGATCCCGAGAACCTCTGCTGTTCTGATCTGATGTCCTCCGGTTTTTTCGAGAACCCTGAGGATATACCGGCGTTCGACGTCGGCTAGCGAGGCGTCGTCGAGTGCCGCTTCTTCAACGAGATCGCGTTCCGGCCGGGTGACGCTTCCCGGCAAGTCCTCGGGCATGAGAATGTCACCACTTCCCATGGTCAGGGCGTGTTCGATGGCATTCTCGAGTTCGCGGACGTTGCCCGGCCAGACATGGGTCATCAAAACGCGCATGGCCTCATTAGAGAAGCGCCTGCATTGCTCTCCATGCTGTTGCGCGAACTTCTCCAGGAAGTGGTGAACGAGGAGCGGGATATCCTCTCGCCGGTCCTTGAGGTCAGGAATGAAGATAGGCACTACATTCAGGCGATAGTAGAGGTCCTGGCGGAATTCGCCATTCTTGACGGCTTCCTCAAGGTTCTGGTTGCTGGCGGAAACCAGCCTGATATCGATAGGAATATTCTCGCGGCCGCCGACTTTTCTAACGACCCTTTCCTGCAATACCCGCAGCAGTTTAACCTGGAGGTTTTGAGAAAGGGTATTTATCTCGTCGAGGAACAAGGTACCGCCCTGGGCTTCCTCGATGAGCCCGCGCCTGGTCTCGTGAGCACCGGTAAAGGCCCCTTTTTGATGGCCAAAGAGCTCAGACTCGAGGAGTGTCTCTGGTATGGCGGAGCAGTTTATCGGAACGAACGGAGCGTTTCTCCTGTCTGAATTGTAGTGGATAGCGCGAGCGACCAGTTCCTTTCCGGTGCCGGTCGAGCCGATGATGAGCGCCGATGAGTCCTTTCGCGCGGCCACGCGTTTGATGACTTCAAAGAGCTGCTGCATGGGCTTGCTGCGACCGACGATGTTTGAGAAGTTGTATCGATTCCGGACTTCGTCTCTGAGGACCTTTATCTCGCGGCGGAGGTTGCGGCGTTCCACGGCCTTCTCGACCGTGATGGCGAGCTCGTCGAGCTGGAATGGTTTCGCGATATAGTCTTCGGCCCCCAGTTTCATAGCCTCAACCGCGGACGAGATTGAGCTGAAGGCCGTCATGATGATTACGGCGACCTCGGGGGAGTCGACCTGAATCCGAGCCAGCAGCTCCAGGCCGCTCATTCCCGGCAGCTTGATATCGGTTATGACGAGGGCGCAGTCCTTGTCCTCAATTCGTGAAAGAGCTTCTTCACCGTTTTGCACTGCATCGACGATATATCCTCGATCAGTGAAGAAGGAGGTCAACAACTCGCACATTGGAGCCTCGTCTT
>Ga0126370_10001376_pt1 | contig 11074 bp, 8 predicted proteins | sample PanSoiMetaPlot_3_FD_92586 | JGI IMG/M metagenome (GOLD analysis project Ga0126370, IMG submission 92586) | Tropical forest soil microbial communities from Panama - MetaG Plot_3 | ecosystem: Environmental > Terrestrial > Soil > Tropical forest > Bulk soil | place: Panama | collected 2016-02-17 | reverse complement strand
TTGGCCGGGCCTGATAACCGATGCGAAGTGCATCGCGAAATCCCTTGGTGATCAAAAGCAGCGTACGCTCGCCCTTGCGCTCAAGGAGCGCATTGGTGGCGACGGTCGTGCCCATCTTGACGGCACCGATGCGCTCGCTCGGGATTGCCGCGCCAGGCGGCAATCCGAGCAGGTGTCGGATGCCGTGCACCGCCGCGTCCCGATAGGCCTCGGGATTTTCAGAAAGGAGCTTGTGTGTAACAAGAGAACCGTCGGGCTGTCTGCCGATCACATCGGTAAAGGTGCCGCCGCGATCGATCCAGAATTCCCAGCTCCCGCCCATATTGCCAGTGCTGCGGCCCGATATGCTCTCAGACATGCAGAAAACCACAATCGATTTCGCTTTGGAGCCGTTTTTGTGGCACATTGAGCCACGACCACGACCGCAAGCCGATCGAAGATCGGATCGCAACACGACTAGTTGAGCACGCAACGATGCACAAGATCGCGATCTCTTCTGCCGCACTCGACCGCATGACCGCACGTATGGGCAAATTGCATCCGTTCAATGCGATCGGGCCGCGCAAGACCGCCTTGCTGGTCATCGACATGCAGAACTATTTCGTCAAGCAGGGCCATCAGGGGGAAATTCCGCTGGCGCGTGAAATTGTGCCGAACATCAATAGGCTCGCCGAGGGGCTACGGTCACGCGGAGGTCATGTGGTCTGGATTCGTAATGGGACGCGAGACACGCGGGAAAGCTGGTCCACCTTGCACGAGTCTTTGCTGACGTCTGATCGGGTGGAACGGCGTCTTGCGGCGATGGACATCGATGGCGACGGTTACGCCTATTGGCATCTCAATGACATTCGCCCCGAAGATGCGCAGATAACTAAGACCCGCTACAGCGCCTTTATCCAGGGCGCCTCGAACGTCGAGCAATACTTGCGCGCGCGCAACATCGACACGCTCCTAATCGCGGGGACTGCTACCAATGTCTGCTGCGAAAGCTCGGGGCGGGACGCGATGATGCTCAATTTCAAGGTCGTGATGGTGTCGGACGCGCTCGCCACTCACACCGACGCGGAACACAATGCGAGCTTGTCGGCGTTCTACGGTCAGTTCGGCGACGTGCAGACGACAAATGAGGCGCTGCTATCACTGGAGCGCGGCGATAAGGCGAGGGCCGCGGCGTAATTGCCGATTTCACGACGCCGCCTTCATATCCTCCGGCGTCGCAATGTATTTTTCCATTTTTGGCGCCGCTCCGTTGCGGCGCATTTCCTCGAGCCAGATGCGGTGGATACGTGGATCCTGATCCTCGTATTCGATCTGGTCGCCGCCTTCTTTCACGCTTTTCGAAACCGCCGGCGGGTCGCCTTCGCTCGCACCAAGAAGCGAAACGCGCTGCGCCCGCATCGTTGGATAGCGCAAGCCGCCGACCGCTGTGGCGAGATAACGCGCCGGCTCGGCCCAGGTATTGAAGTGCTGATGAAATTGCCGGTCGGCGGGCACCAGCACCATCCCATGCTTCCAATCGATGCGCCGGAAGTCCCGCTCGTGCTCGTACCAGAGCAGTGAGAAGCCCTGACCCACCACGCACATCACGTGAAAGCTCGGTCCATGACGATGCGCTTTCTTGTAAGTGCCAACGGGCATTTCCGAAATATGTGCGTGCATGGTGCCGTCGGCGAGCACAAACATGATGTTGGTGCCGCCGGCACCGCGGTCGCCCCAGCTTTTCAGTTCGATTGCGGTCAGGTCTGGAACAAAATTGGTTTCCCACATGTGGTTGCCCGGTCGTACCGTGATGAGGTCGCCCTCGCCGGAGAAGTATTCCTGCTTGCCGGCGCGGTCGCTGAAATCGAAATCGCAGCCGAACACGAACGCCTCATTGTGGAAGGTGTTCATCACCATCGGCAGGTTTGTGGTACTGACAAGGAGCGCCCGCTCGGCGCCGCTAGCGTTGAAGTGGCGGTGCTTGGCGTTGAGCGGAATGGCAAAAAGGCTCTTGGCGCCCCATTCGAAGCTACGGCGGCTGCCATCGGGCAATTCGAGTTGCGTCGAGCCGTGGCCCTCCAGCACGTAAACGACTTCTTCATAGAGGTGCCGCTGCGGCGCGGTCGATTTGCCAGGTACGATGTCGAAAACAAACATGTTGGCGAAATCGCCGCGACCCTTGAGATGAACGGCTGCGCCGTTGACGCCATACCGTGGCCAGGGCGCGGTGGCGACCTCGAAGAGATAAACACCGTAATCCTCGGTGACCGGAATGCCTTCGCCGGCGAGCCATTCAAGATACGGATCGATACCGTAGCGCGGCTTGGCTTGCGGTGCCTCCCAGATATTCATGCGCTTCTCCCCTTTCACTTTGGCGCCATCATAAACGGCGGAGGATCACGCGAACAGCAGCGATTTGATCACGACAGGGACCACACCAGGCGGGACGATCAATTCGCCGACATCGATGTAATCCAATTCGTGTAATTCCACGCCGTCGATACAGACGAGTTTGCCCGGCCAGTTGAGCTCGCGGTGCACAAGCCGGCCGAACGTCTTGCCGATATCGCCGTCGATCGCCACGAGCAGGAGCTTGATCTTGTCAGGCAGCGGACGCAGCACGCCGAGAATCGCTTCGCCCGCCGCGATTAGGCGCGAATGCTCGGGATCTCCGGTCCAGGCGAATGCGATCCCTATCCCCGGGAGGTCGTCGAAAACAATCTCCTCCAGAGCTCGACGAAGGTCCGCAGCAGTTTGATCCAAGCGTTTCGAATCCAGCGCAATATGAACCACCGGCACATTGCGCACCGGGAGCACGTAGGGGTCGGGAAGATAAATCGTCTTGCCGCTGACCTGTACGCTGAACTGAGAGGCACCAATCGCGGTGGCGCGGATGCGCTGGCCGGGGTCCATCAGGGGCAACCCGCTGCGGCGGCTTAGTTGGAGCGCCAGCTCGTCGGCGAGCGGTTTGGCGATATCGCCGAATTCAGCCGGCTCGCTGCCGAATATGTATTCGGCGACGCCACCGGAGAAGGTCAGCGCCGCCGGCGCGACCTCGCGTGGCAGCGGCTCGGTCAGAAGCAGTGATCGTGCGAGCGTGTCGAGCGGCGAACCGAGAATTATATCCGCCGCCGCCGCGGCGAGTCTTTGCACGATTTTGCGCCGAACGGTCGGATCGGTAAGGCTCGCGGGGGACAATGCTAAGGAAAGATCATCGGCAACAAGCCGCGCCGATTGATCGATACGGGTCCACGCCGCGCTTGCGTCGGCCGCGATCAGTCGGCCGCCGACCGCGAACGCGGCAAGCCCGATGATGGCGCCGCCGTCGATCAAGGCGAGCTTGGTCGTGCCGCCGCCGATATCGACGTGCAAGACACAAATGCCGCGGCGTTTCGACAGCGCCACGGCGCCCGAGCCGTGCGCGGCAAGCCGAGCTTCGAGCTTGTGGCCGGCGCTGGCGCAGACGAATTTGCCAGCCTGCGCCGCAAACAGTTCATTGATGGCGCGCGCGTTGCGCCGTTTGATCGCCTCGCCCGTGAGGATCACAGCGCCGTAGTCGATCGCGTCGCGGCCAAAGCCCGCGTCGCGGCAGCAGCGTTCGATGAATTCGGCGAGCGCAACGGCGTCGATCAGTCCATCGGGCATAAACGGCGTCAGTAGGATGGGCGAACGCCACGCAATCTCCCGGCTTGTGACGACGAAGCGACTCGACAAGGCTTGCGACTGGCGCTGCAAGCCGACTTTCGCGAACAACAGATGCGAGGTTGAACTTCCAATGTCGATGCCGACGGTCGTGAATTGCAAATTATCTTGCGCCCAGATTGTCCGGGCGATCGCGGTGCGTTCGGCCAGCGTCTCGCTATGCTCGTGGGAAAAGTCGGTCTCGTGCATCGGCAAACAAATTTCGGGCGGAACAAGGTCGTCCACACCGCGACACTAGTTCGTCTGCAAAAGATTTGCGACCGTCTTGATCTCATTGCGGGCGTAGTTCGGCAAGCCGGCGCTGATCGAACTGCCTGAATTGAATGACGACCTGCCCATGAGCACCTGTGCCGGTACCAAATTGCGCAGAACGGGCACTTTATCGAATTCACGCTTTTCGTCGAGGACACTGGCCTTGACCGCTAGTGCCATGAAGGCGGTCACGACGGTCTTGCCGGGATCCGATGGGTGCGCTTGAAAAACTGCAAAGAATTTTCCGAATTTCATGATCTGATTGACGTAGAAGATGCTCTGCTCGAGCACGCCGACCACCGGCGTGCCAAGCGTCGTCAGTTCTTGCAGACCGCTTTGGTCAAGATCAGTCGGTGGGCGCGCGGAGAATTCACTCTGAAAATCGATGTGGTCGGCGACCTTCCGGGTTTCGCGGATTTTGTTCACCAGCATTATCCCCACGGGAATCTTGCCCTCGAGCTTGTAGTTGGATTGGATGCAGATCGACGCTGCAATTCCAGTGCACCATTTGCGGTCGGGATTGTCGTTGCCGATTCCTTGCTTGTCTTTGAATGTCGCTACATCGGCGGCCGCAATGACTTTGTGGCTTATGGCGGGATCGATCTTCTGCAAAAACGCAAGCGTCACATAGTGCGGCAAATCGATTGTTGTGGAAGGTTTGGCAAGCGCGAACCGCGCTTGCGCAACATACATATAGAGCTTCTCGGTATACGGCTTCTGCCCCGCGTCGACGGCACTTTGTTCTATCATCGGTTCGACATAACCTGGAAAAAGCGCCAGAAATTTTTTTTCGGCGGATTGGCGGCTTGCCCATTGGTCGAAGGGCATCAGCGCCACCTCACCGTTGTTGCCCGTGGGTCCGGTGTGGTCGTTGAATTCGATTGTTCCTGGCACAAGTTGCGCCGCTTCAAAATTGCGCGCCGAGCTTACGTCGTCGATCCGAAATTGTTGCGCCAGCGCAATCGACGGCGAGTACGACGCAATGAACAAGGCGCCACCGAACAGGGCGAGGATCAACGCTGCGGCGCGCCGCATTGAAGAGTTTTTCAAGGAAGATCTGTCAGTTTAGCCGCCCGCCCCAGAAAAATTCACGGAGCGGCGATGGGTTGTCGCTCCGGCGCCAAGGTTGAAAGAGGCCACCCGCCGGAGGTTGGAGCGGCGGTGATCGCCAGTTCGGATAGTAACTTCGTCCTACCCACGGCCCACCACGATTGTAGCCGCCCCAGAAATAGCCGTTGTTGCCCCACTGATCGCCTTCGTAATAATAGCCGTCGCGCGAGGCGAGTTGGTACTGCGTATCCTCGACTTGGCCATTAGCGTCGCGGCGAAAATGCTCGATGAACCCGCCCCCGGCGACGCGACTTCCCGTCATGTAATCGATCGGCGCGTCAACGAGCATGCGCCTGGCTTCGGGCGACGGTCCGCTGAGAAGTGTTTTCGGAGCGATATGTTGCGCCCAAACCGCTTCGATGATCGGCTGGAAGATCGGCAGCGCCACGCGCGCACCCGTTGCATTGGCGCCCAGCGAGCGGCGCTTATGATCGGCATTATCGAAGCCGACCCAGACTGCGACCGTTACATCATTGGTGAAACCGATGAACCAGCCATCCACGGCGTCTTCGGTGGTGCCGGTCTTGCCAGCGACATAAGGCGACAGCCCGGCGATAGCGCGTGCCGTTCCGCGGGCGACCACGCCCTGTAGCATGGTCTTGAGCTGATAAAACGACGCGCGGTCGGCGGCCCCGATCCAAGGCAGCGGCGTCTTCGGATATTCGTAAACCGTATGGCCATTCTCTTCGATCGAATCGATGCCGTGGGGCTGGGGCAGCGCTCCTTCATTGGCGACGGCGGCATAAAAGGTGGCGAGATCGATCATGCGTACCGGCTCGGCGCCAAGCACGAAAGGATAATAGCGCACGCATTGCGTATAGATTTTCGCGGCCATCGCGGTGGCGCAAACCTCATCGAGGCTTTTTTCGGGACTTGAGCTGATCCCGCCGTCGAGCAGATGCGCGGTCACCACGTTGATTGAATTCTCCAGCCCACGCCGCAGCGTGAACAGGCCGCCTTCGTTGTAGTCGGCGTTGCGTGGCGACCAGTAATCCTGCGGGCGCGCATAGCCCCCGTATTCGCGGCTGATCGCGCCGCGACCGTCTATTCCGTCATTGATCGGCGGCAGCGTGATGGGCTCATTGGGAACGAGCGTATTCGGCTGTAGGCCATGTTGTAGCGCCGTCAGGTAAGTCAGCGGCTTCATTGCCGAGCCGGGCTGTCGCTGCGTTTGCGCCGTACGGTTCAATTGACTGAGCGGATAAGAAAAACTGCCGGCCATGGCGAGGATGCGGCCGGTCTTGTTCTCTAGCACGAGCGCGGCGCCTTGCACGGTCGGCCGCACGCGCAGTTGCGCCTGTCCTGTGCTCGGCGTGTTCGTCGCGGCGGGCTTGCCTTTCGCCTTGGTATCGACGCTTCGCGGCTCGACAACGTGGACATAGACCACATCGTAAAGCCCAAGTCCGCGTCGAATTGCGCCGCTCCATACGGCGAGCGGCAGGATGCGTCCGTCGGGAAGCCCGACGCGGATCGTTTCATCGCCCTTCTTGCCGCCGCCCTTGGACAGCACGACGCCAGGGGTCCAGTGCACGTCATAGAGCGGCAGGCGCATTGATTCCAGCGCTTGCTGCCAAGCCGGCGTGCCGGTACGATTGCCGCTTTCAACTTTTCGGATAGCCTCGCTGATATTTGCTTCTGGCCCGCGGAATTGCATTCGCCCGGTTGATAGTTCGTAGCGTGCGAGGCCTTCTTGCAACGCCGCCTCGGCGTCGCGCTGCAATTGCGCATCAATTGTTGAGTGCACGGTATAAGAGCGCGCCGTCAGGCTGGAAACGCCATCCGATTTTGCTTCGCGGCCGAGAAAATCGATGAAATGAAAACCGGTCTCGCGTCGTGGATGCTCGTAGGCGACAAGCTTCGGGGGAGCGGCCAGCGCTTCATCCTTCTGCGCGGGAGTGATGACGCCATCGTCCTGCATGCGTTCCAAGACATATGCGAGGCGCTCTTTAGCCCGCTCCGGACGCCGGTCCGGATTGTAGTAATTCGGTCCCTTCAAGAGACCGGCCAGCACCGCCGCTTGACCGACTGAAAGATCCTTGGCCGATTTCCCGAAATAGGTACGGGCCGCCATTTCGATGCCCCACGAACCGCGGCCGAGATAAGCGGAATTCAGGTAGAGTTCGAGAATCTCCTTCTTGCTGAGTGTGGTCTCGAGCCGCGACGCCACGATCATCTCGCGAATTTTGCGCTCGTAGGTCACGTCGTCGCCGACCAGAAGATTTTTCACCACCTGCTGTGTGATGGTGGAGCCGCCCTGCGGCCGCCGTGGATTGGCGAGGTCGCCCATAAACGCGCGGATGATGCCGCGCTCGTCGACGCCATGATGCTGATAGAAGCGCCGGTCTTCGGCGGCGACGAAGGCCCTTTGCACCGCCTCGGGAATATCGGCCAGCGAAATCCAGACGCGCCGATTGCCGGGCTCGAAAACGTCGGCGAAGTTCCGCCCACTGCCGTCGAGGACGACGCTCATGCTCGGTAAATGCTTGCCCTTGAGAACATTCTGATCGGGCAGGTCGGCCGCAGCATTATTAAAGAATTCGATGACCTGGCGCATGTCGACGACAGGGTTTGCGATCGGCTCGTTCTTGCAGAATTGCTGATAGGCCGTGCTGAGATCGTTGAAGTTGAGGCCGTGAAAGGCCTCGATCTCGGTGCCCATCGCTTTGGGATCATCGAGCGCGGTCGCGATCAGATCGTCGATATTGATCGATTCGATATCGAAGGCCTGCTTCATATGTGCGCAGCCGTCGCGCAGGAGCTGCACGACCGCGTCCTGATCCTTGTTGGGATCAAACTGCGTCTTGATCGCTTGCGGCTGGGTGGTCACTTGGCTCAGCGCGAGCGCCGTCGCAAAAATCTTGACCAGGATCATGTCCATGGGGAAACGCGCGGGCGACCGGGTTCGGGTGACGCAAGCTAACAACGGCGATTATAGCGATCTGATCCGCACAAAAAGACTTTTTTGCGGGTTTATGAGCGCAGAGCTCCCGCCCAGCCGCAGCAACGTCGTTAATTTGTGGCCGCTGCTGCCCGGATTGGTGCTTATTTGTGCGACTGAGGCCTTGTCAGGACCTGTCAGGATTTGGCCGGTGCCAAGCCCTCGAAATGCCCGCGCCGCTGCAGCAAAGCGAGCAGTGCGAGCGCCGGCAGGCCGGCGACGGCGCAAATGGCGTAGAACCAGGCCCATCCGGTCGCCGCCGCAATGAAGCCCGCAGCCGAAGACAGATAGGTCCGGCCGAAGGCAGCCAGCGCGGTCAGGAGCGCATATTGGGTCGCCGTATGCAGGGGATTACGGCATAGAGCGGAGAGATAGGCGACGAAGATGACCGTGCCGACCGCGCTCGTGAAATTCTCGGCAATGATCGCAAACGTGAGCCAGGCGGCGTCGTGGCCGAGCACGGCCTGCCAGGAGAAAGCGAGATTGGCGAGTCCCTGCGCCAAACCTCCGATCCAGAGGCTGGTGGAAAGGGAATAAACGCGCGCAAGCGACCCGCCGGCAAAACCGCCGATCAATGTCGCAGCGAGTCCCACGCCCTTTATGATTGTCGCGTATTCGTTGCGTGAGAAGCCGAGTTCGATCACGAACGGCGCCGTCATCGCGCCGGATAGCGCATCGGTGAACTTGAAAAGGACAACGAAGGCCAACACGGCGATCGCCATGTCACGCGTCAAAAACTCGGAGAACGCGCCGGCTGCCGCTTCCATGACCCGTTGCAGGGTCGATTCCCGTGCCAGGGTCACGACGGCGGCAACCGATTTCGCCGGTTCTTGGGCGACGAGCGTCGTCGCTACGCCGATGAGGACGAGCACTGCCATGACCGCGTAGCCCGCGCTCCACGCGGCATGGTGCGTAAGTCCAAGTCCTTGAAAGCCGCTGACGATAAACAGTGCACCCGCCGTCGAGACCAACATCCCGATGCGGTAAGCAGCGACATATGATGCCATGCCGGCTGCCTGTTCGCTCTCCGCCAAGCTTTCGACGCGGAAGGCATCCACCACGATGTCTTGCGTCGCCGAGGCGGCGGCGACGAGAAGCGCGCCGACGGCCACGATTAATGGTGAAGTCGACGGATTGCATAGCCCAAGAAAAATAATCGCGGCGATGAGCAAAAATTGCGACAGCAGCAACCAACCGCGTCGACGACCGAAACGCCGTGCCAGCAACGGGACGTTCAACGCATCGGTGAGCGGTGCCCAGAGAAACTTGATCGTGTAAGGCGTGCCGACAAGCGCGAACAAGCCGATCGTGCCGAGATTGACGCCAGCTTCGGTCATCCAAACCAATAGCGTCGAGCCCGACAACGCGAGCGGCAGCCCGGACGAGAAGCCAAGGAACATAATCACCAGCACGCGCGGCTTGAGATAAACTGCGAGCGTCTCGGCCAGAGACGGAGGTGTGCCTGTATCCGGACTAGGAACTTCCGACGGCACAACCATGCGCCGCTACTCGCCCGCTTGCAATTTCAATGTCGGTGGCGCAATGCCATCAGCCGCTTCGGCGCGCAGCTCCACCTCCTGTATGCGATCGCCATGCGCTTCGATTTTGCCGATGGACACGATGGCTTGCCGGATGTCCTCGCTTGCCTGATTGAAATGGTTTTGCAATTTGCGGACCCGCTCTCCTAGCAAACTGACATCCTTGACCAGACGCACGACCTCATCCCGAATTTGATCGGCGGCCTCCCGCATGCGGATGTCTTTTTGGATTTGCTGCACCATCTGGATGGCAAGCGAAAGGAGCGACGGCGACACGATCACCACGCGCGCGCGGTAGGCGCGCTGAAACAAGTCGTCAAAGCCCTCATAAAGTTCGGCATAGACCGATTCCGACGGCACGAACATCAAAGCAACTTCATAGGTCTCGCCAGGAATCAAATATTTCGTGCCGATATCGGCGATGTGCTTGCCGATGTCAGCACGCAAGCGCTGTGCCGCCGCTCTGCGCTCCTCCTCGGATTTAGCGTCCCGATGAGCGGTGACCGCTTCCAGCGGAAACTTGGCATCGATTGCCATTGGCCGTTTGTCCGGCAGGAACACGCAGCAATCGGGCCGGGTGCGATTCGATAATGTGTGCTGAAACTCATAGGCGCCCTTAGGCAGCCCGTCTTGGATGATCGCTTCCATGCGCAATTGGCCAAACGCGCCGCGCGACTGCTTGTTGGCGAGGACGCCTTGCAGCGAGGTTACCTCAGTGGCAAGCGCTGTGATGTTCTTCTGCGCATTGTCGATGACGGCCAGACGTTCGTGCAGCTTTTGCAAATTTTCGGCCGTGTGCTGGGTAGTCTTCTGCAACGAATCGCCGACCCTGTGCGTCACCGTGTCGAGCCGTTCGTTGACCGCGTGCTGAACCTGCGACTGCCGCTCGGCGAGCATTCTGATCATTGCCTCAAGCCGCGTCGCGCTGTCGTACTGCGCTTGCATCAGCTCCGAGATAACCGCGCTCTTGCCCTCGGCAGGCGACCGCGCCCGCCACCACGCGAGGCCGAGCGCAGCAAGACCGGCCAGCGCCAGCACAATAAGCCCAAGGGTCGGGACCAGGGTCAGGACGGTGTCGGTCATGCTCCGCTCGGCGATTCGAGTTAAGCGATTCGGGTCCGGAACGAAGAGCGAACGGTCATAGCCGCTTAGCGCCGGATGCGCAAACAAAACCGGCGCATTGACCCCGCTTTACGCACCCCTTACATCGCCGGGCATGGTGGTGTGAAATGGCCGTGCGCGAGATCATCAAGCTCCCAGACAAGCGCCTGCGACTGGTCTCGGAGCCGGTGAAACAGATCGACGCCGCCATTCGCAAGCTCGTCGATGACATGTTCGAGACGATGTACAAGGCGCCAGGCATCGGCCTTGCCGCGATTCAGGTCGGGGTCGCCAAGCGCGTCATCACCTTGGACTTATCGAAGAAGGAGGACAATCACGAGCCACAGTGCTTCATCAATCCGGAAATCACCTGTCGTTCGAATGATCGGGGCAAGTTCGAGTAAGGCTGCTTGTCGATTCCGTATTATTATGAGGAAGTCGAGCGGCCGGCCGA
>Ga0126370_10001374_pt1 | contig 11088 bp, 7 predicted proteins | sample PanSoiMetaPlot_3_FD_92586 | JGI IMG/M metagenome (GOLD analysis project Ga0126370, IMG submission 92586) | Tropical forest soil microbial communities from Panama - MetaG Plot_3 | ecosystem: Environmental > Terrestrial > Soil > Tropical forest > Bulk soil | place: Panama | collected 2016-02-17 | reverse complement strand
TCTTTATGGTCCCGAGCGCGGCACGGTCGACCTCGGTGGCGGGGTTCTGCTTCATCCAGGCAGGGAAGTATCCGACGCGCAAGCCCTTCACACTTGCATTGGCATCGAAGTCGAGATGGCTGGGGACACTGGCGGTGTCTCCTGCATCTTCGCCCGAGATCGCGTGCAGAACAAGCAGCGCATCTTCGACGCTGCGAGTCATTGGACCAAGTTTGTCGAGCGACCAGCAGAGCGTCATCGCGCCCGTGCGTGGAACCCGGCCATACGTCGGTCGAAGTCCGGTGACACCGCAGCGCATCGAAGGACTGATTATGCTGCCTCCGGTTTCGCTGCCGATCGAGAAGCCGACTAATCCAGCCGCGGTTGCCGCGCCCGGTCCTGCGCTGGAACCCGAGGCTCCTTCTTCCAGAAGCCAAGGATTCATTGTTTGTCCACCAAACCAGATGTCGTTGAGCGCAAGCGCACCAAGACTGAGCTTTGCGATCAGCACGGCACCGGCCTCGTGCAACTTTTTCACGACGGCCGCGTCGTCTTTCGGGATGCGATTGCGGAAGGGCTCCGCTCCGTAGGTGGTCGGAATGCCCGCCGTGTCGAGCAGGTCTTTGCCTCCCCATGGAATGCCGTGCAGGGGACCGCGATATTTTCCTTGCGCAATCTCAGCGTCGGCCTGTTTTGCCTGTTTCAAAGCAAGATCGCGTGTGATGGTAATGGCACAGCGCAGCTTGGGATTGAATCGATCGAGTCGATTGAGATAAATGTTCGTCAGCCGCTCGGAACTCAGTTCCTTGCTCTCGATCCAGCGCGAGAGCTGCGTGACCGGAGCGAAGGCGATATCTTCGTCGTTTTTCGGAAGAGGAGTGGTCGCATGGCTTCTTACAAACCGATCCTGCTGCGCAGGAACCTTGATGCCCGGCAGCATGGGATTCCAACGCGTCGCAGGTGCCAGTCCATCTTCCAAGGCCAGCTTGTGCGGACCGGTGCGGCGCTCATAGACCGAGGCAAGCGTCCGCTGCCAGCTCGATGCGGCCATTGCGCGCTCGGAGGCAGTAAGGGGAAACTGAACGAGTTTTTCGCCCTCGGCAAAAGTGGTCGTCGTGACTTCCGGCCCGAAGGCAGGTCCAGCGCCAAAAGCCGTTGGGGCTCCCGGCGGTAATTGGGTCTGATTCTGCGCATGAAGGCGCGAGACCGTTGCCGCTCCTAGTACTCCAAGTGACGTGACAGTCAAAAATTCACGACGAGATTTCGACATAAAAAGTCCCCAGTTATGAACGCGATCGTTGGATGTCATCAAAAACGGCAGGTTTCAGCTTCAAAGCTCTAAGTTGTCATTCCGCAGCGCCTGCTTTTGGCGCGAGGAATCTGCTTTGTGCCGCCGCCGGCAGACATCAGATTCCTCGTCGCTTCGCTCCTCGGAATAACAAAGGCTGTTTTTAGGCCACGCTCGGCCGCAACTCAACTTTCTTCGTAGTGATATTAACGCGTACGGCCGGCAGCACCGGCCGCGGATATGGCTTGCAATAAGCCTCGACCGTAATCATGCCTGGAGTCCGAGTCGATTGCACGATCACTTGCGCCAGGCCGTTGAACAGGCTGCGCTCTGGCTCCTTGTCAGACTCCTGACAGTTGGGATCGCCATTGCCGACGCCGATCAGCGCGCCCTCGCCCGTCACCCTGAAGCTGATTTTGTTGTGAGCGGTCGGGATCGCGCGTCCCTCTTTGTCGAGTACCTCGACTGTGAGGACTGAGACGTCTTGGCCATCGGCGTTGATCTCGGTGCGGTCGGCCGTCAGACGGATCGCCACTGGGTCTCCAGTCGTCTCCCTCTTCTCGGTGAGAATGACTTTGCCACCTGTTGTGCCGCGTGCCTCGAGCACGCCGGGCTCGTATTTCACCTTCCACTCGAGATGCGTGAGCGGTTCGACTTTCTGAGAACCCTGGCTCTTGCCGTTCAGGAAAAGTTCCACCGAGTCACAATTCGAATGTACCCATACCGAGATCGGTTCGCCATCGCGCTGATCCCAATTCCAGTGCGGAAGCAGATGCAATACCGGCTCTGATCCCCACCACGCCTTGTAGTAATAGAAGTTGTCTTTAGGAAAGCCGCACATATCGAGGATGCCGAACTGTGAGTTGATCGAGGGCCATCCATAGGGTGTGGGCTCACCGCGATAGTCGAAGCCAGTCCACGCGAACCCGCCGGCAAGCCATTCCCGCGCCGCGTAGAACTTCCACCACTCTTCGGCGAGTTGTGACCAATCAGTGTGATTCAGGTCGTAAGCGCTTACCCAATTCCGCAGCTTGTCAGTCGAGTAGATGCCACGTGTGGAGACGGTGCTGGCGGTTTCGCTGCCGACGCTTGGAGTCTTTGGATGCGCTTTGTGCCACGCGTCGTGAACCTTCAGGTTGTAGTTGAATCCCATGACGTCGAGCTGTTCGGGAAAATGCGTCTCGAACGAGGCGTTGACGGCGGCGGTGCACATGCGTGTGGGGTCGAGCTCGTGCGTTCTCGCGATCATGTCGTCGATGACGCGCACGCCTTGCGGTTGCGGCATCATCACCCACTCCTCATTGCCCATCGACCATAGGATGATCGACGGTGAGTTGCGATAACGCTTCACCATGACCTCGAGTTGCGCCATGCCCTCGGGATTCGAACTCATCAGGCGGGTTTCGCACATCATCATCATGCCGAGCTTGTCGCAGGCTTCCACCCATTCGGGCGTGGGCATGTTGTGCGAAGTGCGGACAGCGTTGCCTCCCATGTCTTTCAAGACGCCGATGCGAAAGGCCTGCAGGCGGTCGGGAAGGGCGGCGCCCACTCCGGCGTGATCCTGATGGTTGCAGGTGCCTTTGATCAGAACGTGCTTGCCATTAAGGAAGAAGCCTTTGTCCGCGTCCCACTTAATGTCGCGGACGCCGAAGGTGATGCGCTCGGCATCGCGTGTCTTGCCAGCGGACTCGACGGTTGCGATCGCCGTGTAGAGGCTCGGAGTCTCAGGAGACCAGAGTGCCAGACGGGATATGTCGGTAATCGCCGTGAAGACGGCAGAGCTGTTGGGAGCGATTGATTGCGGAACCGAATCGGCATTCGCGGAAAATGTTCCTGTCGGGTCCAAAATCCGCCAGCGTATACGGCAATTCTCGACTTGCTTGCCCTCGTTCCGCACAACAGTTCCCATGCTGACGATGGCCGTCGTTCCTTTGACTGCGGGTCTCACGTAACTTTCCCATCGCCCCAAGTGCAGCGCATCGGTCTTCGTCAGCCACACATGGCGATAGATTCCTGCTCCCTCATAAAACCAGCCGTCACCGAAGCTGGCATCCATGCGGACCATCAGGTAGTTCTTTCCACCGTAGTTCAGAAAATCGGTCAGATCGAAGCAGAAGGGCGCGTAACCGTTGTCGTTGCGGCCGATAAAATATCCGTTGAGAAAGACGAGCGCGCTGCGGAAGGCGCCATCGAACTCAACCGAGATGCGGCGACCGCTGTCTTCGGCGGGAATGTCGAAGGTGCGGCGATACCATCCGACGCTGGTCTCCGGGTAGCGGCGTCCGAGAGGCTTGTAACCATGGCTATTCTGTTCCTCATCCCAGACAAAAGGCAGCTCGACGGCCCAGTCGTGCGGCAGGTCCAGCGAACGCCACTTCGAGTCGTCGAATTTTGCGGTCGCGAAGGCGAAGTCGCCGCTCTTGGCGAAATCTCCCTGGCCCATACCAAAGCCAAGGTCGCGGCGCGGATCGGAGCCGTGCCCTTGAAAGAACTTCCATCCGAAATCAAAAAGCAGGCGCTCGCGTGGGGCCACGGCGGGCGATGCTTCGGTCGCGATTTGCAGATCACCCGACAGCAGCGCATGCGCGCGGGCGGCAGGGCCGATCACTAAGGTAGAAGCGGAGACAGCAAGTCCGGAACGCAGAAGATCACGGCGGGTCAGAGACGGCATCCCTAAGCCTCACGAAAGAGTGGAATGAATTGTCCCGAGACAGAAGCTCACCGGAAAACGTTATCTGCGGGACCTCGCATTATAAAGCGCAAAAACGTTTTGGCGAGACTCACTTGTGGAGTTCGACGGCGAAGAGGTAAGCGGCCTTCGACTTGTCTGCCGATTCGACATACTCAACCTTAGCAGGACGACCTTCCAGCTGGGCACACGGATTCAAGTCCCCTGTCGGTTGGAAGCCAAGAGTCGTGAATTGCACCTTGTAGTAATTATCGGCGTGGAGATTCATGGATTTCGCAGTTGACTTCACAGCCAAGTCGATATTCAGGGAATCGCAGTGCACCTCCTTGAGAATGCCGGTCACAAAATGATGAGGACCGTTGGGTACCACATCCCGGCGCACCAGGCGTGGCACTTTGGAGGTGCCGGCGGAGGTTACGGCCGCATTGCTCGCCGGCTCAGAATCAGCCGCTTCTTCGCGCATTTGCTGTTGGTGCTCTCTCATTTCGTCCTGGGCGGTCACAAAGGCCTGGGCATTGAGCAATGCATTGTTCACGAACTCGATTTCCTGCGGAGTTTTTGCCAGCTTGGCCGCAATGCGCAATACGTTCACCGCATTCTGGCCTTGGCCCATCTGCATCAATACGCTGGCGACATTAACACGGTACCCCATGTTTTCGGGGTCGAGTGAGACTGCAGTCACGCCCATTACGCGCGCTTCATCGAGGTCAGCGTGACGTCCGCCGAGGAAGACAGCCAGACGATCGAACGGCGGCGCAAACGAAGGATTCAAAGTGGTCGCCATGCGCAAACTGTTTTCAACCTGCTTTTCGTCAGACGGATCGATAGCACCTTGCATGGATATGGCCGCAAAGTAGTAGTGCGCGAGATAGCTCTGCGAGTCGAGTTCGACAGCCTGGCGGTACCACTTCTTGGCTTCTTCGAGATGCCCTGCTTGAAACTCGAGGAATCCCAAAGTCTCGCGGGCGGCCACATTGTTTGGGTCGTCCTTCAAAACGTGATCGAGGATAGTCCGCGCATCTTGCGTACGGCGATTACACGCAAGAAAGTCGGCGCGAATTGCATCGGCCTGCGGCAAAGTAAGAGATTGAACCTTGAAGGTGGTTGGATCCATCTCGGCTACGATTTTCTTCTTAAAGAATCTGAACTGGGCCTGTTGCACATAGAGATTCAGGTCAAGTTCCAGCTTTTTCAAATCTCCAAACGCATTGGTAGCAGCCGTCAATGGGTCGGCACCGCTGGCCAGCAAATCCGCGTATCGCGGCAGTCTATCGGTCTTCTTATCCGCGTCGTTGACAAAAAGGTAGTGTACGAGTGCCCACGATTCCGCATAAAAAATGGAGCCTTTGTTTTCCTCGTGATAGTACGGCGAGTTGTAATCGACAGCGAAAAGCGTTGGTAGCGGAAGCAGGCTCGTTTGGCGGAGGAGTCGAATGTCTTCGACGCTGGGCTGACCCAAGCGGGCGTCAGTCTCGTCGATGTCGGTGTTCTGGTAGAACTCGGCTAAACCTTCATTCAGCCAAAGAGGCATCCACTCAGCCTTCGACGTCAGAAGGTGGGTGTACTCGTGATAAACAGTTGAGTACGGGTGCTCGCCCTGGGGCTCGAGGTGCAGCAGCACGTAATTTTTGTCCGCCGCTCGGAGGAAGAGTCCGCCGAGTTGAAGCGAGCCTTTTGCCAGGTACTCTTGGGGTTCGAGGGCGCGGAAATCTCTGTCATTCTTGACAGCGATGACGATGATTGGCGAACTCGGATCAATCTTCAAGTTTGGAAATAAAGCGTGAAACAGGGAGCGCATGCGCTCGAACTGATCAGCGATCCGCCGCGCTTGTTTCTCGTTAGCTGTTGTCGCCACGACGAAGTGTGGGCTGCGCACTTCAATCCAGTTCTCGACTTTATCGCGAGCCGCAGCGGCAGTAGCGACAAGAACCAGCAGCGGCAGAAGTCTTTTGTACATGGCGGACACCCCTGGGATCGGGGTGGCGGCATTATAAGTCTGAATGGGTGAGTCCCAATATGTATTCGCGCACTTCAGTAGCGTCTGCGGTTCCGCGTCAGCCAGTACTCGCTCATCAGTTCGTGAGACCACGCGGGCTGCCTGACTTGTTGGCGAGGAAGGAATTCATGCATCACCGGCTTGATATCGATGACGGGCGTCCCGTCGATGGCGTCCAGTTCGGAGACAAAGAGATTCTTGCCCGCGACGCGAGCGATGTGACAGATCGTGCTGCCGATGCGATTCGGGCGGTTCTTGGTGCGCTGCGCGAAGACGCCGACCTCGGGCCACTTTTCATTATTTCGGGGGTGACGTGCGCCAGTAATGATCTTTGCCGGCTCAACCTGCGACAGGAAGAAGAGTACTTCGGCGTGGGAGAAGTCGGCCAGTCCTGCGAGAGCATCTGGAGAGAACTCGTCGGTGAGGGTGATGCAGGATTCCTCTTCGCCCCAAAAGTCGTCTGCGACTTCTGATCGGGAGGCGCGAACGAATCCGACTGGGCGCAATTCGATTTTCAATGGAGTCAGCCCCTTTGCGATAGCTCAGGATAACTCCAGTTCTACTGTTGAGGTTGTGCCTGAGGGGCCTGGTCCTTTACTTCTCCCATCCCCACGATCTTGGTCGAGGTGCGGAATTTCTTGTAGTCACGAAACGTTTGCTCGTCGCCGATGTTGTAGCCCTTCAGCAGGGCGACCCGCGCATCGAGTTTGAAATTGAGTTGTTTCGGAAGCCAGACTTCGTCATTCACGCGGGTTTGTTCGAGAGAGAAGCGGGTTCCTTTATGCAAGCGTGCGATCACGAGTCCGAAGGAGATGGTGTCGAGCATCTCGACATCCAACTTCGAGAGTTGCAAGTCGCTCTTGTCGATCCAGACACGCCCGTGGACCTTGGAAAGAAACTTTGCCTCTTTCATGTGGGGCTCGAAACCGGGCCGCGGTTCACCGTCGATCACCCAGGCTTCCCGTCCGCCAACTAGCTCCGTGCCGACCAGCTTAAAGTTGTAGGCGTCGGCAATCTCCTTGACGAACTTGCGTCCGTCCTCACGCTCTTTCACTTCCTTTTCTTCACGCTTCTTGCGCTGCTCGTCAGTTTCGTTCTTGCGCTTGTCGATGATCTTCTGGATCTTCTCGTCTTCCTTTGTGGCCTCTTTGCTGTCCAGTGGCTTGTCGTCTTTCTGGATGAGTCGTTCTACCTGCTCTCCCGCGATGTCCAAAATCTCGTAGGTCTTGATCTCCGTGGATTTGACGTGGCCCTTGCCATCGAAGTTCTTTTGTACTTCACGTTCGATGTAGGTGTAATCGCGCTGGCGTTTGTCGTTATCGATGTCCTTCTCGGCCACAACACGCAACAATTGTTGCATCTGCTCTTGCGAGAGCATACCGTCTGGGCCCGGCGTCAAGTCGGGAATGGATGCGGGCGGCGCGGTTGATTCAGAGGAACTCTGAGTGGCAGGCTGAGACGGTGTTTCCTGTTGCGCGGTGAGAGGCAGGCTGGCGAGCAGAACAACCGCAGCAAGAATCCCGCGAACTTCCATGGGCTACTATAACCCGCTCCCAGGAGCGAAGTTGTCAAGGGAGGTTAGCGTCTGGTGGGATCAAAGATAGCCTGTTCAACCGCGAGCTGGCGGCAGGTACGCCCAATCACATCCTGGGCCGAGCTGGCCTCGACGAATTGAAAGCCATAGCGGAAGGCATTCCTCTGACGAACAAGCGCGTGGATGTCAACATCGCCGGTAGGCAGCGAGAATTCGAGGCGGACAACCTCTCCGATGGGAACTTCCATGAGGAGCATGGCGGAAATGCCAGATTCGCTAATGTCAACCGTATGTCCGCGCACCACCGCTGAGTTGCGGGGATAAACACGGATGTCGGTCTCTAGCTGATACCTAGGATGTCGGCGAGCTTCCACGAGGCCCCAATTGGAATCGTTTCCGGATTGTTTTCCGAGGTCCATGCGATGCCCTTCTTACGCGCTAGCCGCCGGGGCTCGCCGAGCTAGATTGCACCGAACAGAGCTGCCAAAGCAAGCGCACTGGTTCTGAGGATTCATCGGCAAGCTTGATCTGAACTTTAGAGACTTCCAGACTCTAGTCTGTCATTCCGCAGCGAAGATGGGAATCTGCTATTGGTGTGCAGTGCCACCGACAAGGACGCCATTTCAGTGTAGCCAGACTCCCGGGAATAGGTGTTAAATACCAACGCCTTAGACGAGGAGGAAACTGACATGCCCAAGATAAAAGTAAATGGCATCACAATGAACTACGGCCAACAGGGCACGGGCGAGCCACTGATCCTGATTCCTTACCTCAGCGCCGATCACGCGTGCTATGCCTTCCAGGTGGCCGAGTATGCCAAACATTTCACCTGCATTTCACTGGATCTGCGAGGGACGGGCGAAACAGACAAGACGGACGGAGCTTACTCAACCGAGGACCTGGCCGACGATGTCGCGGCATTCATGCCGGCTCTCGGAATTTCCCGCGCACACATCATGGGCGTGTCGTTGGGAGCTGCGATCGGCATGTGGCTGGCGGCGAAGCATCCGGAGAGCATTGCCTCGCTGTCGTTGCACTGCGCCTGGCCAAAAACAGATGCTTATATGAAGAGTGTCGTCGGGAGTTTCCAGCACACAGCGCGGGACATGGGCAGCGTTGCCGAGATGGTAATCCTCGCGATGTTCCCATGGTGCCTGACGCCGGAACTGTATTCCGCCAAGCCGGACTACATCCAGCAACTGGCGGCCTTTGTGCGCAGCCGTCCGGCACAGTCGGTGGAGAGTTTTATGCAGCAGTCCAATGCTGTGATGGGCCATGATGCGGAAGGGCAACTTAGCCGGATCACGGCGCCGACGTTAATAACGTTCGGGCGCTATGACGCCGCGACGTCCATTCGGTTCGCCGATCCGTTAAAGCGAGGTATCCAAAACTCGGAGCTGCTGATTTTCGAAGGATGCTCGCACGCCCCGATCTACGAGCACGTGGAGGAGTTTAATCAGAAGACTCTGGCTTTCCTGCAAAAGCACCTGGGAACAGCACCGGTGCCACTTGTAGCCTAGGGTGCTAGACTGTTCGTCCGACGTAACTCCCAACCGCGACCAGACCGAGATCTACATGACGACGGCGGCCAATACGGTTCCACAAGATCTCAGGGTGCCGGCCCGCAGACGCGCCTGGACCTTGGAGCACCGCTTCTATTTCAGCCTCGCCACGTTTATCGCCGGTGCGGTCTTCCTCGGCTTCGCCCGGACCTTCTTCCTCCGTCACTGGTTCCCAGACTGGGCAGCCCTGCACGCGGCACCGGAGTTCTTCTTCGTCATCCACGGCCTCACCAACGCGGCATGGTTCGCGTTGTTCATCGCCCAAGTAGCTCTTGTCGGATCCCGGCGCGTACGCCTGCACCGGCAGATGGGCTGGTTTGGGACTGGTGTGGCAATCGCTGTGGTCGTCCTGGGTGTCTGGGGATCTCTTATTGCCGCCCGGCGACCAACGGGGTTCATCGATGTCCCAGTTTCCCCTCTTCAATTCCTTGCTGTTCCGTTGTCGCTGCTCTTGCTTTTCAGTATCTTTTTCATCTTGGCGATTCTTGGTCGGCGGGACGCCCAGATGCACAAACGGTGTATGGTGCTCGCCTCGCTAAGTTTGGTCGAAGCTGCGGTCGGGCGCTGGCCGTTGGCATTTCTGCGGAAAGCCACCTTGCTCCCATTCCTCAGTCCACTTGATCTTACGGTCGATCTTTTCCTCCTGCCGCTGATTTGGTGGGATCTCCACTCACGTAAGAGGCTTCACCCGGTGACGCTTTGGGGAGCACTGGCCCTGATCGTCATCCATCCCCTCCGCATGATGCTCGCCGGGACGGCTGCTTGGCAGCGATTCGCCGCTTGGTGTGTCCATCCGCTAGGACCATAGTTCAGATCCCCTTTACGAATTGGCTACGCAGATGTAGTTCACCACGTTTCGGGCCGGCACGAGGAATACTCGACCAGGACCTTAGCGATTGCGAGGTTTTCTTGGTCTCAAGTGGCGGTGATTAAGTATCGCCATTCGCTAGCAGCAGTTTCGAGTTCTGCTGACCGTCATGCTGTGACCATCTTGGCCGACCAGCTCTTCACGAATGCTCCGAAGCGATCGAGGGCTTTCGAGAAATTGTCTCCGGCAGCGGCGAAGCCCAAGCGGAAGTGCGAGGGCGCATCGAAACAATCGCCGGGGGCCAACAGAATACCGTGCTCGGTTGCGGCCTGGCAGAACGGCCGTTCTTTCTCTCCGCTCAGTAGCCAGGGGAACGCCGTCATGCCGCCTTGCGGTGGAATCCAGCCGAGTACGTCGCGATGCTCGGTCATGAAGTGCTCCAGCAGTTTGAGGTTTCGAGTGGCGAATTCGCGAGTCTTGCCGAGGACTACGTCCCGTTTGCGGATGGCGATTTCCGAGAGTATTTCGCCGGTCGTTGTGTTCGAGATCGAGAAGTAGGCCCGTGCAGTCCAGTATTGCTGGCGGCGCTGAGCGTCGTGCTCGATCATCCACCCGGTGCGCACGCCCGCAATCGAAAATGCCTTCGACAGGTCCGAGATTACGGTCGCGTGTGGCAGGCGCGCCGCCGACCTCGTTTGCCTTCCGTGGTAGATCGGATGGTAAACCTCATCACTCACCAACTGAATTCCTCGCTCAGCTGTGAAATCATGCAAGGCTTCCATTTCGGCGTCGCCGATGGTCGCGCCCGTAGGATTGTGAGGACTGTTGACCAGGATTAGCTTGGTATTCGAGTCGGCGAGCCGCTTGATCTCGTCCGGGTCGATTTGGAAGCGGTTCTCACGGCGTACGCGATAGAAACGGGTCTCCAGGCCAAGTGATTCCGGCAATGCCGAAAAGGTAGTGAAACCGGGCTGGGGTACGATTACGTTTGCTCCGGGCTCGGCGGCCAGCCACATCAGCGCCACTAGTGCTTCGGAGGCGCCGGTCACGATTTGGACAGCTTCGACCGGAACGTCCTGCATTTCGGCGATCGCCTCCCGCAGACCGTCGGCGCCGGCGGGGCGACCGTACACCAGGTTGTGGTTCAGAAATCGGTGGCGGGTTTCTTCGTCGGCGAGCGCCAGGACTTCATTGACAGTCCAGACCGGTCCCGTGCTCGCAGCAAGGTT
>Ga0126370_10001373_pt1 | contig 11089 bp, 6 predicted proteins | sample PanSoiMetaPlot_3_FD_92586 | JGI IMG/M metagenome (GOLD analysis project Ga0126370, IMG submission 92586) | Tropical forest soil microbial communities from Panama - MetaG Plot_3 | ecosystem: Environmental > Terrestrial > Soil > Tropical forest > Bulk soil | place: Panama | collected 2016-02-17 | reverse complement strand
CTGATTGCTCTCTTTGTAGGCGTGATGACGCATCTCGTTGCAAGCACTGGCGCCCGCCGAATTGACACTACTCGCTAACGCCCCTAAAATTGAATGACTTAAGACTGCCGGGGTAGCTCATTGGTAGAGCGCCGCCCTGAAAAGGCGGGCGTAGCCAGTTCGATTCTGGCCCCCGGCACCAGATTTTGCTGTTTGTCGGCGGCACTGAAACATTGAAACATTCGCTACTGCTTGAGCAATTCGTCGCCCCTAAGCCACCCACTTCATTGTCAGTTTCTTGCGTTTCCTCGCGCAGTCTAGCAGGTACAAATCAATCAGCTTCTGGTAAGGCAGTCCCGTCTCTTCCCGCCAGTCCCTTGAAATAGTCCACGACCTCCGGACTCAAGTTGATTCCCACCGCCTTTTTCTTCCCTGGGTACGGGTTCTTCAGTTCCTTCAATTTGGAGAAATCATATTCCTTTCTCACAAAAGCGCACGTCAATCGAACCGCAGCATATCTAGAAAATATCTAGATGAAGAGGAAGTGGCAACGCACATGCATGTCCATAGGCGTCGCAGACGGTTTCCACCGACGTCAACGGTATAGCCAATGTGACCCGACTACGTCGAAGGACGTTGGAAGAACTCCAGGCTCGCAACTATTCCCAAGAGACTACCCGCAGTTACATCCATGCTGTCCAGCATTTTGCAGAGTGTTAACCATGTTGTTGCATCCAGTGAGAGTAATCGAGAAAGCCCTTGTTCGGGCGAATTGCTGGCCCCAGCCTTGCTAGCAGCGTTAGAGGCTATAATCATGTCCACCGTTCTTCCTATGTGATTCAAACCGGGCAGGTGTTCCATGTGGGACTGGCTAAGAACACATGAGTTCATTGCGATTTGGCTGGAAGGAATTGCCTTGGTTCTCATCTTCGTCTGGGACAGGTTGGACACCCGGAAGCAACAAAGAGAAATGCTGGCACAGTTAAGCATTTTCAAAAAACAAGTCGAGGCCTCACAGAATAGCGCGGCCGCTGCCAAAGCAAGCGCCGCGTCTCTTATTCATACTGAACGTGCTTGGGTGATGGGGGAACTCGACTGGCAAGAAAAATCAATATTGCATGTGGTGCAGAGCGCCTCTAAAGGTGAGGCCGAAGGCACGGTGGAGCGTGTGACCGCAAATATGAAGTTGACGTGCAAGAATGAAGGTAGAAGTCCCGCGTGGGTAGACAATGTATATGGTCACCTAGAGATTCTTTCCACGGAGTCGACCTTGGGCACTCCAAGTAGAAGCAGTGGTCAGAACTTTGGACCCATAGGGCCTCTCGGCGTAGGGAATGAACGGTCTCGGGATCTAGACCTGACTTGTGTGGGCCGCATGCGGCACGACGACTTCTTAAGTGCCTTCATTGTCATCGAATACCACGATGTTTATGACTTCAAAAGGGAAACATTCCTCGGCTATAGCATTTACCCATCCAGCGGCGGAATCCACCTCCAAGACTCACGTGAGCATAACCGGAACACGTAAGGCGGACCGAGAGACTCAATCGGGTCAATTCCTGATTAGTCAAATCGGAAAGGTTCCGGCTAGTACTCAGACACACGGTAAGCGCCTTTAAACAGGCGCTATGACGGCAGCGATTCAGCGATGCAATAAGGGACCGGAGATCTGTTCCCTTCTGATCACGGTTCGGCGGTTCATTTCTAAGGAGCTAGCGCGTCTACAAACGCTTGACCGTTGGGGGTTCCCACGCCCGTCACATTGTCCCACCCGACTGCTGTCTTTAAGGAAGAATCCGTCCCAAACGTCAGCACGTCCCAGCGCGTCGACGCCGGACTGTTGAACAGTGGAGCGTAGTACACCGTGCTGCCCGTGGGGCCGACGAGTTGCTGGGTCGTTAGGGAGATTGTTCCGCTGGAAGTGGTGATGGTGCCGGTTACGTTTGTAGGTGCGCTTATTGGAACGACGTCTGTGATTGCGCCAGACGGCAAGTTGTAAAGCAAGGCTGCTGCCTGGCCGAGGCCATGTCCTGCTTTTTGCGAAGCAATGGCCATCACAGCGGAAAAAAGAGGCGTGGCTAAACTAGTACCGCCAATTACGCCAACTTCCGTGACGCCGTTAAACGTCTCGATGAGTTCCGCCCCGGTTTGCGGATCAGCCAGCATCGAAACATCGGGAAGGAGCCGCGCATTGCCAGGCAAGCTCGCTTGGAATGCCGGTTTCGCAAATTCCACGCTCGTTCCGCCGCCTGCCCCGTCCTGGAATCCGAAAATCAGCGGGGGAATTACCGGAGACGAAAGCGTCGAAATGGGATTCGCGAGACGCGTAAGATTTGTGCCCCATCCAGTCTGGAACGCCATCGTATGGTCAGGATTCAAGCCTAGGCTGGTGCCGCCAATCGCCGTAGCGAAGGGAGAGCTCGCGGGAAAATCAACGGCCTTCACGCCAATGCGGATGGTCTCGTCGCCAAAATCGCCGGTAGCGAAATTCACATCGATGCCTTCGGCAGCCGCCATTTCTAGGATCCGGTTCATCCGGTTGTGCGTCGCGGGATTTCCGAAAATTTCTATGCTCGACCAGCTATTCGAGATGACGTTCCCGAGGTGGCGTACCACCGCAAGATTGACGGCCTCGTCCAGTGATGCGCGATCCGTTGCAGTGACCAGCGCGATGTTGGCCTTGGGGGCCAGCGCGTGCGCCCATTCAACGTCCAGCGTTGTTTCGATGGTCCAATTTCTCGCCGGACCCTTGGGATTGTTCACCAAGCCTGGTGCTTTGACGATTTGGAAATTCGCTGACGTAATATCCGGCAAATGATAGATCTGGGAAAAAATCTCGGCGTCCTGCTCAATGGTGTCCGAGCCGTACGCGTCAACGATGACGATGGTCTGACCCGAGCCGTCAAAACCTTGCGCGTAGAGCCCGTTCATGTTGTAGGCGGTCTGCACGTCGCTGGGCTGGTAGCCGCAGGAAGGCAGATGGCCGAGCTTTGTATTGGTGATCGGCGCGCCGTAAACACTGCCCGTATATGTGGCTTGAGGCACCGTCGAGGAAGTTGCGTTGCTTGGAAAAGTCAGGGTTTGCGCGCCCGTGAAGCACTGTGACTCGAAGAACAAACCGCTTGGGTTCGTTCCGAGCGGAATCATTTGACCGTTCGCCGGGTCGCCTTCCACCGGGAACGCGTGCGCAGGCTCGAATCCAAGGTCGTCCATGCCGGTTACCGCTGCGATCAAACCCATGCTCGCGTCGTTTCCGGCCGGATCCGACGTGTTCGAGCGATACGTTGCTCCTTTCCACGAAAAGTTGTGAATGGATACGTGGAAAGCCTGCTCGATTTGCCCGATGCTGCCTTGCACTTTAACGTAAAAGTTATTTTCGGCAATGTCGATCACGGACAGGCCATGGGCGGTCAGAAAATTCTGCACCGCGTTGACCTGCTGCGTCGTGGGGGAAAAGCTGGCATTAAACTGGCTCTGGTTGAGCCACTTGTGAAAATTTGGTGATTTGCTGTTGTAGAGTTGTTGGATCGCTTGATCGAGTTGATTCTCATTCTGAAGCTTGAGCCACGCCGCCACGCTGATCACCATCGTTGGGTCGGCGGGCCCCTGGTCTACCGCCTGGCTGATGAAGCCCGGCGTGTTGTCCTTGATCAGGTAGCCGTATGCGTTTCCGTTGGGCCCGCTCGAGGACTGCGCCGAAACTGAATGGGAATAGGAGGCCAAAGACACAATCGCGATGATGGCCAGCATTTCCACACCCGCTCCCAAAATGTTTCTCTTTGTTCTCAGAACCATGTCGATTTCTCCTTCGAGCCGGGACAGGAAATTTAGCTGGAGTGTATTGGCGAGACGTTAAGCCGGTCTTATTGTTGTGTCAAGTCAGGAAAATCCCTGACGACGGTACTAGTGCCTCCTTTGGCTTCTAATTCGTTGATTCGCTACGTGGAGAGACCGCCTCAGCACCACGATTGCAGGCGCCTGGTTAGACCGGAAGAGTTCCGGCTTCTTCGGGAAGTTCAGTGACAGCACCGGCCTTTGCGCAGGAACCCAAACAACCGACTTCCGCGAACAATGCAATCCGAGTTGAATCTACGTTGGTTCTTGTTGATGTAATCACTCAGAGTCCCAAGAGCGGACTGCCAGTCCGCGATTTCAGGAAAGAAGACTTCCGAGTGCTTAACGATCGGAAGGAAGTGCCAATCGCCTCGTTTGACGCGGGAGCGCGATATGACACGAGGCCCGTGATCGTGTGGTTGGTGGTGATTTGCAACGAAGGTGGAAGAATTGGAGGTCCCGCAGAGTTTGTAGGAAAAGAAGCGATGTTTCGGCCTGCGCTCGATCAACTCGACAAGCGCGACACCGTAGGAGTCGCGCATTGGTGCGACAACGGCGAGACGCAATTCGATCAGCCGCCCACCAAAGATCGCGATCAGCCTCTGCGCGTGTTGGCCGAAACCATCAAGCCCAGTCCATTCAAGATTGGGTCCCCCGGCACCAGTGAACTTCGAAAGAGTAACCTCGTGGGCGAGGCGACCTTCCGAAGAATGATCCGGCTTATCATTCAGGACGCGTACCGGAGAAACCCGCAGCCATTGCCAGCGATCGTGTTTCTCGACGGGGATCTCACTGGTCAGCCTCCTTCGGAGCTGGACCAGGTAATTGATGATTTTCTGGAGACGTCTGGAATTGTGTTCGGCATCAAGGATAGCCGCGCGCCGGCGTTTGTAGGGCCTCTTGGAAACGGCGAGATAGGGGAAATTGAGCATTACATGGCCAGCCAAACCGGTGGTCAGTTTTTTCTGGCCAGTGCAGAACATTACGCAACCGCCCTCGAAGCAATATTGATGCAACTGCACTTTCGATATGAGCTGGGGTTCGTTCCACCTGTGGTCGACGGTAAGCGTCACGAAATTAACGTCGAGCTGACTAAAGACGCTTCCGAGAAATACAAAGGGATTCGACTTAGGTATCGTCCGAAATACATTGCCGTTCGCGAAGAACCAGATTGGGCGCGTTGATTGCTGTTGCCGAGCGAATGTTTTGATTTGAACACCGGCTTCGTCTCTTTTATTGCAAGGCCAAAGCCCAGCCCCTGGGAAACAGGCGTTATCGTCGAAGTTAAACTTTACCGTTTTCCCCAACTAATCAGATGGAAGGACCTACCGTCATGTTGTGCGTGCGATAGCTCGGCGGATTGGGGTGCAGGCAAGAGAAGGCGGAGAGACTTACTCATGTCGCAGAGCCACCATGGGATCGACCCGCATGGCGCGCCGTGCTGGTATGTAGCTGGCGATTAAGGCGACGAGTGCGAGCGATACCGAGACCGCGAAAAACGTAAAGGCATCTGTTGGTCCAACGCCGAACAGCAGACTGGTCATGAAGCGCGTCAAGGCAAGGGCAGCAAAAATGCCGATTGTGATTCCCGAGAAAACAAGTTTTGTCGCGTGGCCGAGCACAAGGTGCAGAACGTCTTGCGGCCGTGCTCCCAGCGCAGCTCGAATGCCGATCTCGTGAACTCGCTGCGCTACTGAATAGTGCATGACGCCGAAAATCCCCACAACAGCAAGCACCATCGCAATCCCCGAAAAGAGACCCAGAAGCGAGGCTTGGAAGCGGCGCGGCGATAACTGCTCTGCAAGTTGGTCCTCCATCGTGGAAACGTTTGACAAGATGGCCGTGTTGCTGAGTTCTCGTACAGTCGCTCGAACTGCGGCTGCAATGCTGCGCGAAGTACCTGTAGTTCTAACGACCAAAGCTCCAGTTCGATCACCATCGAGGGCTTGCCCGCATGGCTCAAATACATGAGGGGTTGGGTTCTTCTCCAATCCGCTACGACGCATGTCGTGGACGACACCGACCACGGTGAGCCAATCGTCGTTATGACCCCTTGGGTCTTGCCCCTTGAAGCGTTTGCCAATTGGATCTTGGCCTGGCCAGTATCTCCGAGCCATACTCTCATCTATGATGGCAACGAGCGGTGAGTTGGGGCCGTCCTGCCGGGTGAAATAACGGCCACTCAGCAAAGAAGTGCCCATAGCTTGAAAATAATCGCCGCGTATCGATGCCCAACTCAGCGGAGTCCATTGCTCTTTTGGCTCTGGAGGTCGGCCTTCAATGACTCTGAGACCCAAATTACCCACACCTCCCAATTCAAATAGCGCGTCCACTTCCCCTGCCGCCTGAATGCCGAGAAGGGCGCGAACTCGTTCGAGCACAGCATCATAGAAAGCGTTCCTCGACTCCAGCGTTCCCGACGGAAGCGTGATGTTCATCGTGAGTACACGCTCAGGCTGGAATCCTGGATCAACAGCTTGCACGGCAAGAAAACTCCGAATCAGAAGTCCAGCGCCCGTCAAAAGAACAACCGCAAACGAGATTTCAGAAATGACGAGGACAGACCGAGCGCGTGTGAGCGAGGGTCCCCCGGACAATCGAGCCCCGGCGCGGAGCGAATCACCTAAATCGGTTCGCGACGCTTTCCATATGGGAACGAGGCCAAAGAGACCCGCGGCAAGCAGCGAGACTGTGAGCGTGAATGCTAGCGTACCTTGGTCGATTCCAGCCTCTTCTAGTCTGGGAATGTTTGGCGGCGCGAACGCAACGAGTAGATGCAAGCTTATAGATGCAAGAACAAGGCCGAGAGCGCCCGCAATCACACCAAGAACGGCGCTCTCCGTCAAAAGCTGGCGCGTCAACCGTCCCCGCCCAGCGCCCAGGACAGTGCGTACAGCCATCTCCTGCTTTCGCACCGTGCCACGAGCCAGCACCAGATTCGCGACGTTGCTGCATGAAATCAACAGCACCAAAGAGACCGCACAGAAGAGAACAATGAGCGCAAGCCGTGTATTTCCACTCAAAGTTACGCGCAATGGAGTCAGCGTAATCCCTGGTACCCGATTGCTCTCGAAACTAGGCTCGCTGCGCGTGAAGATGGCATTTGTTTCTCCTTGCGCTTGTGCGATCGTCACGTCTGGAGACAAACGCCCGATCGCTTGCCATCGCTCATAGAAATATCGCGCGTGGCGTGGGTCAATGTTTGTCGTGAGGGCGGGATCATCCCAGTAGCGATTCGTTGTCAAAGGAGCCCAAAACTGCTGGTCCCGCGCGGGAAATTGGAAAGTGGGAGGCATTACGCCAACGATCTGCGAATCCAGACCGTCGACTTGGATCACTTTGCCAATCGCATCCTGAGAACTACCAAAGCGCCTTCTCCACAAACCGTAGCTCAGAACTGTCACGCGTTCCCGCCGGGCTTCTTCCTCGGCCGTAAAGACTCGTCCCAGTGCTGGTCCCACTCCCATCAAGCGGAAAAAATTGGCGGATACAAATGCGCCCTGAACGGATTCGGGTTCCCCGCCGCTCGTGAGAGTTACCCGTGAGAATCCGCTGTTCCGATAATATGTAGCGATGTCCTCAAAGCTTCGGGACTCTGACTTGAACGCCATGATGTCTCTGTAGAGAAATGCACCACTCTCGGGGTCCTGTGAATCAGCAAGCAGGACGAGTCGCTTTGGATTCTTGTATTCGAGGGGCCGCAACATCACAGCTTCGATGACGCTAAAAATTGCCGTGTTCGCGCCGATGCCGAAGGCGAGGGTCAGAACGGCAACGATGGTGAAGCCAGGCGAGTTGCGCAGTATGCGTAGGCCGTAGCGCAAATCCAGCCAAAGTGTCTGCACGCGGACGCTCCCTGAAAGTAAAGTTCTAAAAGCGAGCAACAAATGCCCGGGCCGTGATAATCAACATTATAGACATCAAGAATCGACAAAGTCTGGTAAACGCACTCCTTTGGCTTGCCCAAAAACCTGAGCCGCGCGTTGCCCGTAAGTGGCTGATTAGGCGAGCCGAAAAACTTCGATTCCTTTGCCCACAAACAAGTGTTTTGAGACGGAGTGACACGCCGCTCCTGAGCCTTCGCAATCGTACCTGCACCGTGATCCTTGTGCCGAAAGAGTGCCGCGTAGCTTATCGCAAGCACGTTCGTTATCTTTCGTAACCGCTCGGCCGCGACGAGAGCCTTGTCAATCGCCTCACGCTCGGCCTTTTGCAAGCTGGACAGGTTCGTGGCATCGGCTACGACTTCGGGGCCGGCGAAAAGGCTCGAAAGAGCCACCTGATCGACTCAGCACGTGCCCTTTCGAGGATGCATGGAGCGTTGCTGGGAGGCCGAGTGTAGAATACGGTCGTGGCTACGCCCGTCAATTTGCCGATCTTCGAGCAGGTTGGCGTGAATCAGCGCTCACCCGCCCAGGCTAAAATTGCTGTCTTCCGATCTCTGTTTCGTGGACGAGAGGATGTTTATCCGCAACGCTTCGAAAGCCGTAAGACAGGCAGAGCTGGTTACTCGCCAGCTTGCGGCAATGAGTGGGTCCGGGGAATTTGCGAGAAACCGAGAATTAAATGCTCCGAGTGTCCGCACCAGCGTTTTCTTCCGATAACTGATGAAGTAATTCGTTGGCACCTTTGCGGCCATGACGACAAGCGTCGGGAATTCGTGATGGGCGTCTATCCGATGCTTCGGGATGAAACCTGTTTCTTCCTGGCGGCCGATTTCGACAAAGCAACCTGGCAGGAAGATACAGGGGCATTTTTGGAAACGTGCCGCGAGATGAATGTCCCAGCCGCCTTGGAGCGGTCCCGGTCGGGCGCCGGCGGGCATGTTTGGTTCTTTTTTGAAGAAGCCGTTCCCGCAGCATTGGCGCGCAAGCTGGGGACATACATCCTGACGAGGACCATGGAACGCCGCCCCGAAATCGGCCTGGATTCATACGATCGGCTCTTCCCGAATCAAGACACATTACCGGAGGGCGGCTTCGGCAACCTGATAGCGTTGCCTCTCCAGAAGCGGTTCCGAGAATCAGGTAATAGCGTTTTCCTGGACGAGCGATACGCTCCGCATCCTGACCAATGGGAGTTCTTGTCCTCGATCCGCAAAATCAACCGGCAAGAACTTGAGGAAATGGTCCGGCATGCTGACAGAAAGGGCCAGATCATTGGCGTGCGTCTGGCACCTGAGAGTGAAGAAGATGAAGAATCGCCCTGGAAGAGACCGCCGTCACGGACTCGAACAAACGCTTCAATCGCGGGCCCTTTGCCGCAACGCCTGGAATTCATCCTCGGCAATCAAATATACATTCCTAAAGATGCATTGCCGCCCGCTCTCCGCAATCGGCTGATCCGGTTGGCGGCGTTCCAAAATCCTGAGTTTTACAAATTGCAGGCCATGCGGTTTCCCACTTACGACAAGCCTCGGATTATTGCCTGTGCCGAGGATCACCCCAAGCACATAGGACTCCCGCGCGGTTGCCTGGATGAGGTGCGTGAAACTCTGTCAGATCTGAACATCAAGGCGGTAGTCCGGGACGAGCGCGACCCCGGCCAGCCGCTGAAGGCGACATTCCAAGGCGAACTACGCCCCGAGCAGACCGTTGCCGCGAATGCGATGCTTGCGCATGAAACGGGAGTGTTGGCTGCGACAACCGCCTTCGGAAAGACCGTGGTCGCCGCGTGGCTGATTGCGCAACGGGGCGTGAATACACTCGTATTGGTGCACCGGCGCCACTTGCAGCATCAATGGATCGAGCGCCTTTCGACCTTCCTCGGAATCCCGGAGCGCACTATTGGCCGGATCGGCGGTGGCCGCACAAAGGCAACGGGCTTGCTTGACGTGGCAGTGATACAAAGCATGGTCCGAAGCGGCGTTGTCGACGATCTCGTGAGCAATTATGGCCACCTCATTGTGGATGAGTGCCACCATCTCTCTGCCCAAAGCTTTGAGCAGGTTGCCCGCCAGTCTAAGGCGAAGTTTGTGATGGGCCTGTCTGCGACCGTCACGCGGAAGGATGGCCAGCATCCGATCATCTTCATGGAGTGTGGTCCCGTGCGCTACCGGGGCAGTGTCCGGCAGGGTGTCGCAACTCATCCTTTTGAGCATAAGGTAGTGGTTCGTCCGACTGGCTTTCGTCCGCTGCGACCAGCAGATCCTGATGTGCGCGTACAATTCCACAAGCTCTATGAAGAGCTAATTGCCGATCCGGAGCGCAATCAGCTCATCTGTCAGGACGTTATCCATGCCCTTCGAGAGGGGCGGTCACCGCTGGTGTTGACCGAACGGAATGAGCATCTTGACTCTCTGACGAAGCAATTGACCTCTGAGGTGCCGCACCTGATTGTGCTCAGAGGAGGGATGCGCAAAAAGGAGCTTGACGCTATTCAAGCTCGCTTGGCCGCGATTCCTGGTGAGGAGGCTCGGCTGCTCTTGGCAACCGGCCGCTATGTGGGGGAGGGCTTTGATGACGCCCGACTCGACACCCTATTCCTGACGCTGCCCGTCTCCTGGCACGGGACGATCACGCAGTACGTCGGTCGGTTACATCGCCTCTTTGACAACAAACGGGAAGTGCGCGTCTACGATTACGCAGATCTCAACGTGCCGATGCTCGCGCGAATGTTCGACCGCCGCTGTCGCCGCTACGAAAGTATCGGCTACACGATTCAGCTTCCAGGAAGCGCGGTACCGGGTTGGCCCGCAGATGTGCCACTTCCCGTCGATCCCGACTGGAAAAGCCAATATGCCGCCAGCGTGCGCCGCTTGGTGCGCGATGGCGTAGATTCTCCTTTGGCAACACTATTTGTCCATGCTGCCGTAATCCCGCCATCCAATACCGATAGCCCCGATCGGGCACGAAGCGCTACCGAGGCATTTCTCTACGGCCGGTTAGAAACGTTAGCCGAGACGGCCGGGAGGTTTCGCTTGAACGCTGAGCTGCCGATTTCGTTCGATGGCTGGGGTCGCATGGAGGTTGACCTGCTTTGCGAGCCGTCGCACATCGCCATCGAAATAGACGGCAGACAGCATCTGGGCGACGCTGAAGCCTACCGGCGAGATCGTCGCAAGGATGCCCTGCTGCAAGAGAACGGCTATCGGGTTCTCCGGTTCCTCTCAGAAGACGTCGGCAGATATCTCGATCAAGTTCTGGATGCCATTCTGCGAGCTTTAGCGCACCAAAACACCAGAATCTGAGCAAAGGATTAGCCTTGTTGGGGGGATAGCCTCGCAACCCCGTTTCGGCGGGCGCGCTGGTCGGGAGCAGCGACCGAGGCCCGCTCT
>Ga0126370_10001372_pt1 | contig 11093 bp, 9 predicted proteins | sample PanSoiMetaPlot_3_FD_92586 | JGI IMG/M metagenome (GOLD analysis project Ga0126370, IMG submission 92586) | Tropical forest soil microbial communities from Panama - MetaG Plot_3 | ecosystem: Environmental > Terrestrial > Soil > Tropical forest > Bulk soil | place: Panama | collected 2016-02-17 | reverse complement strand
GCAAAGCCTTTAGACGGGCGACTTGGGAGTGTTCGGTTGCCTCGTCGATGCGAAGTGTGGGAATCGAGCGTTCTTCCTCCACCATGAAATCGTTGACGCCAACGACGATTTGCTCCTTTTTCTCGATAGCGCACTGAAACTCAAACGCGACTTTCTGGATTTCACCCTGCACATAGCCGGATTCGATGGCGCGCAGCATTCCTCCGAGCGAATCAATCTTCCCGATGTATTCTTCGGCGCCGCGTTCGATTTCGTTGGTGAGATGCTCGATGGCGTGGGAACCGGCAACGGGATCAATGGTGTTCGTCACGCCGGTTTCGTGGGCAATGATTTGCTGCGTACGCAGGGCGATGAGCGCGGCGTCTTCCGTAGGCAAGGCGAGGGCTTCGTCCATAGAGTTTGTGTGCAAAGATTGGCAGCCGCCGAGAACCGCAGCGAGGGCTTGAATGGCCACGCGAACGATGTTGTTTTCCGGCTGTTGTGCGGTAAGCGAAGAGCCGGCAGTTTGCGCGTGGAAGCGCAGCAGCAGCGATCGCGGGTCCTGGGCCTGAAAGCGGTCGCGCATAATTTTGGCCCACAGGCGGCGCGCGGCCCGATACTTAGCGATTTCTTCGAGCAGATCGTTGTGCGCGTTGAAGAAAAAGGAGAGCTGCGGCGCAAATTCATCCACGCCGAGGCCGGCATCAAGGGCGGCTTGTACGTAGGCGATACCGTCGGCTAGCGTAAAAGCCACTTCCTGAACGGCCGTCGAGCCCGCTTCGCGAATGTGGTAGCCGGAGATGGAGATGGTATTCCACCGCGGAAGATGATTGCGGCACCAGGCAAAAACGTCGGTGACGATACGCATGGCGGGACGCACAGGATAGATATAGGTGCCGCGGGCGATGTATTCCTTGAGAACGTCGTTCTGCACGGTGCCCGAAATTTTTTCGAGGCTAGCGCCCTGCTTTTTGGCCACGGCAACGTAAAGGCAAAGAAGAATCGCGGCCGTGGCGTTGATGGTCATGGAGGTGGAGACTTTTTCGAGCGGAATGCCCCGGAAGAGCGTCTCCATATCTTCGAGCGAATCAATGGCGACGCCGACCTTGCCGACCTCTCCAAGAGCGAGAGGATGATCGGAGTCGAGGCCAATTTGCGTGGGCAGGTCGAACGCGACAGAGAGCCCCGCCTGCCCTTTGCTCAAGAGATAGCGATAGCGTTGGTTCGATTCGACGGCCGTGCCGAAGCCAGCGTACTGGCGCATGGTCCAGAAGCGGCCGCGGTACATGGTCGGGTAGATGCCGCGCGTGTATGGAAACTCGCCGGGATAGCCGAGAGCGGCTTTGGGATCCCAGGCTCCGAGATTCTTTTCAGTGTACAAGGTTTCAACCGGTAGGCCGGAGAGCGTGGTGAATCTTTTTTTTCGCTCGGCATGGGCGGGCTTAGTTTTTGTATCAGACATTGCAACTCGGCAAAGGTCGTCGTACTAGAGCCCGGCCTCTACAACTTGCGGGCCTGGCGAAAGGATGTCACCGCAAAAAACACAAGCAAACCCGCCATGGCCACGGCCACGCCAACAAGCCAGCGAGACACGTCGCGCGTCCAGGCCCGAAACGCGGCGTTGAACCAGCCCAGCGCAAGAACAGCGAACACCGCACCGACAAACTCGTGAAAGAGCTGCCGCAGCACGCGCCACAGGCGGCGGAACCCCTGCGGTTGTGTCGTGGGCGCGCTTGCGCTTGTGGACATACAAGCATCTTAGCGCAAAGGCGAAGGGAGTTCTAAGTTGTAAGTAACAGGTTGTAGTTCCAGACCAGAGGATTAATTTGGGCTTACCGCTCACCGCGTTTCCGAGCTTCCGTTTCATTCATTTCTTACATCGCAGATTTTGATTAGACAAAAATGGCGCAGGACTCCCGGTGGTTCCGTGCAGGCAAGGGCTGTGGACGGATTAGAGACAACGCCGTGAAGGTCTCTTGTATCCAACTTTGCACGGGCCTAAAATAGCTCTTGAAGTACGGGAGAACCCCCCTTGCAACTCGACGATCACTTGAAAAACCTGCTGCGCGAATTGGGACATGCCATCAATGACACGGTTTCCGAATCGGATCGCATCACCGGCGCCATTGCCGGAGTGCGCGCGCATGGGTACGACATTGTGCTGAAACTGGACGCCACGATCGGTCTGGCAAAGCGCGACGGGGCGGCAGGCGAGGATGCAAAACTCACAACGCAAGACCGGCGCTTCCTCGAGTCGCTGCGCATTCAGGTGGATCAAGAGTCGATGGCGGAAGAGGCGGAAAAGAAGCCGGTGGCGCGCTTGACGATGACGCCCCAGGACGTGCGCTTTTTGAAGTCGTTGCGAATTGCCACGGACGACGGCGAATGAAAAGTTTTCTCAAAACGATAGGTCTCGTAGGACCCGCAGCGTTTGTGACTGCGGCATTTTTTTGCCCGTCCGCCCAGGCGCAAGCACCCGTGGTGGTGGACACAGCGGTCCCGATTCTCATAAACGCGGTGAAACCCAAGCCCAAGGCCAACGGCTTAGCGAAATTTGAAGGCTTCGTGATGAACGCGAACATCGCACAAATCACGGCACGCGACAAAAAGAGCGACCTGACCATTCAGACTTTTCCCCTTTCCCAGGAAGCCTCGGCAAAAATGCAGCAGATCGTGGACAAAGGCGGCTTCCAATACGGCGACAAAGTGACGATTTTTTACAATCCGACCACGATGCAGGCTATGAAGGTCAAAGGGAAACCCTCGAAACCGATTTGATTTTACTTTGAGGCGGCCCATGTTACGCCTCCCCGCGGTTGCCGGACGCTTTTATCCTTCCGATCCAAAAGAGCTCTCTTCTCTAGTTCAAAACTACTCGCAGCCAGACCTTCAGGAAGAAACGCTTTCTGCAAAAGCTTGCCTCGTGCCGCATGCGGGTTACATGTACTCCGGCCATGTGACGGGCGCCGTGTTTGCGCGCGTGGCGTTGCCGAAGAAAATCATCGTGCTCGGCGTGCGGCATTATCCGCGCGGTGAACCGGCCGCCATTCTTTCAAGCGGCGCGTGGCGGACGCCGCTGGGAGACGCTCCCATCGATGAAGACCTTGCGGGCGCATTGAGGAAGGAATGTCCCTTGCTGCGCGAAGACAGCGTGGCGCATAGCACGGAGCATTCGCTCGAAGTGCAAGTGCCGTTTTTGCAGGCGCTCGCACCGGGATTCTCGTTTGTGCCCGTGGCGCTGGGTACCGTGCAATTCGAATCACTCGTGAGCGTCGGCCGAGGAATTGCACGCGTCCTCGGGGATGCAAAGGAAGACGTGCTGTTACTGACCACTTCCGATTTGAATCATTACGAAGATGACGCGACCACGCGGACGAAGGACCGCAAAGCCATCGACCGCATGCTCGCGCTCGATGCGCACGGACTTTACGATACCTGCCGCAACGAAGAGATTTCCATGTGCGGACTGGGCCCCGCGGTAGCGATGCTCATCGCGCTGAAAGCGCTTGGCGCAAAGAACGCCGAATTGGTGAAGTACGCCACTTCCGCGGACGTTTCAGGTGACCGCAGCCAGGTGGTCGGTTACGCAGGAATGATTTTTTCCTGAGAACCCGGAGCGCATCGCCCGAGAAACGACCCCTCGGTTGCATCGAAGGGCTCTTTCGTTTTGAATGCAAAGCGCTTAGTGCGGCCGACCGCCGGAAGAGGCATGCGGCGAAGGAGCCGGAGCGGGTGATGAGTGCGTGGACCCGCCGCCACTGGAGCCGCCCCAACCTCCCGAGCTGCCGGAAGAACGTGAGCCTCCCCAACTGCCGCCTGAACCACCGCCCACCGAACTGCGTTCGCCGCCACCCGAGTAACGCGGGACTGGAGGCGGCACGCTATTGCGTGGCGGCGCGATGTTGCGCGGAGGAGTGATGCTGCGCGCTGGAGGAGTGGCCGCGACCGTTGCATTGCCGCCGCGGTTCGCTGCACCAGAGGCTGGGACCCTTTCGCTTTCTCCGCGCGCCACTCTTTCACGGGACGCTCCGCCCGAGGCGTTATTCGAGTTTACGAAACGATGTTCCTTGGGATCATAGGCAATCGAAGAATCTTTGCTGGTGGAAATAACGCGCGCGCCTCCGCTGCTTTCCAACACGGTTCTCGAAACACGAACGGGAGGCCCGCTAGGCGCAAGGGCATTGCTAAATGCTTCTTTGGGAGCGGTCTTCAGCGTCTCCCATTTTTCTCCCGGCGAAAAAGCAATCATGTGCTGCCCCGCCAGATTGTTCGCTGCGCCCGTGGAGAGAATGCCATGCTCGAGGTTCAGAGGGGCCTTGCCCTTGGTGTCAAGAGGATGCAGAGGGACGAATCCCAGGTTCCCTTTGTTGTGAACGAACACAGCAGTGACCGGATGATAGACCGGTCGGGGTGGGTGAACTCTGGGCGGAAATCGCCGAATGGGAGCGCCCGGGCCTGGGAAGTAGCCGTAAACGATTGGCGGGGAATAAAACCAGCCTCCGCAGCCGGAATCAAACAGCCACCCGCCGTAATGATAGGGAGCCCAGCCCCAAGGGTCGAAACTTGCAAACGTCCAGCCGAACGCAGGGTCCCAAATCCATTGCCCATTGTTGAACGGCGACCAAGCATAACCAACCCCGAAAGGCCGCCAGCCCAAGCCGGACCCTCCGCAATTAAACCATGAACCATAGGAGTAGAGGCTGCCAAATCCCGCAGCGTAGTAAGGCGAATTCGTGTACTGCATGGTTGCCGCGGTCGCGGTGGCAACTGTGTCGATTTGCCCCGAAACCCAGTGGTCAAACTCGTCCGGTTCCGGAACGCGTCCGATGGTTACGGAGGACTCGTCGCCAGCTTTCATCGAGAGCGACTGGCCCTTTACGAGGAGCGTGGTCTCCTCCTGATGCAACACGTTGACGTGGCCGGAAACTGCCTCCACGCTGCTGCCATTATCAAAATTATCGACACGGAAAGTGGCGCGGCTTCCGGCTTCGACGGTGAAGTCGCCGCCTGTAACGCTGAAATAATCGCCGCTTACGGGGTTTACGTGAAAGGAGGCGCTGCCTTGCCGCAGAACCAGGCGCGTAATCAGCGCGCCGTCCTTCAACGAGAGATCATAAAACTCAAGAACCGTGTTTTCTTTCAAGAAGGCCAGTGTGCCATTTTCGAATTCGACTTCCGCCCGGCCGTTGTCGGTTGCCAGCACGTAGCCCTGGCGAATTGGGAGGTTCAGCTGGGCAGCGTCCCAGTTGGCCTTCGAGTCTGTCATCGGGTCGCCATGCGTCTCCGTGGCGAATCGCACATCGCCGCTCAGCACGCTGAGCCGGATGATGCGAGCATGGCTCGAGTCGGCGGATGCGGACGGCACGGCAAGAAATAGCGCCAGCAAAAGAATCAGCAAAAGAGAAGGAAGCAGTTTGCGGGAAGTCATAATTCACCCCCTCACGGGGAAGTTCACCAACCCATTAGACGGCCAGGAAGCAGGGTCGGTTGCGTGTTCCAGCTAGAAGATGGTCTCGCCTAGAATTGCTGGCGTCAAGATGCATGACACCCCAGTAGATGTTGATGTTAGCCACGGAAGGAGTGATACCATCTTTCCCGGATTGCACCGATGACCCACATTGCATCCCGCGTTTCGCAGTTGAACGGAGAAGGTGCGCTGGCCGTATACTCGCGCGCCAAAGAACTGGAGCGCGCGGGGCGTTCGGTAATTCATCTGGAGCTGGGCGAGCCGGACTTTCATCCCGCCGCGCCGATTGTAGACTCCTTGCGAAACGCCGTGGCGGCGGGACGCGACCGTTACTGCGCTACGAAGGGCCTCCCGGCTCTGCGTGAAGCCATCCCTTCATATTTAAGACGCACGCGGCGTCTCGACATCGCACCGGAACAAGTTCTTGTAGCTCCGGGATGCAAAATGGCGCTTTCTCTGGCCATGATGGCGCTCATTGAGCCGGGCGATGAAGTGCTCTATCCGGATCCCGGGTTTCCGATCTATCCTTCGTTCACGCGCGGCCTGGGCGCGAAGGCGGTCCCTTTTGGGCTGGAAGAGAAGAATCATTTCCAGCCGGATCTCGACGAAATCGCCGCGAAGATCACCTCGCGAACCAGTGTCATCATTTTCAATTCGCCCAACAATCCAACGGGAACGGTGTTCAACCACGCCGCGCTCTCTAAAATCGCTGAGCTGGCGCACAAACACGATCTATGGATTATTTCCGACGAAATTTATGCGCGGATTCTCTTTGAAGGTGAATACCAATCCATTTGGGCGCTTCCGGGAATGACCGAGCGCACCGTGATCATTGACGGCTTCTCGAAAAGCTTCGCGATGACCGGCTGGCGCCTGGGCTACGCCGTCGCGCCTGTTCCCGTCATCGATGCCATGGATTTGCTGGTGCTGAACACGTTTACCTGCGCGGCGGAGTTCACGCAAGTTGCCGCGATTGAAGCCCTGCGCGATTCCACCGGCGCCGTGGACGCGATGGTCGAAGAATACCGCAGGAGGCGCGAGCTTTTCGTCGCCGGGCTGAACAAAATCCCCGGGTTCCGATGCCAGATACCACAAGGCGCATTCTACGCATGGGTCAATATCGAAGGGACCGGACTTTCAGCGGAGGAAGTGCAAACCATCCTGCTCGAAGAGGGCGGCGTCGCCGGAATCGCGGGCGCAGCCTTTGGCCCTTGCGGCAAAAACTATCTGCGCTTCTCGCTGGTCAGCGCCCGGAACCTGCTCGAAGACGCGCTGGAACGGATGCAACGCGTCTCCATGCACTGGCGCGCGGCGGTCTTGCAACGGTAAGGTTTCTCTCAGCCGGAATTTGCGGAAGGGTCTGCAAGGAAGCCGATGAACCAATGGATTCGAATGACGGCGATTTCTGTTGCGGGGATTTTCGCCGCAGCAACCGCGCATACTCAGGCCAGGCCATTTCCCACCGCCGACGTCCAGAAAATCTACGAGCGCCTGCTTCAGCAGATCGACCGTATTCCCATCTACGACAATCATTCGCACGCCACATTCCCCGACGATTCGGACATGGACGCGCAAGCCGCTCCGCCCGACGAAAGTTCTGTGATTCGCTTGCGCGACGACAATCCGGAATTTGTGGCCGCCGCAAAATCGCTTTTCGGCTATCCCTACAATGACTTTCAGCCCGAGCACGCCAAATGGCTGATTGACAAAAAGAAGGCCGCCGAAGCGTCCGGAAGCACCGCGTATTGGGACAGCATTCTGGACAAGCTGAACATCGAAGCCTGCCTCGCCAATCGCGTCGCCCTTGCTTCCTACCTGAATCCCAAGCGCTTCCACTGGGTTTTCTTCGTGGATTCCTTCCTCTTTCCCCTCGACAATCACGCCCAGATTGCCAAAAACGGCGACATGGCTGTGTACATTCCGCTTCAGGAAAAAGTCCTTCAGCGCTACATGAAACAGGAGGGCGTGAGCGGTTTGCCACCAGACCTCGCCGGATACGAAAGTTTCATCCGCCAAACGCTGGTCGACAATCAGAAAAAAGGCGGCGTCGCAATGAAATTCGAAGCCGCTTACTTCCGTTCTCTTTATTTTGGCGATCCGCCACAGGCTACCGCGGACGCCATTTACGCGAAGTACCACGCTCGTGGCGTGCCTTCCGAAGAGGAGTACCGCACTTTTCAGGATTACGTTTTCCGCGTGCTGATCGATCAGGCAGGGAAATTGAACCTGCCCGTGCACTTTCACAGTGCCGTGGGCATCGGCGACTATTTCAGCTTGACGAACGGCAATCCGCAGAATCTGGAAAACGTGCTGCGCGACCCGCGCTACAAAAGCGTGAAATTCGTTCTGATTCACGGCGGGTATCCCCACACCCTCGAAATGATCTGGATGACGGCGGCAAAAAACGTTTACACCGATTCTTCGCTAATGGGCTACTACGTCTATCCCTCGGAATTAAAAAACATCCTCAAGCAGTGGATTTCTCTTTATCCCGAGCGAATGATGTTCGGTTCCGACGCATTTCCCTTCAACGACGCCGTCGGCGCCGAGGAAACTTTTTGGCTGGCAGCGCGCTCCGCCCGCACCGCCGTGGCTGCCGCCCTTGCGGAGCTGGTCTCCGAAGGCGCGTTCACCGAGGCAAGAGCGCTCGAACTGGCGCGCATGTACCTGCACGATAACGCCGCAAAGCTTTATGGAGACGCCAAATGAGCACGCCGACGCAACCGAAATACATCCCCTGGAAAAACGTCGAACACGAGGAGTTGAGTCCGCTCATCGGCCGTGAAATGCTGGTTGGCGACAAAATCATGCTCGCGCGCGTGTTTCTCAAGAAGGGCGCCCACGTGCCTCTCCATCATCACCACAACGAGCAGGTGACCTACATCATGGAAGGCGCGCTTAAATTCGCTATTGACGGCAGGGAGATTGTTGTTCGCGCAGGCGAGGTTCTTTGCATCCCCCCGAACATGCCCCATGAAGCCTGGGCCATCGAAGATACACTCGACCTGGATATCTTTGATCCTCCTCGCGAAGATTGGCTGAGTAAGAACGACAGCTATTTGCGGCATGGCCGCTAGCTCGGCCTCGCTCCACACCAAAGGGCTCACGTCGGCATTAGGACTACTTGAACTCACCAATGGATTAAATGCCGTCTCCCACGGAGTGCGCGGGGCCTTTGTTTTCGCTGGCGTTTTGTCCTGGTGTTGTTTACCGTAGCGGTGTGGCTGACGAAGCGTGGGGCAGCCCTCGGAGAGGCACATCATGAAGAGAGCGTGTGTATGTGCGTTGTTGCTGCTTGGAGGATTCAGTGTGGCGCAAGCGCAAGTCGAACCGGCGAAGCCGGTTTTCGATACCGACAATGCGGCGCCGGATTTCTCCGCGACTTCCGCCGCACGGGCTCCGTTGCCTGATTTGCTTGCAGTGTCTGATTCCTTTGTCCGGGCCGGCGTTACTTCGGCGCCCCACCTGAACACTGCATTGTCAGCGGAACCCCCCTCGGCTGACCCTGCCGTACCATCCCCCAAACCCCGTTTCGTTTACGGAGGCCGCGACGACTACCGCTGGCAGCTTGGCCTCAGCCTTGCCGTGTTCCATTTCCATTCTTCCGTTTTTAGCTCCACCGGGGTCGGTGTCGGGACCAGCGTCGCTTATTTCCTCAATGAATGGCTAGGAGTTGAGGGGAACGTGACGGCGGCTTTTGGAGGAACAGTATACTCGCAGGGTGAACATGCAAAGTTTGCCCTGTTCGGCGGGGGCCCCAAGATGGCCTGGCGGCAAAGGCGCTGGGAACCGTGGTTGCACGCGATTTTTGGCGGAGCGCACGAACAGCCACAAACCGCCGCCGGAAGCCGCAATTCGTATTCGATTATGGCAGGCGGTGGAGCGGATTACCGATGGAATCCCCACCTCTCCTTCCGTGCTGAAGGCGACTATGTCCGAACCGGCTTCTTCCATCAGTCGCAGAACAACTTCCAGGTTTCCGGCGGAGCCGTACTTCACTTTTGAGTGCCGGTATTTCTGACCCTGCCACACCTCCCCTGCGGGAGGCTTCACGGCTTCCTTATTGACGAAACTATTTTCCCCGAACTGAGCGAAACACAGCGAATTCGCACTTACCAGATTTTGCAAGCTTGTTCGCGCACCATCGCCTCGCCATGCTTGCACCCAAAGGCTTTAGCGAACTCCGCCATGTTGGAAAGCGGACCGTTCCCGCGGAATCTTCCCAATGGATGCGGGTTGGTGTTGGCCATCAGCCGCGCATATTCGATTCGTTCGTTGGCGCCCCACACCTGAGCCCAGCCGAGAAAGAAACGCTGTTCCGGAGTGAAACCATCCTTGTCCGGCGGACGCGGCTTGCCTTGGAGTGATTTTTCGTAGGCCGCGTAAGCAATTGCCAGTCCGCCGAGGTCCGCAATGCTTTCCCCGAGAACCAGCTTCCCGTTCTCATGCAGTTCTCCGTCCACAACGTAACCGTCGAATTGGTCGGAAACGCATTTCGCGCGCGATTGGAAATTTTTGAGGTCCTCGGGAGTCCACCAGTCCTTCAGGTTGCCCTTGCCGTCGAACTTGCTCCCGTGATCGTCGAAACCGTGGGTGATTTCGTGGCCGATCACCGCGCCCATGCCGCCGTAATTCACCGCGTCATCGGCGTTGGGGTCGTAGAAAGGCGGCTGCATGATCCCCGCCGGAAAAACGATTTCGTTCAAGCTGCTGTTGTTGTACGCGTTCACCGTAGGAGGCGTCATGGTCCACTCCGTGCGGTCTACGGGCTTGCCGATCTTATTGAGCCGGCGGGCAAAATCGAACTCCGCGGCCCGTACGATATTCCCCGCGTAAGAGCTTCGGTCAATTTTCAGAGCGGAATAATCGCGCCATTTGTTGGTGTAGCCGATTTTCAGCATGAACGCCTCGAGCTTCGCAGCGGCTTGCGCGCGGGTTTCCGGGCCCATCCATGGCAGGGTTTGCAGGTCGTCTTTCAGCGCCGCAAGCAGATTGTGGACCATCTCAAGAGCGCGCGCTTTAGCCGCCGGCGGAAAATACTTCTGCACATAAACCTGTCCCAGCGCTTCGCCGAGGTTGCGGTCGGTTGCTTGAACGCAGCGCTTCCATCGCGGTTGGATTTCTTTCGCTCCCGTCAGGGTATTACCCCTAAAATCAAAATCTTCATTGACGAATTTCTCAGACAGCCCGGAAGCGGCGGTATTCACCAGGTGCCACCGCAGATAGGTCTTCCAATCCGCAATGGGTGTGGCCGTCAACTGCCCGTCAAGCGCCTTGAAGAAATCCGGCTGGCCCACATTGATCTCTTTCAGCTCAGGATGCCCAACCGCCTTGAAATACGACTCCCAGGAGAAGTCCGGAGTCAGCGCCTTTAATTCCGCAAGCGTCATCTTGTGGTAGGTCTTGTCCGGGTCGCGCAGATCGGTGTTTTTCATCGACGCGGTTGCCAATGCCGTCTCGATCTTCAGAACGGTGGCCGCCTGCTCGCTAGACGCCGCGGCGGGATCGCCCAGCAGGCGGGCGAGACACGCCGCGATCGCCTGCGGCTCGGGTGCGGCCACGAGGCCGGTCTCGCCGTCGCTCACGAACTCGAGGACGCCGCCGGCGTCCGTCGTCGTCACGACCGGCTTGCCGGAATGAAACGCCT
>Ga0126370_10001370_pt1 | contig 11101 bp, 9 predicted proteins | sample PanSoiMetaPlot_3_FD_92586 | JGI IMG/M metagenome (GOLD analysis project Ga0126370, IMG submission 92586) | Tropical forest soil microbial communities from Panama - MetaG Plot_3 | ecosystem: Environmental > Terrestrial > Soil > Tropical forest > Bulk soil | place: Panama | collected 2016-02-17 | reverse complement strand
GCAGTTTCGATACCACCCAACCTTGGAAGGCTAATGTCCAGGAGAACCAAATCAGGTCGCAATTCCCCGACTTTCCGAAGAGCCTCCAATCCATCCGATGCGAAACCTGCGATGTGGACTTTAGGATGCCCCTCGAGATGGGCTTGGACACAATCTCGCCAAAGTCGAAAATCATCGACGACGAGTAGTCGGGCTATTTCCATTCGTGCTTCCTCTTAGATGTGCTTGATCAGAGGGGTCTTCTGAACTCATTTCAAATCAATCCCCCCCAAGTCAGGGTCACACACAGACAATGGCTGGTCGTTGCCCTAGAACATCCTTGAATTTGCTAAGCAGCAATAAGAAGACGAAGTCAAAAAAAACAAGGTGAAGGGGCAGCCGATGGTACTTCGAGATCAAATCGTATGAAGAAGAAGACGTTCTGGGGAACGCAGCAGGACCTTGCCGCGATGCTTTAGGACGGCACCGTTATCTTGCCACTTGCTCAACAAGCGGCTTGCCGTGAACGGAGTGACGTTGGCAGCGCCAGCCAACTCCTCGTTTGTAGCATCAAACTCGAATCCGCCGGAGACTCTTTCGCCTATGGTCTGGGCCAGGAGAACTAGCACGCCGGCGAGTCTCTGACGTGCAGTGTGGCTGGTTAAGGCCACATGATCGGCGACGTACCAGGCTAGATAGTCGTAGCCGATAAGCAACGCATTCTCCAGTAGTCGGGGATAACGGCCTGCTAAATTTCGGAGTGTGACTCGGTCCCAAACCAACATTGAACAGTCTTTCAGCGTTTCCGTGCTGACGAGATACAAAGAAAGAGTTGACAAAAGAGCCGCGCCGCCGAAGATCTCTCCAGGCGTTAACCAAAGAAGGATGACCTTTTTCCCTTCCTGGGTATCGAAGAAGAATCTGGCTCGCCCCCTCGTCAACAAGAACAAATGATCGGCGGGATCACCCTGGTTTACCACTACAGAATTGGAAGCGAACTGCCGTTGCTTGGCTGCTGCTAGAATGACCTTGAGGTCAAGGGGAGAAAATCCTTCAAGGAATCGGGATTTTAGATTCACATTTGCGATAGCAGGTTTCGAGAAGGACATAAAAAGGGAGATTCAAGAGCCTCCGCTAGGAGTAAAAGCTCAGCAGCAACATCATCTTGCTCAAAGTCCGAATAACATCTTCGAAGCTAGCCGAGAACCTGTTAGTTCTATCAGTAAGAACCACTTCTCCAGAACTGCTTTTGCGCCTAGTTGTGGTGCGGTAAGTGTTCAGAAACGAAGATGTTGCCAGCCAAGGCTTCCCGAATGGCCAAAACCAGTTCGCTTGCAATCCTGGATTTTACAACGTACCCCAGGGCCCCTAGAGAAAGGCATCGATGTACAAAATCCGGATCTGAATGAACGGTCAAGAAAACGAATCGCGATTTGGACCCTGATGACATCAATCGATCGACAGCCTCAATGCCATTAAGAGTCGGCATGGAAACGTCGGTGACGATGACGTCTGGCCTCAATCGCATAGCCTCCTCAAACAACGCTTGCCCGTTGCCGACCTTGCCAACAACCTCAAACTCTGGCTCCAGGAGGCGAGCCTCCATCTCCGGGAAACGGGGGTGATCATCCGCCAATAAAATTCGTGCTCTCATCAATTGGCCCGCTCGATGAATGCGCAGCCAAATGGAGGTCATGGCGTTCATGGAGCGCACCGTCCACCGCGCTGGAGGCGAGTCCTCTGCACCAAGCGGCGGCCCGACTAATAAATTCAAGAGTTATTTACAAGCCGAGTGTTTGGCTACTGTCAACAGTGGCAGCAGCCGGAAGGCGACCATGAAGATTTGAAAACGAAACAAAACTGCTGACCAAACTGAACCGCACGTTGCAGAACAGTCATTCCTGGAAAATGCTCTAATGCATGCAACGAGAATGCCGAATGTGATAGAATGCCCTTCACAATCCCTAAAGAAGCGGTTGGTGTTGTGAGCGCAGATGCGGAACGTCAATGGCTTGTAAGGCTTGCAATTCCGAGAACCTGCAGAGGCTGGATGGTGAGCTTACTGCCAGTCTTCCCACTCTAAAGGGCCTGAAGGTTTCCCCACTCTATGTTTCCCAGAGTATTTTGGTCTGTTTGGAGTGTGGCTTTGCAGAACTCGTCATTCCTACAAGCCAGCTGCTTTCCTTCAAGAATGCAAAGGCGGCCTCGGGCTCTTAGGAACGACGGCCTAGTAAACTAATCGTCTTAGTCAACGGTAAAGCTTCCTACTGCTTCATTCTTGGGGGGAAGTCCTTGAAGGACTTGTCGACGATTTGCTGAATCTCCTTGTCTTCGTTCTTGCGAGCCTTTTGGGGATCGTGCCATTTCTTCGTCGCGGTACCTTGCCAGATCACCATTTTGGATTTGCAATCGACGGCGTAAAAAACGAACTTTCCTTGCACGGAATACCACACATTTGGCGCGATACCCGCAGTCGATCCCGCGCCGGCGCTCCACGTATTCCTGCCGCCGGTAGGGCTCAGTGCGGGTGGCTGGATACTATCAAGGCCCTCCGGAGTGGCAGCTGCAACTTGGAGGCCCTCGTCCCCAGGCCCGGCGTGGTAGAAAAAGTAGAAATCCGGGTTGGTCGAATCTTCGACGATGCCTATGGAAGCCAATTTCTGCGTTATGAGGCGCATAATTTTCAGGTCCAGCATTTCGTTGTCTTCGGGGTGTCGAACCGTAACCAGATTGTTTTTTCTCCAGGCGAAGCGCCTCAACTTTCGGAAGTCGAAACCTTTTGCCCACTCGGTCGTGACCCTCTGCGCGTGGGAAGGGCAAGGGATAAACAGGCCAACAGAGACAATTGCTAAAGCGAAGTAACCAAGTTTTTTCAAGATCCGCAGCCTCCAAGAAGATTTGGGCCCATGATATCGGCGGTAAAATCACGCAGACCAAAAAAACGCGCAAACCGAGTCAGCTAATAGCCCGAAGTTGCTCTCGCATGCGGCCTCGCGCATCGAACATTCGAGACTTCAAGGCCGACATAGTAATTCCTATTTCGTTCGCCAACTCACGCTGACTCCAGCCTTCAAGCTTGATTCGAACAAACATCTCAACTAAGTGCGACGGTAGTCCCCAAAATGCCCTTGAAGTGAGCTCCTTTGCTAGGTATTGCCGCTCAGGATCGGGGCCGTCATCGCTGATATTCGAAACAAGGTCTTTCTCAGTTTCTATTGCAAACGCATCAAGAGTAAGGTAAACGGGCTGAAACCGACGCATCCTCATTAAGGCTTCATTAATTGCAATGCGAGAGAGCCAGGTCGAGAAACGGGAGCGGCCTTCAAAACCGTCTATGTTTTCATAAGCTTTCAAGAGCGTGTTTTGGACGTTGTCTTCAGCATCGGCATGATTCTGCAACATCTTCAGAGAGATGCTGTAGAGCTGCGGAGAGTGCATTCTGACGAGCTTGGCGAAGGCATCTGAACTCCCGCTTCTCGTCTGCTCGATTAAGAGTTCGTCGGCATACTTAACTTGCTGATTTACTTTTTTCACTTTTCTTCCATTTTTGGCCGATCTCACGCAGAAGGCTGATCCTGGCGGACGTGACACACATTTGCCAGCGTTGTTTCAGTTATGCCGGCATTCCCCGCAATTCCACGGATTCACGGAGCGAGGCTACCCCCAAAGGTCCTTTCGGTTGAGCTTAAGTTTGAACCGTCAGAGGGTTCACACTCGCACGAGAGGATTCTTGATATGAACTGTCAGAATTGACAGCGGGGCGGAGCCAGATTTCATTCCTGCAAGGCTTTCAGCAAGAATGAAAGACGAGAAAAGATCGCGAGCCTTTCCCGGAAACTCTGGAAGTCGCTATGTCTCGGCTTTCGCGTAAGTTCCCTTGCCGAACTCCAAAGTCAGTCTGTCACTTCTAACAGTGTGCGCCGCTGATGAGGCGGCATAGTGTTGTGAAGCGCGCCACCGCTAGCCCAGGTCCAGGAAAAAGAGGTTAGGCCTTTGACCCAGCGAGGGTCATCTCACCGCACCATAAAAAGAGTCGAGGCTTGGAAAGCTTTGGGTCGGCTCGGTTTATGCACAATCACCGGCGTGTTGTTCTTTGCGCCCTTCGCGCCTTTTGTGGGCGAGATTCGCGCCCAGAGGGCGGCTCTGACGCCCGGAGAGCGTTCCAATCTTTCGAATGGGCATCAGCAGCCACAGCAGAACGAAGCTCCCGCGGCCGCTCCGAGTCGTTCAGAGAATCAAGCGATTCCTCTACCGAAAATTGCGGACCGCGCAGACGAGTTAGATCACCTGCTACGCGAAATCAGCACTCAGCTCAGGGCCAAGCCTGAACTTCTGGAGTCAGAAAAAGAGACTGCTGAACAAGCCGAAAAGACTCGTCGACGAGTCCAACAAACCAGGGAACTTTTAGCAGGCGCTCCAACACCATTGGAGCTCGAGGACGAATACCGATACTGGCGCTCTAAAAACCTCGAATGTGGCCAAGAACGCAGGCTCCTGACGCTGCGCGCCGCGAAACTGGAAGAACAAATTCAAACCCTTGAGGCCCAGGAACCCGACTGGGTGGCTACATGGATTCACATTCGCGAATCCGCCGGGATCGACTCAGTTGTCGAGCGCACGAAACAACAACTGAGTAAGATTCAAGCGGCAAAGTCGCAAGCCCAAGAGCAGCTGAATTTTGCGCTCATTCTCCAGAATGAGGTCTCTCAACAAGACCAGGAAATCTCAGATATCTTGCTCCGGGTCCGCGAGGCTCGCGAAGCCGAACGCAGCCGCCTCCTCGAAGCAGATAGCCCACCTCTTTGGAAGGCAAGTCAGTTGCGCCAACCGGATCAAACCATTGCATCCGGCTTTGACCGGTCTTTTGACCGGTCGTTGGCGGCTGCCGGGGAGTTTATGCGAGCCCACAAGCTCGTAATTCTTGCGCTTCTAGGTTCTTATTTCTTGGTTTTTCTGGTCATTTTAAGACTCAGACGCCACGTTGCGCTCAGGACGCAAGGGCAGGTTCCAGCCGAGGCTGTAAACGTACTGAACCGACCTTATTCCATAGCGCTTCTGCTGACACTGATCGGAACTGGGAGATTTATATCCTCGGCGCCCATCGGAATCGCATTTTTGTTTTACCTGCTGTATTTGATTCCCGTATTGCGAATACTCGCCCCATTGGTCGAACTTAGGTTGCGAATCGTTCTCTATATTCTGGCTACACTCTACGGGCTTGAAGGAGTGTATCTCCTTGTTCAACTTCCGTCTCCCTTTAAGCGTGAACTTTACGTTTTGCTTGTGGTTGTCGCGCTGATCAGTCTCAGTTGGCTTGCGCATCACTCCCAACAGCTTCACGCCACGACGCAAAGCCGCGACCGACAAATGATCGCCATCGGGATTCGCGGCAGTCTTCTATTACTTGCCGCCTCTCTCGTTGGCAACATTGTCGGATTTGTTTCTTTATCTCAAGTGTTAGGAATGATCGCCTTGGTCGGCCCGTTTGCAGCCTCGGCCCTATACTGTGGGGCGCAAGTCCTTGCTTTGATCTTAAACGTTGTGCTCCGCACTCACTGGGCGCAAGCGCTGTTGGACACTCGCGTTCACGCCATAGCACGCTGGGGAAGCCGCCTCCTTGCGCTGGGAGCTTTGTTGCTTTGGCTGAAGTCTATGTTGCAGCTAGTCACTTTCAACGATATTGTGATGGAAGCCGCATCGAAGATCCTCAGCTATCCCATTGGTTTTCACAAAATTCATTTCACGCTGGGCGACGCGCTTGGCGTTCCATTCATACTGCTCGGTGGCTACTTTGCTGCCAATGCATTCACTTTTCTTTTAAAGAAAGTAATCCTTCCGAGATTGCCGTTGCAGCGCGGCTTACCCTACGCTATCTCCACGGTTACCTATTATGTTCTTCTGGTGCTGGTTGCCCTGGCAGCTTTATCTGGGGCGGGTATCGAGCTGAATAAGTTTACTGTGCTCACTGGCGCGCTGGGGGTCGGTCTCGGGTTCGGTCTACAAAATATCGTGAACAATTTTGTTTCCGGATTGATCTTACTATTTGAGCGGCCCATTCACGTCGGCGACACCGTGGACGTGGGTGGCTTGGTTGGCATTGTTCGCCGGATTGGGGCGCGCTCCAGCACCGTCGTAACATTTCAGGGTGCGGAAGTGATTGTTCCCAACAGCAACCTGCTATCGAACCAAGTCATCAATTGGACTCTGTCGTCACAGTGGCGGCGTGTTGATGTGCCCGTTAGGGTTGCTTACGGCACCGATCCTGAGCGGGTGATTAAGCTGCTTGCGTCTGTGGCCGAATCTTATCCGGGAGTCTTACTCGAACGCCCTCCTATGGCTTTTTTTATGGGATTTGGCGAAAGTTCATTGAACTTTGAGCTGCGCTTCTGGTCCGCCTGGCAGGACACGTGGTTTCAACTGCAAAGTGACGTTACCGTCGCTGTCGCCAAAGCTTTACGAGAAGCTGGCATTGAAATCCCGTTTCCTCAGCGAGATTTGCACGTTCGTAGCATCGACTCGCCAGTGACAGGAAGCTTAGCGGAAGAACGCATGCGCACAACGTCTACTGGGAATTTGCCGGAGCGAAACCCCTTTAGGTAATGCAACAAACTTTGTGGTACTCGGGAGCACCAACACACCTCAGGCGGCGAGTACAGGCGTGGTGTTTTTTGGTTTTTGAATGATTGGGAGCAGATGGTTTATCTACCGTGCAGGGCGCGGGGCCGGACTCGTACGCCGATGTTGAGGGCAAACACGTCTTTTAACCTTAATAATAAGAAACGGGCTCCATGCCATAACAAGAGGAAGGCCATCACGGGAAGGAGCAAAAAGAGGAGTAGGACCGCGATGCAAAACACAACAGTAAGTGCCTCTTCCACCGAATACACACTCAGTCGCGCCTGCCATACAAACATGAATACCAAGATGATGAGAGTTATCATGGCGGCCTTCAGGCTCACGATGCGCTCCCTTTGGATGGTCTGAGGCATACAACGGCGATTTGGGCGATCGGATTCCTAACCGACTTCATCATGTTGTCGACCGGCAACATAAACTACTGTCCCTTTTGCCAGAGGAAGATTGCTTGACGAATCAAGGCGAAGCTTCGCTTGTTCCTAAGGAAGCATGCGGGACTGTTGGATTTCTGATTCTTTAGAACCTGATAAGCGAATTAAACCTGTTTCTGCACGGCTTGCACACCAACGTGACCGGCATAATCCTTCGAAATGACCTGAAACAACGCCCGACCGTAACCGGCGTAAGGCGCAAATGACTGGGAAGAGGTCAGGGTCATCCTAAGAAGGCAAGGTGCAGCTAAGGACTGTCATTACTTACAGGTAAGACTCTTTTTAAGGCGAGTTTCCGGACCATATGTGTTCCTTGATCCAATTTGCAGTGGTTCCCTTTGTCTGTTAGAAGTTACAGTGTTCTCCTTAAGCCTAGTTTCCCTAACATGTGAACATGCGGGTGAACTCATGACCTTGCCGCGAGTCATGCTGGCCGACGATCACACTATTCTTGTGGAAGCATTCCGTAAGCTTCTAGAGCCCCACTTCGAAATCGTAGGTAGCGTGGCGGACGGGCGGGCCTTGCTTGAAACTGCAGCACAGGTTAAACCAGACGTGATCGTTGTGGACATCGCAATGCCACTTATGAACGGTTTGGAAGCGGCGTTGAGATTGAAGGAGTCGATGCCGGCAGTGAAGCTCATCTTCCTGACGATGAACGAAGATCCAGACCTGGCAGTGGAAGCAATGCAGCGTGGAGCATCCGGCTATCTGTTGAAGAGCTCAGCCGCTTCAGAGTTGATTCGCGCGATCCAAATGGCGTTGAAGGCAAAATCCTACGTTACTCCGCAGATAGCGCGGGGAATGCAGAAGGCTTTTATAAATAACCCGCGGCCAAGAGTGCGCGCCAAGGCTTTGACCCCACGCCAGCGCGAAGTTGTACAACTCTTAGCCGAGGGAAAATCCATGAAGGAAGTTGCTGACGTCCTACACGTAACCCCACGGACCGTGGCATTTCACAAATACCGAATTATGGAAGAACTGAGCCTCAAGACGACCGCAGAATTGATTCAATTCGCGATCAAATCGCGGATTCTCGTATCGTGATCATGGCGACGTTTTTCAACAAGCGGACGGGGCTGCGGATGGAAATAGCGGGGTCCATTCGCAGCCTCGCCGTTTCTGTTTGCTCCTTCGTCGGCGAAGATTGAGTCCCCGTGAGAAACCTGTATTGCATGAAGACGAACTGCCTCCTTCCTTTAGTCCCGCATACCCTTTGGCGAAGGTCCAGATGGACTAGTACGACCTCCCCTCCACAAAGCAAAACTCATTGAGTTTCGATAAATCGAAGCGCCGTTGCCGCGAGGCGCTGCTCATCTTTGCGGTCCGAGCCGGCCCCTCAGTCGAATTTTGTCCGCCGATGTTGCTCCTATGTTCGGAAAACGCTGGTTCTAATTAGGAAAAGCAATCTTGTGCAAGTCTTCGCGAAATGTGTGTGCATTCAAGTCGGGTCAAGAGACGCGATTAGGATTTCTGTCAGTTTTGCCAGTTTCGCACTGACTCTCTTATCTCTAGAGTGCGAATAGTTGTTCGAAGCTGCTTGTTTCCGTGCAGGAGGTGGAGCCAATGAAACAACGAGTTTTCAGAGTGTCTTGCGGCATCCTGGGCGGAGCGTTTTTACTCAGCGTTGCCGCCCATGCCCAAGACACCAAACCGGGGAAACTGAAGGTCACGGTTTCCCCCAAGCAGGCGTACACATTCGTGGACGGCAAGGCGATTGGTCCGGGTAATCGCACCATCAAGCTTGACGTTGGAACGCACCATCTGGTGGTAGCCAACTATGGCTTCAAGTTCGTGGAACAAGACATTTCGATCGATCCGGATCACACTCTTCCCTTGGACATAAGACTGGAACCGGCCGGCGCAGAAGTGCCCGGCCCCCGAGGACGTATCCAAATTGAAGTTGGCATGAGGCGCGTGGGTGATGCCGCGGTTCTGCTAAACGGCAATAAACCGCAGTACTTCGTGGGACATGTCGACGAGTTTAACAACGACATAATTAAACACCAAGAGCTGATTGTGCCACCAGGCAAGCATGACCTGACGGTCACCCGATACGGCAAGGAACTGTGGACTGGACTAGTCACCGTTGGCGCCAACCAACGGGTGATCGTTGACATCTCGAATGGAAAACAAGTCACGAAGGATTGGCCGCGCGGATCGGATCAGCTTGGCGCTGGCGTACAACGCTTCAAGGCAGGGACTGCAAACGCCACGATTGCCATCGCCCCGGTTAGTGGATCAGTTTCAGCAAATCCGCCAAATATCAACTGTAGTCAAAATACACAGTTGGCGTGGACTTCGAGCGAAACCGTCGAAGCCGATATGAGTGGCATGAGCCCGGTTCCGACGAGCGGCGAAAGGACCGTTTCGCCTCGACAAACCACGGTATACGAACTAACGGCTAAAGGTCCAGGGGGCGTAACAACGCCGAGTGCGACAGTCGAGGTGAACACCAAGGTCGAGTCCTCCGTGAGCGCCTCACCAACCGACGTCCGTTACCGCCGCATCGGGGATAAGGTCATCGAGCAGGGAAACACCACACTCAACTGGTCGTCATCCAACGCCGATGCAGCTTCCATAGATCCACTTGGTTCCGTGGGCACCACTGGCACTAAGTCTGTAACGCTCAGTCCAAAGCAAACGAGCGAGGGACCCGTGGATGAAGAAGTTAAGTACACCCTAACAGCGACAAACGTTTGTGGCGGCTCCGATACAAAAGCGATCGCCGTGCGCCTGAAAGGTTCCATCGAACCGATCCCAGCAGTACTGCTCAACAGTGTCTTCTTCCCCACGGACTATCCGACGAAGAAAGACCCAGCGCTTGGGCTTGTTCGCAGTCAGCAGGAAACACTTCGGACGCTTGCAGATGGGTTCAAAAAGTACCTTGAGTATGACCCGGACGCGAAGCTTGCGCTCGGAGCCTACGCTGATGAACGTGGTCAGGGCAAATACAACGAGGCCCTTACAGGACTGCGCGCTCAGCGGGTCAAGGACTTTCTAGTTTCAGAAGGTGTCGCTGCCGAAAAAATCGATACGTCAGCCTATGGAAAAGATAAACCGCTCGACAAAGCAACAGTCATTGAATTGCAAGCGAAAAACCCTAATGTAACTCCGAAAGACCGCATAACCAAGTTCCGCGCAACCTGGCTCGCTTACAATCGTCGCGTAGACGTCATTTTGCTTCCGACAAATGCCGAATCAGCGCGCTTCTATCCTCAACAGGCTGCTGATTCGCAAGTTATTTGGCAGAGGCCGAAGCCAGCTCGCAGTGAAGTCGAAAAGAGTAATTAAGCATCCAGGAAGAGCATTCCGTTCCTGGGTGCCAGTGGCTCTATCCCGCGGCCCGCTCTGAAAGGAAAAAACAGAGCGGGCCCTTCTTTTATGCTCGAGGTCTTAGGTGGAATGTCTGTTAAAAACCTCGCGACTACATCAGTGGATCTTTTTGCTTCTCGTCTTTAGCGCATTCAATTGGGGCTTTGCGGCCATGCCCGTCGAAGCGCAAGAAACGACAGTTTGCCAAGACCAGAATTCTTCCTCCCAAACGCCCGGAAGTTCCCCTAGGGGCTCACAGCCAGCTGATCAACACAAGCACTCACAAAAGAAAACGCGCCAGAAACGCGGGTCGTTTGTTGTTGCACCTCTCCCAATCTCCAGTCCAGCTGTGGGTTCAGGAATCGTACCGGTGCTCGCCTATATTTTCCCAACCAATCCTAGCGACATGACATCTCAGCCCTCCGTAGTAGGAGCTGTAGGCCTGGTCACCGATAATGGCAGCCGCGCGTTCGCTCTTGGTGGTGAGGTGTACTTCAGGCGGAACTCCTATCGAACCACCGCGGTCTACTCTCGCGGGAACCTGAATTATGATTTGTACGGGCTCGGCTCCGGTGATTCGCAGCCAAGGCTACCCCTCAAGCAGAACGGTCAATTAGTCCTCGGCGAGTTCCTACGTCGCACCTGGTGGAAACTCTTTCTCGGGCCCAGATTTGTTTGGGGAAGCTCGCTTATTACGGTTAGGCCGAACAATCTCGGGACCGTCCCGTTGCCTCCCGACG
>Ga0126370_10001369_pt1 | contig 11105 bp, 9 predicted proteins | sample PanSoiMetaPlot_3_FD_92586 | JGI IMG/M metagenome (GOLD analysis project Ga0126370, IMG submission 92586) | Tropical forest soil microbial communities from Panama - MetaG Plot_3 | ecosystem: Environmental > Terrestrial > Soil > Tropical forest > Bulk soil | place: Panama | collected 2016-02-17 | reverse complement strand
GTTGTTCGATAAACTCGGCGCGGGAGTTCCCTGACTGTCCGCAGTCATCGGCACCTCGTTACGTTCTTTGGATTAGCAGAAGATAACCCAATGAATTCCTACTTCAACGATAACAGCCTCGTGGCGGATCGATCTGCTGGTTGAAACTGGTAGGCGCGGCGAAGCACCCCGCCTCGCGTCGGATCCTTAGTTGGCCCTCTCGACCGGTTCCGCCTCGTCCTTCGTCTCATCGCCTTCGCCGCTCGCCTTGATAGCCTGCAGAATAGCCTCAAGATCCAGTGGATGTTCCTCTTCATAGTGCTCAAGAGACATGCGGCCGTCGAACCATGCGAAGTTCATCGGGTACGCATCCGGATCAAAGATTACCGCATAGAAGTGCCACACGATTATGGCGAGGGTCGCTAGAACCGCCTCGTACCAGTGGATGGTCAATGCCACATCGATCCACCACCCGGGCACGCGTGCGCCGATGAAGACCTTGAACCATGCCATCAGTCCAGTGCCGGCCATCACCAACGTACCCCAGACTAGGGCCCAATACTCGGCCTTTTCGGCATAAGAGAATCGCCGGAACATCGGTCGCTGTTCGGTGTAACCCAGGTAGTAGAGCAACGCGTCACGCAGGTCAGTAGCGTCTTTCCAGTCCGGCAGCATGTGCTTGAAAAACTGTCGCCCATCCGGCCGGGTTATCAGATACCAGATGTGGTAGAGGCCGGCGACTATCATCACCACACCGCCACATCGGTGGATTAGGCTGCGCACGTGCTCGTTGATGAAGATTACCGCTAGCCAGGAGGATGGATAACGTAGGGCAAACCCCGTCAAAACCAGCGTGATAAAACTCGTCAACAGAGTCAGGTGCTGGATACGCTGGGTAAGGTTCATGCGTTGCACTAGCCGCGGATGTGACAAACGGTGCAGCGTAACCTTCTTACGGAACACCAGGAGGTTGTGCAGCACCATGCCGCCAATAACAACCACGATCATCCAGACATAAAAGCTCTTGACGAATCCAATAACTTTGCTTCCCAGGTCCGCACGCTGCACTTCGTCCTGGTGTACTTTGATCGAAATGAACATTTCGTTTGCGCCCGGATGACACTGTCCGCAGGTCTTCGCCAGGTTCGCATGATTGATGGTCGACCGCGGATCGCTCGAGGGCAGAATGTTGTGCACTCCATGACAGCTTGCGCAGTTGGCCACCGTCGCCGATCCCACCTTCGAAGCCATGCCGTGATAGCTGGCTAGATAAGACGAAACCCGGTTCCCGGCAACTCCGAACTCCGCAGAGAGCTTGACGCTGGCGTGGCAAGCAGCACAGGTATTGCCCACGTTCGCCGCGGCTACAGCCGAATTCGGATCGTTACGCGCCTTGATGGTGTGGATCCCGTGGCAATCCGTGCATACCGGTGCCTGCCAATTGCCTCGAGCAATCTGCTTTCCGTGAATGCTCTGTACGAATTCCTGGGTTACGTTGGCATGGCACTTGGCGCAGGTCTGAGGCACATTGAATTTGAAGATCGTGGACTTCGGGTCGCCGGCGCTGAGAATATCGTGCTCGCCGTGGCAGTCGGTGCACACTGCCGCCTTCCCTGAGCCGGCAGCCACGGCCTTTCCGTGCACGCTCTGTTCGTAGGAGCCGACCGTCGCCGAACTCACGCCGCTCGAAGCCATTACCAAGTGTTTTGCGTGACAGGCACCGCAGGTCTGCGGAATGTTGTTGTGCCCTACTTTCGATTTCGGATCGCTCGCCGGCAACACCTCGTGCACATTTCCGTGGCAATCCTGGCATTTGGCAGTGTTCGTGTTTCCAGCAGCGGCCGCTTTCGCGTGGATGCCATGCTCATAGGCCGCCTGCTGATCCGAGTGACATGTGGCACAGGCTGGCTTCGTTGGTGTGGGCTCGTGCGGAAATGCCTTTATATCGGTATGGCAATCGATGCAACCAAAGGAGCTGTGGATGGAAGCCTTGAACTTCGGATCATCAACATGAAGGCTGACCCGCTTGCCGCTCTCGTCCTTAGTCAGGGTTGCGTCGTTGTGACAGGCAAGACATTCCTCATTGCTCATCCTGGAGGCTTTGGGCGCCGCCAAGGCAACTGTCGACGTAAAGCAGGCAATAACAACAATCCAACTGCAACGCTTCACCTCGTCCTCGCTTTTGGCCGGCTGGCTCCGTGGTCCACCGGTCCTTGCGTGACTTTTCCCGGCCGGACCCTTACAGGTCCGGCCGTTACGGCTTTAACTATTTGAGTGACTTTACGTAATCCACTACTGCTTTCGTCTCATCGTCACTCAGCTTGCCCTTGAACGCCGGCATCTTTCCCTTGCCGTTCGTCACCAGTGCTGTCATGTCGGCCGCCGAATCCTTCTGGACATCGGGGCTGTTGAGCGGCTTCAGGCCCATGCTCTTGGCCATTGCCGAGCTCGCATCGCCGTTCGGACCATGGCACATGGCGCACTTCGCCTTGTAAATGGCCGCTCCGTCCGCCGCGGCGAACGCGGTGCTCGCCAAGGCGATGCACATCACCAAAATCAGCCTCTTCTTCATGATTTGCTCTTTCCTCCATTGTTTTTAGCGTTTCCACACTGGCCCCGTTGTGGTAGCCGTAGACAAATATACGGATTCGGACGGGTCTGGCGGGGCAACTTTTTACCTTCGCAGTTTGTAAGGAAACGCAGCAGTGAGTCGGCTCACCAGCGCATGTGACCAGGCTCACATAGAATTGGGTCGATCACCCTAGCCGCGCGAGTCACGAATCTCGCGTGCCCGGATTAGAGCCGTTGGAGTAGGCTCAATCTGTGACTGCTCGGGCACACCAACCAAAGAAGCCCGCGAACAAGCGCGGGCTTCTCATCGGACAAAAAAAACGTCTAGGCAAGGATCGTTCGCGGTCGCACGATGCTACGCGGTCTCCGGGTACGTACCATGCCCATGCTGCGCACACGCTCATACGCTCCATGCAGATCTTGGCTTAGCATCCGCACCACTTGCATGCAAACCTCAGGATGTTCTCGGAGGAATTTCATCAACTCCTTGCGACGCACAAACCCCACCTGCGAGGCGTCGAGGAGCTCAGCCGTAATCTCGTAATTTGTATTCGTCAGCGCCGCTCCTAGTCCAAGAACCTCTCCCGGACCTGCCACCCGCAGTGTGAGGCGCTTCTTGTTTTCTGAGCAAATCGATATTCTGGCCCGGCCATCGCACAGCAGGTAAATACCCCGAACAGGTTTCCCCTCAGCAAGAAGCACGGTATTTCGCGGGAATACTGCCAGCCTCTTGATTTCGTCGAAAGCATGCAGCGAGTCCGCCGGCATATCACAGAAGATACGGTCCGGTCGAAACTCGCAACTCAGGCAACTCGGCAGTGGCACGGTTTCCATGCTCTGGTGATACGTCTGTTGGATGGGGTGGCGCAGTGATTACAATCACCATTTTTCGTGACCTTCTTCACATGCGGCCGATGGATGGCGTACTTCGGTCAATAGCCCTTGTATTTACCGGCTCCCGTCAATACCGCTGCCTTGGACCGGCAGTCTGCGAATTCCTTCGACGCTGACCACCGGCTATTGGGTGCTAACCAAAGCTTTTAGTGCTGCCTTGTTGCGGATCAGCAGTGTCGACCCTTTCGACTGCACGATCTGCCTCTTCTTCAGATCAGCAAAGAGGCGAGTCACTGTCTCGCGCGAAGTTCCGATCATTTGCGCAATCTCTTCGTGCGTTAGTGCCAGTTTCACCCGCGGCTCCGCTTTCGCGGCTTCCCCGTTCTTCGCGCTCCATTCCAGCAGCAACTTCGCCAGCTTTTCGGCAGCCGAGTGTGACAGGCCGAGTGAACGAATCTCGCGGCATGCGCTGTTGTATTTCTCGCTGAGCTGCTCAGCGACCCGCAAGCAGGCTTCCGCGTTTTCCCGTAGAAATCGCAGAAAATCTTCGCGCTTTACGAAATTTATCTGGCAGGGATCGACAGTCTCCGCCGTGAGTTCGTATGGCTTGCCGCTGACCGAAGCACTGAGTCCGAGCACCTCGCCTGGTTCTGCGATTTTCAGAATGAGCGTCTTACCGTCTGGCGAACAAATGGAGAGCTTCACGCGCCCTTTGCACAATACGAAAATTCCGCGTGGTGACTGGCCCTCAACGAATAAAACTGCTCCCTTGGGGTAAGCGGTGGCGTATTTGATGTTTTCGAAAGATTGCAAGGCGGCCGCGGGAAGGTCGCAAAAAATATGATCAGCCCGCATTTTGCATGCCAGGCAGTTCTCGATAATGTCTAGCCCGTATGGTGATAGCACAACTTCCCCCTATCTCTCTCGCTGTGCCGCAGCGCACCACATGCGCATCTGGAAGCAGAAAACGCGAGCACCTCAGGGCATCGGCAGCTCTTGCGTGCGCTCGGTCACAACCGCTAGTGATCGATCCGAGTTACCTGCCCTCACAATTTTGGGCATACCGGCAACTCCTCAGACCGGCCGCGAGCTTGGCTCCGCTCCAGATACTCTAAGCAGACCGCTTCCAGCGCACACGTAACAAGTGCAAACATCACAACCGGATGTGACAATCAACCCCGGTCAAAATATCCCAACCCTCGCGATTTTCGATTTAATCCACTTGTTTTCTTGTACATGGAAGACTTCGGCGAAAGCTCCGCATATGCCCTGAAATGGTTCATTGGTCACCAACCTAAGCGACACCCCAGCCCCTAGCCCAGCAAATCAGGCCGGTTGCGGTCTCAGCCGCTGACATTGGCGGCCCGCCTATAGGGCTCTCAAGCGGAATTGACACTCGCGACCAACAGGCTATACATCTGTCAGCACGATTTGGGTAAGGGAAACTAGGTTCAGCGAAATCACATTTCATTCTGCCCGTACGAATTTGGGCCATTTTCGAGTGTCGACAATCACTGCGGCTGGCGGCGAGCTCACCTCTGGCCGCCATTTTTTATACCGTGCTCTAAGCCTGCTCGAATTGACCCGCAAGAAGGAGCATCAGGCAACCGGCTGACTTGCCGCCACTCGCTCGGTATCGAGCACCACTGCGATTGCATGCAACATCGAAGCAATGCGAACGGCAGCCAGAATCTTCTCTTCGCCGAAGCCCTTCTCGCGAAGCACCTTCTCGTGCGAGTCGACACAGGACCCGCAGCCATTGATAGCCGAAACTGCGATGCACCACAGCTCAAAATCGAGCTGATCGACGCCATGGCCGCGAATGACGTTCATGCGCAAACCCGCACGCATGGTGGCGTACTTCTGGTTCGAGCTCAGGTGCACGAAGCGGTAGAAGACGTTGTTCATCCCCATGATCGCCGAGGCGCCCTCTGCCGCGGCCAAGGCTTGTGACGAAAGATGCGCTGATGCTTCCTCCATTGCTGCCGCCGTTAGCTCCTCATTGCGCGACGCCATGGCGCATGCGACAACCGTGCCCCACAGCTGCTGCTCGGTTAATTCCGTCTGCTGTCGTACCACGCTGGAGAAGTTGAGTTTCAGGTCTTTCGCGTAGGAAGGGATCGATTCCATTAGGGCATCGAGAGTCATAATCATCCTTGCTGTTCTGGATCACAGAAAGAGGCGGGAAGCTTCCCGCCTCTCAATTCCGCACTTAGACGTGCAGGGGTTCCTCGCCCTTCTGCCAGTTGCAGGGGCACAGTTCGTCGGTCTGCAGCGCGTCAAGCACGCGCAGCACTTCTTGAGGATTGCGACCCACCGAAAGGTCGGTGACGTAAACGAAGCGAATCACGTTCTCCGGATCGACAATGAACGTAGCGCGTTGTGCGACACCGGCCATCTCATCGAGAATGCCGAGTTGCCCGCAGAGGTCGCGCTTGATGTCGGCCAGCATGGGGAACGGCAGGTCCTTCAGATCGACATGATGCGTACGCCAGGCGTGGTGCACGAACTCGGAATCCGTGCTGCCACCGAGAATCTGGGCGTCGCGATCGGCAAATTCCTTATTCAGTTTGCCGCAGGCCGCAATTTCGGTGGGGCAGACGAAAGTGAAGTCTTTCGGCCAGAAGAAATAAACCTTCCACTTGCCGGCATAATCTTTCTCGGTGATGGTTTTGAATTCCTTGCCCTTTTCGAGGCTAACAGTTGCGGTAACGCTGAAATCAGGGAATTGCTCGCCTACTCCTAGCATTGCGTTTCTCTCTCCATGAAGATTAATGTGAATCCTGCTTTTGTTCTTTATTAAGACACGCCTTGCAAACTCCCTGAACTTCGACGCTGAACTTTTCCAGCCGGAAGCCCTGGGGCAAAGTGCCGTGTAACTTCACCGGGCCAATAGTGTCCAGATCGAGATCCATGATGGAGTAGCAGCACGTGCAAACCAGGTGATGATGAGGTGCGGTATTGGCATCCACTCGCCACGGCCCTTGAGGATGGCTCACGTCGCGCAGCATGCCGGCCTGAACGAAGGTCTTGAGGTTTTTGTAGACGGTTGCCAGCGAAATCGAAGGCAGGTGCTGCTTCACCCGCACATAGATTTCTTCCGGCGAGTAGTGACCGGGTCGGGATACCAGCGCCTCGTAGATCTTGTGACGCTGGTGGGTGGCCGCAAGATTGCGCTCGCGGCACAGATCACGAAACTGGCTGTAGCCTTCCCGGCCCATAATTCTTGGGTAATAAAAATTATTAAACGATTCAAATTATCGGATATCCAGCATACCCGGAAGTGCTCTCAAGTACACTGAAGGCTAGCTCAAACCCACCCGATCCGAATGAACATCCGGCGAATTTGTGTTTTTTGTGGTTCCAATTTGGGAACCAACCCCGCCTACCAAAAAGCAGCCTCCGCCCTGGCCCGAATTCTGGTAGCTCGTCAGATCGAAATCGTTTACGGCGCCGGCCACGTCGGACTGATGGGAGCTCTCGCCGACTCCGTCCTGGCGGCACACGGCACCGTCATCGGCGTCATACCAGAATCGCTCGTGGCCCGAGAAGTAGCCCATCAAGGTCTGACCAAGCTGCACATCGTGCAGTCGATGCACCAGCGCAAGGCGCTGATGTCCGACCTCTCCGACGGCTTCATTGCCCTGCCCGGCGGATTCGGCACCTTCGAAGAATTTTGCGAGGTGGTCACCTGGTCCCAACTCGGCATTCAGGCCAAGCCGTGTGGGCTGCTCAATGTCGCCGGCTACTACGATCCGCTGCTCGAGCTGTTTGACCGTGCCGTGTCCGAGGGCTTTCTGCCTGCGCACAATCGCAAACTCGTCCTCGCAGACTGCGAACCGGAGCGCCTGCTGGAGCAAATGGCACGATTCCAGCCGCCAGCTGGCGACAAGTGGATCCGCAACAACGAGCGGTAGAGGAACCGATCCATTCTCCCGGCCTTCACCTCGGCCATAGTCTCGGCCAGCATTTCGCCTTACGTCAGCCGCCGACTCAAGCGGGGCAATGTGAGTAGAGAAGGTAGTGTAGGGTCGATTCACCGTACAAGTTTGCCCTCAACTCTACACGGCGTTCGGCTCTCCGATGACCGTCGGATTGGGATTGCAGATTCGTCTATTAAGGCACGGTGGCACTGTGACGCGCAGGACGTATCAGAAAATTGAGAGTTTCTTGCAGGCGCACAGAAGTCCCAAGGGGGACTGCTCAGAATCGCCTGGCGTTCGCCAGCCCTTTTTGTCTTCGCCATCGCCATGATTGAGTTACTTTGGGTGGGCAATCGAAGAGCGGTACAAGGCGCACTTGCTTTGGGAGAGATGGTCTGGTCGGGAACATCGCGCTAGATACGCCTCACCCATTCGCCGAGCACCCCAGAGGCGAGATGATTTCACCCAAGTCTCGCTCCCGCCACCAGATTCACCTCTTTTTCAGCTCCGCATTCCAGTTCTGCACCAGCGCAATGGCAACATTCGGCTGACCTGGTTCGTAGCAGATGATGAAGCGCTTACCGTCGGCCGTGACATCAAAACCACCAAAAATCGAGCGGTAAACGCGAGTTTCAAACAGGGGATTCACGGCGCCAATGCTAAAGCTGGGCCCTTCGGCTTTCACTTCGGCGGCCATGATTTTGTTGTCCGCAGTGAGGTAGAACAACTCCTTGCCATCGCGACGCCAGCGCGGATAGCACCCACCGCCCGGCGAGACCTGCCACTTCCCACCTGGCCCCGGGAAAGGCACGACGTAAACTCTCTGTTCGCCGGACTCATTCGAGCAGTAGGCCAGCCATTTGCCGTTTGGGGAGAAAGCGGAGAGAAGTGCGGTGAATTGAGACTGCACAAAGGGGATCGGCTTTCGTACACCAGCGAGCGGAAGCATCCAAATTTCGTTGGTTCCCTGTGGGGCCTGCTGGAAGGAAAGAAACTTGCCATCGGGAGACCATTCGTTCAGATACTTGACGTAGTCGCTCTCTTCCAGGAGAACTTCTTCGTTCCCGGAACCATTGGCGGCCTTTTGATAAAAGCCGAACTTCCCCGCGCGGATTGACATGTAGGCGATGCGCTGCCCATCGGGAGACCACACGGGGCTCAGGCTTGCCCGTCCGGAAGCGGTGCTAAAGGTCAACCGAGCCTTCACCCCAAGGGCTGTGTCGTAGCTCCAAACCTCATACCAGGGACCGGTGAGGGTGTATAAAACCTTCTTGCCATCGGGCGAGATTCGCGGACTCATATACGTGTCCGGTCCGGGCACCTCCCCCACCTTTTTCCCACTGCGATCCAACCAGAGAAGCTCCCTGCTGGCGCTGTTCGCGCCTTCGAAATAGGCAAGCGGGCCGTTTTCGGAGGCCGAGAACATACTCAGGAGGATTAGCTCATTCTCCTGCACTGGGTCAGCGATTGGGGAAGCGTCGCCCGTCAGTTCCACGCGTCTGACGTCGAAGGGTTGCGCCATCAAGGTGCTCTGCCGCAAAAAAAGGATGTAGCCCAAGACGTACTGGGCACTCCCGTGCGCATGGAGCAGAAATCTGCTCTCTTTAGAGTCCAGCGCGCCCAGCAGGATGGAGTTCGTGGGGTTTTCCCTGGACGTAAGCGGTGTCCCCGCCAAATACAAGAAGTGACGTCCGTCAGGCAGGAATTGGGGCCAACGATGCGTGGTCACGCCTTTAGAAGGATCCAAACTGGTCACGGGAATTGGATTTCCCCCGGAGGCAGAAACCCGGTGGATTGGCACGTTTAAGTTGGGGGTAAATAGAATCACGCCGTCCTGATTCCACGAACCTCCGCGCGGATTCGGGGCGTCGCAAATGGCAAGGGAGGGGCCGCCAGAGGATTCGATTTTCTTCAGTTTGCCGGAGGCAAAGAATCCGATGAAGTGGCTGTCGGGCGACCAGAATGGAAATGAGGCTTCTTCAGTGCCGTCCAGGGCCTGGGCCTGGAGGGAATCGAACGGGCGGACCCATAAAAGATTCTTGCCGTCGGCATTCTGAGCTACATAGGCTATTCGAAGGCCATCGGGTGAGATGGCGAACCCACCCTGTTGGGCCGCTATCACAAAACTCGATTTCGGCATGGCCTTGATGTACGAGCGAACAATGCGGGCCTTCTCCGGCGCACGCTTCCAATACAAAACGCCAAAGAGAATCGCTGCAAGAACGCCTGCGATTGCCGCAGCCGCAAGAAATCGTTCGCGGCGCTTCCTTTGCGTCACCACGGGTGCTGGCATCGCACTCTGCGAACCGCCTTCTGCAATTGCGCAAAGCTGCAGTTTTATATCGTGTGCCGTCTGCCAGCGTTCATCAGGATCTTTCTGGAGGCAGCCACGAACTAACCGATCCAGCGGCGGCGGCGACATTGGTTGCAGACTGGAGATCGGCGGCGGCTCCGCGGAAAGAATCGCGGCAATCAGGCTCGCTTTCGTTTTCCCCACAAAGGCCGGCCGTCCCGTCGCCATTTCGTAGAGCACTTCGCCAAATGCGAAGAGGTCAGTGCGCGCGTCGGCTTCTTTGCCTTCGAGCTGCTCGGGGGCCATATACTGAAACGTCCCGAGAATCGTGCCTTGCTCGGTGAGCTTCGCAGCGCCAGTCGTCAGCGTTTTCAGGGTCTCTTCTTCCGATGTCGCCACTTTCGATTTCGCCAGACCGAAATCCAGCAGCTTCGCGCCGGACTTTGTGAGCATGATATTGGCAGGCTTGAGATCCCGGTGTACGACACCGCTGCGGTGGGCTTTTTCGAGCGCGTCGGCGATTTCGATGCCGTGGCGCAACAGGACATCCGTGGGTAAGGGACCCTTTTCGAGGCGCTTTTCCAGCGTTTCGCCTTCGACAAATTCGAGAACGAGATATTCGATGCCATTCTGGCTGCCCAGGTCGTAGAGTGCGCAAATGTGGGGGTGATTAAGGCTAGAGATTGTCCTGGCTTCCCGTTCAAACCGCTGCTTCCGCGCCACATCCGCCGACATTTCCTTCGGCAGAATCTTCACGGCCACATCCCGGCCTAGCCTCGTATCCTTCGCGCGATACACTTCTCCCATTCCGCCCGCTCCCAGCGGAGCGACAACCTCATACGGCCCTAGCTTTGTACCTGAAACAAGAGGCATGATTGACCGGGATTATACCCCTAGAAAACTCTAGCGTGACGACTCCGTTCGAGCTTCTGGGCGGGCTAACCAGAACTTTTCGCGAGCCGTTCTAGTCACATTTACCGCTCAGTTGGCCGCTGGCTGAGTTTGACAGTGCTCAGTTGCGCATTGTGCCCCGGCCAAACAGCATCGGTTTCGCCATGGATGGGGCAGGGGAAGAGGTGGGGACCGCGAAGTATCCTATGCCGCTATCGACCACCCATTTGCTGGCACCGTGCCGCAGTGGAAGTTCCTCGGGGACTTCCAGCCCGTGACGGAGCGCAAGAAGAAGGGGCGTTGACCATCGCAGACACGGCAGCCTTGCCGAATTTGGTAGACTGCGGCTATTCGAATTCACTTTTGCGAGTTTCGATCGCCGCGTGCGGAGCCGCTTGGATTTGCCATGATGCAGAGAATCATATGGGCGGGCGCATGGTACCTGTACTTTAAATATTCCCAACGAGTGCTAGCTACTTTTGATGAGAATCTATGATTCCTGCGGAAGCCAGCAATTCACCATGAGCAAAGTCGGACTGACCGTCTTGTACCAGCCTACTTCCGCTGAGTGGTCTGGCTATTACCAGCACGCTGCCATCATCACCGGTTGGGAC
>Ga0126370_10001368_pt1 | contig 11105 bp, 10 predicted proteins | sample PanSoiMetaPlot_3_FD_92586 | JGI IMG/M metagenome (GOLD analysis project Ga0126370, IMG submission 92586) | Tropical forest soil microbial communities from Panama - MetaG Plot_3 | ecosystem: Environmental > Terrestrial > Soil > Tropical forest > Bulk soil | place: Panama | collected 2016-02-17 | reverse complement strand
GTTGCTCTGGACCTCGCGCGGCGGCCCCTCGGCGATCTTCTCGCCGTGATCCAGCACGGTGACCCGGTCGGAGACCTCCATGACCACGCGCATGTTGTGCTCGATCAGGATGATGGCGAGGCCCAGGTCGGCGACGAGGTTCCTCAAGAGGTGCATCAGGGCGGACGCTTCGCCCTGGGTCATGCCGGCGGTCGGCTCGTCGAGGAGCAGGAGCGCCGGCTCGGACGCGAGGGCACGGGCGAGTTCGAGCCTTCGCCGGTCGCCGTACGGCAGGTTGCGCGCGACGACGTTGGCGGTGGCCTGCAGCCCAACGCGGTCGAGCAGGGCGACCGCGCGCGAGGCCAGCTCGGCTTCGGTCCGGCGGAAGCCGGGGCTGCGCGCCAGGACGTCCCACAGGCGGAGCGCGATCCGTGCATTCATACCGACCAGCACGTTCTCGATCGCGGTCATGTTCGCGAAGAGCCGGATGTTCTGAAACGTGCGGCAGATTCCGAGCGCCGTGATCTGATCGGGGCGCAGACCGAGCAGCGACCGGTCGCGGAAGGTCACGCTGCCCTCGTCGGCGGCGTAGAGGCCGGTGAAGATGTTGAAGAGCGTCGTCTTGCCGGCACCGTTCGGCCCGATGATCGACACGATGCCCCGATCGACGGCGAAGTCCACGCCGTGAAGCGCCGTGAGTCCGCCGAATCGCTTCGTGACGCCACGGGCTTCGAACAGCGCCGGCACGGTCGCGGTCTACGGCTACGCCGCGCAGGCGCTCGCCGAGGGCGGCACGGGCTTCACCGGGCGAGCTCGCGCTGGCGACGGCGCGCCGGGAAGATGCCCTGCGGGCGGAAGATCATCATCAGGACGAGGATGATTCCGAAGACCATGCGTTCGTACTTGGCCGGCTCGAACTGGGTCGGCAGATCGGCGAGGCTGAAGCCGAGGATGGTCACGCCCGCGTTCTTCAGCTCGTTGAGCCAGAGCGAGAACCCCTTCAGCACCTGGAGGTTTAGGACGGTCACGACGGTGGCGCCGACGATCGCGCCGGGGATGGAGCCCATCCCGCCCAGGATAACCATCGCGAGCACGCCGATCGACTCGAGGAAGGTGAACGACTCGGGGTTGATGAAGACCTGCTTGGCCGAGAAGAGCACGCCCATCACGCCGGCGAACGAGGCCCCGCAGGCGAAGGCCATGAGCTTCATGCGCACGAGCGACACCCCCATCGCCCGCGCCGCCAGCTCATCCTCGCGGATGGCCTCCCACGCCCGGCCGATGTGGGAATCCTCGAGGCGGCGGTTGACGATGATGACCGCGACCACGATGAGCAAGGCGAGAAAGTAGAAGAACTCGCCGTACGGGATCCCGAACGGAGTCGGCGGCCGCGAGATCGGCGTGATCCCCTTCGGGCCATTCGTGAAGTTGATCGGCTTGTCGAGGTTATTGGCGAGGACACGGATGACCTCGCCGAAGCCGAGGGTGACGATGGCGAGGTAGTCGCCGTGCAGCCGCAGCACGGGCAGCCCGAGCAGGATTCCGGTGATCGCCGCGGTGCCGAGCCCGACGAAAAGGAAGACGTAGAACCACCAGCCCGCCAGCGGGAAGGCGTCGCCGCCGAAGATGACGTTGGCGTGGGGCGAGCCGAGGATGGCCCACGAGTAGGCGCCGACGGCGAAGAAGGCGACGTAGCCGAGGTCGAGGAGCCCGGCCAGCCCGACCACGATGTTCAGGCCGAGCGCCAGCGCGACGAAGATCCCGACCTGGGTCGCGACCTCTAGATAGTAGCTGTTGAAGAAGCCGATCGTCGGCATGAGCACCAGGAGGCTCACCGCCAGGAGGCTCCAGCGGAGCGGCTCCGGGATGCGCGCCTTGTAGACGTACAGCAGCGACCCCTGGAAGAGGAGGAAGACGAGGACCGAGCGCGGAAAGGTGGCGACCGCGAGCGCCGACAGCCCCACCAGCGCGACGGCGATCAGCGACCGGATCACGCCCGCTCTCGCACGACTTCGCCCAGTAGCCCCTTGGGCCGGAAGATCAGGATCAGGATCAGCATCGAGAAGGCGAGGATGTCCTTGTACTCCGCGCCGAACGCGCCGCCGGTGAGCAGCGAGAGGTACGCCGCGGCGAAGGCCTCGAGCAGCCCGAGCACGAGCCCGCCGACCATCGCGCCCGGGATGTTCCCGATCCCGCCGAGCACGGCCGCGGTGAACGCCTTCAGGCCCGGGATGAAGCCGCTGTAGGGATTGATCAGCCCGTACTGCACGCCGAAGAGCACCCCGGCGGCACCGCCCATCGCGCCGCCGATCAAGAACGTCAGCGAGATGATCCGGTTGACGTCGATGCCCATGAGGCTGGCTGCCGCCTGGTCCTCCGCCACCGCGCGGATCGCGGTGCCGACCTTCGTGCGGTTGACGATCAGGTGCAGAGCCCAGAGCATGAGCAAGGCACCACCGATGACCACGAGCGACTTCACCGATACGTCGATGGTCTCGCTGAGCTCGAAGCGCTGGTTGAGGACGTCCATCGTCGGGTAGACCAGGTTGAACGCGTTTCGCCAGAGCGACTCGATGAGCCGGATGAGGTCTTGCAAGAAGAACGAGATTCCGATGGCCGAGATCAGCGGGATCAGCCGCGGTGCGCCGCGCAGCGGACGATAGGCGACCCGCTCCACCGTGACCGCGAGCAGCCCGCTGGTTGCCATACCGGCGGCCAGGACGAGCAGGAGCACGAGCGGCCACGGAAGGGTGTCGAGGAGCCCGATGCCTTTCAGGCCCAGCATCACCTCGACGCCGACGAAGGCGCCGAAGATGAAGATCTCGGAGTGGGCGAAGTTGATGAACTCCAGGACGCCGTAGACCATCGTGTAGCCGAGGGCGATCAGCGCATACATGAAGCCGAGGATGATGCCGTCGAGGAGGACTTGCGGAAAGATCCCGATGAGAAGATCGACGTCCATTGTTCTAGGCCGCAAAGGCCAGGAGGGGAGAGCGGCCGGGGCGAGTGGGGTTCTCGAAGCCCCGCGACCCCGTCCCGGCCGCTCTCCCCTCCTGGACGACGCCTACTTCTTAGGGGCGGCGGGAGCGGCGATCGCCAGCTGCTTGACGATCTTGTTGTTGCCCCACTTCCCGGGATCGTCGCTGGCGACCTGCAGCACGAAGTAGAGTGCCTTCTTGCGGTCGCCCTTGCCGTCGAACTCGATGTCGCCGGTGATGCCGTTGGGGAGCTTCGTCTTGCGGACCGCTGTCGCCACGTCCTCGCGGCTGGGTAGCTTGCCGCCCTTCGCGGCAGCCTCGATGCCCTTGAGGGCCATGGTGGCGGCGTCATAGGCTTCGGCCGCGTACGGCTCGGGGTTCTTGCCGAACTTCTTCTTGAACTCCTCGACGAATGCCTTGGCCCGCGGCAGCTCCGAGGCCGGCCCGGCGGCCGAGGTGTAGTACATGCCGACCACGGCCTTGCCGGCGATCTTCGTCAGGTCCGACGAGTCCATGCCGTCGGGACCGAAGAACTTGCCTTTGACGCCCTTCTCGCGCGACTGCTTGAAGAACGGCGCCGCCTGGTCGTAGATGCCGCCGAAGTAGATCACGTCCGGATTCTTCGCCTTCATCGGCGTGACGATTGGGTCGAAGTTCGACTTCTCCTCGGTGCCCTCGAAGCCGAGCACCTTGATGCCTTTCTTCTCGGCGTCGGCCTTGAAGAACTCGGCGACACCCTGTCCGTACGGCGTCTTGTCGTGGAGGATGTAGACCGTCTTCGCTTTCATCGTCGCGTGCGCGAACTCGGAGCCGACGACGCCCTGGACGTCGTCACGCCCGCAGACCCGGTTGACGTTAGGGTAGCCGCGGTCGGTCACGACCGGGTTCGTATTCGCGGGCGAGATCATCGCGAGCGAGACCTCCTTGTAGACCTCGGACGACGGAATCGCGACGCCCGAGTTCAGGTGGCCGATGACGGCGAGGATGTCCTTGTCGGCGATGATGTTCTTCGCGTTCGCCACGCCGACGTCGGGCTTGGCCTGGTCGTCGAAGGGGACGAGCTCGACCTTGAATCCCTGCTTCTCGAGGGGACTCTTGAACTTCTCGACGGCGAGCTGCGCGCCCAGCTTGATGCCCTCGCCGAGCGCCGCCTGACCGCCGCTCAGAGGGCTCTGCGTGGCGATCTTGATGGTGCCCTTGCCCTGCGCGTCCGGGCTCGCGGCCGGAAGCAGCGCAACGGCCAGAATGGCGACGAGTGCCAGAACGAGGTAGCCCCTGTGATGGCTCATCGGTGCCCTCCTTACAGTAAGGCGCAGAGTTCGGTCACGTTGGTCACGTGATGAGTGCCGGTCGGCGCGGCGACATTATAGCGATCCGCGCCGCGTCAAGTCACGTTCCGCGCGGATCGCGGCGAGGAATTCCCGGGTCGCCGCGGCCGGATCGGGAGCGCCACAGACCGCAGAGATCACCGCGACGCCGTCCGCCCCAGCGCGGATCACCTGGGCGACGTTGTCGCGGGTGATCCCCCCGATGCCCACCAGCGGGGTCTTGGTCTGCGGCCGGACGGCGCGGATCAGCTCCGGACCCACGAGCTCGAAGTCGGGCTTCGTCTGCGTTGGGAACATCGAACCGACCGCGATGTAGTCGGCGCCGTCCGCCTGCGCCTGCCGCGCCTGGGCGACGCTGTGGGTCGAGCGGCCCAGCACCATCCCCGGCCGCAGCAACGCACGCGCGGCGCGGGGAGGCAGATCGTCCTGGCCGAGGTGGACGCCGTCGGCGCCGACGGCGACTGCCAGATCGACCCGATCGTTCACGATGAACGTGACACCGGCCCGGCGGCAGCGGTCGAGCAGCCGCTCGGCGAGCGGCAGGAGGCGGCCGGTGGGCCATTCCTTCTCGCGGAGCTGGACCAGCCGGCAGCCGCCGGCGATCGTCGCGTCCAGGATCTCCTCGAGGCCGCGGCCGTGAGCGGCGGTCCGATCGAGAATGACGTAGAGCGAGGGGTCCATCAGCTCCGGCGTCGGACCAGCTCCACCTTGCTGACGCGGCCCTCCTGGAACGCTGGATCGTCCAGCACTCTCAGGTGGAACGGGATGGACGTCTTGACGCCTTCCAGTACCGTCTCGCGCAGGGCACGACGCATGCGGTCGATCGCTTCCTCGCGGCTGGCCCCGCGGACGATGATCTTGGCGAGCAGCGAGTCGTAGAACGGCGGAACGGCGTAGGGCGCCATCATGTGGCTGTCGACCCGGACGTTGAAGCCGCCGGGCGGGACCCACATCGTCACCCGGCCGGCGCTCGGCGCGAAGGTCTCGGGGTCCTCGGCGTTGACCCGACACTCCATCGCGTGGCCCTCGAAGCGCACGGCGTCCTGCCGGTAGCCGAGGGGCTCGCCGGAGGCGATCCGGATCTGCTCGCGGACGAGATCGATCCCGGTGATGAGCTCGGTCACCGGGTGCTCGACCTGGATCCGGGTGTTCATCTCGATGAAGTAGAAGTCGCCCGCCTCGTCGACCAGGAACTCTACGGTGCCCGCGCTGACGTAGTTGACGGCCGCCGCCACCGTGAGGGCAGCCTTGCGCAGGCCGTCGCGCGTCCGGTCGCTCAGGAGCGGCGCGGGCGACTCCTCGATGAGCTTCTGGTGGCGCCGCTGGACCGAGCAGTCGCGCTCGCCGAGATGGACACGGATGCCGTTGCGATCGCCCAGCACCTGCACCTCGACGTGGCGCGCGCTCTGGATGTATTTCTCGCAGTAGACCTCCGACGACCCGAACGCGGCGCCCGCCTCCGACTGACACGCGTCGAACGCCTGGACGACCTCGGCCCGCTCCCGGACGATCCGCATGCCGCGACCGCCGCCGCCCGCGGCGGCCTTGAACATGATCGGGTAGCCGATCCGATCGGCGACTTCCAGCGCCTCGGCCGAGCCCTTCAGCGCGACCTCGCTGCCGGGGATCACGGGGACGCCCGCCTGCATCGCGATCTGACGCGCCTGGGCCTTGTCGCCCATCAGGCGGATCGCCTCGGGCGAGGGGCCGATGAACGTGATCGAGCACGCCCGGCACACCTCCGCGAAGGCCGGGTTCTCCGCGAGGAAGCCGTAGCCCGGATGGATCGCTTCGCTGTCGGTGACGGCGGCGGCGGAGATGATCGCGGGGATGTTGAGGTAGCTCTCCCGCGCCGAGTCCGGCCCCACGCAGATCGTCTCGTCGGCGAGCCGCATCGGCAGCGAATGGGCGTCGGCTTTCGAGTGGGCGAGCACCGAGCGGATCCCGAGCTCGCGGCACGTGCGGATGATGCGCAGCGCGATCTCGCCCCGGTTCGCGATCAGGATCTTGTGGAACACGTCAGCCGCCGAGGACCCGCCGCCACTGGGATTCGAGCTCGGTCAGCCGCAGGCCGTAGACGCGCGGCATCGCCTCGGCCATCGTCTCGCCGGCGCCGAGCCGGGCCAAGAGCTCGCGCACGGGCACCATCCCGCCGCGGTCGAGGAGATCGCGGACGATCCAGAGCGCGATGTCGTAGCCCGCCCGTGCGCGAACGGGATCGGAGTCGGCGGCCAGCGCCTCCACGCCGGCGAGCGTGAGCCCGGCGGGAGCGCGCAGAATCTGGTCGGCGGCGGCACCCTCGAGCGCTTGCGCCAGTCCCTCGTGGAGCCAGCGCGGCGCCCGGCCGCGCGTCAGATCGTGGATGGCGGCGTGAGCGTACTCGTGACGGGCCAGACGCTCGAGCTCCTGGACCGGAGGCCGGACCCGGCCGACCGGGAGGCGAATCTTGCCATCGAAGAGCCCGGTGGCCCACGCGTGGACGCGCGTCACGTCCCGGAACTCGCGGTACTCGTACAGCACGACGGTCGTCCGCTCATGCGGCGCGTACCCCAGGGCGCGGCCGACGCGCGCGGCGGCCGCCTCGAGGTGCGCCACGATCTCGCGGCGGGCCTCGCCGTCGAGGGTGTCGCGGTACTTCACCACGAAGCGTGAGGTGACCTCACGCCGAAAGCCGGCTTCGGCGCGCCACTCGCGCTCGACCTTGTCGAGCATCCACCGTGCAGGCTCGTTCGTCGGCTCGCGCTGGAGCACCGCCTTGAGATTCACGACCGCCCGTGCGGGGTCGTCGCGGCGGTCGTGAAGGTGGGCGAGCAGGAGCCGGACCTCCGGATCGTACTGGGCCTGCGCCGCCCGCTCGAGCGGCGCGAACGCGTCGTCGGGTCGCCCCGCGTGCACCGCGGCCACGCCGAGACCCTTCAGGAGAGCCGGATCGTCCGGCGTCTCGGTCAGCCCCTGCTCGAACAACAAGGTCGCCTCGTCGGGTCGCCCTTCGCGGAGCGCGTGCCAGCCCCAGCCCTCGAAGCACCGGATCACATCCAGTCGGCGCGTCGCGCTCGACGGATCGTCCGCGGCGGCGAGGCCGAACTTCTCGCATGCCCGCGGGAACTGCCCGGCGGCGTACAGATGGATCGCCTCTTCGGTCAAGGCCTGTGCGTCCTGCGTGCGGAGCGACGCGAAGGCCACGGCACCCTCGGCGCCGCCGCGCTCGTAACGGCGGCCTTCGCGCCAGCCGAGCGTCAGCGCCGCCGCGCCGAGCAGGAGCGCGCCGAGGACGAGCAGGCGGAGGTTGCGGAAGGGCGGCACGCCCGTGCTCAGCGGGCGGGATCGATCAGGAAGAGGGGTTGGCCGAACTCGACGGGGTGCGCGTTCTCCACGAAGATCTTGACGACCCGGCCGGCCACCTTGGACTCAATCTCGTTCATGAGCTTCATCGCTTCGATGATGCAGAGGATCTGTCCTTCCTTCACGAGATCGCCTTCGCTGACGTACGGATCCGCCGTCGGCGAGGAGGCCCGATAGAAGGTGCCCACCATCGGCGCCTCGACCGTCACGCCCGATGCCGACTCGATCTCGCCCGCGTGCACTGCGGCCGGCCGCTCGACCTGGACCACGGCCGGGGCGAGGGCCGCCGGAGCCAGCGCGACGCCGCCGCGCTGCAGGCGGACGCGGACGTCGCCGGCGGTCACCTCGAGCTCAGTCAGACCCAGCTCGGTGAGCAGGGTTCCGAGGCGCCGCACGAGCTCGACGGTCGCGACCTCTCCGGTCGCCGGCGCACTCGCGCTGGACGGTCGACGCCGCCGCGCCATCAGGCCCCCGCGGCGGCGACGCGCCCGAGATATTCGCCGGTCCGGGTGTCCACCTTGACCACGTCGCCCTCGCTCAGGAACAGCGGCACCTGGACCACCGCGCCCGTCTCGAGCGTCGCCGGCTTCGTGCCGCCCTGGGCCGTGTCGCCGCGGACACCGGGGTCGGTGCGGGCGATCGCGAGCTCGACGAAGTTCGGCAGCTCCACCGCCGCCGGCGAGCCCGTGATGTACAGAACGTCCACCTCCGTATTCTCCTTCAGGTACTCGCGCGCGTCGCCGACCTCGTCGGCCGACAGCGAGACCTGCTCGTACGTCTCGGTATCCATGAAGTTGTAGCGGTCGTCGCGATAGAGAAACTGCATGTGCTTCTCTTCGAAGTCGACCAGCTCGACCTTCTCGCCGGACCGGAAGGTGTTGTCGATGACCTTGCCGAGCTTCATATGCTTGAGCTTGGTGCGGACGAACGCGCCGCCCTTGCCCGGCTTCACGTGCTGGAAGTCGACGATCGTGTAGGGGTTGCCGTCGAAGACGATACGGAGCCCCTTCTTGAACTCGGCCGTTGAGACCTGCATCGAACCTAGCCTTTCCGTCGCTGACGCGCGCGGAGCGCCCCCTCGAGCTGATCGCGCGCCTCTCGATGATCAGGATTCTTTCTGAGGATCCGGGTGAAGATCTGCGCAGCCTCCTCGACCGAGCCCTGCTCGAGGCAGAGCGTGCCGAAGGTGACCGTCGCGAACGTGTCGTCGCTCAGCACCCGGGCGAGCCCAGTGGCCTCGCCGGCCGGCGGCCCAGCCGCCCGCAGCAGCGCCAGCAGTCCCTGCGACTCGCGATCGCTCGGATCGAGGGCGATCGCTGCTTCCAGATGTCTCACGGCCTCGTCGATGTGGCCGAGCCGCCGGTGGACCTCCGCCGCCAGACGGTGGCACGGCACGTCTTTCGGGCTCGCCTCGAGAATCGCGTCGAGCTCGACCTGGGCCGGCGCGAGCTGGCCGTCGGCCACGAGCGCCTTGGCCAGGATGAGCCGGGCCGTCGTGTAGTGCGGGTACCGCGTGAGCCCGTTGCGGCAGAGCGCCACCGCGTCGCGCGTGCGGCCCGCCTTTCGGTAGAGGTCGGCCAGCTGCGCGAAGGCGAGGGATGCGGGATCCCGGGCCAGCCGCTCTTCCTGCCGGCGGATGGCGCCGACGATCGTCTGGTCGTCCCCGGGCATCCCATGCTGGTTATACGGAGCGAAACTTTCCGTTGTCAACCCCACCTCGGCGGTCACGACGCGAGGGACGCGACGGCCGCGCGGACGTCGGCAGGGGACACGTCGTAGACGATGCGGAATTCTCCGATCCGCGGGGCCAGCACGAAGGGGATGCGCCCGTCCTTGCCTTTCTTGTCGCGAGCCATCGCGGTGATCACGGGCTCGACGTCGACCGACGGCGCCCGGACCGGAAGCCCAAGCGTCTCGAGCATGCGCTGCTGCCGGTCGGCCGTTGCGGCGTCGGCGATGCCGAGCCGCCGGGCCAAGCGGGCTTCGGCGACGATCCCCAATGCGACCGCCTCTCCGTGGGTGTAGCGCGCGTAGCCGGTCGAGGCCTCCAGCGCGTGGCCGATCGTGTGCCCGTAGTTGAGCACGTGACGGAGCTCGGCCTCGCGCTCGTCGCGCTCGATCACCGACGCCTTGAGCCGGCACGAGCCGGCGATGATCCGCTCGAGCACGGGGAGATCGCGCGCCGCGAGCGGCGCCAGATCGCGCTCGAGCTCGGCGAAGTAGCCCGCGTCGAGCACGATGCCGTGCTTGACGATCTCGGCGAGGCCCGAGCGGAACTCGCGCTCCGGAAGCGTGCGGGCGACACCCGGGTCGATGATGACGAGCCGCGGCTGGTGAAACGCCCCGATCATGTTCTTGCCCAGCGGATGATCGATCGCCGTCTTGCCGCCGATGGACGCGTCGACCTGCGCGAGCACCGTCGTGGGCAGCTGCACGAAGTTGATGCCGCGCATGTAGGTGGCGGCGGCGAAACCGGCCACGTCCCCCACGGCGCCGCCGCCTAGGGCCAGCACGGTCGACGTCCGGTCCAGGCCCGCCGTCAGCAGCCGATCCCAGCAGTGCTCCGCGACGGCCAGGGTCTTGGCAGCCTCGCCCTCCGGCACGTCGATTGTCGTCACGGTGAAGCCCGCCGCCTCGAGGCTGGCAGCCACGGTCTTGCCGTAGAGGCGCATGACGGCGGCGTCGCTGACCAGCGCCGTGCGCGCGCCGAGACGCAGATCGCGCAGGCGCGGCCCGACGCTCGCGAGTTCGCCGGAGGCGACGACAACGCGATACGACCGGCTCCCGAGATTGACTTCGACGATCATCTGGATTTTCCCGGCGATTCGCCCCTCCGGGGGAGCGAATCGCCGCCCAATCAGGCTACCAGGTTTTCAGGATCTGGCGAGATAGCCGTCCTGCGGCTCCTCGCGACTTACTTCCTCGGGGGTGGCGGCGCCGCCTGCGCGGTCTCGACCTTCAAGACGGAGGGCGTGATGAACACGACCAGCTCGCGGCCCGTGGTCTGCGACGCGGTCTGCTTGAACAGCCAGCCGATGACGGGGATGTCGCCGAAGATCGGGATCTTCCGTGTCTCGTCCTGATCGAGGTTCGTCGTCACGCCGCCGATGACCAGGCGCTCGCCTTCCTTGATCAGCACCTCGGTCTGGGCGCGGCGCTTGTTGATGACCGGCGGGGCGCCGGCGGTGGTCCCGAGGTTGACGGTCGTGTTGCTGCGCGAGTTGTTCTCGATCGTCACCTTCATCTTGATCTTGGTGATGTCCCCTTCGCGGATGACGGTCGGGACAACGTCGAGCCGCAGCACCGCTTCCTTGAACTGGATCTTCGAACCAGCGGAACTCACCGTCGCGTACGGGATTTCTTCACCGAGCGAGATCGAGGCGGTACCGTTCTCGACCGTGACGACCTCGGGGCGGGCGAGCGTCCGCGTCTTGCTGAGCAGGCGCAGCGCCTCGAGCGCGAGGTTGACGTTGTAACG
>Ga0126370_10001367_pt1 | contig 11106 bp, 10 predicted proteins | sample PanSoiMetaPlot_3_FD_92586 | JGI IMG/M metagenome (GOLD analysis project Ga0126370, IMG submission 92586) | Tropical forest soil microbial communities from Panama - MetaG Plot_3 | ecosystem: Environmental > Terrestrial > Soil > Tropical forest > Bulk soil | place: Panama | collected 2016-02-17 | reverse complement strand
GAGCGCGAAGTCGACTGACCAGATTCGTGCGTCTGAGCTCAAGCTCGCTGACGAATTCCGCAAGCTGGGCAAGACTGTGGTGGAGGTCGACCGCGAAGCATTCCGCAAGGCGGCATTGCCGCTGCACAACGACCCTGGTGCGGGCGCCGGCTGGTCGCAAGCCGAATACGACGCGCTTCAGGCGTTGAAATAATCCACATCGCTGGCGGATACCCGCGGCGGCTTTTTTTCCGCTTTACCATTCCGAGCAAACCGCTCGGGCAATATCGGTGAGTCATGAGCAGGAAATCGAAGGACAACAGGCCTGAAGTTATTGCGTCCGAAACAAAGACAGAGGCGCACCGATCGAAGGCGGATAGCGTGCACCTGATCGTCGCCAAAGACGCGGACGTGACAATCGAGTATTACCCGGAAGATTGGTTCGCCGGCATTCTGTTCTGGGGTCTCGCCTTCATTGTCTTCTTGCAATTCTTCACGCGCTACATCCTCAACGATAGTCTGGCCTGGACCGAAGAAATCGCACGCTATGGCTTGATGTGGGTGGTGTTCATTGGCGGCGCGATGGTGACTCGGCGTAATACCCATATCGCTGTTGAGCTGCTTTCGAATGTGATGAAACCAGGCCCGCTTCGCGCCACGCTGTTGGCTTGCGTTGACGTGGTCAAGCTGGGCTTCCTGGGGCTGCTGGCTTATTTTTCGGTCACGATCACTGAGCGCATGCATATGCAGCGCATGACGGTGTTCGATCTGCCGATGAGCTACGTCTATGCCGGCGTCGGGCTCGGCTGCTTCATGATGCTCGCACGCCAAATTCAAAATTTTTGGCGTAACGCGCGCGTGGGGTGGCGTAAACCACACGATGTGACGCAACAAGCTGTCGCCGATTGAACTGCGGATAAGCCATGGCTGTTCTTATCTTTGTCTTTATCTTGGTTCTGATCGCCGGCGTGCCGGTATTTATTGCGCTAGCCGGTTCATCGCTGATCTTCACCCACTTCATTGGAAATATACCGGATTTCGTAGTGCTGCATCGCATGGCCGGTGGCATAGACAGCTTCCCGTTGCTGGCGGTGCCGTTCTTCATTCTGGCCGGCAACCTGATGAATTCGGCTGGCATCACGAATCGCATTTATGATTTCGCCGTTGCCATTGCCGGGTGGATGCGCGGCGGTCTCGCGCACGTGAATATCATCGGTTCGGTGATCTTCTCTGGGATGTCGGGCACGGCGATTGCGGACGCTGCCGGTCTCGGCACGATCGAGATCAAGGCGATGACAGATCACGGCTACGACATCGAGTTGTCGGTCGGCGTTACCGCCGCCTCGGCTACGCTCGGGCCGATCATCCCGCCATCCTTGCCGTTCGTGATTTATGGCATGATGGCCAACGCCTCGATTGGCGCGCTGTTTCTCGGCGGCGTCATCCCCGGCCTGGTGATGACGGCCTTTATGATGCTTTATGTCTGGTATTGCGCGCACCGCGACAATATTCCGCGCGACGCCAGGTTCCGGTGGCGAGCTTTGGGATTGACCTTCATTGCGGCGCTGCCGGCGTTGATGACGCCGATTATCATCCTCGGCGGCATGACCTTCGGTTGGTTCACGCCGACCGAGGCCGCGATCGCGGCTTGCGCCTGGGCGCTCCTGCTTGGTGTGTTTCTCTATCGCTCGCTCAGCTTCAAGCAGTTCTACAAGGTCACGCTCGATACTATCGAAACGACAGCCGGCGTGCTGCTGGTCGTTGCCGCCGCATCGTTGTTCGGCTGGGTACTGACAACGACTCGTGTCACCGAAGCGGCCGCAGACGCGATGCTGTCGATCACCGACAACAAATATATCATTCTGCTGCTGATCAACGTGCTGCTTCTCGTGGTTGGCTGCTTTCTGGAGACGATTGCTGCCATCAGCATTCTTGTGCCGGTGCTGATGCCAATTTTGCTGAAAGTCGGCATCGATCCGATTCACTTCGGTGTGGTGATGACGCTTAACCTGATGATCGGGCTTCTGCACCCGCCGCTGGGCATGGTGCTATTCGTGCTCGCCAGAATTGCCAATCTATCGATCGAACGCACGACCATGGCAATTTTGCCCTGGCTCATTCCTTTGGTGATGTCGTTGATTGCGATCACGATGATCCCGGAGTTGACACTGTGGCTGCCCCGGTTTGTCGGGATGATCAAGTGATGAGTGGCGCTACATCGTCGCCTTGCGCAGTGCGGTAACTTCGTCGCGCGCGGATTTCATCAAATATTGCACATCTGATGCCGCGATCACGAAACGCGCGCCGAGCTTGACCAGTTCGGCAACGTGCTCGACGTCCGCGCGAATGCCGCCAACGCCGAGATGCTTGCCGTGCGCCTTGCAGGCCTTCGCGGTCGTTTCATAAGCGGCCCGCAACTTCGGGCTTTTGAGCTCGCCGGGTATGCCCATCGCCGTACAAAGATCGTTGGAACCGATCAGCAGGACATCGATGCCGGGCACTGCGGCGATTGCGTCGGCATTCGCTATACCCTCCGGCGTCTCCAGCATCGGAATTAGCAGCGTCGCGGCATTACCTTGTTTATTGACTTCGCCCAACGGCGTCGCGCGATAGCCCTGCAGTGCGCCCGCGCCGGCGACCGAACGTTCTCCCACGGGTGGAAAGCGGCAGGCACGCGCAAAAGCTTCAGCTTCGGCAGGCGTACTTACGTTCGGGCAGACTATGCCAAGCGCCCCCATGTCGAGGAGGCGCGTCGCGTCCTCGAAATGATGGCCGGCAATGCGCACCAGCGGCGTAACGCCGACTGGCAAAGCGGCAACGCAGATCTGCGCCGCATCGTCGAGTGAGATCGTGCAGTGCTCCATGTCAACGAAGAGCGCATCGAAACCGCAGGAGTCTGCGATCATGGCGATCTCGGCCGTGCGTGCGAGACGCGTCGCCATGCAGAGCGCGACCTCGCCGCGTGCGAGGCGCTCTTGAGCGCGGTTGGTAAAGGCCACGAGCCTGGCACTCAGTTCCGGTAGCTCGTATCGATCTTGTCGAGGATGCGCAGGTAAGCTGCCCAATCGTGGCTGCCGCGGCCGGCGTCGTGATGTTCGTATTGCTCCGCGGTTTTGGCGCAGACCTCCGGCGGAATCTCGATCAACGAATTGCCAGTGGCCTCCATCATCAGTTGGATGTGGGCAGCTTCGAGCAGATGCGACATCAGCACGAAAGCTTCCCGCGCGGTCTTACCGACTGTCAGCAGGCCGTGATTCTGCATGACCATGGCGCGGTTTTGTCCGAGATCCTTGTTGATGCGCTCGCGCTCGCCGAAGTCCTCGGTGATGCCTTCATAAGCGTGGTAACCAATGCGCTTGTAGAAGCGGACCGCAGGCTGTGAAAGCATGCGCAGGCCGCTCTTGAGTCCCGCGAAGGCCATGCCGATTTCGGTGTGGACATGGATTGCGCAATTTACGTCCGCCCGTGCGGCCAGCACGCCGCCGTGCAGCGTGAACCCGGGGCGATTGACGCCTGATTTCTCGTCCAGGTCCTGGTCCATCGAAACCTTGACAAGATTGGAGGCAGTCACTTCCGTGTAAAGCAACTCGTGCTGCTTCATCAGGAACATGCGCGGCTCGCCTGGGACCCGCATGGACGAATGGTTGTAGATGACGTCGTCCCAACCGTAGTGCGCCGTCAGCCGATAAACAGCAGCAAGATCGACACGCGCTTGCCATTCTGCCGGTGAAATTTCACCCCGTGAACTCTTTGAAACGCTGGCGAGCCTGTTCATCGGCGTAGTCCTCCGTGAATGCGCGCGGACTCTATCACAACGCTTCCGCTTGGCCAGATCGCCTCGCGTCAGTATAGAGAGTGCCGCAACGAGCGAGCAAAATGAGCAATCCAATCAAGATCCGCATGGGCGGCTACGGCCCACCAAGCACCGGTTTCAGCAAATCGCTGAAATTCATCGGCGACAAACTCGAGGCGCAATTCGGCAGGGACGTCGCCGTCGAATACGTCTTCAACATCATGGATCACGGTCACAAGGCCGAGGACATTCTCACAATGGTTGAGGACGGCTCGATGACGCTGGGCTATCAGTCGTCGAGCTATTTGACCGATCGCGTCCCAGAATTGGGCTTCGTCGACCTGCCGTTCCTATTCAGCAGTAATGCGCAGGCGCGTAGTGCCATGGACGGTGATCTCGGTGATTTCCTTGTCCGCAGAACGGAAGAACGCATCAATTATCGCATTCTCGGCTGGTTCGAAAACGGCTTTCGCCACATCTCCAATCGTCTGCGCCCAATTCATTTGCCCGCTGACATGAAGGATATGAAAATCCGCGTGCTGCCGAGCGAGATACACCGACGTACATTCGAATTGCTTGGCGCAGTGGCGATGCGGATGGACCTCACCGAAGCTATTGCGATGATTAAGAACGGAACGCTGGACGCACAAGAAAATCCGCTGGCCAATACGGTCACTTACGGTGTGCACAAGTTTCACAAGTTTCACACGCTGAGCAACCATTTCTATATTTCACGACCGATTTTCCTGCATCGGCCATCGTTCGAAAATTGGCCAAGTGATCTTAAGTGCGCGATGCAGATGGCTGTGAAAGATGCAGTGGCCTATCAGCGCAGGCTTGCGGTCGAAGAACACGATCAATCATACAAGGCAATCGAAGCGGAAGGTTGCGAGATCAACGCGCTGACGCCCAAGGAGCACGATGCGTTCGTCACTGCCGTGCAGCCGCTGCTTGCCGACGCACGCAAGACTTACGGCGACGCGATGTTCGGAATGGTTCCCAAGACGTGAACCACCTGCCGAATTAAGCTCACCGAAAGCTTAACGGATCTTTTGCATTTCGAAGATTTACGCCGATGAAACGACTCCGCGGTAAAGAGCCGTAGCTTTTCCTGATCGGCGGCAGTCAAATGAAACAAGATCGGCCTATCGCGCTCGCGCTTCGCGGCGTCAGCAAGCGCTTTGACCGCCCGGCGGTCGACGCGCTTGATCTCACCGTCTATGGCGGCGAATTCTATGCTCTGGTCGGTCCGAACGGCGCTGGAAAAACCACGACCCTGCGCATGGTTGTCGGTTTGCTGCGACCGGACGCCGGCTCGATCTCCATCGAAGGTATTGATGCGCTCTCCGATCCGGTTGCCGCCAAGCAAATGACCGCATGGCTCTCCGATGAACCGATGATCTACGACAAGCTTACACCATACGAATATCTGGAATTCGTTGCCGGCCTCTGGCGCATCGCGCCGGCCGCGGCAGAAGAACGCGCACGTGAACTGATCGGCTGGCTCGGCCTCGAGCCGCACGCGCACGAGCGCTGCGAAGGATTCTCCAAGGGTATGCGGCAGAAGGTGGCGTTGGCAGGCGCGCTGGTGCACGATCCGAAGCTGATTATTCTCGATGAGCCATTGACCGGGCTCGACGCCGGTACAGCCCGTCAAGTCAAGAACGTGCTGCGGGACCGTGTCCGTGCCGGCGGCACTGTCATCATGACAACACATATCCTCGAAGTGGCCGAACGAATGGCTGATCGCATCGGCGTGATCGCAGGTGGGCGGCTGATCGCGGAGGGAACGCTGGACGATCTGCGCCAGCAAACGGGCAAGAGCGCGACCAGTCTCGAAGACACTTTCCTCGCGCTGGTTGCCGAACAAGTGGCCGCCGCGTGAGCCAGCCGGCTTCCTTGACGTGGCTTGCGCGCCACGAATTCCGGCTCGGCTGGCGCGATTGGGTCTCTCTTTTGACGGCGGGAGGACGTACCCGCGCGCGTAACGCGACCATCGGGTTGGTTGCCTTTGCGGCATTTATGCATGTGTTCGCCTACTGGACGGTCGCCAGCTATGCCGACACCAACCTTGCCTTTGATACGGCCGCGCTTGTTGGCATCACCGGCACGCTGGTCCTTTCCTGGTCGCTGCTGCTGTCGCAGGCGATGGAATCGGTGACACGCGCATTTTATTCCCGTTCCGATCTCGATCTCATCCTTACTTCGCCCGCCTCCGCACGCAAAGTGTTTGCGGTGCGCATGGGCCGCATTGCCGCAGCCGCCGTTGTGATCGCTGTGTTACTTGCGGCGCCATTCATCAATGTGCTCGCGTTCCTTGGCGGCAGCCGCTGGCTCGCCGGCTATGGCGTCGTCGCTGCCATGGGTGCTGTAGCAACCGCGGCAGCCCTGGCGCTGACGATCGCGCTGTTTCGTATAGTCGGGGCCAAACGAACCCGGCTAATCGCGCAGGTCGTGGCGGCGATTATCGGTGCTGCCTTCGTCATCGGCCTGCAGATCGCAGCGATTTTCTCGGCCGGCAGTATTTCCCGCTATGCCGCTCTGCAATCGAACTGGATGCTCGCGCATGCGCCCGGCATGGGCAGCGCCTTTTGGTGGCCGGCACGCGCGGTGCTGGGCGACCACGCAGCACTGGTTTGCGTGGTGACGTTCGGGGTCGGAATCCTCTGTGCGTCGATTGCACTGTTCTCACGCCGTTTTGGTGAGCATGCCGTTGCGGCGGCGGGTGTTTCCAGCGCGACCGTGCGCCAGCGCCGTTGGTCGCACGGCTTTCGCTCGCGTTCGCAGGGCCACGCGCTAAGGCAGAAGGAATGGACGCTGGTGCGGCGCGACGCTTGGCTTATCTCGCAGACGCTGATGCAGATTCTCTATCTGCTTCCGCCCGCGCTGTTGCTCTGGGTCACGTTCCGCGATGGCCATGAATCATTCGTGGTGTTGGTGCCCGTGGTGGTGATGGCAGCCGGGCAGCTCGCCGGGGGCCTTGCCTGGCTGTCGATTTCGGGCGAGGACGCGCCAGTGCTTGTCGCTACGGCGCCGATCAGCGCTCGTCGTGTTCTATGGGCCAAGGTCGAAGCCGTCATCGGTATGATCGCGTTGATATTCGCGCCAATCGTGGCCGTATTGATGCTCGATGCCGTCTTCGCTGGAATCGTTTGCGGCCTCGGCATACTGACGGCGGCTGCGGCGGCAACGCTGATCCAACTCTGTTTCCGTGTACAGGCGCGCCGCAGCCAGTTCCGCCGCCGGCAGACCTCGTCACGCTTGGCTACTTTCGCAGAGGCGTTCTCGTCGATCGCATGGGCTGCGACCACAGCATTGGCAGCCTCGGGAAGCTGGACGGCGCTTGGCCCAGCTGCAATCGCGTTCGCAATTCTGGCCGGTGTTTGGTTGATCAGTCCGTCGCGCGCCTGACGAATTATCCGAAAAACCGCTGCTGGTTAGTCCACTCGTCGATTCCGTTGTCCATAATCCACTGCGCCAGTTCGTCGTGGCGCACGATCCAGACATCGGGAAAGCGTTTAATGTATTTCAGGATGGCGTCGACCTGCGCCGCCATCAGCGGCCGGCCGCCGAAATGGCAATGCACCGTAATGTTCAGATATGACGTCTGCTCGTTGGCGTAGAGATAGTCGAAAGTGTCCTTGTAGACCTCAAACCAATCACGCGTGTTGAGACGCAAGGCGCGATGATCGGCAAAATCAGTGTGCGGAAGCGCGACGATTGCCCCTTTTTTGGTCTTCACGCGGCAGGGCAGGTCGAGGTTGTTGTAGTCGCCGTACCAGAGAAAACCGGCCTCCGCGATGTAGTCCTCGGTCAGTGCGGTCGGCGACACGACCGGCGACAGCCACCCTTTCGGCTTGCTCCCGGTAATTTTCCGATGGATGTCGATGCACCGTTTTATCAGCGCTTTTTCTTCCTTCGGATCAAGATAAGCAAGCAGCGCATCCTGCGTGTAGGAATGGGCAGCGATCTCGTGGCCCGATTTGATGGCCTGCTTCGCAGCCGCTGGTGCGAGTTCGAGCGCGCGGGCATTGGCAACGAAGGTGCCCGGAACCTTATTTTCGTCCAGAATTTTGATGAGCCGCCAGACTCCGGCGCGCCCACCGTAAGTGCCCCAGGTCATCGCGGCTCGGTCATGGGTGCCTGGTCTCAGCGCCGTCGTCTGCACCGAAAAGGGTGGGCCTTTTCCGTCCGACCAATTCTCCCACAGACAGGTCATCACGACCGCGACGCGGGCATTGTTCGGCCACGAAAAGCCGCTGGGCTTTTTTTTTGGTTTTTTCATTGGAGGTCCATCAATGCAGAGCCTTGTTGGCGTTTTCGGCGAACGAGGAGTCGTACGTTTTTGCAATGTCGATCTTGGCGTTCTTCACGTTCTCGTTGAATGATGAGATGATGCGATAGGTGTTGGAGGACAGCGCCGGCGTCACGATCCCGTCCTTCGACAGCATCTCGCGGTTTGCCTGCACCGCCTTTTTATAGAACTCCTTGTCCCCGGCGTAGAATTCCGGCGGCAGCGCATCGGCAATTTCATCCACTGAAGCCTTCTGCAGCCAGTGCAATGCCTTGACCATGCCGTTGACGAAACTTTGCACGGTCTTCGGATTGTTCTTGATAAAGTCCGGCGTGGTGGAGATCGCCGAGCCGGCAAACGGTCCGCCATAAAGATAATCGAGGCCTGCTTTGGTGCGGGTGTCGACCACCGGCACCAGATCGCCATCGAGCAAGAGTCGCGTGATCACGGGATCGAAATTGGACTCGCCATCGAGCCTCCCGGATTTCATCATTGCCAAGGCCGAATTACCCGCGCCGACGCCGACGATCGAGATCTGATCGGTGGAAAGATTCTCCTTCGACATCAGGAGACTCAAGGCAAGCGCGCTCGAAGACCCAGGCGCGGTCACGCCAATCTTCAGCCCGGCCAGATCTTTGGGGGATTTGTAGGCCGCAGCCTTTTCTTTCGAGAGCGCAATGACCACACCGAATGAATTGTTCTGCAGCGCCACGGAAGTGATCGCCTGACCACGTGCCTGCAGATAGAGCGTGTGCTCGTAGGCGCCGGCGATGAAATCGACACTGCCCGACACCAGTGCCTTAAGCGAATCCGAGCCGCCGCCGCCGAAATCGTTGAACTCGACCGTCAGTCCTTGTTCTCTGAAATACCCCTTATGCTCGGCGATGTTCACTGCGAGATAGGGAATTTGAATCTTGCTGCCAATACCAAGCTTGACTGTGGGCTTTTCTGGCGCGGTGTCTTGCGCAGCGGCGGAGGTTAGGAGCGCTACCCAGCTCAAAAGAACGAAAGCAAATCGGCGCACCATGGGTATCCCTTCCCGAATTATTCACCAATCGCGTTGGCGTTTTCGCGCATCTTAACGGCGGGCATTAAGGGCGTCATGCGGCTGCCAGTGCCGTATGCCAGCGCTGGCGGGCAACCAGAATGCCGACTAGAAGCAGGTTGAAAATATTCGCCCCCACACCTGCGGCGAAGGCCGGCGCATAGTAGCCGAAATGATCATAGAGCACGCCGGCAAGCCAGCCTCCCAGCGCCATGCCGCAACCGCTGAACAACAGCAACGTCGGTATTCGCCATGACGCTTCCGAAGCCGGAAACAATTCGCGCAGGGCCAACACGTACGCAGGAATAATCCCGGAAAAGCCAAGACCAAAAGCGGCAGCGATCGTGAACAATCCAGCCTCGCTCTGCGTAAACAAAAACGCGACCATTGCCGCCGCTTGCCATGCTGAGCCGATCAGGACGGTGGCGATGCCGCCGATGCGGTCCGAGATCGCTCCCCAAATTTGCCGACTTAAAAAAGCGGTGCCAAGCAGCACCGAGAGCATCATCGCGCCGATCGAGCGGCTGATGCCAAGATCGCTGCAGAAGGCAACCAAATGGCCCTGCGGCATTGCCATCGGAACACAACACAGCACCGCAGCGCCGCACATCAGGCCGAACACCAGATTGGGCGGCCATCCAAGCACGCGCGCCTTGCCGGCAGCGGAATCAGCGGAGACGGGTGGGAAAATTTGCTCGGGCGCCGCACGAAAATAGACCGCCGCAAGTGGAACGATCACGACAATTTCCGCAAGCGCATACCAGAGCATCGTCTGACGCCAGCCGAATCCTGCAATGGCGCGCTCGAACACTGGTGGCCACATCGCGCCGGCCAAGTAGCTGCCACTGGAGATCAACGCCAACGCCGAGCCGCGCCGTCGATCGAACCAGCGGCTGACATAGATGTACATGGGGGCATTGATGCCGCCGAGGCCGATCAGGCCGATGAACAGCCCGTGTCCGATCCAAAGCGGCCAGGGTGGGCCCAATGTCGAGATCGTTAGACCGAGCCCGATCATGAGCGCACCGCAGATCACAGTCGAGCGCGTACCGACCTTGTCGGCGATGCGTCCCATCAGGATGCCGCCAAAACCTGAACCGAGCCAGGCGAGGGCACTGGCCAGAGCCGGAATTGAACGCGCCCCACCGACCTCGGCGGCAATGTCCTTGAGCGCCACGGCCGTGATCCAGGCGCCGCCAAATGCCATCAGCATCGTGACGAGAGCCACGCTAGCCACGACCCAGGAAGCTCTGGTCTCAATCGAAGATGGGGATTGCAGCATCAGGAAAGTCCGGCGGGCGTCTTTTTACAGGCTGCACAGCATTTGACCAGCCATCGCTCGCGTGGGTCTGCCCTGCTTTTTGCATTGCGCCAAAATGCGTGGGAGGGGCGTTCGCGGAAATTTCCTTCTAGAACCGGCGCCATTAACGAAATTGACCCAAAGGCCCCGCGGTATAGCCTCTGGGGGCCTCGGTGCTTTGCGTCGCGCACCGCTAGCCTATATGAGTGGGACCGGCGCTATCGGCGCCACGTTGACAAGGCCATCCATGGCAATCCGACCGGTCAGCCTCGACGATAAATACGACCTTACCCAGTCGCATATATTCGTGACGGGATATCAGGCGCTTATCCGGGCATGCCTGATGCAGAAGGAGCTCGATCGTCGCGCCGGTTTAAATACCGCCGGCTATGTCACTGGCTATCGTGGTTCACCGCTGGGCGGGCTCGACCAGCAATTCATCCGCGCCGCGCGTCAACTTGCTGCTGCCAACATCAAGTTCCAGCCGGGTCTCAACGAGGAACTCGCCGCAACGGCTCTTTGGGGCACCCAGCAGGCCGAACTACGCGGGGAAGGGAAGTTCGATGGCGTGTTCGGCATGTGGTACGGCAAGGGTCCGGGCGTTGATCGAACCGGAGATGCATTCCGCCACGCAAACCTCGCCGGTACATCACGGCACGGTGGCGTCATTGCGCTGATGGGCGACGATCACACGG
>Ga0126370_10001366_pt1 | contig 11107 bp, 12 predicted proteins | sample PanSoiMetaPlot_3_FD_92586 | JGI IMG/M metagenome (GOLD analysis project Ga0126370, IMG submission 92586) | Tropical forest soil microbial communities from Panama - MetaG Plot_3 | ecosystem: Environmental > Terrestrial > Soil > Tropical forest > Bulk soil | place: Panama | collected 2016-02-17 | reverse complement strand
GCCTCTTGCAGGACTTCCCAAATAGGCAAATGACTGCCCGAACGATAAACTCCGCGAATTTTCATTTTGCGTTGTGCCATCTATGCTCCTTTTCTTACGCGTCAGCTGCTCGGATTCCGGCTCCTCAAACGTGGCTGGTCCAACGATTGAAGAGTATAGTATTCACGACGTGTCGAAATCTATCTTTGCGATCCAGCAGTTGTCAAACCGTTCATTGATGTCGGATTTCGCAGTTACGTTACGGCCTAAACAGGCGAGGGGTGAGCCTGGAGTAGCAAAGGCACAGAAGCGTAATGTTCAAAGTCGTTTTTGGTACTTGGCAGTCCGTTCTAAATGATTGAGGACCGACTCGTCGCACTGCTGTTCGCGACTTTCCTTAGAGGCGAAGACCTATTGCCTTTGCTGCGGAAGGCTTGCGCCTCGCTCTTTGCTTCACCGGCAACTGCGGAATCCGGGTTTATACCGAAGTATGAATATCCGCCGTCAGTATAATAATACCTGCACAGAGCGAGCTTCTTATGACCCATCAGTCTGCAACGTTCGCCTTGACACCTTGATGGTCGGCCAATAGAACCGAGTAAACAATTCAGTGAGAAAGGAGCTTCCGATGGACAGCCTCCAACCTAACGTCCCCGCTTTCGATTCCAGCGAACTTAAGGAACTCAAGCAAAAATTGGTTGACGGCTGTCACATGCTCGATCGCGAAGGCATCACCGACGGCTTCGGTCACGTGAGCGTACGGATTCCCGGAAGCGAAGTTTTTCTCACCACCGCGGGCGTAAGCCCCGGCTGCGCGACCGTGGACCGGCTCGTGCTGCTCGACTTTACTGGCCGTTATTTGGGCGGCGAAAAATCATCGCCCTATGAATGGCCAATTCACGCCTGCATCATGCGCGCTCGTCCGAATGTAATGAGCGTTTGCCACACGCACTCGAAATGGAGCTCGCTTTTCAGCGTATTGAAAGGCGGCCTTCGCCCCATCCACATGTATGCGAAGTTTCTTCCCGTGGAAGGCCCGCCGATTTATCCGGCAGCAGGCCTCGTCGCCACCGTCGAGCGCGGTGAAGCGCTCGCAGCTGTTTTGAAAGATAGTGCGGCGGTCTTGCTGCGGGCCCACGGTGATGCGGTGGTTGGCGCCAGCCTCGAGCAAGCGATCCTCCGCACTATTCAACTTGCCTTTCTCGGCGAGTTAGCGCACATGGCCGTGGCTCACGGTGCGCCGCTTTACATGACCGACGACGAATTGGCGACTTTCTCCGCTGACCAAGCTTTTCCGACGCGCCAATGGGAGTACTATTTGAGCCGAGCACGGGAGCGCCACTGGCCTTCATAGTCTGATAGAGGGGATCATTCACAAATCTCCGAGGTAAATTACTTCCGGTTCATGCGGCTCGGGAAAGACCCGCTCGGATTCCACAGTCGCATCGCTGAGATCAATTGCCGTTAGAATCTCATAGAGCTTTCCGATGGCCGCGGGCGTGTTGAGCCGCGTCAATCCCTGCGCGCGCGCCATCTCTTGAAGCTGATTAACTGTATTCATCAGAGGCAGCGGCAGCTCGAGCGCGGCGGCGGTTTCCAGGGCCTGGCGGATATCTTTGTAGCTGTTGCTGAGGGCGCCGCCGTAACTTTTTCCGCGCTTGAGAAAATCTTCTACGCGAGCGGCGGATTCCCCCGATCCGGTGGTTTGGAGCAGCCGAGAAAAGAGTTTCGGATCGATTCCTTGAGCCGTTAACCAGGTAAAGACCTCGGCGCAAACGATACTGCTGGTCGCGGCAAACATGATCACAGCGATCTTCATCGCTTTGGGCATCCACGGCTCGGGAACGCAAATGATTTTCTGGCAGAGGTTTTTAAAAACTCCAAGGCATTTTTCCAGGGCGTCACTTTTACCCCCAATCACGACCGAGAGAAGACCCTTGGGAATAGTGACGGCGGGCGCGCCCGCTGCATGGAGCGTTGCTCCCAGAAAATAGACTTTTCTCCTGGCGCATTCTTGCTCCAACTCGCGCGCGAAATTGGGATCAGTACCGCTCAAATCGACAAGGACATCGTCCGGTTTAGTGCCTGCGAGAAATCCGTCATATCCAAACGCCGCCGATTTCACCTCGATGCTCGACGGCAAAACAACGAGCGTAATGTCTGCGACAACCTCTCTCGCCGAATGTGTCTTTGTTGCTCCGAGCTTCGCGAGGTCGGCCATCGGCGCTGGATTGAGATCGTAAACCTTCAAGCGCTGCCCTTTGTTGAGCAGCCGTTCGGCGATTGGCTTGCCCGCATTTCCGAGGCCAATGATTCCGATGACCATGGGATGAATCCTGTTCAGGTTCAGAGTTGGGAGAGAACGTTGAATCTTCCGACCCAGTACTCCATCAAGTTTTATCGTTGGATTTTTTTGAGGGCTTCCCCCGCGATCTTTTCCATTGCCTTGACTTTCGCCGGATCCTGATTCTCCGACGAGTTCAGCATGAAGTAATCAACTCCCTTCTGGGGCACCGCCCAGGATGGCAAGTTGTCTTTTGGAATATCGATGCGCAGCGAGTTGGTCTCGCCGTATTTCTGCCAGGCGATTTGTCCCTCGCGCGACATCACCCAATTGACGAAAAGCCGTGAGGCGTTCGGATGCGCGGCGCGATTGAGCAGTGCCATACAGCAGGAGCCGCCGCCCATGATTTCACCTTCTTTGAGGGCGTGAGGCAGAAGATCGACGGAGAGGCCTTGCTGCTTGGCTTTCATAATCGGCTGCCCGCTGCCAATGTAAAATATGATCCTTCCCTGCGCGAGCCAATTTGTTCCCTGTTCGAGGTTGCGCGTGACGAGAATATCGGTTTCGGTCAGCAGACGCGTGATGAATTGCGGCCCGAGGGTGGGCGAATAATAGAAAAAGATAAACGTCTCTCCGCCTCCGCCCGCAACCAGAGGATCAAAAGTTCCGAGCTTGCCTTTGAATTTCGGCTTTAGCAGATCCCACCAGGATTGAATTTCTTTAGGATCTAGGAGGTTCATGTTATATGAGCCGCGCCGGGTGCCGACTTCGCCCGTGAATATAATGGCGGAATCGTTTTTTGGATCGGCAAACCACAATTTTCTTTGCCACCACGCGGACTCGTCGTAAGTTTCCGGCAGGATCAGTTGAGCGCGGAGCGGTTCGAGCGTACCGGAAGGAAAAGCGCGATAGCTGGAAGAACCACCCATGACAAGATCGGCGATGTATCTGCCGGCGCGTCTTTCAGCGAGGACTCGCTGCGCGTGCTCAGAGCCTTTGCCGGGAAGAAAATTGATCTTGACTCCCGGATAACTTTTTTGAAAAGCTTCCCAAAGCGGGCCGTACATTGGATTGTGCGGGCCGTAGATGACGACTTCGCGCTCGCGCTTTGCCGCATCAATGACTTTCTCCCATTCCCGTTTCCAATCCTCCGCCGCTAACGTTGGAAAGGACCGGCTAAACAAAGATAACGCAAACACCACCAGCGCCAGGGCCGTGAGTCGTTTCATATCGATTTCTTTGCCTTCTTCGCGCTTATAGTATTGCGCGATTGGACGTGTCAATGCGGAAAAACGAACAATGCGCGCGATTGCCGACGAGATTCTCGAACGAAAAAATATAAACGACAAACACAAGTCAATGATACTGGGAGAGAACGCAGAGAGATTCTACAAGATTTAAGCTGTGCGATTGTTCTGAATGTGTTCACTATGCTGTCTGAGGCAAAACCAAACTTCAACGGAGGGCATGTTGAAGCCTCACAACGCTCAGTAACGCCTCCTACTTCCGCACGCGCATGCCTTGCTGCGCATCCCACTCTAGCCTCTTGTCACTCTTGGCCAACGGCGCCTCGGGCACATCGCCCACCGACACACCATATTTCCAGCCCGCCGGGCAGACGGCAATGTAGCGAGCATAGCCCCCAAGGCCGCCACCGAATTTAGGATAGCCGATCACTACCAGACAACCTGTTTCGGGTACCTGGTGAAGGTTGGCAACGCCCTCAGCTTGCGTGTAGCCGTTGTGCATTAACCAATGTTCCCCCTCAAGCGTGGGGGTCGTGTCTGTGTCCAGAGGCTCATGGCCGTGAAACAGAATATGTCGCTGTTGGTGCAGGAATTTGAGGGCATCCAACGATACGCCGGGGAAGATCGTCCGAGTTGCCAGTTCGGGATTAGGCCATTCCCTGGACCAATCCGAACGCACCATGACCACCGAGCCTGCGGGAATCTTGCCGTTCTTAGTTTCCCATTGCTCGATGTCAGCCACCTGGAGATGGTAGCCACGATTCTTCGCGACCTGATCGACTATTGAGATGACCACCAGCGGTCGCACCGCATAAGTAGCTGGCAGCTCGTCGATGGCGGGGTATTCCGGTGCCCAATGGGCCGGAGGATCGAGCTGGGTCCCGTATTGATCGGTGGTGAGGTTGTACTGTGTAGCCTCGAATCCGTCCTTCGCATACTCGTATGGCTTGCCACTCTTCGGATTAGTAGTCGGTCCGAACTTGGTTGGGCCAAAACCCTTCCAAACGGGGATGGACGGCGTCAGCGTATGAGTCAGATCTATGTATTTCGAATTCTTGAGTGACTGATCGTAAACCTGCCACAGACCGGGCGAGCTCGAAGCGGTTTTTCCCGACACAGTGTTTGACACCGGCGCGGAGGGCTTTGACCACTTACAGGCAACGACAATCAACCCGCCTGTTAGGAGAGCGAGAAGCGAACGCGACACTGTCGATGCGATGTATTGCCTTTTCATGTGCCCAGGATCGGTGAACCAGCTACAGGGCCTATTTTAAATAGGTTCTCAGCACATCAATCAGTTCCTGAGCGGCCTTGGATTGCTCCGAGCGAGGGTCCACATCGGGATTCACAACATGGAATCTAATCTGGCTTTCCAAGATTTCCGACATGAGACTATTGAACGACCCACGACAGGCTGCGACCGTGTGAAGCACGGCGGAGCAATCCTGCTCCTCCTCCAGTGCCTTTTCGATCGCGTCCACCTGACCACGCAGACGACGCACACGGTTAAGAACTTTTTTCTTATCTCTAACTAGGTGAGCCATTGATTTACACTCCGGCCTTGGACTATACCCTAGGGGGGTATACTATATGAGTTGCTGAGTCGCAATATTTCCTCAAGGAGGAAAGGCGAATGGTTCTTCAAGCCAAGGATGTTTGTACTACCTGTGCGCGCGGTGTCAAGTTATTTACTCGTCGCTATCACGACTTTCTGATTGATCCGAGCACGCTCTTCACACTGGCAAGCCTATTGTTGCTAATCATCGCTGGCGTTCACAATCCCAAAGGTCTTTTGAGCAGCGGTGATCCGGGTGAAACCGGCGCGCCGCTTTATTTAGCGGCTGCGCTCGTTGGATCAGTATTCATCTGGTGGTCAGCTTTTCAAGGCATACGTCAAGGCGACTTTACCGCCGATATCCCTGTCTCGCTCGCTACCGCGGCTGCCATCGCTATCGGGCAATACTCTGCAGCGGCGGTAGTGGCCGTGCTTCTGCTGATAGGCGGGATGCTGGAAAATTTTGTTGCCGCCCGCGCCGGTAGAGCGCTGGAAGCCTTGTCTAAGCTTCTCCCCGATCGAGTCACCGTCCGTAAAGAGGGAACGGATATCACCGTTGCCCTGGAGGAAGTTACGGCCGGCGATCTATTGCTGATTCGTTCTGGCGAGCGCATCGCGGTTGATGGCGAAGTGATTACCGGAACGGCGTCGGTAAACCAATCAGCGATCACCGGCGAAAGTTTGCCGGTTGAAAAGCAGCCCGGCGATGCGGTCTTTGCCGGAACTCTGAACGAGGTCGGGACTGTGGAGGTGCGTGCTACGAAGCTAGGGCAGGAAACCACGTTGGGCCAGATTCGTAGGATGGTCGAGGAAGCCCAAGAGAAGAAAGCTCCGATCGAGAGGATGCTTAATCGTTACGCCAAATTTTATACTCCGACGGCGATTGTTTTAGGCTTGCTGCTCTGGTGGTGGAGCGGCGATATACTGCGGGCGATTACCATGCTGATCGTTTTTTGTCCGTGTGTCATGGTACTCGCAACGCCGACCGCCCTGGTCGCTTCCATCGGCAACGCGGCTTTGCGGGGAAGCCTGGTCAAGAAGGGCGCCACGATTGAAGCGCTCGCTAAGATTGATACTGTCATTTTTGACAAGACCGGTACGCTCACGGTGGGGCAACCCAAGCTGACTGAGGTCATTCCGCTCAACGGACTGGAGGAAGTAAGCATTCTAGGTCTCGCGGCCGTGGCGGAGAAATTCAGCGAGCATCCGCTGGGCCGAGCCATTGTGCAAGCGGCTCAGGCGCAAAATCTTTCTGTTCCCGATCCCGAGGAGTTTGAGGTCATGCCGGGTCTGGGAGTTCGCGCAGCTGTGAATGGTCGGAGGTTATTGTTAGGAAGACCACAACTTTTGATCGAACAGGGGCTGCGCTTGGCTGAGAATCTCCAAGTCGCCGACGGCGCACAGACGCTTGCTGGGCAGACTGTCGTCGGGATAGCCATCGGCGACGAAGTTACTGGCACGCTCAGTTTGGAAGATGTTCTGCGGCCAGAGGCGCAAGCTGCCGTAAGCAAACTCAATTCGCTTGGCATACGCACCATCCTTGTCACTGGCGACAACTGGGCAACTGCGAATCAAATTGCCGCTCAGCTCAATATCGGCGAAGTTTACGCGGAGACTTTGCCTCAGATCAAAGTTGAGATCGTGAAGCGACTGCAAGCTGAGGGGCGGACGGTGGCTTTTGTGGGTGATGGCGTAAACGATGGTCCGGCGCTGGCCACCGCTGACGTGGGAATAGCGATGGGTATCGCCGGTACGGACGTCGCTATTGAAACCGCAGAGATCGCGCTGCTAGCCGATGATCTAGCAAAGCTCCCACATCTTTTGACACTCTCCAGGCAGGCCATACGAGCGATCCAACAGAATCTGGTTTTCTCTCTGGGGGTGCTGGCCGGCGCCGTGGGATTAACCATTCCGGGCATTCTCAATCCGGTGACCGGCGCACTGCTGCACGAGTTGTCCTCGATTCCGGTGATTGCGAATTCAGCGCGTTTGATCGGCCTCCGAGAACGGGCCTGCTAGGAACAAGGAGGTTATTTAGAAATATTGCGCCGGATTTCTCCTGCTGGGATCTTTTCACGCTGCTGGGGCCTTTTTGCGTGAGAGATAGATTAGGCAGGCACCGGCGGCTATAAAAGGAATGCTCAGTAGTTGTCCCATGTTCAGGATGAGGTTCTCTTCAAACGGCACCTGGTTTTCTTTCACGAATTCGATCATGAATCGGGCGAGGAAGCATATCACAAGGGTTGCGCCTAAGATTCGACCAGGAAACTCAATGCCGTTGGTTTTCCAGTACGCCGCATAGAGAAGGCAAAATGCGAGAAAATAAGCAACCGCTTCATAGAGCATCGCCGGATGCCTGGGAATATTATCAACGCGGGCAAACACGATAGCCCACGGCAGGTTCGATGGGGTGCCGAGGATTTCCGAATTGAAAAAATTGCCGATTCGGATCAGGCTTGCGCCCAACAGGCACGGGATGGCGAGACGGTCGGCAAGCTGTAAAAAACTCATCTCTTGATATTTCTTCACGTAGAGATAGATAGCGATCATAACGCCGATAAAGCCGCCGTGACTAGCCAGCCCTCCTTCCCAGATCATGAGAACTTCCCAAGGGTGGCTCAGGTAATAGTCGGGCTGGTAAAAGAGTACATGGCCGAGCCTGGCGCCGACGATTGTGCCGACAACGAGATACATCAGTAGACTCGACAGGTTTTCCTGAGATTGTCCTTCGCGGCGGTAAATCCGAGCCATAATTCCATAGCCCGCGAGAAAAGCGAGAGCGAAAAATAATCCATACCATCGGATCCGTAGCGGGCCGAAGCGAAGTATATCTGGATCTATGTTCCATACGAGGGGATGCATCTTGAGCCTCAGGGCATCACCTTAGTACGGTCCCAAAAACATGGCGCGTACCATATTTTCAACGACAAATCCTTGCGATGCCAAATTTTACGGGATATAAGAGCCGCACAGTGTTTCTTCTTTCAACGAACGCTCCCTCCAACATGCGGAGGTGGATTGGATCGGTCCTTTTCCTTTTTCTCTTTTTACTTCCCCTACATTTTCATCCTGCCACTGATAGTCAACAGATTAGTCAACAGTGCAGTTGTTACTGCGGAGGGTTGAACCAGCTCGGTTCAGCCCCACGGCCGGTTGTTCTATCGATCGCCCATGACATGTTCCCCGCATGTCTCAGCAGAGCTGAAATTCCCCTTCAGGCAATAGTTGAGTCTGAGTGCGCCCGCGCTCCTCCTGTTTCTTTTGTTTAGTTCCTTCTGTCTTAGATTTACATTTCTTGTTCGTTTTCTCTGAAAATTTCCGGAAAATGAGTGCTGTATTCTTGTTGGGCCAAATCTATCAATGAGGAGGCATTATGAAGATTTTTCGCGCCATTTGCTTAATCGCCTTGTTGTTAATTCTTGGGACGGCCGACCATAGCGCGGCCGCGTCAGCATCCGAAGCGCCCGCTCCACTGTCGAATCCCGTCGTCTCGCAATCGTCCCTTCCACTTCAGGAGGCGCGCATCATCATCGATGGCGCGATCGCTTACGCCCGAGATTTAAAAATGCGCATGGCGGTCGTGGTGTTAGATGATGGCGGTCACTTGATCTCTGCGGATCGAATGGACGGCACCTCATTCAACTCGGAGCATCAGGCCAAGGGCAAAGCGTTTACATCAGTCATTTCACGACAACCCAGCGCCGCGGTGGCCGAACTGATGACAACAGCCCCGAACCGCTTTTACGGCATCATGAATATGTGGCCGGGCCAGGTCTATATTGTGTCCGGCGGGCTGCCCGTCACGGTCAATAATCGTCTCGTCGGCGCGGTTGGAGTATCCGGCTTGCCTTCCGGCGTTGATGAGAAGGCGGCGCAGGCGGGAATAGCCGCCTGGCAAAAGTACCGCGAAGGGCAAAGCAAATAGATTCAACGTCCGATGTCGTTATGAAAAGACTCAGAGTTAGGATTGCTATTCTACTTCTTTCCATCGCCTTAGCATATGGAGCTGACACGGGCTCTCAGTCTGTACGTCGGTTCGATAAAGTAATGATTATTATCTTGGAGAACGCGAATTACAGAGATGCGCTCGCCCAACCTTTTCTCAGTAACTTGGCCAAACGAGGGGCACTCCTCAGCGAATTCTATGCCGAAGCACGGCCTTCCCTGCCGAACTACATAGCGCTGACGGCTGGAACGACGGCCGGTTTGACCTCTAATGCGCCCGTGAGCCTAGACCTGCATCATATTGGCGATCTCCTCGAAGGAAAGGGTAAAACATGGAAGGTTTATGCCGAAGCTTATCCGGGTCACTGTTTTCTGGGAGAACGGTCGGGTACCTACGTCCGTAAGCATGTGCCGTTTCTGAGTTTCGAAAACGTTCAGAAAGATCCATCTCGTTGCGCTCACATTGTTGAGGCATCGGTCCTTGCGTCCGATATTGCGACTGGAAATCTGCCGGATTATTCTCTGTATATTCCCGACGAGAAAAACGACGGGCACGATACCGGCCCTGCATTCGCCGACCGCTGGTTGGCTCAGGCCTTTGGTCCCCTCCTAAACAATCAGGCTTTCATGAAGGGATTGTTATTAGTTGTCACTTTCGACGAAGCGGGTAATGATGATCCTACCAACCACGTCTTCACGGTGTTAGTAGGCGAGTCGGTTCTCTCCGGCAGCGTCTCGAAAACTCCCTACACCCATCACAGTCTTCTGCGAACCATTGAAGACGGCCTCAGCTTGGGGACCCTCGGAAAAAAAGACGCTTCGGCTTTTTCCATAGTTGGGGTGTGGAGGAGACCTTCTTAGCCCAAAGCCCCAGACGCAATGACTCGTAACGGGTTGCGTCGTGCAGTTGCGAAGTTGGATCCTCAGGGAAGTTGGCTCGGGTACTCCTTAATAAACAAGGAAGATACCAATATGAGCAAGCAAAGACGCTTCATAACTGGTCTCGGACTTATTGGCGCGTTCTTCGGAGCAATGAGCTGTGCGCCACCGCCAGTTGTTACTCCTCTTCCCCAAAATGTTCGTCGGATTGCGGTTCTACCTCCTTATCAGCTTGGGGTGGACGAGGGTCGCACCGCCCGATCGCAGAGCGATGTTCCGGACCTGCCCTCGAGAACGATCAGCGATCTGCTCGCTGAACAGGCTCGTTCGCAGCTTGCGGCGAAAGGTTTCGACGTCGTTGAACCGAGCATTGTGAAACTTGCAACGAAGGATCGTGTGCCCACCAGCCCGCAGATGGCAGCGCAAATTCTACGAGATGCAAACCTCGACGCAGCAGCCCTATACATCGAAGTCCGACGCTGGCTGCCGACTCCCTACGAGAGGGGAATGAAAGCCGACGGTGTGATCGTCGCGCTGGACGTGACCATGGTCGATCCGAAAACGGGCGCGATACTGTGGGAAGTTCACCGTCCGTCCCGGCCGGTTCCGCTCTACGGCAACGTGTTAACCGGCCAAGCCAATACTTTCGTAGCCGAATCGGTTATGCAGGAAGTATTTGCACAACTCGGCTCGAGGAAACCTAACGCTTAAGCTAGTGCGAGCTTTGCAGTCGTTCGCCTCGTTGCGTGAGGGAATCGTGTGCTCGGCAAGCTCAGGCTGTCGACGAATGCTTGCCAACTTGGATTTTACGGGATATAAAGAGGCCACTGTGTTTCTTCCACTTTCAATGAAGGGACACTCCAAGGCGCGTAGCTGGATTGGAGCGATCCTTTTTCTTTTTTTCTTCGCCCTTCCCTTACATTTTCATTTCACTACTGACAGCCAGCAGATCAGCCAGGAATGCAGCTGCCAGTGCGGGGGGTTGAGTCAGCTCGGAGCAGGCCCAGCTCCCGTTGTTCTGGCGCTCGCCGATCAGGTGTTTTTTATACCTGTCAGCAGCGCTGAAATTCCCGCTGCGATCATCTTTGAATCTGAATCCGCCCGCGGTCCTCCTCTCGCTTCTTCTAGGTTCTTGTAATCAACTGCGCGATTCGTGATGTTCCGCTTTCTCTGCAATGCAGGGAGGCGGCGAGATCTTTGGCCCCTCGCCAAGATCTG
>Ga0126370_10001365_pt1 | contig 11110 bp, 10 predicted proteins | sample PanSoiMetaPlot_3_FD_92586 | JGI IMG/M metagenome (GOLD analysis project Ga0126370, IMG submission 92586) | Tropical forest soil microbial communities from Panama - MetaG Plot_3 | ecosystem: Environmental > Terrestrial > Soil > Tropical forest > Bulk soil | place: Panama | collected 2016-02-17 | reverse complement strand
GTTCTTGGGAAAGAGCCCCCTGAAGGGCAGACAGTTCCACCTGCCCACGACCATGTCGGAGTGCCTCAGTCAGAATCTCGTGTTCTTTGGCGACTGACAATCGTTCGAAGACATGTTCCTGTGCGTGCCCGAGAGTGACGCTTCAGCCACCCGAGGCTCGATTCGTAGGGGTGAGCTCTGTTTGAGTGCTTCTGTTTGAGTGCTTCTTGACGTAGGCTGCCAAGCATGTTTCGCTGGTCCGGAGTCAGTCTCTCTAATTGGTGACAACGGAGCTGCTCCGTCGAAATCTCTTGAAGTTTGTCTGCCCGCGTCTCACGGATGAGGACTGCGACCTCATTATCAGTTGGAGCGTGCCCATGCCTGTGAGTGAATTCCTGAATCGCGGCATCTCGCTGTGCACTTCGCCTACTGTAGTTGTCGAGAATCTCCTGAGACACGCCGGCGATCTCAAATCCCTTGTCTTTGCCGGCAACATCGCGGCGGTTTTCAATTTCATAGCCCAAGGTGCGCACTTCGCGAGACAGCGCATTCCGATAGACCTCGGTGAGATAGCTACGGCGCTCATACAAACCCGAGGCTTGCAGTGCCTTCCATCGAGTCTCTGTCCCATCGTAGGTAAGATTGGCAGCCACCGCATGGGTGTGAAGCTGTGGGTCGAGTTCCCGACTTGTGTCATGCGTGTAGGCAGCCACGACCCAGTTTGCGGTCGTTCGATTTTCGTTAAGGCCAGCCAGGCGAACCCGAGTTGCAGCGTATTTCTCCGCCTCCTGCAGTGTTTCGCGAACCGCGATTTCGTGTGCGGCAATCAATCTCTCGTCGCCGCCTACAATTGCCATGACAGAGACTGACTTTGGTGCTGAGAAAGTCATGTCATAGAGAGATCGCGCCTTGCTTTGCTCGGCTCCATCGGCGGAGACGCGATCGGAGCCTTGGCGCTGCCGGAGAAATTCGCCAGTTTCTGGATCGAGACCTTGTCGTAGCGATTCGAAATCTTCGGACGAGACCCTTCCTGATAGGCCTAACAGTTCAGCGCCCCGACCATGCCACTGGCCTTCGACGGTACGCTTTTGATCGTAGTAGTCGCTCTGGTGGAGATGTCTCTGGGCGTATCCCTCCCCGCCGGCCATTGCGCGAATCGTTAGCACAGCCCGACGCTAGCGCTGTTCGAAATTCCAGATCAAGGATGAAAGGACACGGCTGGCACCCGGATGAATGTTCGAGTGTTGGCGAAGCCAAGGTTATTCCGTTGCCGACGGTTAGGTTGGGGGCGCACTCTGCGCCGGATCTGACCCTCCTAGTTTCTTGTAACCAGGCGATGCGCAAATTTAGGGCAGTGGACCCATCCCATCGGGATTCAACGCGGAGACGTGAGGCGTAGAAGATAAAGAGTAGTATTCTTTGCTCACCTAAGAGGCGGGGGGCCGCTCTCTGCTTGTGGAGTGCGACCCTTGGTAGGAGGAACTGCACCTGTATCAAGCATCGCGCGCTTGGATCAAACTGAAAACTGTCAAGGATGGCAGATGTGGAACTTGTACTTCCCGGAGTAAACTTCCTCTGCTAAAGAAGCAACCAAACACAGTCCATCGAAAAAGGTAACGGAATTCGGTGGGCCGTTCTTCTTGGCTTGGAGCAGTTCCCTCACGTTCTGGTCTTGCCTCGCCGAAAATTGGTAATCGCTCGCCGCTCACCTACACATCGCACAAAGAAACGGATTGTCCATCCGATGCGCATCAGTAGCAGACTGAAGAGAATGAGTGGAAACTGCCCTACGTCTGAAGCCTAAGTCGGCACGAAGCCAACATAACTATTTCTGCTTGCGGTCTTGTCTCGAGGCGACCAAGGCGCAGAGGCGATGTGCGGTTGATCCGCATTCACAACGAGAAGTCGAGTCCGGCACGGCATTCGTGTCGGTAAAGTACCGGAACTCTTGGTTCTGGATTGATGAAAATGACCTCGAATCCAAGCACGTGTTTTCACCTGATTATGATGCTTTTTAAGTGGATGTCAAAAGTGAGCTAGTCGGAAAAATGATTGACAAAAATACCTAGACATCTGATTTAGACAATTGCGGCGAATTACCTTTCGAGACTCGCACTGCCCTTCGTTTCTTCTGCCTGTCACACTTGCCAGTTTGCTGCCTAGTTAGGACCTGCGAGCCTAACCATCAATGAGGGAGAGTTCCAATGCCTGATGATGAGACAATCGCAACGATTCTCGCCATTTGCAATTTGATGGGGAAGACCGGGAACAGTGTCAAGGATGCAATTGAGGCATACGAAGGAGCAATGCGAGAAGTAATGCGTTATCGAAAATCCAAAGGTTTGCAGGAAGTTGGGGGATTCGACACGGGAACTTAACGCAGGTTCCACATGGCGATTGTTCACTCGTTGGCAATCGTGCCGATTACAGGCGGGGTCACTCATCTACCGTGAGGAAGAAGGTTTCCTCTGGGTAGAAGAGTGTAAACACCGGTTCACAACATTTGACTACGCGGCATCATAATCTCGCGATGCAGTCGCAATTTTACGACCCAGATCTCAAACGGACAGCCGAATTCATTAGTGAGGCGCAAGCTCGCGTACCACAGAACCGGGAACTTTGGCCCAAGCACGACTGCCGTGTCTGACAGTTTTATTTCCTCACTCGTCAAAAAAAGCCCGAACGACACGAAGCATCTAGCCGGAACGTCACGTATTGGACGATTCGCAAATTGATGGCGGTCTTGCAGACCTGACGAGGAAATGGGTAGCAATGAAGCCTAAATTGAAATCCGCGATGCTCGCAGGTGCTCTGCTTCTGACCGTCGCGACGTTCGCGAGGGCACAAATCCAAAATGAACTCACTTTTGAGACTACCTTTCCCTTTTACGCAGGGAACGCTAAGATGCCAGCCGGATCGTATAAAGTTACGCCAATGCAGGGACCCGCATTTCTCTTACTAATCGAAGACACCAGCGGCTCTCGTTCGATGTACCTAGAGTTCTCTCCAACCCATGCCGACAACCCGCATCCACAAACAGATGTTACGTTTAACAATTACGGCAAACTGGATTTCCTTAATCAACTCTGGATTCAGGGCCAAACATACGGTATGCAGATTCTGCCAGGAAAGGCTGAGGAAATCGCAGCTAAGAACGCAACTGTGAAGCGGCATTCGCTCCCTGGCAAGAGCGGTGGGTAATCCATCAGTCATGTGGTTGCCGGGTCGTGCATTTACGGCTTATCGAACCGGCTCAAGAAAGGTAGCACTGGTCAGGGCGAATGGCCCTACTCTCTGCGCCTTGTCGCCAGATTTCAGGGTAGGTATAGCGTTGATGAATCCAGGTCGCCCCATCCAACTCTTGATGTTCCAGAAGTGGAATCGCGTCCAACGATGTAAAGTAGTCGTCTCACGCTGCCCCGTATGAGTGCAAACAAGTCGGTTACCTCGCGCTTCAGTTTGTTCGAGGGAATTCTCCCCTTTCGGCGACAACAAACTCTGAAAGATGCCCTAGCTGGTTTCCAGTTGGCAGCGATGAACATCCCGCAGGCGATGGGGTACACCAAGATCGCCGGTACTCCCGTTGTCACTGGTCTTTACACACTTCTGTTGCCTATCGTGGCATTCGCTGTATTCGGCTCGTCGCGCTACCTTGTGGTGTCTGCGGATTCGGCGACGGCGGCGATCCTAGCGGGCGGGTTGCGCGACATGGCTCCGCTGGGTAGTGAGCGATACGTAGAACTCGCTGGTCTGGTTGCATTACTGACAGGCCTAATGTTGCTATTGGCACGATTCTTGAGGTTGGGGTTCCTGGCGGATTTCCTCTCGCAAACCGTGCTGGTCGGATTTCTCACAGGAGTGGGCTTTCAGGTTGGCATTGCCGTCATGGGAGAGATGATTGGCGTGCAAGTCCAGTCGCGCAGGACCGTTGGTCAATTCCTTGAAGTGGTCGAGCGGTTCCATGAGGTGCATCTTCTCACCGCATGCGTCTCCGTCGCAGTCATCGCCATCGTGCTCGGTTTGCGAAGCGTGTCTCCAAAAGTACCTGCGGCATTAATTGCTGTGATTGCGGCGGTAGCGGCCAGTGATAGTTGGAATCTGGCCGCGCGTGGGGTTGCCATCGTTGGGCCGGTCGCCGCGGGACTTCCACGCTTGACGCTACCTTCATATACGTGGCGAGAAGTGCTGGACCTCAGTTCAGTGGCGACATCGTGTTTCGTTATGATCGTCGCTCAGAGTGCGGCGACAGCGCGTTTCTACGCAGCGCGTCACCGGCAGGTGCTAAATGAGAACGCCGACCTTTTTGGTCTTTCGGCGGCCAATGCTGCTGCCGCTGTAACCGGGACTTTCGTTGTGAATGGCAGCCCTACCCAGACTGCGATGGTCGAAACCTCCGGCGGACAGAGTCAATTGGCACAAGTGTCGACGGCCGTGGTAGTCGCCCTGGTACTTCTGTTTCTCAGCAAGCCTCTGCAGTTCCTTCCGCACTGCGTACTGGGAGCGATCGTGTTCGTTATCGCAATTCGTCTGGTGGATGTACGCGCCCTCGGCGATATTAGACGCGAGAGCCCACGCGAATACGCGCTCGCCTTGGTCACGGCTGCAATAGTGATTCTAATCGGAGTTGAACAAGGGATTGTCATTGCCATGGTGATTTCGTTATTACGGATCGTAAGACACACCTATCAACCACAAACGGCTGTAATCGTCATTGCCAACGACGGATCGTGGGAGATGCGGCCAGTTGCGACCAATGCGCTAATCCGTCCAGGAGTGGCGATCTATCGATTTGGCGCGGCGCTCTTCTACGCGAATGCTCGGCGATTCGCGGACGAGCTGCGCGAACTGATCGGAAATGACTCGAAGATCCGCTGGCTGATTGTTGATGCCGAAGCTATCCCAAACATTGACTACACGGCTGCGCGCATCGTGCGCGAGATCCATCAAGAATTGGTGCAGCGCGGCATAAAGCTGGCTGTCGCCCGCGCTGCCCCATCACTCCAATCAGACTTGGCCCGACACCGGGTCCTTGATCTCATTGGCACACAAGGAATCTTCTCACGGTTGCATGATGCCTTGGCCGCTGCGTCTGACACACCTGATGCTGAGGAATAGAAACCGTCGCCTGAGCTAGCTCAAAGAGTTGCGCTTCCAGGTTCACTTCTCCGCCATCCACGGAGCAAGGGCTAGGGCTTCGACCCCCACTCCGACGCCGCAATGATTTACATAAGTAACCATCGATATTGACCCTTGAATAACCGGTGTGCCGTCTGGTTCAAATGAAGTGATGGGATCGCTAATACACAAACAGTGAGTGACACGTCACACGATTTATCTGCCCGAACTGTTCGATGTACCGATGCGGTTCAGAATCAGTTGCGCTTGTTGTCGAGAGCCCCGGCTTATCCTCGGATCAGATACGATCCGCAAGAGAATTGAGGACAACGTTTGCAGTTCAGCAAGCTGTTTGTCATCAATCATCTCTTTCAGTCGACCTATCTCTGGTTCTATTGCAGCAGGATCATTTTGCTCCATGATGCCCAGGCGCCGCCCGAATTCCAGCGTCGACGAAATACGTTCAAAGAGCGCCGTGAGATTGTGGACGTTTGTATTTGAAGTCGCATCATATTGAATCTGGTTCCGCTGGCCGCCCTCAGTAAATGTGAGTGTGTGGATAGAACTAGCGACGTTGAACTCTGGATCGGTACCAAAACCCCTTAGGAACTTCAAGCTCTCGATCATCGCGAAGATTTGCGTGCGAGTCGTATCAGAAGCCAGAAACTCCATCGTGTAAGGTGCACCTGAATTCGGTAGCGATTCATAAGTCGCACTACCTGTAGAGTCTACCGCGATGGAATAGAAGGGAGGGGTCGCGCCGCTTCGACTGCAGTTAAACACAACGGTGGGAAATTGGCCGGCATTTCTGGTCTGAGGATTTAGATCTTGGCCTATGCCCATGAGGCCTTTAGTGAGCAGGATCAGAATCACGGCGAGACGCAATGTTCGCGCCTTCTGTTTGTGAACCGGCATGGTCAGAGTAATTACGTCCTTGTGATATTAGCCACAGCCGGGTGTTTCCGAATCTAGCAATATTGCAAGCTATCGTCCGGTTTATTTCTCCAGGGGTGAGGTTTGTAGTCGCGGCGCGAGGCTGGGCAAGGCGGTTTTGATAGCCGAGGCAGATGAGCAGCAACACCACCAGCTTTGTTGGCGCAGCGACGATGGTCCGTTTCTTGCCGTTCCTCCGCCACGCTCAGCCGGTTCCAGTCCCCAGCGCGGCAGATCGCGGTCGATCCCAAACGATCCTGTACCCGCCCGTGCGTGCACCTCCGGTTTTTGGTTCTTTATCCCTGGCAGTTCTGACAGGTTTGTCCCTTCCAATCGAAGGGCTACGATTCGGACAATAGGCAAATTGCGGGAGCCGGGAAAGCAGGTAGTGCTTGTGGAATCTGAAGTGAGCAAAGGAGTTTTATCACTTATGTTGTTCAAGGTTCTTAATGTTGTTCTTTTCTTAGCGTGCGGAGCATTCATTGCTGCTCAGAGTGCAAATTCCAGCCAACCAGCGACGCAGGCTTCAAGAAGCTCTAGCGCAGGCGTGATGCTGACGGTTCGAGGGTGTTTGTCGAAAACGGGGAACACTTACGTCATTCTGGGTGGTACGCCGCTGCGACAGTACCGGGTCATCGGGGGCACGGTAGCCGATTTGAAAGATAAACAAAACAAGATTGTCGAGGTCAAAGGTCTTGTGGGACAGAAGGAGTCCGGCGCGAGCGAGAACGGCCAATACGGACCAGGTTCGACCACGGGAGTTGGTTATGACACGATTATCGTTAAATCAGCAAAGGTTGTGGTAGACAACTGCGGTTGACAGCGGGGGCTATCGGACTCGTAAGCGTGAGACGCTGATCAAGAAACGAAGCTGTAAGCGTTCCGGCCAGGCCGTTTTAGTTACCGATGCGAAATCAAAAGCAGTTCCATTCGCCTCATGAGTGTCGAACGCTGACCTTGTTCCTGCATAAGTAACATCACTCACTGTGTCGGAGGTCCTATCCCAGTAATAGTTAGAGCGTACGGGCAGTTAGGTTCGTGGAGTGTAGATCACAGTACGCGACGAAGGCGGTAACCACGACTTAAGTCTGCTGCTAGCGGCGTTTGGCTCAGTGCGATAACGAGGGGATTGATGACCGCGGAAGATCGGAGATTGAAAAAAGGGAGCGATGCTCATCCCTCCTGGAAGTTATGGGGACCCTACATCAGCGAACGGCAATGGGGAACCGTACGCGAGGACTACTCCGCAAATGGGGACGCCTGGAACTACTTGACCCACGACCAAGCCCGTAGCCGGGCGTACCGCTGGGGCGAGGACGGATTGGCCGGCATCTGTGACGTGGAGCAGAGATTGTGCTTGGCGCTTGCACTTTGGAACGGAAAAGACTCTATCCTCAAGGAACGGTTGTTCGGCTTAAGCAATGCACAGGGCAACCACGGCGAAGATGTAAAGGAGTATTACTACTACCTGGATGCTACGCCCTCGCATTCCTATCTCAAGATGCTGTACAAGTATCCGCAGGCCGAATATCCGTACGCACTGCTGGTTCAAGAGAACGCAAAACGCGGCCTACAGGATAACGAGTACGAACTGATCGATACCGGTGTTTTTGAGGATAACCGCTACTGGGATGTCTTCGTGGAGTACTTCAAAGCGGCTCCGGACGACATCCTGATGCAGGTCTCCCTCTGTAACCGGGGGCCAGAGCTGGCAACCGTCCATGTACTACCACAGCTCTGGTTTCGTAACACCTGGTCGTGGGCCGAACCGAGCCAAAGGCCTTTGCTGGTTGCGCAGAATGACGGGTCCATCTTGGCTCAGCATGCCGCGCTCGGCGTGTACCAACTGTACGCAGAGCCGGAGCACGAACTATTGTTCTGCGAGAACGAGACAGACAAGCAACGTCTCTACGATGTGGAGTCAGCCGGATATTTCAAGGACGCCTTCCACGAATATGTCGTGCACGCCAACCAGGGATCGGTGAACCCTCTGAGGCGAGGCACTAAGGCGGCCGCGTACTATGTGCTGCAAGTGGCGGGAGGGGGAATGGAGAAGATTCGCCTGCGGCTCTCCTCCCAGGACCAGTCTCGGCCATTTGCAGACTTTGACGATTTAGCTGCTGCCCGTGTCCGCGAAGCCGATGAGTTTTACGCCAGTCTTCAACAAAACCAGACTAACGAAGACGCGCGCCTCGTGCAGCGGCAGGCTTTCGCCGGGATGATCTGGAGCAAGCAATTCTACAACTATGACGTCCGCACGTGGCTAGAAGGGGATCCGAACCAACCTCCGCCGCCGGTGGGGCATAAAAATGTGCGCAACACGGAATGGGCGCACTTCAACGGCAGCAACATCTTTTCCATGCCGGACAAGTGGGAGTACCCTTGGTTTGCAGCCTGGGATCTGGCATTCCATGCGGTGACATTCGCACTGATCGACGCCGATTTCGCCAAGCAACAATTGCTCCAGCTGGGCGAACCACGATACATGCACCCCAACGGACAAGTCCCCGCATACGAATGGAAATTCGACGATGCGAATCCACCCATTCAGGCATGGGCGGCCTGGCGAGTGTTCGAGATCGATCGCAAACAGCGGCGCCGTAGCAACCCGCGCGATTCGGGCGATCTGGATTTTCTGAAGCGAGCCCTACAAAAGGAGTTGTTCAGTTTCACCTTCTGGGTGAACAGAAAAGATGCCGGCGGCCGAAACCTGTTCCAGGGCGGATTTCTGGGCCTTGACAACATCGGCGTATTCGATCGCAGCAAGCCGTTACCGACAGGAGGCTACCTAACTCAGGCGGACGGCACCAGTTGGATGGCAATGTTCACTCTCAATCTCTTGACAATATCACTGGAGTTGGCGGCGCACGACCAAATTTATGAGGACTTAGCGATCAAATTCTTTGAACACTTCCTCTACATCGCGAATGCGATGACCAACATCGGAAACCAGGGCATCGGACTTTGGAATGAAGAGGACGGCTTTTACTATAGCGCGTTGGACCTGGCCGGCCAGATGGTCCCGCTGAAGATACAGTCAATGGTCGGCCTGACGCCGCTGTTCGCCGTGGAAACCCTGGAACCGACGACGCTGGCGAAGTTGCACTCGTTCTCGCAAAGAATGGAATGGTTCCTGCATCACCGACCGGATCTGGCGGGACTGGTGTCGCACTGGAACGTGCCGGGAGTAGGGGAGAGAAGGCTGCTCTCACTGCTGCGCGGTCACCGCATGAAAGCGGTGTTGAAGAAGATGCTGGCCCCGAATGAGTTCCTAGGCGAGTACGGTGTGCGGGCGGTTTCGCGCTATCACGAGGCGCACCCATTCACCTATCGGGTGAACGGCCATTCACTCCAAGTGGACTACGAGCCTTCTGAGTCGAGGTCCCGCCTCTTTGGAGGCAACTCGAATTGGCGCGGCCCCATCTGGTTTCCCGTCAACTTCCTGATCATTGAGTCCCTCCAAAAGTTCCACCATTATTACGGGGACGACTTCAAGATCGAGTGTCCCACTGGCTCGGGCCAATATCTCAGCCTTGATCAGGTCGCCGAGGAACTTATTAACCGCCTAGCCGGGATATTTCTCAAGGATCCTGCCGGCGCGCGGCCGGTATATGCGCTCTACCCGAAATTTCAGCAAGACAAACAATTTCGCGACTACATCAACTTCCACGAATATTTTGATGGCGACACAGGCAGGGGCGTCGGCGCATCCCATCAGACCGGATGGACGGGACTGGTTGCGAAGTTATTGCAATCGCGCACCGGATATACGATTCAGGGCGGCCGTCACGAAGTCAGGCAATGAATAACCACGATTTCAGACCCCACGTTGTGATTGTGGGCTGGGCTTTGCCGGTCTCGGATGAGGTATAGGAAAACCAAAACTCCATTCCGACCGCCGATGCGCTGGAGACAACAACCCAACAGGCAAACTGAAGTAGTCGAGGACCACGGTCTGCTCAGCTTCAATTACTTCTGGAGCCGTCATCACTCTGTCGGCAGCCTCTTTCAAAGAGCTGTCTTCGTATTATGGATCCGGGGGAACCTCGGCCGGCACCGATTCCAATCGCCGGCTGGCCAGGATTCCACCGACGATCAGAACAATCGTCAAGCCAATGAACAGTGCCAACCATCCCCAGTGCTGCAGCGGATGTCGCAGCACGCGCAGGAAACTCCGCCCGTAGTGACTCGCGAGATACGCAATACCGAAATAGCGCGCGCCCCGAGACGCACCTACGATAATGAGAAATCTCCCCTGAGGATAATCACCGGCGCCCGCCGCAGCAAAGAACATACTCGTCGGTGACGGAATGGGAATTGCCGTCGATGCAATCAGTGTTCCGGTCGCCCAGTGGCGAAATATGTTCAGAAACTTCGACAACTTTCTCTTCTTGAATTTCTGATCCAGATAGGCAGAACCGGCGCTTCGCGCCACGCGGAAGGTCAGATACGCACCTACGACCGACCCTGCGGTAACCGACGCCGCGTACTCGTACCATAGTGGCCGATGGCTCGCCGCAAGAATCGCGGTCAGGATGTCGGGGCCTCCAAATGTCGGAATCGGAGTGCTATCGAGAATGGCGAGAAAGAACAGGCCAGCAGCACCCAGGTGACGAAGCGTGGTAAACAGCGTTTCATGGCCGTGTGGTCGCGGCCTTGGAACATCATCCCACCATGTCATCCACGACTCCGATCCTTATTTCGCGTGCCGAGTCAGGCAGGAATTGAAAAGAGGGCCACGCTTCGCTTGGACAGGAGGAACAAGCAGAAAAGGCGACCCTCATAGAATGATTCGACCCGCTAGCATCATTACACCCTTGAATCAAGCTGCAACTGTCAAGAATGGCAGGTTACTATCGCTCTCTCTCCTTCGGCTGGGAACGAGAATCCGTCACAGAAGGGGCACCTTACCTCGTCCCACCTCACACGCTGGATTTGAGAAGGCTCAATCTTGGCTTGGCATTGGGGTGCAGACCATATACAACGAGGCGAGAACTTTCTGCAGGTTGATCTTTTTGCGGGGGGCATGAAGCCGAATTATTTCGCAATCGCCAATTGACAGTGCCTTTTCGACTCGAACTGT
>Ga0126370_10001363_pt1 | contig 11125 bp, 9 predicted proteins | sample PanSoiMetaPlot_3_FD_92586 | JGI IMG/M metagenome (GOLD analysis project Ga0126370, IMG submission 92586) | Tropical forest soil microbial communities from Panama - MetaG Plot_3 | ecosystem: Environmental > Terrestrial > Soil > Tropical forest > Bulk soil | place: Panama | collected 2016-02-17 | reverse complement strand
CGTCCGGCCACAGCTAGGACAAGAAGCTTGTTGAAGATCTAAATCCCGGTCCAAGACTGGGCAGCACGCTGTGTGCGATATTTTGCGACCGTTCGGTCTCTTTCCTAATCTGATGTTGGCAGGCAGGAGGAAATATGGCGGCGGCAACAATGCCATTGACATTGGCGGCGAACGACAGGGAAAGAGCTATCAATCCCTGGCTCATCGCAATCACGGTCACGCTCGCGACGTTCATGGAACTGCTGGATACTGCCATCGCCAACGTTTCTCTACCTCATATTGCCGGAGGCCTCGCCACCAGTTATGACGAGGCAACCTGGGTGCTCACTAGCTACCTTGTCGCAAACGCGGTCGTCCTACCACTCAGCGCCTGGCTGAGTCGTGTGTTCGGTCGAAAGAACTACTACATGGCCTGTGTAGCGTTGTTCACATTGAGCTCCTTGCTGTGCGGTTTCTCCGCGAGCCTTGGATTGTTGATCTTTTTCCGTGTGTTGCAGGGAATTGCGGGCGGTGGGTTGGCTCCAGTTGAGCAGGCAATTCTGGTTGATACTTTCCCTGCCTCCAAGCGGGCGGCTGCATTCGCACTTTACAGCATGGCCATAGTCACCGCTCCGGCTGTTGGGCCGCCCTTGGGCGGTTGGATCACTGACAGCTTCTCGTGGCGTTGGATCTTTTTTATAAACGTCCCCATCGGAATCCTGTCGCTTGTCCTGACGAGCCGGATGTTATCGGACCCGCCGGAGTTCAAGCGCGAAGTAGAAGCAGCGCGAAACGCCGGCAAGCTGAAAATCGACTACATCGGTATCATGCTGATCGCGATTGGCTTTGCGTGCCTAGAGGTCGTACTCGACCGCGGAGAACGGCTGGACTGGTTCGATAGCGACTTTATTGTCAGTTTCTTTGCAATCGCGATTGTGGCGCTGGTGATTGCGATCTTCTGGGAACTGCGTCATCCAGATCCGGTCGTCGAGATTCGTTTGTTGAAAGAGCGAAATTTCGCCATCGCTAATGTTTACTACTTCCTCTTCGGATTCGTACTATTCGGTTCCACCGTGCTGATTCCGCAAATGCTCCAGTCGCTCTATGGCTATACCGCGACAGACGCAGGGTTAGTCTTAGGCCCCGGAGCCATGGTGATTGTGGTTTTGGCCCCGGTCGTCGTTCGTTTGGTGAGCCGAATTCCCGTATCCCGTCTTCTCGCTCTTGGGTTTGGAATTCTGGCCTTGGCGATGTGGTATTTCGCCAGTTTCAACCTGGCAACCAACTATGCACGAGAGACAGGAGCACGCGCACTCCAGGGTCTGGGGATCGCGTTTTTATTTGTCCCGGCGACGCAGCTCGCTTATTCCTATCTCCCCAAGGAAAAAAATAACAAAGCATCGAGTCTTACTAATCTTTTCCGCAACCAAGGTGGAAGCTTTGGGATCGCCTCGGTGACCACGTTGTTGTCCCGCCGGATGCAGTATCACCAGACAGTATTGGTCACGCACATAACCAATTTCGACCAGCCGCTGAGGGCGACGGTCGCCGGGATCGCTAATCGTCTTGTCGAACACGGATCGAGCATAGCCGATGCGTCCGCGAGCGCGGTCGCACAGGTATACGCGTTGGTGCAACAGCAGGCCGCCATGCTGGCATTTCTGGATTGCTTTCGGATTTTAGGAGTAGTCGCAGCCATCGGCGCACCACTGGCAATTTTTATTCGCAAATTCAATCAGGGCGGAAGTGCCGCAGCGCACTGAGTGCTCGCAGGAGGGAACATGTCACACGCAATCGAAACAGTCGACGAGACTATGGAGCCTTCATTAGAAGTCGAAGAAAATAATTCTGAAGACCTTAGGGTGCATTCGTTTAAAATTCGCCACCCGGAACCCAAACGGAAGCCTTTCCCTCGCTGGGCGTTTGCGAGCATCGCTGTCGGATTGCTGGCCGTGGGCGCCGTCTCCTGGTGGCTACATGCCAGACACTTCGAGACCACTGACGATGCCCAGATTGACGGTCACATCAATGTGGTCTCGAGCCGCATCAGTGGCACGGTTCTCTACGTCAATCCTCAGGTGGAAAACAATCAATATGTTGAGGCCGGGACCCTTCTGGTTGAACTTGATCCGAGTGACTACCAGGCAGAACTCGATCACGCCCGTGGGGATCTGGCTACCCGCGAGGCAGGGGCGCGCTCTGCCGGCGTCAATGTCCCCATCACGAATGCGAGCGCTTTCAGTCAGCTCACACTGGCGGAAGCGGCGGTAGACGAAGCTGAGGCTGCACTCGCGACCGAGGAAGCCAACCTAGCGGCTGCACAACACAAGGTTCAGCAAGACCAAGCTATTGCGGCGCGCGCTGAACGCGACCGGGTCCGCTACAAAGGCCTGGTTGACGCCGGCGTCGTCTCCCGCCTGGAATACGACGCTCACGAGGCGGATGCTCTAGCCGACGCTCAGACCGTCGACTCCGATCAAGCTCTAGTTGGTGCTGAAGAACAGAAAATTTCGCAAGTGAAGAAACTTATCTTGCAGAGAGAGGCCCAGGTTGGCGCAGCCCGGACTGCTCCACAACAGGTGAGCGACGCAAAGGCCAAGTCTGAGTCCAGCCTCGGCCAGGTCAGCCAAGCGAAAGCAGACGTGCGCACAGCCGAACTTAACCTCGGCTATACGAAGATCTACGCGCCCGTCAGTGGGGTGATTGGACGCAAGACCGTCGAACTTGGGCAGCGAATTCAGCCGGGACAAAGTTTGCTCGCGGTCGTTCCGGTCGACGACATCTGGGTCACCGCGGATTTTAAGGAAACTCAACTGAAGTACATGCGTGCCGGCCAGCCCGTTACGGTCCACGTTGATACATTCGGCCGCGAGTATCAGGGCACGGTGGAAAACCTTCCAGGAGCTGCTGGGACTTTGTTCAGCCTGCTTCCGCCTGAGAATGCCAGCGGTAATTTCGTGAAAGTCGTGCAGCGATTGCCCGTGCGGATTCGCTTCAATTCAGCCCAAGATCCACAGCACCTGCTACGCCCCGGCATGTCGGTTGAGCCTACGGTCAAGGTGCGATAGCCGCATGTTTGGTTTTTCGGTCATTCTTCGTCGTGCAGTTGAGACAAGGAGGAAAAATGTTCAAGCGAATTCTGGTTGCCTACGATGAATCTCCTGCATCCGGACGCGCTCTACTCACCGGCATCCGTCTCGCCAAGAGCCTGAACGCCGAATTGATAGCCGTGTCGATACAGGAAAAGCTGCCTCCATACAGTGGCTATATCGACGCAGAAATCCCGGGCGGGACCGCAGTCCTTCGGCAGCAAGCTTCTGAGTATTATCGAAAGCTTCAAACCGGAGCACAAGAAACTGCTCGTCAAGAAGGCATAGCTCTGGCGACGGAACTTGTCGAAGGGGACGAAGTAGAGGCGATTGTGGAATGCGCGCAGAGAACTGATAGCGATCTTCTGATCGTAGGCATCCACCGACATCCCTTGCTGCTCAGCCGCTTTTGGAATCACACAGCGCATGACCTTTCCCAGCGGGTAGCCAGCGACATCCTTGGTGTTCACTGATTCGTAAAAGTTGCGCTGAGGCATTAGGCAAAAGCTCCAGAACTTGTTGCAAGGGCTTGGCGGAGATATTGTGCTGGGTATAGGCAGCTGAAATGAATTGATCATGTCTAAGGGCGACGAAACTCGAGAAAGAATTATTGCGAAAGCGGCGGAGCTGTTTAATCAACGCGGGCTTGAAGGAACCTCAATGACCGATTTGATGGAGGCGACCGGACTTGAGAAAGGCGGAATTTACCGACACTTTCCGAGCAAGGAAGCAGTGGCGGCGGAAGCCTTCGATTACGCCTGGGAAGAAGCGTTTCAGGAGCGTGTCGGCGATCTCGACAACATCCCAGGAAGTATTGACCGGCTGAAACACCTCATTGCCAATTTTGTTGAGCGCCGCTCAAGTATTCCCGGCGGATGTCCTCTGCTCAATACTGCCGTCGAATCCGACGATGGAAATCCCGTCCTGCGTGAGCGAGCTCGGCAGGCGCTAGGAAAGTGGCAAGAGCTGATCGTGTCAATCATCCGTGAGGGAATCGAGCGGCGAGAAATCAGGAATGAAGTAACCCCAAACCAGGTCGCGATGCTCATCATCTCTTCTTTAGAAGGCGCGCTCATGATCAGCCGCTTAGAGCGCAATCGCGATGCTCTCCTGGCAGCACGAGCACATTTAGAAAACTATCTTGAAAAAGAGGTTCGATCCCGTTGGCAACGCATCAGGCGTTGAGAAAGGAAATATATGTCCAAGCTGAATTGGAGGCTTCTGACCAAGAAACGCGGTAGCTCTACCCAAGGCCTTCCGCCGGGCAAAGAAGATCTCGCTTGGGTCACCAATACGGTCACCCTTATTTATGGCGAACGCGATGCCGTTCTAGTCGATACATTTCTGTCCAACCAACATTCAAAGGAGCTGCTAGATTGGGTTGTTGAGAGCGGAAAAAATCTCACAGCTATTTACGTGACGCATGCTCACGGAGACCATTTTTTCGGTCTGAAGCTACTGCTTGATAGGTTTCCTAACGCGAGAGCGTTTGCCACCGCTTCCTCCGTCACGGCCATGCGAAAGCAGATAAAACCAGACTTTATAAAGTCCTTCTGGGAGCCGCGCTTTCCAGGTCAAGTTCCATCGCAGCTGGTAGCGCCGGAAGTTCTCAAGCGCGACACGCTCCATCTTGAGGGGGAAGAGCTAAAGGTAATAGAACTCGGCCATACAGACACGGTGCATTCAACTGCACTATATGTGCCTTCGATTGGCCCGGTTGTATCGGGAGATACTGTGTATAGCAACACGCACCCCTATCTCGCGGAATGCGATGAAGGCGCCAGGGAAGAGTGGCTGCACGCGTTGGATAAGATTGAGGCACTGCATCCTCAAGCGGTGATAGCCGGTCATGGGGTGCTTGATCCGGATAGCTCGCCGCGGCACATCGAGGAAACCCGAGGTTACATCCGCGACTTCAACGCTTCGGTGGCGAGTACATCAACTGCTATGGAGCTTTATGAAAAGATGCTGACTTTGTATCCAAATCGCGTTAATCCTGGCTCGCTCTGGGCAACTGCAAAAGCAGTGAAAGAGGATCCAAAAGCAGCCGCATAAGTACGGCTTCTAGGTGCCTTAGAAAGTGAACCGTGCATCCAGTTGAATCTGACGCCCGGTACCGACGGTACTGAAAATCCGGCCGACGTTGCTGGCAAGATCACCCGCTGCATTTTTGAACACAGCGTCTCCATTCCCTCCCAGCGTGAGCGGGCTTTGCGTGTTGCTTGGGACTGCAAAATTCGGGCGATTAAGCAGATTGTAGCCCTCCGCTCCAAATGTAAGTTTCGTCCCCTCCGATGGTTGGAAGCTCTTTTGCAGTGCCAGATCAAATTGTGCGAAGGTGGGGCCGCGCAGGATATTGCGTCCAGCATTACCAAACTCACCTGGAGACGGTGGGGCAAAGGCACTTGGATTAAACCAACAGGAAGGAGTGCCAATTCTAAAGCCGTTTGGGCAAACGCCCTCGTAAGGATTGCCTACAAGGTCTGGCCGTTCCGAAGTCAACAGTGACTGCACATCTGCATTGTCAAACGCGAGCACCGGAGTAAAAGGGACGTTGCTATGAACTTGGGCAATCGCCGAGATCTGCCAGCCACCGAATTGAGTTCCACGCCCAAAAGGCAACTCATAAACAACGTTGGCCACGAAATTATGCCGGATGTCGAATCCTGAGCGTCCCCGGTCCCCCTTGCGATCGAACGGGTCCTGAGTCGTGGGAGGTTCGTTTACGGCCTCGATAGAAACATTGCTCGAGGCATCGTCTACTGAATGGGAGAACGTGTAGGATGCCTGCCAGGAAAAATTGTGAGCGTTATGGTTCGAAACGGACATTTGGAACGAATTGTAAAAAGACTGCGCATCGGTCAAATCCTCCAATAAAGGTGAAGGCAGGTTCGGGTTGGAGCGATGACCTAACGCCGTTTCGAAAGGGTTCGCTTCTACTTCGCGAAGGAGGTGATTGCCCCGCGCACCGAAATACCCTGCGGTGAGAAAAGTACCCGGCGCAACTTCGCGTTCCAAGTTGAGGTTGTATTGCAAAGCGTATGGGAACTTTGGATGGTAAGAAGCCTGAAAAATGTAAAGCGGTTGCGTAATGAGAGCACTTTGCGGATTGAGAAACCTAGGAAATACATAAGAATTTATGGCGAAGAAAGGCGGTAAAGCCCGATTAACACCAAAAAAGATAAAGGGGAGTTGGTCGCGAAAAATACCGGTTCCGCCCCGCAGTAGCGTCTTGCCGTTGCCGAAGATGTTCCATGCAAAGCCAGCTTGCGGTGAAAACAAATCCCGAGGTGTCGTTGCGAATACGTTGCCCACTGTCGGGCCAGAATCCGTTGCTGGATTACGAATAGCCGATAGACGCCCCTCTGCCTCGGTCGGATTGGAGTAGAAGTCGTATCGTAAACCGACATTCAGGGATAAACGACTTGTTGCCCGAAAAACGTCCTGCGCAAAACCAGAGGCAACGCTCTGCCGAAAATCGCGGTTCGAATCGGACTTGGAGGGATCAACGCCCACGTACGACAGAGGCAGCGCTTCAAGGAAGAATTCAAGAGCAGGGTTGTTGGACTGTGCCGGGATCCCGAAGGGGCTCAGATCTTGGAAGGTATAGATCCCGCTCACCCCAAAATCCAGCGGGCCATTGGATTGGATCCTTCGGAACTGGACTCCGAATTTGAGCGTGTGGCGATGAATTGTCGATGAAAGCTGATCCTGAACTTGATAGACGGTCGAAAAATCGCCTATTGGAAAAAAGGCGTGATTGCCCAGCAGACTCATGCCGGCTATATCAATAGTCCCCAACGGTCGGCCAGGCACCAAGGAAATGGAAAGCCCCGGATGTGTATCAACCACTGAAGTCGACGCGGTCGTGCGGTTGATACCAAACCGCAACTCGTTCAGCATTTGCCGTCGGAGATTGCTGCGGTCCTGAACACTAAAATACTGATTCCGCGCCTCATGAAGTGCCGGGAATCCCGGGACGAAGGTTCCCGGTGGTGTTGCGATGTAGGGAACTACCGACGAACTGTCATCGATCATGTAACGCCCGAATAGCGAGTGTGAGTTCGAGAAGTTGTGGTCGACACGGACAATACCGAGATTCTCATTAGTGGAACCCTTATTGGCGGTGATAAGGTCTCCGGTTCCATCTCCGTTGTCCGCCCCGTTCGTCGGAGGAAGTAGCGCGAGAAACTGCTCGACCCGAGGATCGACCGGCACGGAAACGCACCCGCTCGGAGTCGCGTTGTTGCACGCGCCCGGGTTAGTCGCAACGGGCAGCAAACCCTGGTGGGCCAGAGCGTTGGGTACCGTGGCGATTGCTGTAGATGCTTGTACTTCACGAAAGCCCTCATAGTTTGCGAAGAAGAAAGTTCGGTTATGCATCAATGGCCCTCCGATGCTAGCGCCGAACTGGTTGCGTACGAATGCTGGGATTGGGCGGCTACTCAGATCAAAGTAGTTCCTGGCATCGAGGGAAGCATCTCGGTGCAATTCCCACAGCGATCCATGGAACTGATTACTTCCCGATTTGGTTACCGCCTCGATGACGCCACCTCCGTTCGTGCCGTACTCCGCATCGAACGTTTGGCTCAAGATGCGGACTTCCGTCAAGCCATCCAGACCAAGAAAAAGCCCAGAAGCGCCCGCCGGCGAAAGTCCGAAGACCGGATCGTTCGCATCCATACCGTCGACCAGAACATTCGTCCATGTCGGACGCATTCCGTCAACTGAAACCTGGTTGGCTTTGCCATCCGAGAGCAAGGAAGGCGCACTGCTCGGCGTCGGGGCGACTCCAGGCTCGAGGATGGTGCTTTTGAACAGATCGCGGCCGTTCAGAGGAAGTTCGGTTAGCCTTGGTTCAGCAATCGCTTCACTGATGGTCGAAGTGGTAGTGTCGATCGCCGCATCCGCCTTGACAGTCACATCTTGTGGGACGCTTCCCACTTTCATTGACAGATTGATTGCGATTGAAGCGCCTGAACTGAGGGCAATCCCTTCGAGCACCTGTGTCTGAAATTTTTCTTTCGCTGCGCGAACAGCATACGTTCCCTGTGGCAATCCCGCTACCCGATACTCGCCTTTCAGATCCGTAAGCCCTTCACGCTTTAACCCAGTGCTTGTACTCGAGACTGTGACGTCGGCTCCCGCAATAACGGCGCCGGTTGGATCTGAGACAGTACCGAAGACAGTCGCGAGCTGAGTTTGCGACCACGCGGACACTGAGTGTAAGACCAAGGTGAGCGCTAAGAGAACGCCCGGCCTGTAAGAAGCGAATGTAGAAGAGGCATAAAAGCTACCCCGCATGACTGTTACCACCTTGTCCGCTCTTCCATAGAAGACACTGAACCCTACCCCACCCGCTGAAGGATCGGCGCACCTTGGAAATTGTCCGGCGGTCGGGTAAACGCCTCGCTAACCAGAACTCACTGATTGTCTTGGGGCAGCACTTTGATGGAGTCTTGCGGTCATTTTCACCAAGTCTGCTACCGAGTTGGCCTTCATCTTCTGCATTACCTGTCCACGGTGTGCCTTCACTGTGCTCTCGGTAATGCCAAGCTCCCCGGCGACCTGCTTATTCAGCAGACCAGAAACGACCAAGGCCATGACATCCCGTTCGCGAGGGGTAAGTGACGCGTAACACTCTCGGAGATCCTGCATGTCCGACTCTTGAGCGAGAGCTAGACGGCTTCGTTCCAGGGCTTGCCGGATCGCTGTCAACAACACTTCGTCGTTGAAGGGCTTTGTGAGGAACTCGACCGCACCGGCCTTCATCGCCTGCACTGTCTTCGGAACATCGCCGTGTCCCGTGATGAAGATAATCGGTATGTCTACCCGTTCGACAGCGATTCGCTTCTGCAACTCGAGACCGTTCAGACCGGGAAGAGAGATATCGAGCAACAGGCAGCTGGGAACGAGGTCTCGCGGTCGATCGAGGAATTCTTGTGCGGAGGCGAACGTCTCTGCGTGCCAACCCTCGTCTTGTATCAAAGTTTCCAGCGACTCGCGCACCCAGACATCATCATCAACAACAAATACGATATGTTTGGCAGAGGCCATTGGTGATGATCCCAATTCATGAGCAAGTGTGTCGCCGAAACTCGTTCTCAAAGTTTCAGACGGGCGAACGAGCGTCAATACAGTAGAGTACCTAGAGTGCGTACAGGGTTGTTGACGGAGTGCTGCAGCCTTATTGAACATCGCACTCAGGTCCTTGTCCTCCAGGATCTCCGGGATCAAGTGCCGCATTCACAGCTTCTAGCAAGGCGCTGTCACTGAATGGCTTGTACAGGAACTTCGCAGCTCCTTGTCTGAACGCTTGCTTCCGGGTTTCTTCGTCTTTCTGACCCGTGATGAAGATGATTGGAATCGCCAGGCCACGACGTTTCAATTCTTGCTGAAGGTCAAGTCCGGACATTCCTGGCATCGCGACATCGAGAATCAGGCACCGCGTCTCATCCACGTAGTCAGACGAGAGAAAAGCTTGCCCAGAGGAAAAAGCTCGAGCCACAAAGCCGAATTCCCTGAGCAGATCGGGTAGCGACTCGCGCAGCATCTCATCATCGTCAACTACGGACAGAAGTGGACGTTTGGGGGCGCCGTTTCCCGGATCAGACTTCATAACAAGACAATGCACCACTCTGTAAGCGGCATCTATTAGACTTTAGTATTGCTTTAGGCCCGACCAGGAACGCCGGAGTCACATCACGCCGCAACCAGACAATGCGCCACTCTGCCGGCTGCGTCAATTCGACCTTGGTACTGCATCCCCCCTACTAAAAGCCAGATTCGGATCTCCGCGCATCCCCTTGCCGAATCAGGACGTTTCGACGTCGGCCAATCCTCGAGTCTGGAAGAGGTACAGCGACAATACGCAGGCGGGCGCAAGATTGGCGGAGCACATACGCCTCCATGCGGAGCTTGGAAATCGAACTAATGGATCAATGCGAGCGGGCGTATCCGGACGCGCTGCCGGGCTGTGGATAGGCTCGTGCGGCGAACCACGATATCAGGAGGTTCGTCAGCACCTGCGGCTGGTGTGACGAAATTTGCTTGAGCAAAGTCGTGACATCGAAGTAGATGCGGGCAGCGGTGACTTGTCGCTTAACTGGATCGAATTGATACACCCCGCAACCGGGCAGGTTTACGGCTGTGCCGGTTGCAGCGGTGCCTGCGAACGGTCCTTTGTGAGCAGCTTCGAAGCTCCATTCCACGACGACGACGTCCTTCCCGAAGATCATGTTCTTCACGACATGACGGTTTCCAGGAAAGCCGGCGACAAAAGGCCGGACAAACTGGTCGCGCAGGGCTGCTTTTCCATTGATGATCGTGCCCGGAATTTCCAGGGAGATGGTTTCGGAGTAGTAGGACAGAATCAAGGCCTCATCGGTTCCTGACCATGCTTCAAAATACTCCTCGATGAACTCCCGGACGTCACTATCGGAAGCGATTGCATTAGAAACAGGCATAGCCGCCCTCCAGCGCCAAGTATCTTAGCCCAAATTTGCTCCGCGATGCACCACGTCGCCCGACCATAACGAGTCCGACTACGCAGCCGCGTCCTTCGCGCTGTTCGGATCCCGGGGAATAGAAAAAGAGAACGTGGTTCCGGGCCCGTCATTCGGCTCGGCCCAGAGCCGGCCCTGATGTCTCTCGATGATCGAGCGGCTGAGGGACAACCCGATACCCATCCCCCCACTTTTCGTCGTGTAGAAGGCTTCGAACAGCCTCTCAAAATCTTGAGGATTGACGCCGCATCCGGCATCCTGCACGCTCAGGCGCACTCGATCGTCTCCTTCTCCCAGGGTTCGAACTAACAGTTGCCGGGGGCGGTCCTCAACACCAACCATCGCGTCGGAAGCATTGCGGAGCAGGTTAAGGATCACCTGTTGCATCTGGACACGGTCGCCGATAACAGAGGGGAGGTCCTCGGCGAGTTCCGACCGCAGAATCACCCGATTTCTTTGGAGATCGCTCAACGACAATGTAATTACCTCTGTCGTAATCTCGTTCAGATCGAGCGTCTCCAGCGTGAATTCCTTCTTGCTAAACAGGGCCCG
>Ga0126370_10001362_pt1 | contig 11126 bp, 12 predicted proteins | sample PanSoiMetaPlot_3_FD_92586 | JGI IMG/M metagenome (GOLD analysis project Ga0126370, IMG submission 92586) | Tropical forest soil microbial communities from Panama - MetaG Plot_3 | ecosystem: Environmental > Terrestrial > Soil > Tropical forest > Bulk soil | place: Panama | collected 2016-02-17 | reverse complement strand
CGAATCCCGACTGGCCGGCGAGGGCCTGCACGAGCATGAACCAGCCGGCCAGAGCCAGGACCAGTGCGACCAGCATCCAGATCAGGCGAGCGGGCATCGCAATCTGCGCCGCTGCGTCGCAGTTAGGGGCCTGGTGACGGCGAGCTCGTGCCGCCTGCGCCGGGTCGGGTGACGCCACCACCCGCGGTACCGATCTGAATCGTCACGGCGGTCACCGATCCGTCGGAGCCGCGAGTGCCGGTCACCGTCACGGTCTGGTTGTCAGCGAGGTCTGAGACGGATCCGGTCTCCTGCTTCTGAACCGCGGTCGAGGACGCGAACGTGACCGTCACGCTGCATTGAGCGTTGGTCACGGTCATCGAAGTCGCTGTCAGATTCGTGACTGTCCCTCGCGCCAGCGCCTGCGTGCCAGCCGCTGGAGTCGAGCCGGGACTCGGACAGACTGGGGTAAGCGTGCCGCGACCGGGCACGAAGCCGCCGCTGGTGCTGCCTCGCTGACTCGTCGACTTGTTCGACGTCGAGGTGGCGGCGGACACGTTGCTCTGACCGACTTTGTATCCACCGTAAAAACCGGCCAGGATGCCGACCAGCACCGCGAGGGCCACTATCGCGTTTCTCATCGTCCGCTCCATCTCTTTCGGTTGTTGTCATTCATGTCGTAGTGCCTCGATCGGGTGCAGACGCGCGGCCCGGTTGGCCGGGTAGATGCCGAAGAAGAGGCCGATGCCGACCGACACCCCGAACGCGAGCAGCACCGACGGCACCGAAACCACTGGCGTGGGAAAGCCGGAGCTGGCGATTGCCGGTACGTGAGGCGCTTCGAATGCGAGCGCCGCGCCGAGGGCGATTCCGAGAGCGCCGCCGAGCCCACTCAGCACCATCGCCTCGATCAAGAACTGCGTGAGCACGTCGCGCCAACGCGCCCCGATCGCCTTGCGGATCCCGATCTCCCGCGTCCGCTCGGTGACGGTCACCAGCATGATGTTCATGATTCCGATGCCGCCGACCACCAGCGATATGCCGGCGATCGCGCCGAGCACGAGCGTGAGCGCTGTCGCGATCGAGTTGGCCTGCGTCAGGATGTCCTGCTGGCTCTGGATCTGAAAGTCGGCCTGGCTCGGATCCGAGATCTGGTGGCGCTGCAACAGAATCGTGGTGATCTCGGTCTCTGCCTGGCTGACTGTGCCGGCGGATGACGCAGACGCGACGATCTGGCTCACAGACTTGCCACGGTTCCCGCTCAGGTATGCCCACACGGCGGTGATCGGTGCAACGACGACGTTGTCCTGCGATCCGAAACCTGTGCCGCCCTTGGCTGCAAACACACCGATGACCCGAAAGCTCTGGCGGTTGATCTTGATGGTCTGGCCCACAGGGTCCGTTCCCGCAAACAGATTGTCGACAACCGTCTGACCGATGACTACCACGCGACGTTGCGCCAGCACGTCGTCCTGAGTGAAGAACGAGCCCTCGGCGATCTGGTAGTCGCGCACCTGCGGGAATGCGGTTGAAGTGCCGGTGGTGGGGGCGAAGTAGTTCTGGTTGGAGTAGGTGATCTGGCCACCGCTCTGCGCGATTGGAATTGCGGCGACAACGTCAGGATCTTGCTGCCGGCTGTTGAGCGCGTCGACGTCCGCCATCGTCAGCGTCTGACTCGTTCCAAACCCCTGCGAGACGCCGCCCGCGCCCTTGGCGTTTGCCGGATAGACAAAGATCACGTTCGCGCCAAGCGATTGGATCTGGTTGTTGATCTGCACGCTCGCACCGTTTCCAACGGCAACCAGGAGGATCACGGCAGAGACGCCGATGAGGATGCCGAGCATGGTGAGGGCGCTCCGCAGCCGGTTCGCCAACAGGCCGCCGAACGCGATGCGGAGGGCTTCGAAGACGTTCATGCGGCCCGGCGGCGATCGCCCACGACTAGGCCGTCGCGCAGTTCGACAACCCGACCCGCGAAGGCCGCGATGTCCGGCTCATGCGTGATCAGCACGATGGTCCGGCCCTGTTCGCGGTTCAGCTGCCCGAGCAGCTTCATGATCTCGGTGCTCGAGGCCGTATCCAGGTTTCCCGTGGGCTCGTCCGCAAGAAGGATTGCGGGATTGGTCACGAGTGCTCGCGCGATCGCGGCGCGCTGCTGTTGGCCACCCGACAGCTCGGTCGGCTGGTGACCAGCGCGATCCGCCATGCCCACGGCGGTCAGAGCGGCAATTGATCGCCGCCTGCGGTCGGCGACGCCGGCGTAGATGAGAGGCATCTCGACGTTGTGCAGCGCTGTCGTGCGCGGAATCAGATTGAAGGACTGGAAGACAAAACCGATCTTCCGGTTGCGGATCGCCGCCAGGCGATCGTCGTCGAGCTTCGCCACGTCGGTGTGATCAAGCAAATAGCGGCCGCTGGTGGGGACGTCGAGGCAGCCGATGATGTTCATCAGCGTCGACTTGCCCGAGCCGCTGGCCCCCATGATGGCCACGAACTCGCCCTCGTCCACCACGAGGTCGATGCCACGCAGGGCCTGCACCTCGACCTTGCCCATCCAGTAGGTCTTGGTGACGGCCTGGAGCTCGATCATCCCCCGCCGCCGATCCGGACCGGATTGCCGCCGCTACGGCTGCTCGTGCCCGACGGCACGCGCAGCGAAGGGATGACGACCTGCTGGCCCTCGCTCAGGCCGGAGCTGACCTCCGTGTACGTGTCTCCGACCACGCCCGTCTCTATTGCGGTCCGTGTCTCCTGGCCGTTCGCGTAGACGTTGACGTACGCCTGTCCGCCAAGCCTGGTGATGGCGAGGTTCGGAACCGTCAGCACGTTGGTGGCGCTGCTGACGACCACCGTCGCGTTGGAGGTCATGCCTTCCTTCAGCGCTCTGCTTACCGAGTCGAGGCTGATGGTGGCGTAGTAATTCACCACGCCGCTCGTGACCGTCGCCGAGCTCGCAACCGCGATCACCTTGCCGGTCATGGTCACGTTCGGCGCGGCGTCAAACGTGATGGATGCGTCCTGGTTGCTTGCGACTCGCGCAGCGTCGGACTCGGCGAACGGAACGACGACTTCCATGCCGCTGTCGTTGCCGATGACCATGAAGCTCGCGGACTGAACAGAGGTCGGCAGCGGCGCTTGCGTGCCGGGCGCCTCGGCTGTGCTGCCCGATCCGGGTCCCGCCATTTCGCCGACGACTCCGTTGATCGCATTGACGGTTCCGTTCATCGGCGCAGCCAGCGTCGTGGAATTCAGGTTCTGCTGCGCGGTCTGTACGGCTGTCTGCGCGCTTGCCAGCTGCGCCTGTGCTGACGCGATCTGGTTCGGCTTGGTCTGCGTTTGAGTGTTGAGCTGGTCGCGCGCGCTTGTGACCTGGGCCGCCGCCGCGTTGATGCTGCGCTGGCCGCTGATCTGGTCTGTCTGCTGGCGGCTGGTGTCCAGGCTCAGCTTTGACTGGTCCGCAGCCACGGGAGCCGCATCAAGGGTCACTTTGTTCTGCGCGATGGTCACGGCGGTCTGGTCGCTGGACACCGTGGTGAAGTCGCCGAGACAGGCTGCCGGGGCAGGCGGCGACGTGAACGGGTACGAATAGGGCTGGCATCCGTCAGCGTTGAACGTGGCGACCGCGGTCTGCAGGGTGGTCTTTGCCGCCGCCAGAGACTGCAGGTCCTGCTGATAGGTCAGGCTGTTGTCAAGAATCTGCTGGTCGATCGCCAGTTGGTTCTTGTCCGCGGTGACCTGATTCGCATCCTGCGTGTTGGTCAAGTTCACCTGGGCGACTGTGTCGTTGTACGTCTGCTGCGCGATGGCCAGGCTGTGCTGCAGCTGCGCGATCTGGCTGCTGGTCAGCGGCGTTTCGACAGCCTGCAGGTTGGCCTGCGCGACCTGCAAGTTCGCCTGAGCCGCGGCCAGCGCCTGGCTTTCGGTCGTCGAGTCGACACGGGCGAGGGTCTGGCCTGCGACCACGTGGTCGCCAACGTGCACGTCGATCTCGGTAAGCGTGCCGCTGACCCTGAAGTTCACGTTGGCCTGGGCCATCGGGACGAGGCTCCCTGTGCCCGTGACGCTCGCGGTTACACTGCGCCGCGAGACAGACGCGAGGTTCAATGAGCTGCCCGCCGGCCTGGCAGGCACGAAGATGTCTCGGTAGATCAGCGCAACCAGGACCAGCGCAATGGCAGCGAGGGCCGCGACGACAACGCGCTGACGATTCATGAAACGAGTCACTTCTTATTCCTCACCAGTTGAGATCGCCGAACGACCAGCCGGACGTCGATCCAAAACGCGTGACCGTCGCAATGCCGAGTCCCGCCACCGCGACCACCGCCAGGGCGACGAGGCCGGCGTATGGGATGACGGCCAGGTCGAAAACGATCAGCGCGCCGGCGAGGGATGCGACAAGTGGATGTACAGGTCCAAAACCCATCCGGTTCTGCATTACGCGACCGAGGCCAAGAGATATGCACGCGATGCCGAATAAGGCGACGGCCAGAGCCACCGCGGCGAGCACCGGGACGAGCACCAGAAATATCAGCGTGAAACGCAGGATCAGCAACGCGGCGAGCAGCAGAAGCGCAGTCGCGACTCCCGCTGCCAGCGCGATCACCGGTCCACGAGGGCCTTCGAGCCGCTCCACCGCGTTGCGGGCCTGGTGGGGAAACACGACCAGCACCGCCAGCGCGATGAAGATGAGGGCGGCGCCGTTGCTGAGGAGCGCCCGCAGGCCCTGCAGCGGACTGATGGGGCCGCGCTCCTTACGGAAAGGCGAGACGAACGTGAACGTCTGCACCGGATACGTGCGCTCGAAGCGGTCTGATCCGGGTACCTTTGCCTTGAGTGGGCTCACCACGACCGGCGGTCCGACGATCACGTCGGAGATGGGGCCGAGCCAAGGCGCGCTCAAGGCGATGTCTGCCAGCGCGAGCAGTACGCCGACCACGGCGAGACCGACGATCGCGATGGCCCAACGCCGGCGCTTGGCCTTGCGCGCGCCGCTGCCGGCACCTGATGCGGGCCGGCTCACCGGCTCGGGAACTTCTGGATGCTCCGTACTGTCGTCGCTCATGCGCGCCGTTGCTCACGCAGCACGGGCGGCATGGTGGTGCGCGCTCCCTGGTCGAGGCGAGAAAGGATTGAGAGGTGATACGCCGCGGTGATGGCCAGCGCGATCAATGCGGCCAGGAGAAAGACGTCGGCGACCGGGATGCTCGGAGGCGCAGCGGCCCCGACGCCCCAGTTCAGCAGGCGCTGCAGATCTGAAAGTGTGCCGCCAACGACGGATGCCAGGCCGTCGAAGCCGGAGAGGTACCAGAAGATGAAGGCCACCAGGACGGCCTCCGGGATGAGCAGCGTCCAAGCGCGGCGGGGTGCGGTTCGCGCGGGCTGTACCGCTCGCATCACGTTGCCGACCAACGACTGAGGCGGCGCCGGCGTGCGCAGAGCCTTCAACCGGAACGGCAGCGAGACGGCTTGCTCGTACTGCCGCCGGCAGTCCTCGCAGCCTGCCATGTGCGTCTTCATCTGCGCCGCCAGGCCTGGATCTGTGGTCGCGAGGTCGCCGTCGATGTAAGACTCGATGAGCGTTCGCGCACGTGCGCACGTCAGACCGCCTGGCTGATCGGTCATCGAATCGTCTCTTCGGCTTCTGCAAGCGAGTTGCGCAGCAACGCTCGAGCGCGGTGCAGTCGCGACTTGATCGCCGGGATCGAAACACCGAGGCTGGCGGCGACCTGCTCGAGGGAGAGATCTGCGTAGTAGTGCAGGAGGATGGGCAGGCGGTAGGAGGGGTCGAGCTGCGTCAGCGCTTCGACCAGAACCGGGTCATGCTGCGCCCATTCCGCCGGCGGCGCAGCTGCGTCGATCTCCTGGTCGGTCGGTGACGGCACACGCTTGCGGCGGTAGTTGATCGTCGTGTTCGCGGCGAGCTTCCAGAACCACGGCTCGAACGGTCGCGTGGAGTCATAGCGCGCCAGGTTGCGGAAGAGCTTGACGAAGATCTCTTGCGCCAGGTCCTGCGCTTCGTCGAAATCGCGGAGATGCTGGAACGCGAAACCGTACACGCGTCGCTGCAGCCGCCGGACGAGCTCTTCGAACGCCTCGAGATCGCCGCCCGTGGCCTGCTGGACGAGCTGGCCGGCCGCAACGGCGGAGACGTCAGGCGAGCTGCTCACGACAAGCGCGCCCGCTGCGGCCTGGGCATGCATCAACGTTAATTACCCCCTCGGCAGGTGGGCGGTTGCCCGCCTGACCGAACTCGCGTGTGAGTTCGGAAGGCCGAACCCGCGGTGGGGCATACCCCTTGCGGGCCCTCCCCTCCTCCAGCGGCTCCCTCCCCCAGCCTGCGCACCGTGGAGCGACGGTACTTCGAATTCGACAGCCGGCTCAACCCAGCCCGTTAAGATGCTCGGCCGCGAGTACTTGACAGCGTATATCCGACGGCATATACTCCATTTGGAATATGACGCTGCCGACTGAGTCCGAACTCCTGTCGCCGCTCGCCCTGTCGATTCTCGAGCTGCTCGACGAGGAGCCTCAGCACCCCTACGAGATGGCTTCGCGCATGCGGATGCGCCACCACGACGAGTTCATCCGCCTCAATTTCGGCACCCTCTACCACTCGGTCGAGGTCCTCGAGCGGAACGGCTGGATCGAACCTTTGGAGCGTGAACGGGAAGGTCGCCGGCCGGAGCGGACCATCTACAAGCTCACCGACAGCGGCCGGGAAGTTCTGACTTCGACACTGGCGGAGCTTCTCCGCCAGCCGCGAAAGGAGTACCCGCACTTCGCTGCCGGCCTGATGTTCATGCACCACCTGCCTGCCGCGGAAGCGGCGGCGCGACTGCGGGAGCGGGTCACCGCCCTCGACGTGATCGTCGGCAAATTCGAGACGGTGCTGCGGGAGTTGCTCCACCACGGCGTCACACGCCTGGCCCTGATCGAGGTGGAGCACAAGATCGCCATGCTCGACGCCGAGCGCAAGTGGGTGCGCTGGCTCGAGAACGAGATCACTGAAGGCAAGCTGGAGTGGAAAGTTGGAATCGACTCCGGCCATGAAGCGTTAAGGAGAATCCATGGCCAACGCGCGCACTAATCCCTGGCTCGTGCTTGTCGTCCTGACGACGGGCTTCTTCATGATTCTGCTCGACACGACGATCGTCAACGTGGCGATCCCGGCGATGAGCACGGGTCTCAACGCCACCCTCGACGAGATCCTTTGGGTGCTCAACGCATACGTCCTCGTGTACGCCGTGCTGCTCATCACCGCGGGCCGGCTGGGCGACCTCTTCGGTCCGCGCAACCTGTTCGCTATCGGCCTGGTCGTGTTCACGCTCGCCTCGGCAGCGTGTGGGTTTTCGCAAAACGCGACGGAGCTGATCGTCGCTCGAATCGTCCAGGGAGTGGGCGGCGCGCTGCTGACTCCGCAGACGCTGGCGATTCTGACTTCCATCTTCCCGCCCGAGCGCCGCGGCGCCGCGTTTGGCGTGTGGGGTGCGGTCGGCGGCCTGGCCACTATCACCGGGCCGACCCTGGGCGGCGCCCTCATCACCTACGCCAGCTGGCCGTGGATCTTCTTCCTCAACGTGCCAATCGGCATCGCTGCGCTGATCGCGACGTTCGCGATCATCCCCGACCTGCGGCCGGGTCGCCGCCAGGGTTGGGACATCGTCGGCGTCGTGCTTGCGACCGCCGGCCTCTTCGGGATCGTGTTCGGCCTGATCGAAGGCCAGCGCTACAACTGGGGTGAGATCGCCTCATACGGCGTGACCATCCCCGAGCTCCTGATCGGCGGAGTCGCGGTAGTCGTTCTCTTCATCGTTTGGGAAGCCTTTCAGACGCAGCCGCTCGTACCGCTCTCTCTTTTCCGTGAGCGGAACTTCGCGGTGGCCAACTGGATCGCCGCCGCCATCAGCTTCGGCATGCTCAGCATGTTTCTGCCCATCACCATCTACCTGCAGTCGGTTCGGGGCTTCACCGCCCTGGTGGCCGGCCTGACGTTCGCGCCCATGTCGTTGATGTCGATAGTCACTGCACCATTTGCGGGCCGGCTTGCAGACCGCATCGGCGGCAAGTACATCCTGTTCGCGGGGATCTCGCTCTTCACGATCGGCTTCGCATTCGTCGCGTACGTCGCGGGACCGGACTCGACCTGGATCAACTTCCTCGTGCCGGCGCTTATCGCCGGCGCGGGCATGGGCATGACTTTTGCTCCGATGACGACAGTGGCCATGCGCAACATCGAGCCTCGAATGGCGGGCGCCGCATCAGGTGTCTTGAACACGACGCGTCAGCTTGGCGCGGCCATCGGCAGCGCGGTGATCGGTGCGATTCTGCAAAACCAGCTGGCTACCGCCCTTCACAACGAGGCTGTCAGCCACGCGACCCAGCTGCCGGTGGCGCTGCGCGACCAGTTCGTCAAGGCTTTCAGCAATGTGGCCTCGTCCGGGTTTCAGATCGGCGCGGGCCAGAACGGCGCGTCGCTGCCCGCCAACATCCCCCCGGCGGTCAAGCAGCAACTGGCTGCGCTGTTCCATGACGTGTTCGTCAGCGGCTACATCGACGCCCTGAAGATGACGCTCATCGTTCCGATCCTCTTCCTGGCACTGACGGCCCTGACCACGCTGCTCATCAAGCGGCGCGCGCGCGTCGCGGCGCAGGCGACCGTTGCGCCTAGCGAGGAATTCAAGAAAGCGGCCGCGGGCTAGTCTTACTTTCGGCGGTGGCTGAACCCAAGGACGGCTGGCTGGAACGCGACGGGATTGACCTGCATTACCTGGAATGGGCTCCGCAAGAGGAGCCCATTTCCCCGCCGGTCCTCCTACTGCACGGGCTGAGCTCGAACGCCCACTTCTGGGGGCGGCTAGCCAATCGCCTGTCTGACCGGCGTGTGGTTGCTCTCGACCAGCGTGGCCACGGGCTGACCGGACGGCCGCCGCACGCGCCGGCGATGCCCGACGGCTTTGCTATGGACGAACTGGTGGCCGATGTGACGTTCCTTGCGCAGCGCCTCGGCCTCGTGCAGCCGGTGCTGGTGGGTCATTCGTGGGGCGCCACCGTCTCGCTCGAGCTGGCTGCGCGCCAGCGCGACTTCGCGACGGCGCTCGTATTCATCGACGGCCCGATCCAGAGCGCCTCCAGCCTTTTCAGCTGGGACGAGAGCCAGAAGTTCATGCAGCCGCCGCTGCCGCGATATTCGTCGATCAAGCAAGCCACCGACGACTCGCGCCAGGACTTCGGGCCGGCATGGGCGGACGACCTGGAGCCTTTCGTCTTCGCGCGCCTGGTGCAGGACGGCGACGATTTCGTTTTGACCCTCTCTTCAGAGGCGCGGCTCGCACTGTTGCACGGCCTGTACGACTCGCCGGTCGAGCAGCTCTGGGCGGCGCTCGAGCTGCCCACGTTCGTGCTGCTCGCGCGTGACGCATCGGCTCGCGTTGCCAGGTGGAAGGAGCGTGGCGCAGCCGAGCTGAAAAAGATCGCGCCTCAGCTGGACATCCGCTGGTATGACACCCCGCACGACATTCCGCTTTTCGCGCCAGATGCCATGGCGGCCGTCATCGAGACAGCGGCCGCGGGACCTCCGGCTAGCGAGCGGGCCGGCTCAGAGGCGACCGCCGGACAGTAGCTTCAACGCCGCCAGCAGCAGCGCCGCGCCGATGAACGCGACGACGATGCCGCCGAAGAATCCGACAGTGCCGGTGACGCCGAACACCGCGCCCAGCAGGTAGCCACCGATGATCGCGCCGGCGATGCCGACGATGATGTCGGCGATGCAGCCGAATCCCCGACCCGCCACTACCCGCGCAGCGACCGCGCCCGCGATGAGGCCGACGATGATCCACGAAAGCCACGAGCCGAGGTCAAGTACCACATGGCCGGCCATTGCGATGTTTCCCGTCATGCCGAGTTCGCCCACGCCCCGACGATATCGAAAACCTCATCGCTGCCGACGTCGTTGAAAGGCTCGTGGTAGCGGCCAGGGAGCAGGTGCAGGGTGCTGTTAGCGGCGGCTTTCGCATGCAACTGCTCGCTGCCTGAGGAATCGATGAGCTGGTCAGCATCGCCGGCCAGGATCAGGAACGGAATCGTGATCCGATCCGCGTGCGCGAGGATCTGCTCCGCGGCACGGCGCCACTCGGTGAACATCCGGCTCGAGATCATCGAATGCACGAGCGGGTCGCGGCGATAAGCCTCGACTACCTCCGGTAGCCGCGACACCGTCGCTGCGTCGACCTCGTTGCTCATCGCGACGCGCGGCACGACGCGCGAGGTGAAATCGCCGAGCGCGACCTTCCAACCGGGCACTTCGACCTTCAACTTCAGCGCCGGGCTGGACACGATGAAGCGCCGCGAGTTCTTGAGCTTGCCGGCCAGCGCCGTGCTCAGCATCGCCGCCCCACCGAACGAGTGACCGACCGGAATGACCTCGCCGCTCGCCTGACCTTCGACCAGCGCGACGAAGGCAGCGATGTCATCAGTCCACTGGCTCCAGTAATCGACGTGGCCTCGCTGGCCCTCACTCTTGCCGTGGCCGCGAAGATCGAGCGCGTACGTCGCCATGCCCCGTGCGCCCATCGCGCGGGCGAAGGCTTCGTATCTGCCGCTGTGTTCGCCAAGCCCGTGGGCAACAGCAAACGTATGCGTCGCTTGCGGATGAGACCAGACGCGATACGCGAGTCGAGTGCCGTCGGCGGAAAGAAGCTCGCCCTCGGTCGCGGGCGCTTCAGCGGCCAAGGTGGCCGAAACCCTTGAGCATCTTCAGGGCTTCCTGCTCTGCTTCCAGCAGCGTGGGTGCGTACGCGCGGATGCCGTACAACGCGTAAGCCCATTCCGGGTTGGGAGGGCCCTGCGAGTGCAAGCGGAAGGTGGGCGGGTAGAAAAGAATCCGTTCCCCTTCTACCTTCTTTATGACCGGTCGTTTGGCGAGCACGTCCTCGAGGCTCAGCCCGTTCGGCAGGCGGCCCCGCAAGAAGGCGAGGTTGCGCAACTTCGCGAGCGGATGATCCTCGTCCTGCAGCGTCACCTTGACCTCGTATTCCGCCGACAGATCGCGCAAGAAGATTGTGATGATGAGTGCGTCGGTCTCGTCGCCGGCCATCTTCACAAAGCCGGCGGCGGACAGATCTCGGTCCGCTCCAGTGCACGCGTGGCGG
>Ga0126370_10001360_pt1 | contig 11127 bp, 7 predicted proteins | sample PanSoiMetaPlot_3_FD_92586 | JGI IMG/M metagenome (GOLD analysis project Ga0126370, IMG submission 92586) | Tropical forest soil microbial communities from Panama - MetaG Plot_3 | ecosystem: Environmental > Terrestrial > Soil > Tropical forest > Bulk soil | place: Panama | collected 2016-02-17 | reverse complement strand
GAGGCTCCATAGCTCCAGGGAGGAAGACGCTGAAAACGGTGCCACTGCGACCATGCTCTGCACGGCTGCGAACGTGGATCCACCCGCCGTGCTTCTGTACGATGCTGTAGCTGAGCCACAGGCCAAGGCCCGTGCCCGTGTCCTTTTTGGTGGTGAAAAATGGTTCGAAAATGTGGGTCATGCTTTCGGCCGTGATTCCGGAGCCGTTGTCCGCAATGGTTACGCGTACTCCCAGTCTCTGAGTACTTGTAGCTTCCTGCCAACTCTGCACGCGCACACGCAGGCTACCCCGCTGTGGCAGTGCCTCAATCGCGTTACCGATCAGGTTCGAGAAAACCTGGCGCACCTCTCCAGCGATCCCATTGATTTGCGGTACGTAATCATACCGGGTACGGACTTCCACTTCCTTTATCCGCAGCTTCCGGCTGTGGAGGTTGAGGACTTCGTCAATTATCGAACCAACGTCGATGGGCAGGGGGGAGGTGGAATCACGCACCAAGCCGAGCGTTTGTTGAGCGATGCTGTTGACACGACGGACCTCGCGTTCCGCCATGGCGATATATTCGTCCGCCTTACGCTTGTCTCGCTGCGCAAGATAAATTAGGTTCCCGATAGCCTCCAGCGGGTTGCTGATTTCGTGAGCGATGGTCGCCGCCAGCCTGCCGGCAGTTGCCAGTTTTTCGTTCTTGCGCAGGGCCTCCTCGGCACGCACTTGGGCAGTGATATCCTGCGCGATGGTGGATGCGCCTGCGATTTTGCCATGATCGTCTCGCACGGGAGAGATGGATAAAAACACGGTAAGCCGTTTGCCATCCTTGTCGATGTGCTGCGTACGGTAGTGCTGAACCCTCTCCTCTTTCAGCAGTTCGATCATCCGGAGTCGAGTCTCGTCGGCATGCTCCGGAAGCACCAGAATAGAAACGTATTTGCCGATCACCTCATCGGGACGGTAACCATAAAGGCGCTCGGCACCGCCGTTCCAACTGGTGATGATGCCGTTTACGTCCTCGCTCAAGATCGCGTCTTGTGAACTCTCGACGATGTCGGCCAGTTGCCGCTGTACGCGCTGAGCGCGCAGATCAGCCCGTGATTGCCGTTGCGCAAGACTGCTGGCCAGCAGAGCCACGAGCAAAAACACACTCTCCTGAACGAGTTCTGTTCTGGTCTCAGGGTGCGCCCTATGCGGACTAAAAACCACGTAGTCGATAATGACCAGCGACAACAAGGTAGCGAAGACTGCCGGTCCGAACCCGCAATAGCGAACAGTGAGCAGCACAGCACTGAGAAAGAGGACGAGAGGTGTGGTTTGAAATGGCGGCAAAAGCCACCAGGTAGCCAGCGCGGCGAGCGTGAAGAGTAGGGCTTCACCATAACTTGCGACTGGATGCTCCTGCAAAGAACTTGACCGCATCAGAGGATCTCACATGCTTGCCACTACCTCGTCATGTGCAGGCAAGTGAGTACAGTTGCCAAGAACGCCTGGGAACCGACCGCAGAGAAGGGATCTTGCCCGCAACCACCGACTTTACCAGCGTATGGGTGACGGATGCAATTTGGATACAGCTACACTGGCCGCGGAATCGTGAGCCACTAGCGACAAGCAATGTGCCGGCCTCCGTACGAGCCGTGGCCGTTGAAAAAGCTATTTTGCCTGTTCAAGTACGAAATACCCGCTAACGGGAACTGCACCTCCGATTGATGTCCCTGGCTTATGTACCAGAACAGATTTCCCCAGATAGGCATACGTTTCGTGCCATGCGCTGGCATACTTTCGTCTCCGCCAAATGGTGTTCGAGACCTGTCGGACGGGGTACTCTCCGCCATCGTTGAGCGGTAAATGTGTTGCACCCAACGGGGCAGTCTACAGGGGCGTCGGCTGCCTGAGCCAGTCTCCTGCGGGCATCTTCCCGTGACAAACGACGACAATAGAAACTACATTCTCTCGCCCGAGAAGCCGAGCGGGCCCTATGGGCAGATGCTTTCCTTCTGATGTGCGACGGCAAATGGCTACCAAACCGTCCAACGATTAATCGTGTTACGATACATATTGCGGCTCGGTCGCGCCGGGAGCTGGCGTTAAGTGCTCAAGTGCAGGTGTGTTCCGGGCACATGAACTAAGGGTCTTCAGGCGGCGGGTACCCCATTTTTCGCGAAAACATTTTGCGGCAGGACCGTCTAGGAGAGACGATTCCCAACCTACTCCAGCCGCATTGTTCAATCACCAGATTCGAACCGCATTTGCAATGGCATTGGTTTGGTGAAAGCATTCTTTCACCCCGACCGGTGACATTGGGCCAACGCCCATTTTGCAAAGCGGCGCTGGTAATTCGTAGTTTGAGTTTGACAGTCTCCTCGGTGAGAGCAACCGCCACTGTTGCGACGGATGTAGGTGCGAATCTAGGACACGACCGACTGTTGTGCAATTCCAAATTTTCGATGGAACCAAGCTGCCTCCCCACGTTGTGCAGAAGACTTTCGCCTCCAAGTTGTCGGCTCTGCGCGATACACACAAAAAAAGGCGCAGCGAAAAGGCTGCGCCAAATGAAGTTGTCTTACCCTAGTTGTTTTCCAGCTTTGGACGGCCGGCATTGGGACCTTGCGTGGTCGGTATCACCGTGAGCGGGCCCTGAAGCGTAAAGTTCAAGACAGTCTCGGAAGTTAGCTTGATTTGCTGACTCTTCGTTGCGGCCTGGACACCGCCCCCAAGGCCGCCACCAGCTGCTGCGCCGATGCCGGCACCTTTGCCGCCACCGGCCAGCCCTCCAATAATGGCGCCGATCGCAGCTCCGGCACCAACCTTTTCCGCAGTGTTCTTGCCACGAGAGGAGCCCTGCTTTTTGAACTGATCGGTTTGGATGTTGTAATACTTGTCGCCCACCGCGATGCGATCTAATTGCAAGACGACCAGCGACTGCCCAGCAAACTTGCCGGCGCTTTTGAGGTCGACAATATGCCCTTCAATGTCATAGCCGGCGGGGATAGCCGTATCGCCCTCTACTGCGAGCGGGGAGTCCAGGGTGGCGTGGAAAGTCTGGCCAGCCTGATTGCGCTCGGAATCAATGGCATCCACCAGGCGCACGGCTAAGGTCGTGCCTGAAGGGATTGTGACCTTCTTAGGTGCCGGAGGAGGTGGCGGCGGAGGCGGCGGAGTGTTGTTCGCTACCGCTGGTGCCGGTGTAACTGCGGGCTGGGAGCTGGTGTCTTCTACGGGCTGTTCCGAGACATGGCGGTGCTTCTTTACCCGGGGCGTGGGCTTTGGTGGTTCAGGCGGAGCTGCCGCGCTCTGGTCCGGGGTTGGCTGCTGGCCAATCTGCAGGTTATTCACGACCGTCTTCACGCCAGCGACGGATGCGGCCAATCGTGCTGCGCCATCGCGTTCTGCGGAGTTGTCTACCGTCCCATCCAACGTGACCACGCCGCTGACGGCTTGCACATTCAATTGTTTGCCTTGCAGGCCGGAATCCTGATTGAACTTGTTCTGGATGTCGCTCGTCACCTGCGCATCTGGCCTTACTTTGGCTTGATTGCAGGCTACTCCGATCGCGAGTAGAAGCAATACTGCGAGGTAAGAGACACGATATCGCGCCTTCATAGAAACACTCCTGTGATGTAGCGGTACGAATAGTTTAGATGCAAAAGAGTTCAAGCACCAACCTAAAAAATCCATCAGCCGGGGGACACTGTTGTCCGTCCATTCGTAAGGTAATAGGCAGCCTGTCGTAATCCAACAGGCAGGCCTGGAGTTTACGGAAAAGCCACTTGCTGGGCAGAATAGAGCAAAGAGGTCCTTTTGCGTTAGGAGCGATGGCATCGCACGCGCGAAGTTAACGGCGAAACGATTACGCCCGGACTAGTGACCATTCTTTAAGTGTCAATCAAGTAGTCATCGGCATCGGTGAAGCTAAGCTCGACGCGGTTTGCGTAAAGCGTCCTGTCATCTGCACTCCATGCGACTACGGCCCAAATGCTATCCGGCGCTCTCTCTCCCGCGAGCTTGCGAGTTTTGCGCGCACTCCAATCCATCAAGGCAACGTCATACTCGGTGGCCTGCTAAGGCTTGGAATTGAAGGCCGAGTTCTTACCGTTGCGGGACCATAACGGAGACTCCTCGCGCACGTCCAGCCTATTGGTGAGATTCACGAAGTTGCCGCCATCCCCGGGAACCGCAAGTAAATTCTACAGTTCATTTCCGACCGTTTCCTGCCGGGAGACCATCCATTAGCCATCGGCGGACCAGACCGCGCCGTATTGCAATTGTGTCAACTGAATCGGCCCCATCCGCCACTCGCGGCCACCATCCATAGATTCGAGCGGTTATGTTGGAAGGCAATCTGTTGTCCATCCTGCGACCTGAAAGCGCCGCTCACGGCGCGGATGTAAGAGGTCCTCGATGGGCAGTGCCCGGGCCTTGTCATTCGACGTGGAACTGATTGTTCGTGGATCGGTGATCTGACGTTGTGCTGGGCCTGCGGTTTGCCCGAAACAAGAGAAAGGAGAAGGCTCAATTATGCAGCCGGCAAGGTATAAGACTGCTGCGCAAAAATCGCATGATGCCTCCCGGGCTAGATGTGAGCGAGTTCACACCCAAGTCGGAGCCTGACGTACTTGGCTCGTCCAAATACCAAAAAATCACAGCACAAGATTAAGACCGGATCATCGCCGAACTGATCCGTTCATATCAGAAACCTACTCGGAAGAACATAGACCCGCCAGCCTCCGAGCTTGCCGCGACCCAGAGACACTCTGAACCTGTCAACCGTTCTTCTCGCGACAGCCGGCTAATTACATAGCGATCATCGGGCTGTGTTCAGCATCTGGTACGTCCACATGCCGGCGACGACCAGGAATAGCACGGCCGAGCTAGCTCCCAGCCAACGGACCAAAGGATTGATTTTGTTCACTTTGGTCAGAATCTCCGTCTGCTCCTTTTGCATGTGAGATTCTGAGTCGCTCAGATAGAGCTGATCATCCTCTTGCATGGTGAGAGTGCTGCGGTAAATAAGGAGTACGATCAGCGCGGCTGTGATCACGCCCCACAGAACAGAAAGACTGACCAGCGGAGACATAGGCCACCTCGGTTCTGATTTGAAGCCGGTTCCCGAAGCCGGCGGCAAGTTGGGCCACGGATACGGGAAGGGCCCAGCGAGATTATAGCCCCGTTTTCACTGGTTGGAACGGGCTTTTCTGCACCCTGGCGGGGCGCGACCTTAGACCCCCGTATCTCATCTAACAAGCTGGACCGATTGGTAAACGGCGCCTTTTCGCTTCGGGTCCAGATTTGGTTTGTTATAATCTTGAAGTGCTGAGATTTTAAGGAGATACAAATGTCCACCACCACCCCGACTACTCCGGAAGTAAAAGCTGCCCCGATTACCCTGTCGCCTAATGCTGTCGCCAAGGTCAAGGAAATCATGGCCCAGCAGGACCCTGTGCCCGCCGGTCTGCGGATCGGCGTAGTAGGGGGTGGCTGCTCAGGTTTCTCTTACTCGATGCAGTTCGACAACGGCGCCGGCATGATGGACAAGGTTTTCGATATGCAGGGTTTGAAAGTCTACGTGGACGCAACTTCAATCATGTACCTTGAAGGCTGTCGCGTTGATTATGTAGAGAGCCTGGAAGGCGCAGGTTTCAAATTTGATAACCCGAATGTGAAGAGCACCTGTGGGTGCGGGTCTTCATTCAACGTCTAAGCGGCCTTTACCTCCAGAAAAACCTCACTACCAAAGTGAGGTTTTTTATTTAGGCCAGCCGGCATGTATTCACCAACCTGCAACGTATCAACCGGCCGGATGTCAGTGAAAGCCGTGCAGAGTGGCAACCCGTCGGGAACCCGGACTAAGGGACCCAGCCATCTGCAAAAGGCTTTCCTTCCTTCAGTAAAGGCGTCCATGCTCACTTTTGGACCCGGGGATTCCCACGTACGATCTTACACAATTCGAGGCACGCGTTAAGACACCGTCCTCCAATGTCTCAGAAGTACTACGATTCCAGTTGAGATTGGCGAGGCAGTTTGCCCCTCGAAGCCTTTCGAGATTGCCCTGCAGCCCGAGAACAGTACGCCTGTCGGGTAACACGGTAACCCAGTGAGAAACATCCCCAGGGGCGCCCTGCCTAAGAGCGTCGTAATGATATGACAAACGAGGGGAGAGCGAGAACGAAACAACTATGGATCTCTCGCTAGCCTCTTTAGACTTGCCCGAACGGCTCGAAATGCGAACTGCCGTAGGGTTCTGACCACGGCCACGATTGGCTCTCACGCTCTCGATTCTGCTTCCGCCGAATCGGGTGCCTCTCGTGCCTGGTTTACCGGGGCGCGGAAAGCAAGCCTATGGATTGCGGAGACGTTGGAATACTTTTGGGGCAGTGTCACGCTGCTCTCGATTGGTGTAATGCTACAGGCTCTTGAGGAACTCGATGACAGCATTCTGTTCCGTGTTCTTCAGCTTTTGAAATTGTTGAGTCACATGGGTTGCCTCACCGCCGTGCCTGCGGATTGCGTCGCGAAGTGTCACAGATTCCCCGTCATGCATCAATCGAGGGCGCAAGCGCACCCCCCACAAAGGGGCAGTGCGTATTTTGTTGCGGCTGCTCTCGAAGTTCTGCCGTGAAAGATAGCCGGTCATCATCTCAAAAACTTTGTGGCCGTAATGCTCCCTGGTCGCTTGCAGGATTCCGTCTCCAGTATCGACGTCATGCATTAAGAAATCGCTATAGGGATGAAATGTGACTGAACCGAGTGCACTGGGGATAGTAAACGTTCCGCCGTTGATCTTCGTCCCGGCGGGGGCTGTGGTCAAGGTTTCAACGTGGCAAGCCGCACACCCGATCTGGTTAAAAAACGACGCACCTTTTTTAGCGGCCGCCGTGCCGCCAAGCTCCAAATCGCGGCCCGGAGCTTTCGTCGCTCGAATAAACCGGGCAAAGTGATCAATGTCGGAAAGGCCGTCTGGTCCCGGAGTGTCGTTTGGCTCCGCAGCTGTGTTGCAAAGTTTGGTCAACTCATCCGGCTGGAGACGATTGGTGATGCCCATTTCATTGAGGTAAGCATCGCCCGCGAACGACAGCAGGCTGGCATGCTGATCCTTCCAGCCGAATCTGCCAACCCCCATCTGCCCCGGTGCCTCGACAATGGGCACCTGTAGGACCTGTCCGCAGACTTTCCGGTGCGAAGACTTGCATTGTTTTTTGGCGAGATCGATAAGAGTCTGGTCCGCAATTGCCTCGACAAAACCATCTCCCAAAAGATTCACGGAAATGCGAAATGTCCGAATCGTCTCTGTGTCCGGAACTCGCTCTTGAATCTGCGCGTCGGGAAAAGCAGCATTGGGACAAATCGCGCGATCATTAACCAGAGACCGGCCCGTGATCACCTCGGCTCCATATGCGATCGGGATTTCTGGATTCAGGAAGCGTCCCCGATTATCCAGATGGCCCACTCGTAATTCCTCAACCTGCGAGGCTGCGCCGGAAACCGGGTTTTGGTGACACTCGCGGCAAGACTGCGCGTTATAGAGGGGCCCGAGGCCATTGCTCAACTGCTCGACCTCCTCAAATTTGGCTTGATCGGCTTGATGAGTCCCATCATCGGTGATGCCGTTACTTTTGTTATCAAAGCCGGTTGGGGCCTCCGTTGAAGCAGGCGCCTCAGGTGAAGAAGAGGCCGAACGGGAAACGGTAAAAGTAGCAAGGGCAAGACTTAGGAAGGTCACAACGATCAGGAGTCGCATGGGTCGTTCTCCCTTTTTCTTTCGTTCATCGACCTGTTCTGTCCAAGACTCAAAAGCGCGCGTCAGGCGAGTGTTGGCCAGGCTGCCGGTTGGCACTCGCCTTTTTCAGGACATATTCTCTCCTGCTGTTCTCGAGGTAAATTGCAAACTTCTTCATTACCTCAGCCCCGCACCCCCCAGGAATAGCGGTTTTCTTTTTGGAGACCTGAAGCTACTCCTCGGGGAGTGCACTATCTGACCCACCACGGTTCTGCGGGTCCCGCGTTGAACCAAGTTGACGGATGAGCAGCGCTGCAAATGCAATCCGAGGCCGACTGTTTGAACGCTAAGTCCATAAGGAAGGCGTGGTCTAGAAAGCCTGAACTCAACGGGACCTTGATTCCGAAAACAGCCATGGAGGCTCCTCAAGGAGATATGTATTACATCCGACCAGATGTTCCCAAGAAAACAATCAGGTGTTGCGTTCAAAACGTCCCCATTGTAAGGCGGTTTGTCACATTTGTGGTGAATTGCCTGTGTGCAAGCGCGTACCGATTGCACTGCGTCTAGAGTGAGTACGGTTTGAGTTCATGTCACGATACAGCCGTTACGGAGGCGCAGATTTTCTCAGTTAGGTTCGAAAGTTCTGTCCGTCCATCAGCTCAGGCAAATTAGCAGCACAAAACGCAGCCGTCTGGGATGCTTTGGGCTCGCAGAGCGAACCAAAGCTAGAAAAATTTGATTGCCCTAGCTACCGGGCGTGCAAAACCGGCGGGCAGCGGCTGCCGCTATGATATCCATTGCAAAGTTCGACCGCTGGTGAGAGAAACCTTTCATGAATTCAGAGGAATTTCGGTCCCCGTTGCAATTTCTAAGTCCTGTCTTAGGCGGCTCCGAGGCCCCAGAATGGCTGCGCCCATACGAAACCTGGTGGCAGAGGGAAGGACAGGCTATCTCCGACAGCATCGACCGCGCGGGTACGCCTTGGCTCCGCATGTTTGATCGGGCCGGAACGCGCGTCGATGAGATACTCTATTCGCCCGAATACTGGCGCATGCTCAAGCAGGGGTACCAGGCGGGTGTGCTATGGCGGACTCATGAACAGAGCTCGCTTTTGCCTGCTTACTCTATTATTTACGTCACTGCATTCCACGATCCGGGGCTGGCCTGCCCATATACCGTCTCTTTGTCCACTCTCGTGCCTCTGTTGAAGTACGGTGGCGTTGAACAGAAGTCGAAATTCCTGCCCCACATGCTACGCCGCGATGGGAGTTGCTGGCAGGGGGCGACCTGGATGACGGAAATCAAGGGAGGTTCAGACCTAGGTGCAGGCGTCGAAACCGTCGCTCGTCAAGAGGGAAACCAGTGGCGTCTCACGGGCGACAAGTATTTCGCTAGCAATGCGGGAGCCGAATTGGCCGTAGTTTCGGCACGACCTCGAGGTGCGCCCCATAATGTGCGCGGTCTGAACCTGTTCCTTGTGTCCCGGTACCGTGAGAATGGCGAACCCAATTACTTCATTCGCCGCCTCAAGGACAAGATTGCCACGCGCTCGGTTCCCACCGGAGAAATTGAATTTCGAGAGAGCCAGGGCTGGCTCCTGGGCAAAACGGAACAGGGCATTTACCACATCCTAGAAGTGTTAAACGTATCCCGTGTTGCCAACAGCGTAGGCAGCGTCGCGCTGGCACAACGTGCGATGTTCGACGCTCTAGCCTATGCCGAACAACGGGTTGCCTTCGGTAAGCCTATTCTCCAGCACGCGCTACTGGGCCGCCAGTTCCAGGATCGTCTCGAAAACCTGCGTGCTGCCTCTGCCTTAGCATGGGAAGCAGTGAAACTCTTAGACTTAGTCTGGCGAGAAGAGCCCCCCTATTCCGAGCAGTACTACCTGTTCCGTCTCGTAGCTCATTTGGCGAAATACTGGACAGCAGAATTTGCGGCGCAGACTGCGAAATGGACAATGGAAGTGTACGGTGGCTTGGGAACTCTCCAGGAATTTCGAGTTGAGCGCTGGCTTCGGGAAGCAATGATTCTTGCGATATGGGAGGGCACGTCTCATCGTCAAATCCTCGATGGGCTTGAAGTAGTCGAGCGGAAGAATGCACATCGACTGCTGTTTCAGCATCTTGCCAGAATCACGCATGATCCCACGCTTGATGCAATGGAAGCTCGAGTCGAAGGGCACTTACGTCTCTCACAGCCCGAAAGGGAAGCAAGTGCAGAGGAGTTATTCAGGGACCTGGCCTCTATCGCGGCGAAGATTCTGGCCAAACGGCAGAATGCATATCCGACTCCAACCGTCAAGTGATCCTGGCGTGCCCAATTCTTCCCTCAATTAGTGGCCGCGTACTATGACATTATGGATCCAGAAGCAGTTCTCCGCTGCCTCGATCATGGAATGGGCTGCGTGAGCAGGCGAGACTGGGAAGCAGAAATGTGGCAACTGACCTTCTCGCATGCAATTCTTCCGGAGGCCGCCTGTGAGCTGGGAGACTCCGTGATGAGCGGAGGCGGATCCGTCCTAGCGGGATTTTGGCCCGCGCGTAGTCGGTGACTTCCGGCAGCTACGAGAATTCGTACCTGCACATGACGGCGGTAATTGGGTAATTCTGCTTGGTGTCTTGCCCAAACAAGGAAGCCGCCGAGTTGGGCAGCTTCCTCATTCCAAGAAATCGCCAACAGACAACGAATTACATGCAGGGTGGCCCGGCATCGGTACGGAACGTTCCGTTGTTCGAGAACCACCTGTGGATGCCCACTGATGGAGCTCCGTAGAACCACGAGTAGAACGCCAATTCCTGCCGGTGGTACGTGAAACCAATCTTTCCAACGATGGGAGACGTATTGGTGCCAGTGAGCAGATCTCCAACCCCGAGATTGTTCTGACAGCCAACGACTTGGCCGGTGTTGCCCCAGGCGGGGGTCGGGTTCACATCGTAGGGATCGTTCATCCACTCACCTGCTTCGTGGGAGATGATCACCGTGTCGTCCGCATCGAGGAATATGCCATTTGTCTGAAAGTCGAACGGAGAATAAGTCTGGAATGTGACTGGTGAGGTTGGATTGATGCCATGGTAGCCGCCGGCGCAGCAGTTGAAGATATTGGACTGACTTCCGATTGACATCCCGCTGTTGTAAAGCATGAACATCGGGAACGTCTTCGGGCTGATGGCAGGCCTTGTCAGAGTCGCCTGGACCACGATCGCATCGATCAGATTGATGTCCACAATGCCAAGTGAGCTGCAGGCCCCAAAAATCTCGCCGGACAGCGCCAAGCCGCTTTTGGCCGGAACATCGATCACAAGCGCAGGCAAAACATTAACCGGGGAAAGGCGTACGTGATAGTTGGCCCGGTCAATAAGCGTCCAAGAATTGCCCCGCTGAAAGGCATCCGTGTATTGCGTGTTGCCCACAGGCG
>Ga0126370_10001359_pt1 | contig 11130 bp, 6 predicted proteins | sample PanSoiMetaPlot_3_FD_92586 | JGI IMG/M metagenome (GOLD analysis project Ga0126370, IMG submission 92586) | Tropical forest soil microbial communities from Panama - MetaG Plot_3 | ecosystem: Environmental > Terrestrial > Soil > Tropical forest > Bulk soil | place: Panama | collected 2016-02-17 | reverse complement strand
CGACGTGGTGATGGCTTGTTGTGGTGACGTGCCCACGCTCGAAACGCTAGCGGCCGTGGATCTTTTCCGTCAGTATCTTCCGACGCTGAAGATTCGGGTCATCAACGTCGTCAATTTGATGAAGCTGCAACACCAGAGCGAGCACCCGCATGGCCTGTCGGACCGTGACTTCGATGCGCTCTTCACAAAGGACAAGCCGATCGTGTTTGCGTTCCACGGCTACCCATGGTTGATCCATCGGCTCACGTACCGGCGGACGAACCACAAGAACCTGCACGTGCGCGGCTATAAGGAAGAGGGCACGACGAGCACGCCGTTCGACATGGTGGTGATGAATGATCTCGATCGGTTTCACCTCTTCGGCGACGTCATTGATCGGTTGCCAGAACTTGGCTCCCGCGCCGCCTATGCCAAACAAGCGATTCACAACAAGCTGCTTGAGCACAAGCAATACATCGCCAAGTACGGTGAGGACATGCCGGAAATCACCGACTGGCAATGGGGTCAGGCAAGCGGGAAAACGAAGCGGAGAACCTCGACGGAAGGCGATAACGTATAAGTCGTACCTGAACAGCATTGTTACTATTCGTGTTTCTCAGCTTAGGATCCCTTGCTGCAGCAATCACCGAACCTCCAGCACGTTGTCCTGGCAGAGAATAAACCGTCCACAAGTACGGAGCGGAATAGGGAAGCTAGGTCCGCAATGAGACTGCTTTCTGGAACCGCATCTCGGAGGTTGTATGAAACAGGAACCCCTCAAAGAACTTCTTCAACAATATGGAGTCGGACCAATCAAATTTTCCGGCAGCAGCGACGCACTGTATGAGCGGCATCTGACCTTCGACACCGTCGTTGATGTCAAGAAGGCGACTGCTCGTGAACAGTTTGAAGCAGCGGCACATGCGGTCCGCGACATCATTTCACAGCGCTGGCTCCTAACCGAGAAGACCTATGTCGAGAAGAATCCGAAGCGGGTCTATTACCTCTCGATGGAATTTCTGCTCGGGAGGTCGTTTGCCAATAATCTTATGAATGCCTTGCTCAGCGCATTCGCGATGGAACGCCAAAAACAGTTAGGCCTCAACCCGCTGGCGCTGAACGAAATGGAGCCGGATGCCGGATTGGGGAACGGTGGCCTTGGCAGGCTGGCAGCATGCTTCATTGATTCGATGGCGACGATGGAAATTCCGGGCATGGGATACGGACTGCGCTACGAATACGGCATCTTCAAACAAACCATCAAAGATGGTTGGCAGATTGAACAGCCGGATAATTGGTTGCGGCGTCCGGATCCCTGGGAGGTCCCGCGATTGGAGGAAGCGGTCGAGGTGAAGCTGAACTGTTCCTTCGAGCTTCGTGGCGGCATGCTGCGTCCCATCGTCGGCCGACCCTCGATACTGCTCGGCATCCCCTTTGACCGGCCGGTCGTCGGCTATGAGGGCAAGACGATCAATACACTCCGTTTGTGGGCTGCCGGTACGCCGGATTATTTTGATTTCCAGCAATTCAGTCGAGGCGATTTCGTGGGGGCACTGGCGGAAACACTCACTGCGGAATCGCTCACACGTGTGCTCTATCCCGATGACTCGACGTCCGAGGGGCAGGGATTGCGCTTTTTGCAGGAGTATTTCCTGGTGGCCTGCTCGTTAGGTGATCTCGTGCGGCGCTTCCGGCGCACCAACTCAGACTGGAACGCCCTTCCCGAGAAGGTCGCCATCCAACTGAACGACACGCACCCAACGATGGCCGTTCCCGAGCTCATGCGGATTCTGCTGGACGATGCGCAACTCGGGTGGGATCAAGCGTGGGACCTCACGCAACGGACTCTGGCCTATACGAACCACACCTTGCTGCCTGAGGCGCTCGAAAAATGGCCGCTTCAATGGTTCGAAGCCATGGTGCCGCGGCATCTCGAAATTATCCTTGAGATCAACCGTCGTCTGCTCGACGCGGTGCGGACTCGCTTCCCCGGGGACGAGGGACGTCTCGCGCGCGTCAGCCTTGTGGAAGAGGGACCCAGACCAAAAATCCGTATGGCGAATCTGGCCATCGTCGGATCCCACAGCACGAATGGCGTGGCCGCCATTCACTCCAAATTACTTCGTTCGATGACGGTGAAGGACTTGGCTGAGATGTATCCAGAACGGTTCAACAATAAGACCAACGGGGTCACGCCACGCCGCTGGTTACTGTTGGCGAACCCCCATCTGTCCGAGACGATCACTGAAGCCATCGGCGATGGATGGATCACCGATCTCAGTGAGCTGAGCAAACTCAAGCGCCTGGCCGGCGACAAGGCGTTTCGCGACTCGTTCCGAAAAGCGAAACGGCATGCGAAGGTGCTATTTGCCCAGTGGCTGAAAACGACATCCGGGCAGATTGTTGATCCGGAAACTATCTTCGATTCCCAAGTCAAGCGCATCCACGAATACAAGCGGCAACTCCTCAATGCGTTGCGTGTCGTCGTCATGTACAATCGGCTTAGGGAAAATCCGAAACTCAAGATGACACCGCGGACATTTTTCTTTGCCGGCAAGGCGGCGCCGGCCTACCACTTGGCCAAAGTGATTATCAAGTTCTTGAACAATCTAGCTGGCACTATCGAGGGGGATCCTGCGGTTCGCGGAAGACTCAAGGTCGTCTTCCTGCCGGAATATTGCGTGTCGCTTGCCGAACGGCTGATTCCGGCCACCGAGGTCTCAAATCAGATCTCAACGGCCGGCTACGAAGCCAGCGGCACGAGCAACATGAAGTTCATGATGAATGGAGCGCTGACGTTGGGCACACGCGACGGCGCCACCATCGAGATGGCGGAGGAAGCGGGCGAGGAGAATTTCTTCCTCTTCGGCCTCACAGCAGATCAGGTGGCGGATAGCAAGAACTGGTACAACCCACACTGGCATTACGAGAACGAGCCGGAGACACGCGCTGCGCTCGACCTGATCTTTTCTAACCATTTCAGCCGGTATGAACCGGGCGTCTTCGCACCGCTTGAACATGCGCTGCTTTCGGGCGGAGACCACTACATGCACCTGGCGGATCTCACGTCCTATCTCGAGGCCGACCGCCAGCTCTGTGACCTCTATGCTGACTCGGATGGATGGGCGCGCAAAGCAATCTTGAATGTAGCCAGCTCGGGGAAGTTCTCGAGCGACCGCACGATCGCGGAGTACGCGGCCAATATTTGGGATGTGAAGCCGTGCCCGGTTCCATGACGCGGCGACGACATTTCAGAGAGAAGGATTAAGGCCCATGGCGATTTCGCCCTTCGCGGGTAAACCGGCGACCAGGGACATGTTGGTGGATCTGGCCAGGCTCGAGCGGGAGTACTACGAGCGTACGCCTGACGTGGGGGACTCGAACCAACTGGTCAGCTTCGGGACGAGCGGGCATCGTGGCTCATCACTGCGCGGCTCGTTTAATGAAGCTCACATCGTGGCGATCACGCAAGCCATCTGCGAATATCGGCGCGGCCAGGGGACTGATGGCCCGCTCTACATGGGCAAAGACACGCACGGCCTGGCCGAGCCGGCCCAACGCACCGCGATCGAGGTGTTGGCGGCGAACGGGGTCGGAACCATCATTCAGCGTGACGATGGGTTCACGCCAACACCGGTCATCTCCCGCGCGATCCTGGCCCATAATCGGGGCCGTCACGATCATCTCGCCGATGGCATCGTGGTCACGCCGTCGCACAATCCGCCTGAGGACGGTGGGTTCAAGTACAACCCGCCCAATGGCGGACCGGCTGATACAGACGTGACGAAATGGGTTGAGGACCGGGCGAATGCCTTGTTGCGGGAAAGGAACGCCGGTGTAAAACGTCTGCCGTTCGAAAAAGCAGTCAAGGCGCCGACCACACGGCAGGAAGATTTCATGATGCCGTACGTGCAGGACCTCCGAAACGTGATCGACATGGACACCATCCGCAACGCTGGGCTCGTGTTGGGAATAGACCCCCTCGGTGGCGCCGCGGTGCATTACTGGGAACCAATCAACGAGGTCTACAAACTGAACATCGCTGTGGTGAACCCGAAGGTCGATCCGACCTTCTCGTTCATGACGGTCGATCATGACGGCAAGATCCGGATGGACTGCTCGAGTCCTTATGCGATGGCACGCCTGGTTGGCCTGAAGGATCGCTACCGCGTTGCCTTTGGCAACGACACTGACGCGGACCGCCATGGGATCGTCACACCGTCCGCCGGGCTGATAAATCCCAACCACTATCTCGCCGTGGCGATTCGCTATCTGCTCACACATCGGCCGCAGTGGCCAGCACAAGCGCTAGTGGGCAAGACGTTGGTCTCGAGCGGCATGATCGACCGTGTCGTCGCCAAGCTCGATCGCCGGCTGAGCGAAGTACCTGTCGGCTTTAAGTGGTTTGTGCCAGGCCTGATCGATGGCTCGTTTTGCTTCGGCGGCGAGGAAAGCGCCGGAGCCAGTTTCTTGCGGCTAGACGGCACTGTCTGGACGACTGACAAAGACGGTCCGATCATGAACCTGCTCGCGGCCGAGATTACCGCGCGTACCGGCAAGGACCCAGGAGAGCACTACCGTGAGCTAACTGCCGCATTTGGAAGCCCGTATTACATTCGCATCGATGCAGCGGCAACCCCCGAGCAGAAGGCAAAGCTGGGAAAATTGTCCCCAGAGGCAGTCGCAGCGTCGACACTCGCGGGCGAGCAGATCACCGCCAAATTGACCAAGGCGCCTGGCAATAACGCGTCGATCGGCGGCCTGAAAGTGGTCACCGCCAATGGCTGGTTCGCGGCCCGACCTTCCGGTACCGAAAACATTTATAAGATCTATGCAGAGAGCTTTAAAGACGAGCGTCACCTTGAGGCGATTGTGACGGAAGCCCAACAGATCGTACACGATTCCCTGGCTGGGGCCTGACGCCGGTCGCTCGAACCGCGCGGCTCCATTTCCTGGATCAAAGCGAGGCCGATATGATTGATACGACGAAAGACCAACTGTGCATCAACACCATCCGTACGTTATCCATGGACGCGATCCAGCAGGCTAACTCTGGCCATCCCGGGACACCCATGGCCATGGCCCCGGTCGCCTACTGTCTCTGGCAACGATTTCTTCGTTTCGATCCGCAAGATCCGATCTGGCCCAATCGTGACCGCTTCGTGTTGTCCGTCGGGCATGCGTCCATGCTGTTGTATTCGCTCTCCCATCTCACCGGTGTGAAGGCGGTTAGCAAAGATTACGAAACCCTCGGTGAGCCGTCGGTGCCACTGGAAGCCATCAAACATTTCCGTCAATGGGGCAGCAGATGTCCCGGTCATCCGGAATATCGCTGGACCTCCGGCATCGAAACCACCACCGGGCCGCTCGGGCAGGGGGTCGCGAACAGCGTGGGCATGGCCGTGGCCGGTCGCTGGATGGCCGATCATTTCAATCGGCCCGGCTTCGAGGACGTGATTGATTTTCACGTGTATGCCCTCTGCGGGGATGGGTGCATGATGGAAGGGGTCTCACACGAGGCCGCCTCGCTGGCCGGACACCTCGGTCTCCCGAATCTGTGCTGGATCTACGACAACAATCGCATCACCATCGAGGGGAATACTGCGTTGGCCTTCTCGGACGATGTCGCGACCCGGTTCATTGCCTACGGGTGGAACGTCACTCGTGTTGGGGACGCGAACGACCTGGCCATGCTGGAGCGGGCGTTTCGAACGTTCCAGAAGACCACGGATCGTCCCACGTTGATCATCGTAGACAGCCACATCGCCTATGGCGCGCCCAACAAGCAGGACACGTCAGCGGCGCACGGTGAACCACTCGGCGAGGAAGAAATCCGGCTGACCAAGAGAAATTACGGCTGGCCGGAGGAGGCCAAATTTCATATTCCCGATGGTGTCTACGAACATTTCCAGCAAGGAATCGGTGCTCGTGGCAAGACGCTGCGTGACGCGTGGTTCATGCGCATCAATGAATACAAGGCCCAGTATCCAGAGCTGGCCGATCAATTATATCGGATGCAACACCGGCAGTTGCCGGACGGATGGGACAAGGATCTGCCTGTCTTTCCGGCGGATGCCAAGGGCATGGCGACGCGAGTGTCCTCAGGGCAGGTGTTGAACGCGCTAGCGAAACGCGTGCCCTGGTTAATGGGTGGGTCGGCGGACCTGGCGCCGTCGACAAAAACTCGGTTAACGTTTCAAGGAGCAGGCGATTTGTCGGCCGACCATCCGGGCGGTCGCAATCTTCACTTCGGGATTCGCGAGCATGCCATGGCGGCGATTCTGAACGGAATGGCGTTGGTCAAGGTCCGGGCCTATGGTTCCGGATTTCTCATTTTCAGCGATTATGCCCGAGGCGCGATCCGGCTCAGCGCAATCATGGAGGTGCCGGTGATCCATATTTTCACGCATGACTCGATCGGTGTGGGAGAAGATGGGCCCACCCATCAGCCGGTCGAACACCTCGCCTCCCTGCGGGCCATGCCTGGCTTGATTGTGCTGCGACCGGCCGATGCCAACGAAGTGGCGGAAGCCTGGCGCGTGATCATGAATATCCATCATGAGCCGGTGGCGCTCATTCTCACACGGCAAGATGTGCCGACATTAGATCGGAGCAAATATGCATCTGCGTCAGGCTTGGCTCAGGGGGCCTATATCCTGGCCGATAGCCCGGACGGACGACCAGACGTGATTCTAATTGGAACCGGCAGCGAAGTCTCTCTCTGTGTGGCCGCGTATGAGCAACTGAAGTCCAACGGCATTAAGGCCCGGGTCGTGAGCATGCCCTCGTGGGAATTGTTCGAGCAGCAGGATCAATGGTATCGCAACCACGTGCTGCCATCGGCAGTGGCGGCTCGTGTCGCGGTCGAACAGGCCTCCACATTCGGATGGGCCCATTACGTCGGCACTGCCGGGACCACCATCGGAATGACGACGTTCGGAGCGTCTGCTCCCTTGAAGGTCTTGCAAAAGGAATTTGGGTTCATGAAGGAACAGGTCGTCGAAGCCGCCATGCAGCAGCTGAAGCGTGCAGGGTAGTTGGTGTGCATCGCCATGGGCTCCGATCAGGCCGGCGGAAGTGAACCGTCGCACCTGACGGAGAGAGCATCATGAAAGAAGATCTTCCCATCGTTTACCTGGCCAGGCACGGGGAGACCGCCTGGACCATTTCGCGTCAGCATACGGGACTAACCGATTTGCCGCTGACTGAGCGCGGCGAGCGCACCGCTCGCCGACTTGGCGAACGGCTGAAAGGATTGAAGTTTGCCAAGGTCTTTACCAGTCCGTTGCAGCGAGCAGCCCGAACCTGCGAGTTAGCCGGCTTCAAGGCAGTGGCCGAAATCGATCGGGACCTGGTCGAGTGGGACTACGGCGAGTACGAGGGGCGCCGTACAGCTGAGATTCTGGCGGAGCGTCCCGGCTGGGAACTGTTTCGAGACGGCGCTCCCGGAGGGGAATCGCCAAAGCAAGTCAGCGAGCGTGCGGACCGGGTCGTGCGGCGGGTGCGCGCTGTGTCGGGGGACGTGCTTATCTTTACGAGCGGGCACTTCATGCGCGTGTTGGCCACCCGCTGGCTTGGGCTTGAACCAACGGTCAATTGCAAGTTTTTCATGCTGAGCACGGCGAGCCTGAGTGCCTTGGGCTACGAACATGACCTCTCCCGGCCGGTGATCCGGTTGTGGAACGAAACTCGTCATGTGGAAGCTTGATACAATACGATTGCGCAATCCATTCGATGAGAACAAAAGGCAAGCAAGGGATTCCCGGAAAAAGGAAGAGTGACTCGGGGCGAGGGAATTACGGTGATTGGAAAGGGATGTGTTGTGGAGACTGCCATGCGGCAGGTGAAGCGGGCCAGGTGTGAGGAGTGAGGTGTCAGTGGTAAGGCGGGAGGAGAGAGGAGGATTGACTGAAAGCTGATGGCTGAGCGCTCTAGACAAGATGATGGATTGGGGAATGTGTTGCGGGGAACGAACTGCTGATCGCTGACCGGAAAGGGAGGCTTAGGACCATGGCTCGTTCAGCTGGGGAAGCAAGGGTGTTGAAGGTGCTGAAGAATGGATACGAACAGACTTGGGAGCAGATCAGCTCACAACTGCCAGACCTCGATTGGAACGAGCTCTTTGCCATTTTCGATGTCTTGAGCCGGCAGAGAAAGATCACCATGCGCAGGCGGGGAGCCGAGTATGTGCTGAAACTGTGCCATGCAGCGTCCGCAGCAAAGAGCACCGCATCGACGGCTGATACTCCCATCTGAAGCACCTTGAATAGGTGAGGAGATGTTTTGGTTGTGGGGGAGCAATGGTCGAGATCATCCTCGCAGTGACGAGGGCAGTGTTGAGGTCGGTTCTGAACTCCGTTTAGGTGGGGAGAACACTCCCCATCACGCTCACCATAGCCTTTTCCATCCTGTTTCATCGGCTATGTCCTCTCCTTCGAAAGCCAGCCAGAACACATAAGGGAGTATGTTGGAGCCACACGTATCGTGTGATCATAACGATAGTCAATCTTCATCGAACACGATGATTAAATTTCATCTTCGAGATCCACGATCAACTGACTAAAGACTGCATCACCCCTCGGGGTGTAGACTACACAGGCCGGATGCGGACAAACATCAAGAAGCCAGGAGTGTGATTGACATGATTACAGCTATCAGTTCCCTCACGACTCGCCATTCGTGGAAGGCCCTCGAAGCCCACCAGAAGAAGATTCGAGAGACGCACCTCCGAACGCTCTTTGCCGATGATCCCAAACGAGGCACCCGCTTGACCGTCGAGGCCGCGGGGATTTTTCTGGATTACTCTAAGAATCGGATCACCGATGAAACGCTCAGGCTCCTCACCCAACTGGCGGAGGATTGCGGATTGCGCGAGAAGATCGACGCAATGTTCCGCGGCGAGAAGATCAACATCACGGAGAATCGGGCCGTCCTCCATACCGCGCTCCGCGCTCCGAAAGGCGCATCGATCGTCGTCGACGGTGAGAATGTGGTCACCGAAGTCCATGCCGTCCTCGATAAGATGGCCGACTTTTCCAACCGCATCCGGAGCGGTGCGTGGAAAGGTCACACGGGCAAGCGTATCCGCAACGTCGTCAATATCGGCATCGGCGGATCCGATCTTGGGCCAGTGATGGCCTACGAAGCGCTCAAGCATTACAGCGAGCGGGGGATGACCTTCAGATTTATCTCCAACGTCGATGGGACCGACTTCGCCGAAGCAGTCCAGGATCTCGATCCGGCTGAGACCCTGTTTATCGTGTCGTCGAAGACCTTCACCACACTGGAGACGATGACGAACGCGCAGACCGCGCGCGCCTGGTCGCTCGCGGGCCTTGGGGGTGACACGAGGTCGGTTCCGAAGCACTTCGTCGCGGTGTCGACGAACGCATCGGAAGTTGCGAAGTTTGGGATCGACACCGCCAACATGTTCGAGTTCTGGGACTGGGTCGGCGGGCGCTACTCCATGTGCTCGGCCATCGGCCTTTCAACAATGTTGGCAGTCGGTCCGGACAATTTCCGAGCCATGTTGAGCGGCTTACACCAAATGGATGAGCACTATCGCACCGCGCCGTTCGCGCAAAATCTACCGGTGCTCATGGGCCTACTCGCCGTCTGGTACAGCGACTTCTTCGGGGCACAGACTATTGCGGTCCTTCCGTACGAGCAGTATCTGAAGAGATTTCCGGCGTACCTGCAGCAATTGACGATGGAGAGCAACGGGAAACACGTGACGCTCGACGGAATTGAGGTGGACTATGACACTAGCGCCATTTACTGGGGCGAACCCGGAACCAACGGCCAACATTCGTTTTATCAACTGATCCATCAAGGAACACGGCTTATCCCTGCGGATTTCATAGCATTTCGTCACTCGCTCAATCCCCTCGGCCGGCACCACGACTTGTTGATGGCGAATGTCTTCGCCCAAACGGAGGCGCTCGCCTTCGGCAAGACGGCGGAGCAGGTCAAAAAGGAGGGGACGCCGGATTGGCTGGTGCCCCACCGGGTCTTTGAGGGCAACCGGCCGTCCAACACGATTCTCGCTGAGCGGCTCACGCCCGACACGCTCGGGAAGCTGATCGCGCTCTACGAGCACTCGGTTTTTACTCAGGGCACGATCTGGAACATCGATCCCTTCGACCAATGGGGCGTTGAACTGGGCAAGGTGTTAGCCCAGCGCATCATCCCGGAACTCGAAAGTCAGGAAGAGCCCTCGCTCAACCATGATAGTTCAACGAACAATCTGATCCGTCGATACCGTGCGAAGGCCCGTGCCTGATCCTTCGGCGAGGACGTTGATCTCAGTGAGTTGATAAACTGATGCAAAAGCTTCGATGAATTCATTTTGAAGAAAGGGGTTCGTGATGCAACTCGGAATGATCGGACTCGGTCGGATGGGCGCCAACATGGTGAGGAGGCTCTTGAAGGGAGGTCATCAGTGCGTGGCTTTCGACAGGTCTCCGCAAACAGTGAATGAACTGGTTCAAGACAAAGCTGTCGGGGCCTCGTCGCTCGCTGACCTCGCCAAGAAACTGGAGAAGCCGCGAGCGGTCTGGTTGATGGTTCCGGCGGCCGTTACGGACAAGACCATCGCGGATCTGCTACCGCACCTAGAACAGGGAGACATTCTCATTGACGGAGGCAATTCGTACTACATCGACGACATCCGGCGTGCGAAAACCCTCACCGCCAAGAACATTCACTATGTGGATGTTGGGACGAGCGGGGGCGTCTGGGGGCTCGAACGGGGATACTGCATGATGATCGGCGGAGAGCAGGGCGTGGTCAAGCACCTCGATCCCATCTTCGCGACGCTGGCTCCGGGACTGGGGCCTATCCCGCGAACCCCGGGACGCGAGAAGATCGGCGGGACGGCTGAGCGGGGCTATTTACACTGCGGCCCCAACGGTGCCGGTCACTTCGTGAAGATGGTGCACAACGGGATCGAATACGGCCTCATGGCCGCGTATGCCGAGGGGATGGGCATTCTGCGGGATGCCAATATCGGCAAGCAAAAACACGACATCGACGCGGAGACAACACCGCTGCGGGATCCCGAGCACTATCAGTATGACTTCAACCTGCCGGATATCGCCGAAGTCTGGCGGCGCGGCAGCGTCATCGCCTCGTGGCTCTTGGATCTGACGG
>Ga0126370_10001358_pt1 | contig 11132 bp, 6 predicted proteins | sample PanSoiMetaPlot_3_FD_92586 | JGI IMG/M metagenome (GOLD analysis project Ga0126370, IMG submission 92586) | Tropical forest soil microbial communities from Panama - MetaG Plot_3 | ecosystem: Environmental > Terrestrial > Soil > Tropical forest > Bulk soil | place: Panama | collected 2016-02-17 | reverse complement strand
TCGAGAACCGGACTCACAACGCACCAGCCGGCTTCGACCATGTCGGCGCGCTGGAACAGGGTGGCGTCGCCGATCATGCAGTCGTGCAGCAAACGTTCGTAACCGGTACTGGGGGTCACACCGAAGTAATCCGCATATTCGAAATTCATGTCCACAGTGCCCAGGCGCATGACCGAACCGGGAGTTTTGGCGGCAAAACGAAGAGAGATACCTTCCTCGGGTTGGATGTGCAGGACTAATTGGTTGGGATTGAGGTTTTCGACTGGGGTGTCACGGAATAAGACGAAGGGCGCACGGCGAAATTGAATGACTATATGCGTATTGCGAACGGGCAGGCACTTGCCGGTACGTAGGTAAAACGGGACATCGGCCCAGCGCCAGTTGTCAATTTGCAGCTTCATGGCCACAAAGGTTTCCGTGCGGGAGTCGTGGGGCACGTCGGGCTCGTCGCGGTAGGCGGGCATACGCTGGCCGGCAACGATGCCCTCGCCATATTGGCCACGCACGGTGCGAGTCAGAACCTCCTGATCGCTCATCGGTTGGATGGCGTGCAAAATTTTTGCCTGCTCGTCCCTCACGGCATCAGCACGAAAAGAGATGGGCGGCTCCATGGCAGTCAAGCTGATCAGCTGCATGATGTGGTTGGGCACCATATCTCGCAGAGCGCCGGTCTGGTCGTAGTAGCTGCCGCGCTGCTCCACGCCAACCACCTCGGCCACACTAATCTGTACGTGATCGATGTAACGGCGGTTCCAGATCGGCTCGAAAATGCCATTGGCGAAACGGAAGGCCAAGATGTTCTGTACCGTTTCTTTGCCTAAGTAATGGTCGATGCGATAAATCTGCCTTTCCTCGACGACTTTGCGGATCCGCGCGTTCAGAGCTTTGGCCGATTCCAGATCATGGCCGAAAGGTTTTTCCACAATTACGCGGCGCCAATGATTGTTCTCCTCGGCAAAGAGCCTGCGCTTCCCCAGTTGCTCAACGATGACCCCGAAATATTCGGGGGCGGTGGCAAGATAGAAAAAGAAATTCGAGTGGGTGTTGTGTTCTTTGTCGACTTTCTCCAGCGTATCCTGCAAGCGGGCGTACGCGTTGGGATCTTTGAAATCGCCCTGAACGTAGTACATACGCCGGGAGAACCATTCCCACAGCTCCGAATCGACCGAGCCGGTAGCGAACTGGTGTATGTCTTGCGACATGCGGTCGCGGAATTGCTCGTTCGTCATGGGGGCACGAGCTACGCCGATGATCGCGAACTCGCGCGAGAGCAGTTGTTCGCTGGCCAAATTGTAGAGCGCAGGAATAAGTTTGCGGCGGGTGAGATCGCCGGCCGCGCCGAAGATGACCATAACGTTAGGGTCGCCAGGACGGCCCACCCGCGTGCCGGAGGGTGATGTGAGTACCGCGGTCTGAGACATTTTTCAAATTCCTCAGAACGCCAATTGCGGCGTTTCAAAAAATTCGGCAGTTTTCAAATCCCGATTCTTCTTTTCCCCTAGTGGGACTTGCAGCTTTTTCATGAAGCTGACCCAAATTTTACGACCTGAGCCAAATTCCGACTCCCGGTCGAGGACTACTTTCGCCCGTGCAAATGCGCTGCCCGCCTACGCCACACTTTTCTTGGGCTCGACATGTCCACCGAATTCTTGGCGCATGGCGGAAAGCAATTTCTCAGCGAAGGTGTGTTGCTGACGCCAGCGAAAGCGCGTATACAGCGCGGCCGACAAAACTTCCGTCGGGACTGCTTCTGCGATGGCCGCCATAATCGTCCAACGACCTTCACCCACGGTTCTACTACCTCGACTAACTCTTTGCCAGCATTTCCTGCAGCATGGCCAGCCCTTTGTTTACATCTTTACCCAGATGCACTCGGAGGGCGCGACGATTCCGCTGCGCGAGCACTTCAAAATCGCCACGCGCCTGCGCCGCCTTCACTACGCCGAAAGTATATTTCTGCCCGGGGACAGCCAGATCGGCTGCGTCGTCACACGTGATCTGCAGAAATACCCCGGAATTCGGGCCGCCTTTGTACGCCTGACCGGTCGAGTGCAAGAAGCGCGGCCCGAAGCCGAGGCAGGTGGCAACCTGTTTCTTATCGCGAACCGCGTGCCGCATGGCCTGAAGCTGGTCTTCATGGGCGGCGTTCATTTCGACATACGCGAGCAGGGCGAAGTAGTCTCCCGCCGAGACCCGCTTCAGGTGCGTTCGGAGATAGGAAGCTAAAGACTTGTCATTACCAACGGCCTTTGCAAGCGCATTGGCATTGTTTCCATCAGTGAACAACTTGATCCCCTTTTCCTCGGCGAGCGGCTTCTCCCCAGGAAGGGAACCCGTCTTCTCGTATTCGGAGGTGAGTTTGCGAGTCTCGACCTTGCTGTCTTCGACATCGGGCTGGTTGAAAGGGTTGATGCCAATGATTGATCCAGCCACGGCCGTGGCGATTTCCCAGCAGAAGAAGGCCTGACCGAGCTCATAGATGTCGTTCAGTTGCATGCGGACCACCGGGTGACCAGCTTTCTCCAGGGCGGCGACCTCCGCATCCTGTCTCGCGTCGGGGGCGGTTTGCAGGCGGATATAGGCGAAAACGCGATCTTTGCCGTATACGTCGGGCGAGCCAAGCCGTTCGCGGTCGACGGGGATAATTCCTTTCCCATCCTTGCCAGTGGATTCTGCGATCAGTTGTTCGAGCCACGCGCCCAGACCGGAGATCGCAGGTGATGTGAGGAAGGTGAGCTTGTCATGGCCGTGAACGGCAGCCGTACCCAGGATGATGCCCAGCATCGCACCGGGATTCTCCTCGACCGGAACTGACGAGGCACAGGCTTCGACCATCTCCTCGGTGCAATCCAGGAATCGCTTCAGGTCCAGTCCCATGGCCGCCCCGGGAACCATGCCGAAGTTCGAAAGGGCCGAGTAGCGGCCACCGATGTCAGAGCGACCGTAAAAGATGTGGCGAAAACCGTCTCTCTCGGCGACCTGCTGCATTTTTGAGCCGGGATCGGTGATGGCGATAAAGCGGCTACCGGCCTTTTCGGCGCCTATGGTCTGTTGCACGCGCTCGAAGAAGTACTGCTTGAAGATATTGGGCTCAAGCGTGGTGCCGGACTTGCTGGAGACTATGAATAGTGTCTTGGCTACGTCGATCTTGTTTTCAAAGCTCTTAATCTGAGCAGGATCGGTTGAATCGAGCACGTGAAGTTCGGGGAAGCCCTTGATCTTCCCGAAGGTCATTCGCAGGACTTCGGGACAGAGGCTGGAGCCGCCCATCCCTAGAAGGAGAATATGTTGAAAGCCTCCCGACTTGGCGTCCTCGGCGACTTTGCGCAAGGTGCTTTCATGGTCCATTTCCTCTTCGGTAATGCCCAGCCATCCTAGCCATTTGGCCTCATCGGATCCGGTCCATAGGGAGGCATCGCGTTGCCACAGGCGGCGAACTTTGCCGCCGGCACGCCAGTCGTCGACATTCTTCTTAACGGCTGCGCCAAGATTCTCGGAGAGCGAGTATGTCTGCTGAGCGATCTTCGGTGTGACCTCACGTTTGCTGCTTTTCTCGACCGCTTCAAGCAGCTTGTCGAACGCTTCGGCAAACAGGCGCACGCCGTCATCGGTCAGTTGATCGGTGACCCGCTTCATCGAAATGCCGACTTTCGGAAGCGTCTCCATCGTCTTTCCGGCTTCGTCGAGATTTTCGGTCAGAGTCTCGCGCACAGTGCCATGGTCGCGAAATGCAGCGAGAGTGGCCGGAGGGACCGTGTTAACCGTGTCTTTCCCGATGAGTTCTTCCACGTAGATCACGTCGCGGTAGGCGGGATTTTTTGTGCTGGTGCTGGCCCAGAGGACACGCTGAGGGCGGGCGCCTTTGTTCGCCAGCTGATCCCAACGCGAGCCGCTAAAGATTTTTAAGTACTTCTGGTATGTAAGCTTGCCATTAGCAATCGCAACTTTTCCTTTAATATTTTTCAGGAGCTCTATCTGCTGTGGATCCTTCGCTTCTTTCAACTTCTGGTCGGCGATCGCGTCGACCAGAGTGTCGATTCGGCTGATGAAGAAGCTGGCTACGCTGGCCATCTTGCTCACGTCGCCATTTTTGGCGCCCAGCTGCTCGAGCCCGGCGATATAGGCTTCGGCGACGCGCTCGTACACTTCCTGTGCAAAAAGCAGAGTCACATTGACATTAATGCCTTCGCTGATAAGTTGCTGAAAGGCGGGAATGCCCTCGGCGGTGCCCGGGACTTTGATCATGATGTTTGGTCTGGCAACGGAACTCCAGAGGCGGCGTGCTTCTTCGACAGTGCCTCGCGTGTCGCGGGCGAGATAGGGAGAAACTTCCAGGCTGACATATCCGTCATAGCGCTTGGATTCATCGTAGACTATGCGAAGCATGTCGGCAGCATCCTGGATATCGCGGATGGCCAGCAATTCATAACGGGCTTTGGCGTCGAGGTCGCGCCGTTCGGCGAGCGATCGGAGGAAGTCGGTGTAATCGGTGCTGCCTGTGATTGCCTTTTCAAAGATGGCGGGGTTGGAGGTCATTCCGCGCAGCCCATCGTCTTCGATAAGGCGGTTCAGTTCGCCGCTCTTGAGTAGGTTACGGCGGATGTAATCAAGCCACACCGACTGGCGGTATTTCAAGAGGTCCTTGAGGGGATTGACGGCTTTGGCAGTTTCGAGAATTCCGGTGGGTTGCATGAGAGTCTCCTCAGTTCCGCCCCGTGAAGGGCTCAATCACCATTTCCTATCCAGAGTCTATGTCCGGCTAAATCTATCCGCCGGCTCCGCAGCTGCTGGTTGACGCTCCTCGGTTTCACCGCATGTCAGATCCGGGGAATGTCCACCGACCGTGAAACCGGAGAGGCTCCAGGAGAGCCGCTGAGGCGGCCTGTCCGCGCTAGGAACTCACCAGCTTGCGGGCAGCTTCGATTACCGTCTCAGGCACGAATCCGAACTTCTTCTGCACGTCCTTCCCGGGAGCCGATGCGCCGAAACTATGCATGCCGATTACTACACCTCGCCGGCCTACGTAGCGCGACCAGCCGAACGTGGAGGCTTGCTCGACAGCGATGCGTGCTTGCACATTCGGCGGAAGCACTTGATCGCGATATTCTTGGGGCTGGTCCTCAAAGATGTCCCAGCAAGGCATGCTGACTACACGAGCAGTGATGGCTTCGGTTTTTAGTCTCTCGTAGGCCTCCACACAAATGGAAACTTCACTGCCGGTGGCGATGAGGATTACCTGCGGTTTGCCATCAGGCGCGTCCGCCAAGACGTAGGCTCCCTTGGCGACGCCAGCGGCAGAGGCGTACTTGGTGCGGTCGAAAGTCGGTACCGCCTGACGTGTTAGGACAAGGGCAGCGGGTTTATGGTTGAGGGGCATGATTATTTTCCACGCTTCGACGACCTCATTGGCATCGGCCGGGCGTAGAAGCATGAGTCCGGGAACGGACCGTAAGGTTGCGAGTTGCTCGATGGGTTGATGCGTCGGGCCGTCTTCGCCCAGACCAATGGAATCGTGGGTATAGATGAAGATCACCGGCAATTCCATGATGGCAGCTAGCCGGATCGGCGGTTTCATGTAGTCGCTGAAATTGAAGAAAGTCGCGGTGAAGGGGCGCAGCTTCGAAACCCCGAGGCCGTTAGCGATTGAGCCCATGGCGTGCTCGCGAATGCCGAAATGAATGTTGCGGCCGGCGTAGCTTCCAGCTTGAAATTCGCCGGCGCCGTCGAATTTCAGATGCGTCTTGGTGGAAGTATCCAGGTCAGCCGAACCGCCGATAAGCCAGGGAACATTCTGAGCTATGACGTTTAGCACTTTTCCGGAACTCTCGCGCGTTGCTATGCCCTTGGCATCGGCAGGAAAGCTTGGCAGATTCTTATCCCACCCATCTGGAAGTTGGCGAGTTTGAATGCGATGTAGCTGCTCCGCTTCGGTCCTGTATGTCTTCTTATATTCGTCGAATAGCTTCATCCAGCGCTCATGAAGCTCATGTCCACGCTTGCCAAAGCCTTCGCGGAAATTTTCTATGACTCCATCGGGGACAAGAAACTTCGCGTCTTCCGGCCAGCCGTAGAATTTCTTGACCAGCTTGACCTCGTCTTCCCCGAGAGCTTCGCCGTGAGCGGCGCTGGTGTCTTGTTTGTGCGGAGAGCCGTACCCGATGTGGCTGTCCACAATGATTAGAGTCGGCCGATCTTTTGTATTCAGAAATTTTTGGTAAGCGTCGGCGAGGGCGGGAAGATCGTTCGCATCCGCGACGTGCAGAACGTTCCAATGGTACGCGCGAAAGCGTGCGGCCACCTCCTCTGACATGGACCACTCGGCTGGGCCGTCGAGCGTCACGCGATTGTTGTCGTAAATCCAGCAGAGGTTGGGCAGCTTGAGATGACCGGCCAGGGAAGCGGCTTCACTGGAGACGCCCTCCTGCATGTCCCCGTCACCGCAGAAGGCATAAACGCTGTAATCAAAGATTTCCAGACCAGGCCGATTGTAGCGGGCCGCCAGCCAGACCCCGGCGATGGCCATGCCGACGCTGTTGCCGACGCCTTGGCCTAGAGGTCCTGTCGTTGTCTCGATACCGGAGGTCAAACGATATTCGGGGTGGCCGGGAGTGTTGCTGTTGATTTGCCGGAACTGCTTGATGTCGTCGAGAGAAACCGCGGGCTCGGCGAGGACTTCGTATTTCGGGCTTACGGCTCGGACGCCGGTCAGGTAAAGCAAGGAATACAAAAGCATCGAGGCATGCCCGTTCGACAAGACGAAACGGTCTCGATTCAGCCAGATGGGATCTTGCGGATCGTAGCGGAGGAATTGCTGCCACAGCGTGTAAGCCACCGGTGCCAAGGCCATCGGCGCGCCGGGATGGCCGGAGTTGGCTTTCTGCACTGCGTCAATGGACAGCGTGCGAATAGTATTAATGCATAGTGTGTCCAGTCGACTGCCGGTTGCAACGACTTGCTCGCTCGTGACCATGAAAGTCTCCTAAATGTATTTCTGCCAGCTGCCTCTTACCTGTCGGCTACTGGCAGAACTTCTCAGCCGCAATTGTTGCCCGCCTCAAAAGTCTACAACTTCTGCGGACGCAATGGCGTCGTTCGGAACTGGATTTTAGTTTGATTTGAGCAAACTGAAGAGACTCGCGCCAGAGAGAGAACATTGCCAGCAACTAAATAATGGACATATCAGATTCAGGGGCGCTTGAGGTTTCAAGCCGGTTCCGATAGCCATTACGTTCGTGGTGCTCGCCCGTGGCCGTCTGCACGTATTTTCGAAAGTCGCCGAGTCGGGTCGCGGTCGCCGGTTTCGAGCTGGCCAAACTTAATGCACATACCGAAAGAGGCATGGTCGTTGATGACTACGCCGTTAAGCACCATGCCTTTCACCCAGATCTCGCGCTGACAGAGCCCGAGCTTCACTTCGGAGCTGGCGGTCGCTGGAGTTGCCGTCTCCAAGCCACCTCCCATGCCGGTGCTGCATAGGGTCCCCCTAGATCGGGAGTGGCTGATCCGCCTACCTGCCGTTCAACCGCGAAGCAACCATTACGCGGATACTTACGGAGGTCTTATCCCCGGGTTGGAGTAAAAATATCGGGCTCAAAACGGCAGGGCCGGTGAATGGGAGCAGCAACCGCTGCGGCCATGGCAGTCGCCAGCCCAGCCCGGAGGCGCCATACTGATTGCCGCAGGGTTAGCTTTCGCCCCCAGGTCCGGATCAGCTAACTAGGTGAGTTGCGCGCCTTACGTGTCGTTAGCAGCCACAGTGCGGCGGCGGACACGCCCGGCAGAGACGTTCACCGTAAAGAACATTGAAGCCAGGAGAAGCGGGAAACAAGTGGACTTAAGCTAGTGCGGCAGCACGGCATCTCCGTTGGTGGCGAAGTTCCTCATATCGTAAACTACGGAGCTTTGCTAAAATCGCGCTTCCCGACAGCAGCCCGCAATGGCCGGGATTTCCAAGAAGAGTAGGGGCTAAGTTGTGTTCTGTAACCGGTGTGGCACCAGTCTGGCCGATGGGTCACAGTTCTGTGTGGAGTGTGGGCACACGGTCGACGGAAGTTTTCCCGCGGCGCCGGTTCCCGGCGGTGATGCGGTTTGTGCGAACTGCAGCAAGAGTATCTTCCCCTCTGCCCGGTTTTGTTCGAATTGCGGCAGCGCAATAGCTGCTCGCACCGTAATCGCGGTTGCTGATGGTCAATCGGCTGCGGCTGCAACGATGGCATCCGAGACAATTTACCTCGGAGGCAACCGATCACGCTCCCCGGGCCGACTCGCACTTTGGTTGCTTGCCGCAATTGTTCTGTGCGTTCTCGCTTGGGTTGCTGCTACCGACAATTCCGTTGCTTCCGGAATCAAACCGTATCTCACCACCGCCCACGCGGAGACGATCGCCGAAGGCAGCGTTGCGATTAAACCGAATGGCTTCGTCAGTTACAAATTGACCGTTCCGGACGGCGCAATCGATGTTGCATTAACCGGCCAGTTCGATACCAGCGGGCGCGCAGAAAAGGACATTCAAGTCCTGTTGTTAACCGATGCAGAGTTCGTGATTTGGCAGGGCGGTTATGCCATCAGCCCTTATTACGACAGCGGCCATGTCTCACAATCGAGCCTGCAGGCAGGGCTCCCTTCGCGGCCGGGAACCTATTACCTCATCTTCAGCAACAAGGCGTCGCGCCTGGAGAAGACGGTTCATCTTACCGCTGGATTACATTACGACACATGGTTGCCTGATTCGCTCATGTCTCTGAAGGAGAAGATCGGGCATTGGTTCGAATAGTTCGGTGGTCGGAGACCCGCTCGCTGCTCTGAGTCGTTATCTGGCCCCGCTTCGTCTTTTGTGTTCGAAGCCGTCCACCACTTCGCGCAGCTCCTGCTTGAGCTGCTCATGCTCGCGCCGGGCACGATCGCCGACATGGGCCGGACCTCTATCGGAGGCGCCCGCGCGCAACGCCACGTCGGCTAATGCCAGGACGCGAGCCTGTTCCTCAGCAGATAATGTGGATCTCGGATCAGGGGCGCAGCCCCGCACGACGCGGACCTATGGTGCTGCTTCGTTCCGCTTTTCTTGGACTGCTTCATGGGGCAGGTTTGCGACAGCGATAATTTATGAAAAACTGCCGACGTTCCATACCGAACATTCTGTAGCCCTGGTCAGGGATATACCCGATGAGCAGATTACCCTCGAAAGATGTAACTTGCGGGCATAAGGCCAGACGGTTTCTTCGATTACGTTCCGTGTTGGCGCCAGCAGATGCGTAAAAATTTGGAGGTCCTCGGCCCGGTTCCAGGACTCTTTCATCCAACCCCATCAATCCGAAGATGCGTCGTCTTGGCCGGAGCCGATAGCTGATGATGGTCTGTTTTCTACAAAGCAAAATTGCTTCCGCTCACACGAGCGGTATGGCAACTGAAAGGTGTGGACCAACGTCCTGCCATAACAGGTCATCGCCTTTCTGAAATTCAGCGTGAGGAAGCGCCAGGCGATTTGAACTGTGATAATGCTTTACTTCGGCTAGCGATAAAGGGAATCTGCAAGTGAAAGTCGATTGACCCGAAGGATTCTGCTGGCTTCTCTGGCACCTCGCAGGACTTTAGCTTGATCCCTAGTCATCTGTCAGGATCAGAGCAGGTTGATTTGCCTCATGGGGCATCACGTGCCGGCACATCGCAAAGTTTTCGAATCAGCCAATCATCTTGGGTGCTCGGGCCAGATTCCTGGGGTGGGACGCTTGCGCGCTAGCAAGTGCTAGTGCACTCTGAGGTGGAGTTTGAGGACCGAGGGTCTTTCCGACTTCCGAGGACATTTCCGAGTACGAACATCCCTTCACGACGGAAGAATTTGCTCAGGCTCAAGGCGGCTGATGTATTTGCACTGCGCTCTTTCCGCCTGCCGTTTGTGCGCTGTCATACAGCGCGATATGCACACAAAGCCCGAACTGCTTTTTGTGCTGCGCCACTTTCCCCGGTTTGTGGTACTTTGCCGGTTGCCCCTAACAAAGCGCAGATCCGACCGGTTCGCCCAATTTTGCAAGAGCTAGTTCATTTACAGCTGCCCGATGCCGGGCGCACCTCGGTAACCATGAAATGAGGCATCGGTCGCGCTGTTCCCGTATCAGTGCTCGGGGTCGCGCTGCGATTGCCGACGAGGGTGACAGACTGTCCCACATAGGCATCAAGGTTAACCGTCGGACTAAAGACCAGGTTAGTGGTTCTGTCTTGATCGACGAGTTGGTATTCCTTATGGTGGCTGCTGGTCAGACAACCAGTAATGCTGACCTGATTTCGCTGCTGAACGGCTTGACGATTATTGTCTTGGGATGTGCTCGGGGTCTCGGTCTGGCTAGAGACGACAGCGGGTACAACCAACAGGACTGTCAGAAGAAATAAGCTTTCTTTCATGATGCACCTTGACTGAGCTCTTCCTTGGCGGCTCCCTGATTCAGATTTCGACCGAAGGCTTCTGTGACCCCGGAGCAATATCTGCTACTCGTGTCTGCTAACAGTGACCAACAAATTCGGGCTTACGTGAAAGCCAAGCGTTGAATTATCTTCAAAGCCTATCGGAGTGGCATGCAAACGGGAACTGCCTAAACTGACAGAAGAGTAAGTATGAGTCCTCAGGCGCGAGCGGAAATCGGCTCACGCGAGTGTCCAAGCGCCCTAGACGGCTGACGTGAGCCGATGAGGTCAAGCCCCAGCCAGCTGAGCGGGTGAATAGCAGGCTCGCAGCCTGAGGGCTCTGGCCCACGTTTCCTTCAAGCTGGTTTTGGGAGCTTGATGTGTGGGCCAGCAATTTAACCTATCTAGCAATTGAGCGACATTGATTCCGTCGCCAGTCGATCCCGGTTCTTTACCAGCGATCCCCTTCTGCGGCGTCTCCACCAGCTCTGGGGAGACGCTCAGTTCTGGCACGCGCTTCATTGACGTTCAATGTGCGACCGCCGAGTTAGGTGCCATCCAAGGCAGCGATGGCCTCATCCGCATTGCAACATTTGTCATCTCCCCGAACGCAAATCCCCGTGGTCTTATCTAGCGAACAGTCAAACGCGCCAGAGTATCACCGCAGGGTTGCCCACGAGGGTGTGGATTTCAGATAACAGCGTAGCGCAGCACAATAGAGTAAGCTCTTAATTGCG
>Ga0126370_10001357_pt1 | contig 11134 bp, 8 predicted proteins | sample PanSoiMetaPlot_3_FD_92586 | JGI IMG/M metagenome (GOLD analysis project Ga0126370, IMG submission 92586) | Tropical forest soil microbial communities from Panama - MetaG Plot_3 | ecosystem: Environmental > Terrestrial > Soil > Tropical forest > Bulk soil | place: Panama | collected 2016-02-17 | reverse complement strand
TGATCTGGACCGCGTGATTGTGATTACGGACGAGCAGTCGCACGACGGGATTCTGCCGGCGTGGACTGAAAAGGCGTACGTGATCAACGTAGCGCCGTATAAAACGGGGGTCAGCTATGGCAAGGGCTGGAACCACATCGACGGATGGAGCGAGCGGGTGCTCGACTATATCGCGGAGATGGAAAGGGAAGAAGCCGATTGAACAGGGCGCAAGTGCTGCGCGTCGACGTTCTACGAGCCGCTCGGAGGGAAGCTCCATCGGGCGGCTTTTGCTTTTTGTGAGGTGCGCTTCAGGCGCGGCGGGAAAGAAGACCCTGCCGCAAAGAAGGAGGCGTTCTAAGCCGGCGCGGACATCGAAGCCAGAAATTCGGAGTTGGATTTGGTTTTGGTCAGGCGGCTGAGCAAGAGCTCCATCGCTTCGACCGTAGAAAGAGGGCTTAAGACCTTGCGCAGAACCCAGACACGGCTGAGTTCATCGGGCGGAAGGAGCAATTCGTCCTTGCGCGTGCCGGAACGCTGGATGTCGATGGCCGGAAAGACGCGCTTGTCGGAAAGGCGGCGGTCCAGGTTGATTTCCATGTTGCCGGTACCCTTAAACTCTTCAAAGATGACGTCGTCCATGCGGCTGCCGGTGTCGATCAGCGCAGTGGCGATGATGGTGAGCGAGCCGCCTTCCTCGACGTGCCGGGCTGCGGCGAAGAAGCGGCGTGGGCGCTGCAGTGCGTTGGCGTCGATACCACCCGAGAGAACTTTGCCCGAGGGCGGCGTGACGGCGTTGTAGGCGCGGGCAAGACGCGTGACGGAGTCGAGCAGGATGACGACGTCGCGCTTGTGCTCGACCAACCGCTTGGCCTTTTCCAGAACCATTTCGGCCACTTGGATGTGGCGCTGCGGAGCCTCATCGAAAGTCGAGCTGATGACCTCGCCCTTCACCGTGCGCTGCATGTCGGTAACTTCTTCCGGGCGCTCGTCGATAAGCAGAACGATCAGGGCAACTTCCGGGTGGTTGGTGGTGATGGAATTGGCGATGGATTGCAGCATCATGGTCTTACCGGTGCGGGGAGGAGCGACGATCAGTCCGCGCTGCCCCTTTCCGATAGGGCAGAGAAGGTCCAGCACGCGGCCGGTCATGTTTTCCTTGGCCGTTTCCATCTTGAGCCGACCCTGCGGGTAAAGCGGTGTCAGGTTGTCGAAGAAGATTTTGTTGCGGGCGACCTCGGGGTCTTCAAAGTTGACCGCTTCGACCTTGATCAGCGCGAAATAGCGCTCGCCGTCCTTGGGCGGACGGACTTGGCCGGAAACGGTATCGCCGGTGCGCAGGTCGAACTTGCGGATCTGCGAAGGCGAGACATAGATGTCGTCCGGGCCGGGTAGATAGTTGTACTCGGGCGCGCGGAGAAATCCGAACCCGTCCGGGAGGCATTCAAGCACCCCTTCGGAGAAGATGAGCCCGCTCTTTTCGGTTTGCGCGCGAAGGATTTGGAAGATGAGCTCCTGCTTGCGCATGCCGCTGGCGCCGGGAACGTTGAGTTCCTTGGCGATCTTGGCCAGATCGGTGATGTTGCGTTCTTTCAGCTCAGCCAGGCTGATGCTGATTTGGTTGTTTTGCTCTGCTGTTTCTTTAGCCATATGTCCTTAACTTCTTGGTTTTTGAGTAGTGAGAGTTTCCAGAAATCAGATTGGTTCACGGGATGAATTACCGCTCCGGCAGCACGGCCAGGTTTGCTCACAGTCCGTGATGCAACCCTGAGTCCTGACCCAGCAGGAAGGCAAACCGTTCTTGATTGGCAACTAGCGCGTCCCGCATCAAGTTCTTGAGAAGCGCCGGCGGAGAAACCGCTGGCGAAGCGGAATGCGTCAGTTAGTCAAACTCTTATCTTTCTCGGCCTCACCGGCAAACTCACCGGCGACGGTTGCGACGGCGACGGGCACAATCGGCCGCTCGAGCGCAACCTGGAGCACTTCATCCATGGTCTCGACAAGATTTACCGTGAGACTAGCGAGGATCTCCTGGGGAATGTCCGCCAGGTCTTTCTCATTGTCCTTCGGAAGCAGTATCGTGCGCAAGCCCATTCGGTGGGCGGCCAGCAGTTTTTCCTTGACGCCGCCGATGGGGAGAATCTTGCCCCGCAGCGTGATTTCGCCGGTCATGGCCACGTCGCAGCGCACGGGAATGCGGGTGAGCGCGCTGACGATGGAAGTGCAGATGGTGATGCCGGCGGATGGGCCGTCTTTCGGGATGGCGCCTTCCGGAACGTGCACGTGAATATCGAGGTTGCGGTAGAAGTCTTTCGGCAGGCCGAACTGCGTGGAGCGTGAGCGGACGTAGCTCATCGCGGCCTGTGCGGATTCCTGCATAACGTCGCCTAGTTTGCCGGTCAGAGTGAGGCGGCCTTTGCCTTCCATCAACGTGGCCTCCGTTGCGAGAACGGAGCCGCCCACTTCGGTCCAGGCCAGTCCGGTGGTGAGGCCGATTTCGTTGTGCTTTTCTAGCCAGAATTCGCGGTACTTAAGGATGCCCAGATATTCGCCGGCGTTGGCTGCGCTGATTTCCAGCTTCACCCCGCTGCCGTCAGTAACCACCTTGCGAGCCACCTTGCGGGCCACGTTTTGGATTTCGCGTTCGAGGTTGCGCACACCGGATTCGTGCGTGTAGTGCCGGATGATGTGCAGCAGGCCGTCGTCGGTGAAGGAGAGATTTTCTTCCGTGAGGCCGGTAGCCTCGCGCGCGCGCTTGACCAGGAAGCGCTTGGCAATTTCCAGTTTTTCCTGCTCGGTGTAGCCGGCCAGGCGCAGAATCTCCATGCGGTCCTGCAGCGGCTGCGGGATGGTGTGCAGGACGTTGGCGGTGCACACGAACATGACCTTGGACAGATCGTACTCGACGTCGAGATAGTGATCCGTAAAGGCGTGATTGAGTTCGGGATCGAGGACTTCCATAAGCGCCGCCGAGGGATCGCCACGGAAGTCGGTGGACATCTTGTCCACTTCGTCCAGAACGAAAATCGGGTTGATGGTGCCGGCCTTTTTCATCATCTGGATGATCTGGCCGGGCAGGGCGCCGATGTAAGTACGCCGATGGCCGCGGATTTCCGCTTCATCACGCACGCCGCCGAGGGAAACGCGGACAAACTTACGGCCGGTCGCATGGCCAATGGACATGGCCAGCGAAGTCTTGCCGACGCCCGGCGGGCCGACGAAACAGAGAATCGAGCCTTTGGGATTCTTGACCAGCTGGCGGACGGCGAGGAATTCGAGGATGCGATCTTTGACTTTCTCGAGCCCGAAGTGCTCTTTGTTAAGGATCTCTTCCGCAAGCTTGATATCGCGAATTTCCTTGGAGCGCTTCTTCCAGGGTACGGCAATCAGCCAGTCCAGGTAGTTGCGGCTGACAGTCGATTCCGCCGACATGGGCGGCATGAGTTCGAGCCGCTTCAGTTCGGTCAGCGCCTTCTCCTGCACCTCGGTAGACATGCCGGCGCTTTCGATCTTTTTCTTTAGCTCGTCGATTTCGCTCTTTTCACCGCGTCCAAGTTCTTTCTGAATGGCTTTGAGCTTTTCGTTGAGGTAGTACTCTTTTTGCGCGCGCTCCATCTGACGCTTTACGCGAGTATTGATGTTGCGGTCGACGTTGAGCTTTTCGAGTTCGATTTCAAGGATGTCGGAGATGCGTGTAAGACGTTCTACGGGATCGGTGGTTTCGAGCAAATCCTGCTTTTCATCAACCGGAAGCTGCAGATTGGCCGCGATCGTATCGGACAGCCGTGCCGCGTCGTCCACCCGCGCAGCGGCGATCATGGTGTCGTAATTCAAGCTTTGCGAGAGCTTGATGAACTGTTCGTAGAGGCCCGTGACCTTCTGGACCAGTTGATCGAGCTGCGGCGAGGGTTCTACGCGGGCTCCCAACAAGCGGATCGATGCGCGGAAAAAGCCCTCTTCTGCTGCCACGGAAATGGCACGAGCGCGTTCGACGCCTTCGACCAGAACCTTGATATTGCCATCAGGCAATTTGACGCTCTGCACGATGTTGGCCAGCGTGCCTACGGCGTAGATCTCTTCCGGCTTCGGATCGTCGACCGATGCGTCGTGCTGCGTTGAGAGAAAAATCTTCTTGTCGCCGGCGAGAGCTTCCTCGAGCGCACGCACGCTGGCTTCGCGGCCGACGATAAACGGCGTCATCTGCTGTGGGAAGATGACCATGTCGCGCACCGGCATCATGGGGACGCGCTTCATTTCTTGCTTTTCGCGATTAAACATTAGACCCCTGAACTTCTCAGAACCGGTCCGGTTGGACCGGGGAAGAAAACTCTTTTCTCAGGGTTTGTCGACCTAGATCCGCGAGGGTCTGCCGAGACAAAACCTCCTAAACCCTGAACCCCGGGCGACTCCCTGAAGTCGCGCCGATACTGCAACTAGCCTGCTTTTTCGAGCAAGCTCCAATTGATTTCGTGGCCGCGCACCATGTCCGCGGTAACGACAAAATCGCGAACCTTACGCTGCATGGGCAGGTGGTACATCAACTCCAGCATGAGGTCTTCCAGAATCATGCGCAAGCCGCGCGCGCCGACCTTGCGCTGAAGAGCCAACTCGGCCACCGTTTCAAGCGCTTCATCGGTAAAGCGCAGGCGGACGTTTTCGAACTCAAAGAGCCGCTGATACTGCTTGAGCAGCGCGTTCTTCGGCTCGGTCAGGATCTTCATCAATGCGGCTTTGTCGAGATCGTTCATGACGCCCGCCACCGGGAGGCGCCCGACAAATTCGGGAATCAGGCCATAGCGGATCAAATCGCCTGGTTGAACCTGTTCGAGTAGCTCGGTGTTGCGACGTTGCGCCGTTGTGGGCGCTGCGTCCGTGTGGAACCCGAGCGCGCGCGTGCCCGCGCGCTTCTCAATGATTTTCTCGAGGCCCACAAAAGCGCCGCCGCAGATGAACAGGATGTTCGTCGTGTCCACCGGCGTAAATTCCTGGTGCGGATGCTTTCTGCCGCCTTGCGGCGGCACGTTGGCTACGGTTCCTTCGAGGATTTTCAGCAGAGCCTGCTGCACCCCTTCGCCCGAGACATCGCGGGTAATCGACGGATTCTCGTCCTTCTTCGCAATCTTGTCGATTTCATCGATGTAGATGATGCCTTGCTGGGCCTTCTGCACGTCGCCGTCGGCAGCCTGCAGCAGCTTCAAAATGATGTTTTCGACGTCTTCCCCAACGTAGCCCGCTTCGGTCAGCGTAGTCGCGTCCACGATCGCAAAGGGCACGTCCAGCATTCGCGAAAGCGTTTGCGCCAGAAGCGTCTTGCCCGTGCCGGTCGGGCCGATCAGTAAAATGTTGGACTTGCTGAGCTCGACGTCGCCCGGCTGCTTATTCAGGAAAATCCGCTTGTAATGGTTATAAACCGCGACCGCCAATTTCTTCTTGGAACGATCCTGCCCGATGACGTAGCCGTCAAGAAACTGCTTGATTTCAGGGGGGCGGGGGAGCCGGCGGGCGGGCGCCGCGGCTTGCTCGCGCTTTTCGTCTTCCAGAATCGTTTCACACACGCTGACGCACTCGTTGCAGATGTACGCGCGGGGGTAGTCCGAAGGCGAACTGATCAACTTCTCCACCTGCTCCTGCGTCTTGTGGCAGAAGGAACAGCGCAGCGGTTCGTCCGAGCTGTATTTTTGTTTCACGTGTGTGAGGGCCTCGCCTCAGCCGAGCCTGTGGCAGAGAGCTTCTACATCCTTCAGTTCGAATCAGGGCGGTCCAACCAGCCCAGGATCCTTCTTTATTCTAGGCCGAATCTCTGTTTGTGCCAAAAACAATCCGCAACGGCTACTAACCTTTTGGGAACGCTCGATTTGGCGCTCCTCGAACGCCTAGCGGTGCTTAAAAATAATCTCGTCGATCATCCCGTATTCTTTGGCCTGCTCGGGATTCATGATGTAGTCGCGCTCAACATCCTTTTCGATGCGATCCACCGGCTGGCCGCTGTGCTTCGACAAAATATGGTTGATCGTGGTGCGCATGCGCAGAATCTCCTTGGCATGCAGGTCAATGTCGGTCGCCTGGCCGCCCAACCCGCTCATCCAAGGTTGATGGATCAGGACACGGGCATTGGGGAGGGCGAAGCGCTTCTTCGGAGCGCCGCCCGCGAGCAAAACCGCCGCGATCGACGCCGCCTGGCCCACGCAGGTGGTCACCACGTCAGGCTTGACGAACTGCATGGTGTCATAGATCGCAAAACCCGCCGTGATCGAGCCGCCGGGAGAGTTGATGTACAGCTGAATGTCCTTTTCCGGGTCTTCCGCCTGCAAAAAGAGCATCTGCGCGGTGGCCAGATTGGCGACATGATCGTCAATCGGCGTGCCGATGAAGATGATGTGCTCTTTCAGCAGACGGGAGTAAATGTCGTAGGCGCGTTCGCCACGGCTGGTTTGCTCCACCACCATCGGTACGAGCGTTGTTCCGCGGTATACGGGTTCGTCGTGTCGGCTCATTTTTCCTAGAATGTCCGTTCTGGAAGCGGATTGGATGGTCGCAACGGGTTTCCGGTTACGCCCTACCGGATCAAGAACTTGCCGCCGCGGCCGCGGTGCGAACATTGGCGTTTTGCGCCAACCAATCGAGAGTTTTGTCGCTCCGCAGCTTGGCTTTCATCCTATCCAGCGCTCCTTGCTTTGTCAAACGAGCGCGAATCGCTTCCACCGATTCGCCACTGTGCCCGGCAAGATGTTCCATTTCGTGCTGCAGGTCCTCGTCGTTGACGTCGATGTTTTCGGTCGAAGCGATGCGATCGATGATGAGCTCGGCTTTGACGTCCTCTTTGGCCCGATCTTCCTGGCGTTGCCTTAGGCTGACCCAGTCGAGGTTGACGGCTCTCGGATCGACTCCCTGCTGCGCCAGTGAGCGCACCACCCGCTCCAAGCGCACGTCCTTCTGGTGCTCCACGAGCGATTCCGGAACCGGGAAGTCGTGCCCCTTTACCAGCTCAAAAATGATTTTTTCGCGCTGCAGGTCCTTGCGGCGGTGTTCCCGTTCGTGTTCCAGGCTTTCTCGAATTTTTGTCTTGAGCTCGTCGAGCGTAGCGGAGTCGCTGACATCCTTGGCGAAATCGTCGTTCAGTTCGGGCAGCTTCTTAACCTTGATGGCGGTGACGTCGGCGTCATAGTGGAATTTCTTGCCGGCCAGCTTCGCGTCCGGATAATCGGCCGGATAGTCCACGTCGAACGCCTTGTGGTCTCCGACGTTGGCCCCCAGCAGGTTCTCGTTGAAAGGCAGCATCGTTTCTTCCGCCCCGACATGGCACATTACGCTGTCGGCCTGGATGGGATCGCCGCCCCCGTCGGGAATTCCCGCCAGCTTCAGTTGAACGAAATCGCCGTTTTCCACCGCGCGTCCTTCGACCGGTGCAAAGGCGGCGGCGCGTTCGCGGGTTTCCTCGAGCGCCTTGTTGACGTCCGCGTCGGTCAGTTCCATCGCGGGCATCTCGATGTCCAGGCCTTTGTACTGGCCCAGCTCAAATTCCGGCAGCACCTCGAATACCGCCCGGAACTTCAACGGCTGGCCTTCGCTAAAGTCCAGCTTGTCCACCTGGGGCTGCGACACGGGATTAAGCTTTTGCTCGGCAACGGCCTTTTCGACCTTTTCGGGTACCAGCGACTGCAGGACTTCGCCCTTGATGTCATCAGCGAAACGCCGCTTGATCAGCGAAACCGGGGCCTTGCCGGGTCGGAATCCGGGCACACGAGCGACGCGCGCGATCTCCTTCGCGACCCGCTCGGTTGCCTTGCTCACGTCTTCGGCGGGTATTTCCAGTTCAAGCTCGCGGCGGCATGTTGCTTCAGCCATGCTTCATACCTCGTTTCACATTTGGGATACAGCTGAGGGAGCGGCGCCTGTTCCTTCGCGCGTAACTCAGTCAATTGAGAACGCTGAACAGACCAGACCGTGCGATAGCCACCCTGCAGTGCGAAAGATAAGTATAAAAGAGGCGCGCAGATGGGTCAATTTGCTAGCGCTCAAGCGCGTACAATAGGCGCCCAACGGAGAAGCCATCGTGAAAAACAGCGCCGTTTTACTGGTTCAATGCCCGGACCGCAAAGGCCTCGACGCCGCTATCGCCGAATTCCTCTACCGGCATAACGGGAATATCCTCAACTTCGAACAACATTCCGCAGGGCAGGAGCGCTTTTATCATGCGCGAGTAGAGTGGGATCTCGGCGGGTTCCAGCTGAATCTAGACGAGTTCGATGCCGCCTTCGGCCTAGTCGCCCACAACTTCGCCATGAACTGGAGCGTCGCACTCAGCAGCCACCGTCCGCGGGTGGCGATTTTTGTCTCGAAATACGACCACTGCCTGGTTGATCTCCTATACCGGCAACGCGGAGGCGAATTGGCTTGCGATTTTCCCCTGATCGTCAGCAACCATCCGGAGACGAAACACCACGCGGACTTCTACGGCGTGCCGTTTCAGCTCATACCGGTCAATAAAGAGAACAAAGCACAAGCCGAAGCCCAGCAATTGCAGCTGTTAAAGCGCGAGAAGATTGATCTGGTCGTCCTGGCCCGCTACATGCAAATTCTTTCGCACCAGTTCGTTGAGCATTTCCCGCGGCCCATCATCAACATCCATCATTCTTTCCTGCCGGCTTTCGTGGGAAGCAAGCCGTATCATCAGGCGCACGATCGCGGCGTCAAGCTGATTGGTGCCACCGCTCATTATGTTACGGAGGTTCTCGACGACGGCCCGATCATCGAGCAAGGCGTTGCCCGCATTACGCACAAGGACGACGTCGAAGACCTGATCGAAAAAGGCCGCGATCTGGAAAAGGTAGTCTTGTCCAGAGCGGTGCGCTGGCACGTGGAAAACCGCATTCTGCTCGACGGCAACCGCACGGTGATTTTTGAATAGGGAAGCGGCGGTTCTAATCAGCGGCCGCGGCGGTTTCGGTTGCGCGGGTTAGATCTGCGTGCAGCAATCGATGGAAAAGGTGCTCACCGGCCTCGCGGCGGACCGAGAGGCGTCCGGCCAGGTAGGCTCGCGACGCCAGACCCTTCTGGACGGCATCGCAGATGGCCATGTCTTCGTCCTGGACCACCTCGCTCACCCGGATGCTTTCGCGGTTGCGGTGGTCCGCGGCCGCGCTGGTGTCAGAAAAATAGTAGTCAAAGACGACCGCGCACTTGTCCACTGCCAAGGGCAGGACCAGATTGGTGTCCATCACCCCCTCATAGGCATTGACCATGAAGTTCGGATAGATCCAAAGATAAAATGCGCGTCCCTGGCGAGTGTTGGCGACGCTGGCTTCGCTCGAAACGTCTGAAGAAAGCGGGCTCGACTGCAGGCAGGATCGTGCAAAATTCTCGATGGTGTAGCTCGTATATTCAATCACACTGCTCAGTCCCTTGTGCGCGTGCGGAACGTGATAGCCGCCATCCAGGTAGTTGTCCACGTAGACCTTCCAGTTGCAGTTCAGCGTGTATACGCGGCGGTCGAAAAACTTGAGCTTCTCCGTCAGACGGAGCGGCGCAACCAGCTCGGGCACGTTATCCAGAAAGTTCTCTAGGGATCCCGCTTGGCCGTCAAGATTCACGTAGACGAAGTTCTCCCAGGTATCCACAGGGATAGGCACCAGGCCGTTTTTCGCGCGGTCAAACTCGCAAACGCCTTCGAATTCGACCATCCCCTTGAGCGCCCCGTCGTTCCCGTAAGTCCAGCCGTGATATGGACAACGGAATTGTTTGGCGCAGCCTGCGGCCTCGGTCACCACCGCCGCCGCGTGGTGCCGGCATACGTTATAAAACGCGCGCAAAATTCCGTCTTCTCCGCGGGCGACGACGATCGGTTCTTCGCCTAGTTCCACCGTAAAGAACTGGCCCTTTTCCTTTACCTGATCCACACGCCCCGCAACCTGCCAGTTATGGGCGAAAACCCGTTCATTTTCCAGACGCGCAATGCGGGGATCGAAGTACCACGGCGAAGGAATGGTGGACGCTTTCTCTAGCGGATCGTCAGGGCGGTACAGGTTCAGAATAGACGTGACGCTGCGCTCCATGCGTTTGGTCCTCGCGGCAGTAGGTCGTTCCTGATGCTAATTAAATCGCGGAAAACGCTAATTTGGAAGGGCCAGGGAAAAGAACAAGAACCGCGAAGCCCCGGAGGACCCGGCCAAGCGTCCGTTTGAATCCTCGTAGCCTTGGGCCGGTTAACTCATACGATACTTACTAAACTTCAGCGAATGCTCTGTCGGGATTTCGACCTAGAGTAGCGGTAGTTCCGAAAGATCTATCTGGAGGCTAAATGCGAGTTCTCCCCCGGCTGCTCGCGGCGTTTCTTTGCGCCTGTTTGGCTACTTATGCTGAAGGCAATTCATTTGACCGTGTTCGTTACAACGGAGGATCGGTCGATTCCAAGGTAGATCCGAAGGACTGGCACAACAAACTGACCATTACCTCCGACGCAATCACGCTGGCACTTAAGGACGGCAAGAGCGTGGTGATTCCACCCAAGTCCGTTACGTCACTGAGTTACGGCCAGGAAGCGCATCGTCGGGTAGGCACCATGGTTGCTCTCGCGGTGCTGGTGGCTCCGGTCGCTTTGTTCGGCTTGTTCCATAAAACCCGCCTTCACTACATCGGGATTCAATACAACGATGCTCAGAACAAGTCGGCTGGCATTCTTCTTCAGGGGGACAAGGACAACTACCGTGCGATCCTCGTCGCACTGCAAGGCGTGTCGAACGTTCCGGTTTCCGTGGCCGAAAAAGACCGTGAGTTCGTTCCGGTCGGTGTAAAGTCCGCCGTCTCGAACCACCCAGACGAGGAATCGAATCCCAAAGCATCTGCAACTGCCGCAAATGGCACGGTGAACGTATCTTCGAACCCGACCGGTGCCGACGTTTTGCTCGATGGAAACTTCGTGGGAAACGCGCCCGCAACTCTGAAAATTTCCGGTGGAAAGCACACCATAACGGTCAAAATGCCGGGGCAGAAGGATTGGAGTCGAGACATCACGGTCGAGGCAGGTTCCGAAGTCCAACTAGCTGCGATTTTAGAAAAGAACTAGCGAGTTAGGTGGAAATCAGGAAAATCGTGTTGTGGGAGGGAGGTGCGGTTGTAGGTGAAGGCTTCAAACCAGGGCAGTGGATTGCGCGCTTCC
>Ga0126370_10001353_pt1 | contig 11152 bp, 13 predicted proteins | sample PanSoiMetaPlot_3_FD_92586 | JGI IMG/M metagenome (GOLD analysis project Ga0126370, IMG submission 92586) | Tropical forest soil microbial communities from Panama - MetaG Plot_3 | ecosystem: Environmental > Terrestrial > Soil > Tropical forest > Bulk soil | place: Panama | collected 2016-02-17 | reverse complement strand
TGTATCTGAATGGCACGACGCTGGAGTACGAAGAGACGCTGATGCGCCAGGGATTTGTTTTCCAGAATCCCAATGCGGCGCGGAATTGCGGCTGCGGCAGCTCTTTCACGGCGTAGTAGCACAGGCACTCTTGCCTGTGCTCTTCGCTCGCGCATGGTTCGGCGACGAGAGATTGCGCAGGCTGAGGTGGAACAAGTGGTTGGCAGCCGCGAGCGCCAGCCACTTTTTTTGTGCCTGCTAAGGAGTTCCTGAAAAGTTTATGAGCACGGTTCCAACATCGGCGCAAGCCCCGCTCGTCTGCTGGAACTGCCACGAGCGCACACTGGGCACGCACTTCTGCTCGAGCTGCGGCAAGTTGGTGCAGCTGCCACAGGGAATTGATTACTTCGCGTTGTTCGAGATGCCGCGCAACCTGTGGATGGAAATGGGGCCGCTAGAGCAGAAATTCCTGCAACTCAGCTGGAAGCTGCATCCGGACAATTTCGTGAATGCCACCGAACAAGAGCGCGAGCTTTCGCTCAAGCGCAGTTCGGAGTTGAATGATGCGTACCGCACGCTGCGCGACCCCATTGCGCGCGTCGAGTATTTGCTGGCGATCGAAGGGGAACGTAAAGAAGGGGAGAAGAAGCAGCAGGCGCCTCCGGAATTACTGGAAGAAGTTTTTGAGTTGAATGAATCGCTCGATGAGTTGCGGGAGGCGAAGGCTTCGAGGGCGGACCTGGCAGGGCTGAAGGCGCGGCTAGAATCCGCAGAGAAGACTTTTCAGACAAAACTAGGCGAGGTTGATGGTGAATTGCAATCCGCGGCCCGCGAATGGGATGTGGCATTGAAAGCCGACCACGCAGAGCGGAAGAAAGTCATGGCGCGGCTGAATGAATTGCTGAACCGACGCTCGTACATCCGGAATCTGGTCACCAACGTCACCAAAGAATTGGCGGAGGTTTGATTTAGGCATGGGACGAATCGTCGGAATCGATCTGGGGACGACGAACAGCTTGGTGGCGTACACCGAGCCGGATGGGACGCCGAAGTGTATTCCTGGGCCCTATGGCTCGACGCTTTGCCCGTCCGTCGTGAGCATAGACGCGGACGGCAGCGTCATTGTGGGGGAGCCGGCGAAGCGGAGGCTACTGACGCAGCCGGAGCGGACGATCTATTCCGTGAAGCGGCTGATGGGGCGCGGGCCCGCGGACATTCAAGACGAACTAAAGCTCTTTCCGTTCCGCATCGATACCGCTAGCAGGAACGTGATTCGAGTGCGGCTCGGCGACAGAGTGTTTACGCCGCCGGAAATTTCTGCGTTTATTCTGCGTGAATTGAAAAACTGGGCCGAAGCGTTTTTCGGCGAAACTCTGGACCGCGCAGTCATCACCGTGCCTGCGTATTTCAACGACGCGCAGCGCCAGGCCACGAAGGATGCCGGAAAAATTGCAGGGCTCGAAGTTCTGCGGCTGGTTAACGAGCCTACGGCGGCTGCGCTTGCTTACGGTTTGCATGAGGCACAGCGCGGCAAGGTCGCGGTTTACGATTTGGGCGGCGGCACGTTCGACATTTCCGTGTTGAAGCTGGTCTCAACGAGCGAAGGCGACATCTACCAGGTGCTTTCGACGAATGGTGACACGCACCTCGGCGGCGATGACATCGACAATTTATTGCAGGCCTTTGTTCACGAGAAAATTCTCCAGCACGATGAGATTGATTTTTCGCCGCACGGAGAGCTGGCTCAGGAACTTCGCAAGGCGCTAATCTACGTGAAGCATCAGTTGTCCGAAACCGAAAGTACGACGCTGCGGTTTGCTCTGCCGAACGGCAAAGTTTTTACGCACGAATTCACGCGCGGTTCGGTCGAAGCGCTGATTCGTCCTGTTGTCGACCGCACGATGGCACCGGTGAAGCGGGCGCTGGCGGATGCGCAGCTCAAACCAACTGATATGGACGAAGTTGTTCTGGTGGGCGGAGCAACGCGCACGCCGCTCATTCGGCGTACAGTCCAGGAATCTTTTGACCGCAAGCCGCACACGGAGCTGAATCCGGATGAGGTGGTGGCGCTCGGCGCGGCGGTGCAGGCGAACATTCTGGACCGCGGCGTGAAAAACATGCTGCTGCTCGACGTGACGCCGCTCTCGCTGGGCATCGAGACTTACGGTGGCGCGGTGGCCAAGGTGATTCCGCGCAATTCAACCATCCCCGCGAGCGCGCAGGAGCTTTACACCACGGGCGTGGACAATCAGACCGGTATTGATATCCACGTCTTGCAGGGTGAGCGCGAAATGGCGAAAGATTGCCGGTCGCTGGCGCGGTTTACGCTAAAAGTGCCGCCAGCCCCCGCAGGATTGCCGCGCATCGAAGTGAAATTCCTCATCGACGCCAACGGCATCCTGCAGGTTGGTGCGAAAGACCTTCGCAATGGCCAGGAACATTCCATCGAAGTGCAGCCGAGCTACGGCATCAGCGATACCGAGATCGAGCGCATGCTGGAGGAATCCATCGAATACGCAGAGCAAGATTTTGCGGAACGGCAGCTGATTGAGGCACGCACCGAGGCGGAATCGATTCTTACGGCGACAGCGAAAGCGCTGACTAATCCTCAGTCATCTATACTGTCCGGCGAAGAAAGTTCACGGATTGAGGCGAGCGTCGCCGCGTTGAAAGAGTCTGCCGCAGGGAGTGACTACAAGCTCATTCGCAAGCGCATTGACGAATTAAATCATGCGACCGAGCACCTAGCGGAAGTCTTGATGAGCGCAGCGGTTTCGAGCGCGCTCGAAGGCCGCAGAGTCGCGGAAGTGTGAGTTTTTGTAGGACTTCTGCGCTTCTGGGGATAGCAGGCGTGAAATACGTGTCATCGTCAGCGGCAGCGAAGGATCTCACCGTGAAGAGCAGGCTAGGTTGAGTTAGCGTTGCGATTCTCCGCGCAAATATCGCGCGGAGATAGAAGAAGTTCTTCGGCTGCAAAAACCGCAGCCCTCAGAATGACAACGGGGAATTGGGTAACATTAACACGCGGAGTTTGGGAGTGGAAAAATGGGCGGAACGAATCCATACATTGAAGAAGTCAAGTACAAGCCCGCCACGAAGAAATATAAGGTGACGTTTCTTCCCAGCGGCAAGACAATCGAAGTCGATCCGGAAAAAATCCCTTACGGCCACAACGGCCTGCCGGGAAGCATTCTGGATATCTCCGAGGGGTTCAAATTCGGACTCGACCATGCGTGCGGCGGCGTATGCGCCTGCTCGACGTGTCATGTGATCGTGCAGCAAGGACTTGAGTCTTGCAACGAAGCGACCGACGCCGAGCTCGATGAACTGGACGAAGCGCCGGGGATTACGCCGAAGTCCCGCCTCGGCTGCCAGACGGTTCCCGACGGAACGACGGACATTGTTGTAGAGATCCCCGAATGGAACAAGAATTACGCCAAAGAAGCCGACCACTAAATTGAGACAGCCGTTGTAGGGGCGCGCTTCAGCGCGTCCCACGAAGGGACGGACATAAAGTCCGCCCCTACAAGGGAGCCGGAGATGCCGCCGACATTTGGCTGGGACAATTTTGAAGACATCGCGATTGCGCTAGCGGACAAGTATCCGGACACGGATCCGCTGACGGTCCGCTTCACCGACATGCACAAGTGGATCACAGAGCTGACCGGCTTCAGTGGTGATCCAGCGGCATCCAATGAAGGCAAGCTCGAAGCCATCCAAATGGCCTGGCACGAGGAATTTCAAGACCGGCAAAGTTAGCCAACCGCACTGCGGCCGCAGGTATCAAACACGGGTGTATACTATGCCCGTGGGAGCCGCACCATGAAGGCCATTCCTGTCGTCCTGTTCTCAACGCTATCTCTCCTGACAAACTTTCTTTGCCTCGCCCAAGCGCCGCAGCAACAGCCGCAAGCAGTGCCGCAACCTCAGCGTTTTCCAGACGGGGGCACCCGGGAGGTACTGATCAGCATTCTCATTCCTTCACTGGCCGACGCCCCTTTTACAGCCACTGTTCGGACAGAATGGATTCGACAACTGCCTGACGGCAGCAGCATCACCCTTAAGAACCACAGGGCCATTGCGCGTGACAAGGCCGGCCGAATCTTCCAGGAGCGAAGTGTCCTCGTTCCCGATGACGGCAGGAGCAAATCCGGTGTGTCACAAATTGAGATCAGCGACCCAGTTTTGCATCAACTTTACATTTGTGTTCCCAGCGAACTCGTTTGTCAGTTGGAGGAGTTCTCTGCGCCGCCAGTGTCACAGATCTCCGTGGCCGTCAAAGTTTCGAAGCAGCCTGGAGGGTCTACGGAGGAAAACCTGGGCGAGCAATCTGTCGGTGGGCTCAAAACCTTTGGGAAACGAGAGACTACCGTGATTCCAACCGGGCAGATAGGGAACAACAGCCCCATTCTGCTTAGGCGGGAATTCTGGTATTCACCTCAACTTGGCGTCAATCTCATTAGCAAACGCGAAGATCCGAGATTCGGCATTCAGAACTTTGAAGTCACCGACATTACTCTGGGAGACCCAGAACCAAAGCTCTTCGAAGTGCCCGTCGGATCCAAGATTCTGGATCTTCGGAAACCGCCGGAGATCACCGCCCCGCCCGCCAGTTCACCGTAGTCGCACGCGGTGCAATTAAGCGGCAGCTCTTTCGTGGATCCATTTCGAGTCGTAGAGAATTTCCGGGAGGCCTTGTTCGCAACAGGAATCTCTCTTATTCTAGATAGGTTATACACCCTCAAAAGCGTGGCGCTATGGTGCAACGGTTAGCACGCGGCCCTTTCAAGGCCGAAATACGGGTTCGATTCCCGTTAGCGCTACCAACGTTTCAATCATCGGCAGCCAGTTCCAAGTCGATTCCCGTTAGTTAGCCGTTCCTGCTGACCCGCAGGGGAGGTTCTTTTGGGCAAAGATATTCCTTGACACGTATATACGTATAGGCGTATATTAGGAGCATGGAATCGGTGTTCGATATCATTGCGGAGCCAAACCGCCGCGCGATCCTGGGGCTGCTGGCCTCGTCCCAGCAGTCGGTAGGAGAGATCGAGCGACGGCTTGGTATGCCGCAGCCGACCGTGTCGAAGCACCTGCGGGTGCTGCGCGAGGCCGGTTTCGTGGAATCCAGGGTGGACGCACAGCGCCGCCTCTACCGACTGAAACCGGGACCGTTTCAGAAGGTAGACGACTGGCTGGAGCAGTTCCGCCGGTTCTGGTCCGAACACGTAGATGCTCTCGAACGCCACCTCGACCGCATGGAAGAACCAACACCAATAAAAAAGAAAGGACGGCGCGGCGCAAACCGCGGACGTGACAAAGGAGAACCCAAATGAAAATCAAAGTGACCAGTTTGTACGTGGACGACCAGAGCAAGGCCCTGAGCTTCTATACGGAGGTCCTCGGTTTTGCCAAGAAAAACGATTTTAGTAACGGCCCGTATCGCTGGCTGACGGTGGCTTCGCCCGAGGAGCCGAACGGCACGGAACTGCAACTGGCGCTGAACAACAACCCCGCCGCCAAGACGTATCAGCAGGCGATCTTTCAACAGAACCAGCCCGCGGCCATGTTCTTCACCGACGACATTAAGGGCGATTACGAACGGATCAAAGCGCGCGGGGCTGAGTTCACCATGCCGCCCACCGATGTCACCGGCTCGACTATAGCGATGCTGAAGGATACCTGCGGCAACCTCATTCAGCTCACGCAGCTGGCACGCTGGTAGCGCGAAGGAGAGGAAGATGCTTGATCGCGAGCAGTACACGCCGGGTCCGGCCAGCGGGGCGCAGGTGCGAAAGAGCGAGGGAGAGAAGTGGATGCTCATTCTCGTCCGAGAACTGCGCCATTCGCCGGAAAAAGTATGGCAGGCGCTGACCGACCCGGCGCAGCTGCACGAGTGGGCGCCCTTCGAGGTGGATGCTGGGCTTGATAAGGTGGGAACGGTGAAGCTCACGTGGATGGGAAACCCCACGCCAATCGAAACCAAAGTGACGCGAGTCGAAGCTCCCAAGGTGCTTGAGTATGGGGATAACCGGTGGGAACTGGAGGCCGTTCCAGGCGGCACGCGGCTGACGCTATGGAGCAATATCGATCGCCGGTTCATCTCGTGGGGCGCCGCGGGCTGGCACATTGCTTTCGATGTTCTGGATCGCCTGCTCAGCGGAACTCCCATCGGCCGCCTTGCAGGCGGCGATGCGATGAGGCTCGCCGGCTGGCAGCGATTGGTCGGCGAATACGCCGAGCAGTTCGGCGTTAAGGCGCCAAACTGGCCGCCGCAGGCGGGTCAAAAGTCGTGAATCGAAGGAATGCAAAAACAATGCGTCAAACATCGAAGAGCAACAAAAAGGGTTTGTCGGCAGAACAGCGCAAAGAGCTACTCGAAACATTGAAAGCCCGTTTTGAGAAAAACAGGAACCGCCATGAGGGGCTTCAGTGGGCTAGAGTGCAAGCAAAGCTGGAAGCGAATGCTGAAAAGCTGTGGTCGCTCCATGAAATGGAAAGAACCGGCGGTGAACCGGACGTTGTTGGTCAGGATAAAAAGACGGGCGAATACATTTTTTACGATTGTTCCATCGAAAGTCCTAAAAGCCGCCGAAGTTTTTGCTATGACCGCGAAGCATTGGACTCAAGAAAGGAAGCCAAACCTAAAGATAGCGCCATGGATATGGCTGCTGCCGTGGGCATTGAGCTTTTAACGGAAGAACAATATCGGGAGTTGCAGAAACTTGGAGAGTTCGATGCCAAGACATCGAGCTGGGTGAGAACGCCTTCTAGGATCCGAAAACTTGGCGGCGCCCTGTTTTGCGATCGCCGTTTCGACACTGTTTTTGTGTATCACAACGGTGCGGAATCTTACTACGCCGCCAGAGGGTTCCGCGGCTCTCTAAGGGTCTAAAGTTTGCATAGACGCGTGGCAGCGGTTCAAGCTAGACGAGAAGAAATAAGCGTATCGCCGATAACGGAGGACAAATCAATCATGCAAGAAGCAACCAAGCGTTCGATTGTTCGCTGGATTCACATCGTATTTGCCATTCCGATCATCGGTTACATTTATAGTCCGTTTGACCAAATCCCACAGTATGCCCCGCGTGTTCGTTTTGTCGTCGTTCCGGTAATGCTCCTTTCAGGGCTTTGGATGTGGAAGGGGCATGTCGTTCGACGCCTTTTTTTGAAAAGAGCGGCCCAATGAATCCATCGCAACGGATTGACAAGCTGATCGAAGGACTCACGGACTGGCGCGGCAAAACGCTTGCCAGCATCCGCAAGACCACTTTGGAGGCCGACCGGGAGATCATCGAGGAATGGAAGTGGATGGGAAGCCCGGTGTGGTCTCGCGACGGGATGATCGCGGTCGGCAATGCGCACAAAGATAAGGTGAAGCTGACCTTTTCCAACGGGGCGAGCCTCCCGGATCCTGACAAGCTTTTCAACGCGGGCCTCGGAGGCAGCCGGTGGCGAGCGATTGATTTGTTCGAGGGCGATGCGATTAATGAGCGTGCGCTAAAGAATCTCGTCCGGGCCGCTATTGAATACAATCGGGTCAAATTGAGATTGAAGAGCAAATCGCTTGCGGGCTCTCGAGCAAAAGTGCATAAAGGTAAAAGAAAGCCGTAGAAACTCTTAGGCGCTACAGTATGAAAGTGTGTTGCAGTAGTCCGGCGTCCATCTGGTATTGGCTCTTCGCATCGTTGGCGGTATGGGCACTTTTGTCGAGCATTGGAATGCTGTGGCATCCACTGCATGCGACCTCGGCAGGTACATGCTTGCTGGCCATGGCTGGGGGTTGCTTTGCGAACGCAATCAAAAACCGAACCTACCATTGCGTTCTTACCGGACCGTTGTTTCTGATAGCCGGAATACTTTTCCTTTTCTCGCATTCGACACTCATCAAGCCAAGCCTTGTCTGGGCCGGCGTTGTGGTTGGGACGGTAGTAGCATTCTTTCTGGAGTGGCGTTATTCCCGCGAGTCAGCGACTCCCGCCTCAAACTAGCAGCTTCCAGCCGTTTACTTTTACATCGAGCCGCAACATTTAGGAGCCATTGTCTGGAAGACGTGCACGGTTATAATTTGCACAGCCGTCCTTCCGAGAAGCGGCGCCCGCCCTCCTGAGGAGTGTACTTGAGCTACGTCGAAAAGCACCTGATTCCGGGAGAGTCCGTCCAATACGAAACGAAGCTGCATTGGATTGTGATGCTGGGGCACGCGGTCATTGGCATTTTTCTGGCGTTGCTGGCGATTGCGATTCCGATTCTTTGGGCCTCGCTAGGGACAAGAAAGAAAGGCCCGTCGGTGCCTGGAGCGATCTACGTCGTTGCTCTGGCGTTCTTGCTTGTTGGGGGAGCGTTGTTTTCTACTGGGTTGCTACGGCGCAAGGCGACGGAGATGGCGGTTACGAGTAAGAGAGTGATTGTGAAGACGGGGATTGCGGAGCGGCGGACGGTGGAGATCCTGTTGTCCAGGATTGAGAGCGTGGCGGTGGATGAACCGGCGCTCGGAAGATTGTTAGGATACGGCACGGTGATTGTGCGCGGCACGGGTGGAACTCCCGAGACCTTCGAGAAGATTTATCATCCCCTGGAATTCCGCGAGCAGGTGCAACGGCAGATTGCGGGATGGGGCAAGGAGGTCTGAGCAGTTTTGAAGACGAACTCCGCGTGTTTTGAATGAGACCAGCAGCGGCGTACACTAGGCATGGCAGGTCTGGGAGGCACAAGTGGCAAATCTGATGCGAACTTCCAATCCGGCGCTGAATGAAAAAGCGTTCCAGGGAAACGTGGCCTTCGGCGAAGCAATGACGCTTCAAGGCACAGTGAACAAGACCGGAATCCTGTTGCTGTGCGTCGTGGTTGCCGCGGCGTGGACCTGGGGCTTGACGCATTCCGAAACGCCTGAAGCTGCGTACCCGTGGATGATCGGCGGCGTATTGGGCGGCCTAGTAGTAGCGCTGGTGACGATTTTCAAGAAAGAGTGGTCTCCCATTACTTCACCGGTGTACGCGCTGCTCGAAGGGTTGGCGTTGGGTGGCATTTCCGCAATTTTTGACCGCATGTATCCGGGAATCGCCGTCCAGGCGGTGGGACTGACTTTTGGAACACTGTTCGCGATGCTAGTGGCATATAAGACTGGGGTCATTCGCGCGACGGAAAAATTCAAGATCGGAGTGGTCGCCGCAACGGGCGGCATCGCGCTGCTTTACCTTGTGGATATCGTTTTGCACTTTTTCAGCCGCCCCGTTTCTTTCATTCATGAAGGCACACCCATAGGTATTGCGTTTAGCTTGTTCGTAGTGGTTATCGCGGCGCTTAACCTGGTGCTGGATTTTGACTTGATCGAGACTGGCGTGAGTCATGGAGCGCCGAAATATATGGAATGGTACGGGGCTTTTGGGCTGATGGTTACGCTCATTTGGCTCTATCTGGAAATCCTGCGACTGCTAGGCAAGGCGCGCCGCCGCTAGACGCCGTTTCCTCATTTATTGGTTGTTGGATGCTGTCGCACTGGAACTGGTGTGCTTCCTGGGAGTCGCTCACCTAGAACGCCAGACGCAGGCGGGCGGATACACCGCGAGGCGGGGCGACGGCGGTGCCGGAAAAAAGGCTGGCGAAATTAATGACATTGACGCGGTCGGCGAGATTCGAGATTTGTACTTGAAGGACCGCGCTGCGCTGCTCTTTGCGATAGAGTTCCGCACCACCCGCGACATCCACCGAATAATTTGGGCGCACGCGACCGCGGGCCAAGTCGAGTTGGCTGAAGATTGCCGGTCCGTATAGGGACAGCAAGAAGTTTGTGTCCGGATTAGGTCCCAGGTCGGCTGGCAAGCCGCTGCCGTATTGCGTGGCTAGAGCGAGCCAGACACGAGCTGGCGCCTGAAAGCGTACATGGGTGCGGAGCGTGTTGCGCTGGTCCTGCGTGACGGCGAATTTGCTTGTATTTGTCAGCTGATTGGCCGCGTCGCTTCCCAAGAAAAGCCCGCCGGTGATCGGTCCCTGGCCGATTCCGGACTGATTCGCGTAACTCAAATAACCTGAAAATCTTCCCCAGTGCGGCGCTTCGAGCCGCAATTCCTCGCCAATGATGCGTGCTTTCGCGAAGCTGATAGGAAAACTGATGCCGGTGTCGAGCAGCACATCGTCATCCGGATAGTCGTGAAAATCGCGTCGAAAAATGTTGGCGTCGAGCCGCAATTTGCCGAGCAAAGCTTTGGTGAAACCGCCTTCGTAATAATTTGCGTGCGCGGGCCGCACCGGAAGGCGGACTACGATGGGGTCGATGGACGTGAGCTGCGGTGAGCTTGCGAGCAGCAGGTTTTCCATCGCCGGCGTCTGGAACACGCGATCGTAGGAGGCGTGAAGCAGCAGGTTCAGCGACGGGACGTAACGGGAAACGCCGAGGCGGGGACTCCAGCCGGACTCGTGCGCGACAAATCCATAATGATCGAAGCGCAGGCCGGCTCCAAGGTTCCAATTGTTGCGGTGCCATTGGTCCTGCAAATACGCGGCCGGCTCGATATCCCAATGGCGATCGGCAAGTTGAAAGGGAGTTTGAGTGCCGGGATCAAATTGGGAGGGATCGGTAATCGAGTATCGCAGGGCTTCGTGAACGGGACTGAAGAGGCTGTCCACACCGGTTTTCCAATCGTGACGGCCTCGATGGCCGGCGAGATCGGCACGCAGATAGCCTTCGCGGTAGCCGCGGTCCTGTGAAATGACCACAGGTGTTGAAGATGGATTCGATCGCAAAGTCGCGCTGGCGTCGCGGACGCTGCCGGAGAGGCTCACAAAGAGGTCCTGAGAGATGGGATGCTGAAAATAGATTTGGCCGCTGGTTTCCGTGTCGGCAATGTCCTGGCGCTGTGCGGCGTTTTGTTGGACGAGTTCATTGGGCACAAGGAAACGCACGGCGTTGTGCGTCAAGGTGATGCGCAGGCGGTCACCGCGGGAGAAGTCGCGTTCGTAGGATCCGGAGAAGCCGGCGGCGTTGCCGCGATTGGTAAAGTTCTGCAAGACGGGTGGATCGAGATAGCGATCGGTATGAAACCCGTTCGCGCTGGCTGAAAAGCGACTCTCGCCGCGGACGAAGGAGACGCCTGCGGATCCGTTGGCGGTGGAAAAAGATCCGCCGCTCGCGTCCAATTGGCCGTGGAGACCGACGGGGACATCTTTCTGCGTGGTC
>Ga0126370_10001352_pt1 | contig 11154 bp, 12 predicted proteins | sample PanSoiMetaPlot_3_FD_92586 | JGI IMG/M metagenome (GOLD analysis project Ga0126370, IMG submission 92586) | Tropical forest soil microbial communities from Panama - MetaG Plot_3 | ecosystem: Environmental > Terrestrial > Soil > Tropical forest > Bulk soil | place: Panama | collected 2016-02-17 | reverse complement strand
TAAATCGGACCCGGTTTCTTGGGACACGGAGTTGGCTAGGATGACCGTGACCAAGGAGGCCGGACATGGGGACGAAGCCCAGGAAGTCGGCGACACCGCCGGAGCCGTCCAGTCCACCGAATGAAGCCGAGCTCCCGGAACGCTGGAGCGTCCAGCGGAAGTCTGAGTTGGTGCTACGACTTCTGCGGGGTGAAACGCTCGACGCGGTATCGCGAGAGAGCCAAGTGCCAGCCCACGAGCTCGAGAGCTGGAAGCGCATCTTCCTCGAGCAGGGCACGCGAGGGCTCAAAACCCGGAGTGATCCCGAGGAGCGCGAGCTCACGCTGGCTCGCGCCAAGATCGGCGAGTTGATGATGCGCTTGGAGCTGGCCGAGCACCTCATCGAAAAAAGGGGGCTCACGGACGAGTGGAGGAAGCAGCGGCGATGAGAGGGGCCGTGAGCGCCGCGACGGGCCGCCGCTATCCGCTGACGATGATCTGCGCCGTCTTCCGCGTGGCGCGCGCGACGGTCTACCGGACGATGGCGCCAGTGGTCAGCGCGGCGTTCGCGATCAAGCGCGGGCCGAAGACGCGGTGGAGCGATGTGGAGGTGGTCGCGGCGATCCGCGCGGTACTGGCGGCGAGCCCATTCCACGGCGAAGGCTATCGCAAGGTCCGGGCCCGCTTGGCCCATCGGGGCCTGGCGATCGGTGGGAAACGCGTCCTGCGCTTGATGCGCGTGCAGCACCTGCTCGCGCCCCGGCGGCTCGGACCGCCGAATGGCGATCCGGCACACGCCGGCACGATCACCACGACGCGCCCGGATGAGATGTGGGGTACCGACGCGACGCGGTTCTACACCGACGCGGATGGCTGGTGCTGGTTCTTCGGCGCCATCGACCACTGTGTGGACGAGCTCGTGGGCTGGCACACCGCGAAGGTGGGCGATCGCTGGGCCGCACTCGAGCCGCTCCGTCAGGGCGTACGCCAGGTGTTCGGCCGCTTCGCGAAGGATGTCGCCCGCGGCCTCCGGATCCGGTGCGACTGGGGCCCGCAGTACATCGCCGATGCGTGGATCAACGAGGTGAAGTGGCTGGGGATGACGATCACGCCGTCGTACGTCGGCGAACCAGAGTGCAATGGTGTCATCGAGCGGTTCATGCGAACGCTCAAGGAGCAGTGCCTCTATCTCCATCGCTTCCAGAGTCTCGCCGAGGCGCGCCGGATCATCGGCGAGTTCATCACGTGCTACAACACCGAGTGGCTCATCGAGCGGCTCGGCCATCAGACGCCTGTGGCCGCCCGCGCCCGCGCGATGGCGGCCTGACCGATGAAACGCGATCGCACAGTGGCGCCAGGATCGACGATCGAGGATGGGGGCGCTATGTTGGTATCCCCCTCGCGCGTCTCAGAAACCGGGAGCGGTACAAGGTCTGCTAGACTCCCGCCAGCCTTCCTCCTGTGAGGTGTACATGCGGCTGATCGGACTCGCGGTCGTGCTCACTGTCAGTCTCAATCTTGCGCAGATCGCGGCCGAGGCACAACAAGCGGCGAGGATCCCCCGGATCGGGTTTCTTTCGGCCAGCTCGCCGTCCTCCGAAGATCACCCGAGTGGCGATCCTCTGGAATCCGACGAATAGCGCGAAGGTCCTCGATTTCAAGGAGACGCAAGCCGCTGCCAAGGCTCTGGGGATCGCCTTACAATCGCTGGAGGTACGCAGCGCTGACGATCTGGACCGCGCCTTCGAGGCCGCGACACGGGAACGAGCCGAAGCCCTCAGCGTGCGCTCGGACTCGCTGGTCCTCTTTCACCGCAAACGAATCGTGGAATTCGCGGGCCGGCGTCGGCTTCTGGCGATTTATGAGCTGAGCGAGTTCGTGGAGGCGGGTGGTCTCATGTCGTACGGCCCCCAGCGCGTCGATCTCTATCGGCGCGCCGCTACCTACGTCGATAAGATCTTGAGAGGCGCGAACCCTGCTGATCTCCCTGTCGAACAACCCACGAAGTTCGAGTTGGTGATCAATCTGAAAACCGCGAAGGCGCTAGGTCTGACGATCCCGCAGTCACTGCTGCTGCGAGCGGACCAGGTGATCCAGTAGCCCGTGCTCGACCAACGCGGCCAACTCCTCCGTGCAGCGGTGGGATTCGCCGGGTGCTCGCTTCCCTCTTATAACCGAGCACTCTGGGCCCTGCGTGGACGAGCGGAATTATAGCCAGCAACGCGGAGAGCCCAAAGACCTCCGCGTCGAGTTCAACATGAGCCGGCAGGTCTGTCTCATTCCGAGTCCAAGTCTGCATGCCTGATCGAGTATCAATGCAAAGTGTGCCGGTACCCAGTCGTCGCCTCCCCGCGTGTTGGCGCCGAGATCCAGAACGCAGAGATCTAGGATCCCTTGCTCTTCAGCGGAGTGCACAGGTGTTCTTCCGCCGCTATCGGCGTGCGCTAATTCGCCGAGGATGAGGAGCCACCACTTTTTTGTTGGGATGACTCTCGCCATTGATTTATCGATTTATCGCCACGTCCAGCCTAACGACGCCTGACACGGTGCAGCATCAGGTGAACACCTGATTACCGTCTGTCAATTACCGGAAATCGCGGCCAAAGTCAACAGAGAATGCTCACTATTGGCCCGCAGCGCCGAGGAGGGCACACGATGATGCGACTGCGACGGACTTCGGTGACCGCCGCGCTGTCCCTGCTCCTTGGGCCGCGACGGCCGACGCCGAGTACACGTGGGTGCTGTGAGACGGTGTTGATACCGCACCAAAAGGAACACCGACGAAACCGATTCTGCGTAATTGGGTATGGGTAACAAAGGGCGCTTATCGACTCGCCGCGCTGCTATCGTGCCATGCGAGCCAACCCCGTCGTGGGCGCTCTCAAGGAGGCGGATCGAGAGTTTAGCTCCGCTGCCCAGCAATTCGGCAGTGATTCGTCCCTTCTCTAGGACGGCAACGGCGTGACACTGGACGGCCCTCTAGCGCAATGGTGGAGTTGCCAACCAGAGAACAGAAAACCCCAGCAGGGCTCATTTCCGTGGCAGTAGGGTTTCGCAGACCCGCGCGGGCGAAGGGGAAGTGAGCCGGTTGTGCGCCGACGACTTCCAAACGAGCGACATCGTTCTTCTCATGATCGTGGCGGCGGTCCTCTTCAGTTCTCGGCTCCTTTCTATTTCTTGGCATCAAAGGGGACCGCCTAGCCGCTTACCTAAACGCCCTGCACTTGTCGTCCATGGCGCGGGGATACACTAGGCATGTGGTCGTTCGGACAATTCGTCTGGCAGATCAGCCGAATCTCTTCAGGCACCGAAAGGGCGCGAAAGTCGTCCAGCGTGGCGCTGACGGGTATGCTGTTATCGAGTCGGCCGGTGTCATCGTCGATGGGACGTGGAGTGGTGATCCATCGAGGGGGGGCGCGTACATGGCGTCCTACCTGATCAAGCGAGATCAGGGAGGCTACTTTGACGCGGACGAAGGCACACTCCTCAAACGATTCGACACTGACGCCGACTTACGTGACGAGATCCGGGAGAAGATCAGGAAGTACGCGCTGCCGAGGTCAATGCCTCCAGCTCGCGACCGTGAAGGAAGAAAGACCACGGGTTCGTTGCAGACTGAAGGCGATTGCGCGGTCTGCGGTCACAGAATCCGGCTCGGGGAGCAGGGTGTTTGGTATTCGTACTCGCATGGCGTGTATCAATTCCACCCCCGGTGCAATGCGCTCTGGATCGAGGTGCAACGGCAACCGCGCTCTCTTTACTGACGCACCGCATGCGTTCATCCCCTGATGAATCGGATTTACGCGAAGGACTGCGCGAGCTGGACGGTGACTAGGCTCCTGCGAGCATCGCCTTGGGAGAGACCTCGCGATGCTTGATTGGCCGTATTCAACGTTGAAATACGTGACGGGAAGACCAATCACAATTCTGTGTCGAAGGTTCGAATGCTCAAGGAGCCGAGTGGGTGGGTTCGCCATCTCTCGGACGAAGAAGAAATGCGCTAATGTCGGCGCTGGCGACGGATTCTGAGCGCGAGCGTATCCGCTTCCTAGTCCAGACTGGCCTACGGAAATCCGAGTTCGCGAATCTCCGGTGGAAAGACGTCGATCTGAAGGCCGGTGTCATCACGATCCAGCGCTCGAAGAACGGGGAGACACGCCACGTCCCCAAGACCTCCGTGGTCAGAGCAATCCTGGGGCGGATGCCCCGTCCTATCGCGATTCTTCAGTGCTTGTGTTTCCGAGCAGCGAAGTCCCTTCACGCACTGGGCCGAGAAGATGTCCCCGAGGCGGTCAAAATCGCGCAGATCAACGATTGCCGCTTCCACGACCTCCGACACACCTTCGCCTCGCGGCTCGCCATGGAGGGCGTAGACCTTCTCACGATTAAGGAACTCGGCGGTTGGAAGACCCTGTCGATGGTTCAGCGGTACGCTCATCCCTCACCGAGTCACCGCAAACATGCGATCGAGCGCCTGGTCACCCGGAAGATCGAACACCAGTCGGCGGCCCGGGAGCGCAGTAGCACTGTGATTAGCACCAGAAGCACGATGGGCACTCCCCGTGCTGCGGAAGTGCCCATCAAGAATGGTGGGCCGTCAAGGACTCGAACCTTGGACCCGCTGATTAAGAGTCAGCTGCTCTGCCAACTGAGCTAACGGCCCGTCTCACCCTCTACGACACGATCTGCGATCGCGAAACTCAACTCCAAGTGGTGCGCCCGGCAGGAGTCGAACCTGCGGCCTTTGGCTTCGGAGGCCAACGCTCTATCCAGCTGAGCTACGGGCGCGGCGTACCACGCATATTCTCTTGTGTTGGGGTGACCGATGGGAATCGAACCCACAACCCCTGGAGCCACAGTCCAGTGCTCTGACCAATTGAGCTACGGTCACCGCGCGAACCGCAAGGGCCTGATCTTACAGGAGCGCTCGCGCAGCGTCTAGCCTTCCATCTCCCGCGGCGAAGGGCCGCCGTCGATCACGATCGTCTCGCCCGTCATCCACGAGGACGCGTCGGAGGCCAGGAAGATGCACGGGTACGCAATCTCCTCCACCTTGCCCCAGCGCCCCATGCCCACGCGCGCGGCGATCGCGTCGTACGTCTTCTTGCCGTCCGGCCCCGCCTGCTTGAGCACGTCCAGGTAACCCTCGGTCTCCACCGGGCCTGGCGCGATGCAGTTCACTCGGATGCCTTTCCGCCCCCAGGCCGTGCCGAGCTCGCGCGTGAGCGTGATCACGGCCGACTTCGCGGCTCCGTAGTGCGGCATCATCGTCGAGCCGTAGACGCCGGCGATCGACGAGATATTGACGATGACTCCCCCGCTCGGCTGCTGCATCATCTGGCGCCCTGCCCACTTGCAGCCCAGAAACGCCCCGGTCAGGTTGATGCCCACCACCGTGTTCCAGCCGTTGACCGAGATGTCCTCGGGCTTGGCGCGAAACGAGGCGCCGGCGTTGTTGACCATGATGTCGAGCCGGCCCCACTCCTGGACCGCCCGGTCGACCATCGCCTTGACCTGGTCTTCCTGGCGCACGTCCATGGCCACGGCGAACGACTGCTTACCCACGTCGCGGACGGCTTTCACGACCGGCTCGAGGTGCTCGAGCTTGCGCGAGCAGAGGGCGACGTCGGCTCCCGCCCGCGCGAACTCGATCGCGATGGATTTGCCGATTCCCGTGCCGCCTCCTGTGACGATCGCCGTCTTACCCTCGAGCGAAAAAGGTGATTTGGCCATGGCGCGCACGATACCCCAGGGGTCCCCCCCTGTCCACTCGCCGATCAGGGCAGAACGGCAGCGGGAACAAATCGGGCCGCCCGGGGCCGCATCTGGCGATTTCTGACTCAGGACACTTGCCGGCGGGCATTCGAGCGCTTGGACCAGCTGCGGAGCCGGCCGCCGCGCGCGTGTGGGTCTTCACGATTTTGAGGACGATCTTCCTGCGCCGCGTCGAGCGCCGGACGCGATCGGCCGAGGTCGAGATCATCGTCCTGGGGCGGCTGCCGCTCGGTTTCGTGAGCCGCTCGTGCTCGCGCACGTCGGCGGGCTTTTCGTACAAGGAGATCTCGGAGATCTTCGCGCTCCCTCTCGGCACGGTGATGTCGCGGCTCTTTCGTGCCCGGCTGGTTTCAGAGCCGCCTGGGATTCCCCGTACGCGCTCTACGACAGGAGCGGCGGCCAGTCCATCTCGCCGTTCGTCACCCGCCGTGTGCCGTTCGCTCGCCGCGGGTGGGTCGAGCGCCACGTGGACGGCGCCGAGCTTTACTTCGCGTCGTTACGCGGAGTCACGCTGATCTGAAGAGAAGCCGGCCGACTCTATGCCGCCGCGTCGGCGGGCTACGAGGACGTGTTCGTCGAGTTCGCTCTCCTCTGCGTTAAGGCAGAGCAATCTCGGCACGCCGACGCGGCACTCCCTGCTCGACTCGTCGCCAAATCGCTCACGGCTCCAGGCTTGCGCCGCCGTCGCCCATACAGGTCTGGAGCTTCGTGACCAGGCTCTGAGCCTGGCCCACTTGAGCCCGCGGCGCCTTCGCGGCGCGCCGGACGTCCTTGTCGGACGTCCGCTTGGCTTCCGACCAAGCCTCCTCTAAGTGGGCGACCAGCAGCACGACCCTGTCGACCTCGCCATCGATGTACGCCCGCCGGGCCGCCCGGCTGTCGAAACGAGGGCAGTCCTCGGCGATCACGCTCTCGAAGTGGCGGACGATCTGGTCGGCCTCTAGTAGATGATGCTCAACCCGCGGCCGGGCCTCGTCGGCGGTCCGGTCCCCCGCGGCGACGACGGCCGCCAATCCCAGCACTTGCAGCGCGATCAGCCCTGCGAATCGCCGCATCGTAACGAATTTTACCATCGGTCAGTGGTCCATTCCGGTAACCGGTCTGATCATGACCAGGCACCAGGTAGACCGACCCGCATGAGCCAAAAGATCGCCATCACGGCAGTGGTTTACGAAGATTTCCGGGTCATGGCATCGGGTTCGCACTCTCACGGGAGCATGACGCCGCCCGGCCAGAATCCGACAATCCTCTTGGTGGACGACAACACAGTCGTCCGAGACATGCTCGTCGACCTGGTTGCCTCTCTGGGCTACCGGGCCGATGCTGCGGCCGGCGGCGCGGAGGCCCTCGCGCTCTTCGACCGCGGTCACTATAGGCTGGTGCTGACCGACCTGTTGATGCCGGCCATGAACGGATGGGACGTGCTCGCGGCCGTGCGCCAGCGAGACGCCGGCATGCCGGTGATCATCATCACGGGATCGCCGGTCGGCGGCGACCCCCGTGCGCTGCAGCCCGGTGTCGCCGTCGTGAAAAAGCCCGTCGACGTGACCATCCTCGACGCGACGATCAAGCAGATGCTCCTCGCGCGCCTCGCGGTCTGATCCGCTCCCGCGCTCGGTCCACAGCATCCGGCGGCTGTTGACGACGCCGCGCTTCGGAATTATCGTTCCCCGCAGCCGTATGCGCGACACGCCCCGCCACACCCTCGCCTTCGTCGTGTCGATCCTCGCCTGTGTCTCGGCGAGTAGCATCCGCCCGCCTCACTTCGTCGGACACGAGGTGGCCCCATGAGCACGGTGGATCAGCAGAAGATCAGGCGTACGCGCACCGGGCTCATCGCCCATGACCCGGCGCGCTCGCAGCCGGGCTACACGCTGTTCGCCCCGATGTACGGCGACGGGACAGTGTATCTCGTCGACATGGACGGCAAGGTCGCGCACACTTGGCGGCTGCCCTACCGGCCGGGGCTTTACGGCCATCTGCTCCCGAGCGGGCATCTGTTCTATGGCGGCAAGATCATGGAGGACCTCGCGCGCTTCGAGGCGTGGCCCCGCTTCAAGGGCGGCGCCGTCCTCGAAGCGGATTGGAACGGGCACGTGCTGTGGGAAGTCAGGCATCCGGACCATCACCACGACGCGCGCCGGCTCCGTAACGGCAACGTTCTGCTGCTGTGTCTCAGGCCCCTCCCCACCGAGATCGCCAACCGGGTCCAGGGCGGACTGCCCGGCACCGAGGTGAACGGGACGATCTACGGCGACTACCTCGTCGAGATGACCATCGCCGGTGCCGTCGTGTGGGAGTGGCGAAGCTGGGAGCACCTCGACCCGGCGACCCACCCGCTGACGCTTCAGGACCGGCGCGCCGAGTGGACTCACGGCAACACGGTCGCCGAGACGGCCGAAGGCCACATCGTCGTCAGCTTCCGCAACATCTCCACCGTCGTGATGATCGAGCGTTCCACCGGCAAGATCGTCTGGGAGCTCGGCAGCCCTCCGCTCGCTCAGCAGCACGACCCGCGCCCGCTGGACAACGGCAACCTGCTGATCTTCGACAACGGCACCCACCGGCGCGACCACCCGGCCACGTTCTCGCGCGTCATCGAGGTCGACCCACGCACGCGCGCGATCGTCTGGGAGTACGCCGACCAATCGCTGTTCGAATTCTTCAGCCCCTATATCTCGGGCGCCCAGCGGCTCGCCAACGGCAACACGCTCATCTGCGAGGGCTGCCACGGACGCATCTTCGAGGTGACGCGCGTTGGCGAGGTCGTGTGGGAATTCGTGAGCCCGCACTTCTTCGACGAGCCCACGGGACCCGGCCTCAACAACTGGGTCTTCCGCGCCTTCCGCTACACCGCGGAGGAGATCGCCGCCGCCCGCCGATAGCGCGTCGTCTTGTCGGCCTGTCTACGACCATGCCACGGCTGTCATGGTCGACGGTTTTCTCGAAGCTCTCGCCCTCTAAAGTGGTTGTTTTCGTGACCGGGGTGGTCGGCAGATCCGATCCGAACAGAAGTGGGTCGACTTGCACATCTCGATCATCGCTCCCACCAAAGCCGACGAGGACACCTTCGCGGCCTTCGATCGAAGCCTGCGCTACGGATCCTGACCCGGGCCTCCGGCCTGCCTCACGGGCTCTGTGGCACCGACGGATACCACGGGGTCACCAGGTAGAGCTGGAAGGCCTGGACCCGAGGGCTCGGCCTGAGGATGTAGCCGACGACCCGCACGTACTCGTTGCCGCGGAATCCGTGGTAGTCGCTCTGTGGAAGACGTCGAAGATCGATGGAGATGGCCGGCGTGCCGTTGGCGGGCGCCAGCGCCATCGTCTGGCTGCCGAAATCGACCCACAGAACGCGGCCGTCGATGACCAGCGGCGCCTCTTGTATGGTGGGCGGCTGAGATGCCGCCTCCGACGCGAAGATCGCCAGGAGCATGCCAGCCACGACAGCGCTCCATCCGCGGGCCCGATGCGCGTTGCCCATTTCTCTGCTGCCGGAGAATTGTAACTGACAGACCGCCGCGGTAAAACCGGACCATGGTCCCAGACCCGCCGCGCTGGGGTACCGCGCGACGTCCAGCGACTCAGCCGCGCGTGACGTGCGCCGAGACGCAGCGCCACTGCCCGGCGGCGCGCCACCAGATATCCGTGTAGCGCCCGGCGCCGGCCTGCCCGTCGGGCTTCATGTACGCGGTGCGCGCGTGGATGATGCCGATGTCCCGCACCACCTGGATCCGCACGTCTTCCTCCCGGAGATTCGAGACCGCGATCGGCTTGGCTATGAATGCGAGGAACGCCGCGCGATCCGAGAACGTGCCGTCGGCGTTGCCGTTCACGAACTCCGCCGCAAGGTTGGCGTCGAACCAGCGAACGTCCGATTCACGGACCGCGCGGATGTAGTGATGGTTCAGGTCCCAGAGCGCCGCGTGGTCCACCGCGTTCGGGGCGCCCGACACGACATCGGCCGTCTTCGCGCCGCCGGTTTGCGGCGGCGCCGGCCGGAGCGCGAAGTGCGCCGAGACACACTGCCAGCGTCCTTCGATGAAGCCGTAGACGTCGGTGTAGTGGCCCGCGCCGTCCTGGTTATCCGGCTTCGTGTACTGAAAGCCCGAGTCGACGACGCCGATGTCGCCGACAATTTGAACCCGCGTGCCGACGGGCGCCATGTTCTTGCTGGGATTGGGCCGGCCGATCCGCTCCAGGAAACCCGCGCGGTCGACCAGCGATCCATCCGGGTTGCTGGCCATGAAGCACGCCGCCAGGTGCTTGTCGAACCAGCCGGTGTCCGACGTCTGGCCGGCATGCACGTAGCCACGGTTCAGTTGCTCGAGCGTTTGCACGTCGCTGGCGCGCCCTTTCACGACCGCGTTCCCCATCGCCTGTTCCTCCCGTTCAGCGTGATCGTACCCCCGCATCGTGCGCCAGATTCTGGCCTCTCTAAAGATCCAGATTCAAGCTAATCTATGGTGCCAGATGCTCCTTCTCGACTTGCGCAAGGCCAACGGCCCGCTCTATCGACGCGTCTACCACGCCCTCAAGTCGATGATCCGCGACGGGCGCCTGTCCCCCGCGGCGCGCCTGCCGTCAACCCGCGAGCTGGCCGCCGATCTGCGAGTCTCCCGCAACACGGTCGTGCTGGCGTACGAGCAGCTACTCGCGGAAGGGTACGTCGTCAGCCGGAATCGCGCGACGGCGTCCGTGGCGAGCGCGTTACCGGTGTCCGCGATGCCCGCGTCGCCGCGCCCGAAGCCCGCAGCGTCTCCGCCGATCTCCGCGTACGCCCGGCGGCTGACCGAACTTCTCGGCGCGCCGCCAGCGCGCTTGAGTGGTCTCCGCTATGACTTTCGCTACGGCGAGCCATCAGTCGACGAGTTCCCGCGCGAGATCTGGCGCCGGCTCCTGGCCGCGCGGGCCCGGCGCACCGCCCGCGATGCGCTCGGCTATGCGGACCCGGCCGGGTACGAGCCGCTGCGCGCCGCGCTCGCCGAATATCTCAAGCGCGCTCGAGGGGTCGCGTGCGAGGCCGATCAGATCGTCGTCACCAGCGGCTCGCAGCAGGGCTTCGACCTCGCCGCGCGCGTCCTGCTCGATGCCGGGGACGTCGCGGTAGTCGAGGAGCCCCACTATCCAGGGGTCACGATCCCGTTTGAAGCGGCCGGCGCGCGGCTGGCCTACACGCCGGTCGACGCCGGCGGATTGCAGACGCACCGGCTGCCCACCCGCGCGCGGCTCGCCTATGTCACCCCATGCCATCAGTTCCCAACTGGGGTGATCATGCCGCTCGAGCGCCGGCTCGCGCTGCTCGCGTGGGCGGCGCGCGCCGACAGCTGGGTGATCGAGGACGACTACGTCAGCGAGTTTCGGTACGAGGGACACCCGCTCGAGGCGCTGCAGTCGCTG
>Ga0126370_10001350_pt1 | contig 11157 bp, 9 predicted proteins | sample PanSoiMetaPlot_3_FD_92586 | JGI IMG/M metagenome (GOLD analysis project Ga0126370, IMG submission 92586) | Tropical forest soil microbial communities from Panama - MetaG Plot_3 | ecosystem: Environmental > Terrestrial > Soil > Tropical forest > Bulk soil | place: Panama | collected 2016-02-17 | reverse complement strand
CGAACGGGTGGGCCAGCTCAAGCGCTTCTTCTCGCCGCAGCTCGCAGAGGCGATCCTGGCGGGCGGCGCGGACGATCCGCTCAAGAGCCATCGGCGCGAGATCACCGTGGTGTTCCTCGACCTGCGCGGCTTCACGGCCTTCGCGGAGACCTCCGAGCCCGAGGAGGTGATGGGCGTGCTGCGCGAATACCACGCGGCGATGGGTCGGGCGATCCTGGAGCACGAAGGCACGCTCGAGCGGTTCACCGGCGACGGGATGATGATCTTCTTCAACGACCCGGTCCTGGTGTCGGACGGCCCGGAGCGCGCGGTGCGGATGGCGCTGGCGATGCGCGATCGGGTCGACGAGCTCCTGGCGAAGTGGCGCAAGCGCGGCTACGAGCTCGACTTCGGTGTGGGCATCGCCCAGGGCTACGCGACGATCGGCGCGATCGGCTTCGAGGGCCGCATGGACTACGGCGCGATCGGCACCGTGACCAACATGGCCGCCCGCCTCTGCGGCGAGGCGAAGCCGCGCCAGATCCTGATCCATCAGCGCGTGCTCAGTGCGGTCGAGGCGCTGGTCGAAGTCGAGGAGCTCGGCGGCCTGGCGTTGAAGGGCTTCTCGAGGCCCGTGCTCGCCTTCAACGTGCGCGCGCCGAAGGCCTCCTGACCCCGGCGGCCGGCTCAGATCGTTCGGCCGCGTCCTGCCCAGTAGGGGTCGCGCAGCAATCGCTTGATGAGCTTGCCCGCGGCGTCGCGCGGGAAATCGGCCGGGTACGACACCTCGCGCGGCACCTTGTAGTCGGCCAGATGGCGCCGGGCGAAGGCGCGGAGCTCGTCGGCGCCGAGCGTCTGGTTGGGCCGGAGCTGCACCGCGGCGTGCACCCGCTCGCCCCAGTCGTCGTCCGGCACGCCGAAGACCGCGACGTCCTCGACCGCGGGGTGCCGGTGCAGCGCATCCTCGATCTCGGCGGGGTAGATATTGACCCCGCCGGAGATGATCATGTCGCGCTTGCGGTCGCAGAGCGTGTAGAAGCCCTCGGCGTCCACCCACGCCACGTCGCCGACCGAGTGCCACCCAGCGCGCTCGGTCTGACGGGTCGCGTCGGGATTCTTGTAGTACGAGTCGAACATGCCGCCGAAGCGGCGGACGTAGAGCTCGCCCGGCTCGCCCACGGGCACCGGCTTGCCGTCGTCGTCGAGCAGCCCGATCTCGACGTTTGGCGCGACCCGGCCGCACGAACCGGGCTTGCGCAGAACGTCCTCGGGTCTGAGGATCGTGTTGATCCCGAGCTCGGTCGAGCCGTAGAACTCGAAGAGGGACGGGCCGAAGTAGGCGAGCGCCGCCTCCTTGACGCGCATCGGGCACGGCGCCGCCGCAACGACGAGCGACCGCATCGAGGAGACGTCATAGCGGGCGCGCACCGAGTCGGGCAGGTCGATGATGCGCTTGATCAGGGTCGGCGCCATGAACGTGCTGGTGACGCGGTGCGTGGCGATCAGGTGCAGCGCCTGCTCGGGATCGAACTTGGGCATGACCACGACGGTCCCGCCCAGCACGGCCGCGAAGAGGGCGAAGGAGCCCGGCGCCGAATGGTAGAGCGGGCCCGCCACCAGATGCACGTGACGCTCGTGGATCATCCCGAGCGCCTGCATAAAGGCCAGGGTGAGCTGCGCGTCGGAGGCGGCCCGCAGGGCGCCCTTGGGCTTTCCGGTGGTCCCGCCGGTATAGATCATCGATCCGCCGAGGCCCTGAGCCGGATCGGGAGCGGGGGGCTCGGCGCTGCCCGCATCGACCAGCTCGTCGAGGCTCGTCGCCCACGCGCGCTCGGCGTCGAGCGTGATCCAGAGACGGACCCGATGGGCGTCGCGCCGCACCTGGTCCGCCGTCGCCACGAAGGGGCCGCCGACGAATGCCGCCACCGCGTCCGAGTGGTCGAGGATGTAGCTCACCTCTTCCGCCACCAGCCGGTGGTTCATCGGGATGGGCACGGCATTGGCCGCGCGGGTCGCCGCCGAGGCCAGGAGATACTCCAGCGAGTTGGGCGCGTAGATGATCACGTGCTCGCCGCGGCCCACGCCCTGCTTGACGAGCGAGCTGGCGAGCCGGTTGCGGCGCTCCAGGAGCGCGCGCCACGTCAGGCGGCGGTCGCCCTCGATCTGCGCGACCGCGTCGGGCTTCGACTGCGCGTGGATCGCGACGTAGTCCACTGGACCGGCGACTTCGGGTACGCCTACTTCGGGTACAGGTGGCAGGCGACCAGGCGACCCGACTCGGACAGGAGCTTGGGCTCCTCGCTCGAGCAGCGCGGGAGCGCGTGGGGACAGCGCGGGTGGAAGCGGCAGCCGGCCGGTGGCGCCAGCGGGCTCGGCACCTCGCCGGCCAGGATGATCTCGTCGCGTCGCTCGTCGGGATGGGACGGCAGCGCCGCCGAGAAGAGCGCCTGCGTGTACGGGTGCTTGGGCGACTTGGCGACGATCTCGGCGGGGCCGATCTCGACGATCTTGCCCAGGTACATGACCGCGATCGTGTGGCTCATGTGCGCCACGGCGGCGAGGTCGTGGGCGATGAAGAGATAGGACACGCCGAGCTGAGCCTGGAGGTCTCGCAGCAGATTCAGGATCTGGGCGCGGATCGACACGTCGAGCGCCGAGACGGGCTCGTCGAGCACGATGACCTTGGGCGAGAGCGACAGCGCGCGCGCGATCGCGATGCGCTGGCGCTGGCCGCCCGAGAACTCGTGCGGGAAGAGATCGGCGGCGCGCTCGGGGAGCCCGACCAGATCGAGCAGCCGCAACAGGCGCTTGCGCACTTCCGCCGACGCCAGCGACTCGTTGGTGACGAGCGGCTCGACGATGATGGAGCCGACGCGCATGCGGGGATTCAGCGAGGCGTAGGGATCCTGGAACACCGCCTGCACGGAGCGCCGGTACGCGCGCAGGCTGCCGCCGTCGAGCGCCTGCAGATCCTGCCCCTCGAAGCGCATGATCCCGCCGGTCGGCCGCTCGAGCATCAGCACCATCTTGGCCGTCGTGGTCTTGCCGCAGCCCGACTCGCCGACCACACCGAGGGTCTTGCCGGGGTCGATCGAGAAGGAGATGTCGTCTACGGCGCGAACGACCGCCACCTCTCGCGAGAGCAGGCCGCGCTTCACCGGGAAGTGCTTCACGAGGTTCTTGGCTTCGAGGACCGGTCCGGCCATGGTCGCTAGCGCCTCACCTCGCGGCGGGCGCCGACAGCCAGCAGCGGCTGGTCTGCGTGTCCGTGACGCGGAATTCGGGCGGGGCCTCGGAGCGGCAGCGGTCCATCACTTTTGGACAGCGTGGGTGGAACGCGCAGCCCGGGGGCGGCGCCGACGGATCCGGCGGCTGGCCGTCGATCGCGGTGAGGCGCTGGCGATTGTCGCCGAGCCGCGGGATCGACTCCAGAAGCGCTCGGGTGTAGGGGTGCGCCGGCGCGTTGTAGATCTGCTTGACCGGCCCGGCCTCGACCATGCGCCCGGCGTACATCACCGCGACCTGATCGCACATCTTGGCGACGATGCCGAGGTTGTGCGTGATGAAGATCAGCGCGAGATTGTGCGAGCGCTGCAGGTCGCGCAGGAGATTCAGGTACTGGGCCTGGATCGTGACATCGAGGCTGGTCGTCGGCTCGTCGGCGATGAGGATCCGCGGCTCGCACGAGATGGCGATGGCGCCCACGATACGCTGCCGCATACCGCCCGAGAGCTGGTGGGGATACTCGCCTACGCGCGTCTCCGGTGCGGCGATACGAACGGCCTTCAGGAGCTCGGTTGCCCGCTTCCACGCGCTGCGGCGGGGGGTGCCCTCGTGGACGCGGATCGGCTCGGCGACCTGGTCGCCCACTGTGAAGAGCGGGTTCAGCGACATCATCGGGTCCTGCAGGATCATCGCGATCCGCTTGCCGCGGATCCGCCGCATCTCGTTCTCTGGCTTCTTGATCAGATCGGAGCCTTCGAAGAGCATCTCGCCCGAGACGATGCGCGCGGCCGGCGGGAGCATGCGCAACAGGGTCAGCGCCAGAGTCGTCTTGCCCGAGCCCGACTCGCCCACGATGCCGAGCGTCTGGCCCTGATCGAGCGACAGCGTGACGTCGTCCACAGCGCGCGTGACCCGGGTGCCACGGGCGCTTACGTAGTGAGTGGACAGGCGCCGGATGTCGAGGAGCGGACCGGTCACAATTGGCGGAGCTGCGGGTCGAACTTCACGCGAAGCCAGTCGCCCAGAAGGTTCGCCGACAGGACCATCAGCATGATGCACCCACCCGGCAGCACGGTCAGCCACCAGTAGCCCGCCATCAGGCCCTTCTTGCCGTCCGCGAGCATCAATCCCCACGCCGGCAGCGGCGGGGGCACGCCGACGCCGAGGAACGAGAGCCCCGCCTCGGCGATGATCACCTGGCCGAGCTGCAGAGTAGCCAGCACGATCGCGGAGTTGATCACGTTCGGCAGGATGTGCATGCGCATGATCTTCCACTTCGAGCAGCCGGCCACGACCGCCAGGCGCACGAAGTCGCGCTCGCGGATCGACAGCACCTCGCCGCGGATGACGCGCGCGTAGCGCGTCCACCACACCGCGGCGAGGATGATGATGATGTTGGAGATGCCGGGTCCGACGATCGCCGCCAGGAAGATCGCGAGCATCAGCGCGGGCAGGGCGAGCCAGGCGTCGGTGACGCGCATGATCACCTGATCGACCCAGCGTCCGAGGTAGCCGGAGATGATTCCGAGCGCGGTGCCGACGGCGCCGGCCACGATGATGACCATGAGGCCGACGACCACCGAGATGCGCGAGCCGAAGATGAGCCGCGAGAGCACGTCGCGGCCGAGGTGGTCGGTGCCGAGCAAGTGGTCAGTGGTGCCGCCCGTCTGCCACGCCGGCGGCCGGAAGCGATCGCCCAGCACGCCGACCTCGGGATTGTGAGGTGCCAGCACCGGCGCGAGGATCGCCACGAGCGTGATCATGAGGAGGATCAGGCTCGGGATGAGCGGAAACCCCTCCGAGCGGATGAAGGCCAGACGCGAGGGCAGCGCCAGGACCGTCGACACCGAGCGACTATTGGCGGCGGTACCGTTCATGGGATTCTCCAGAGGGCGCTAGCCCTCATATCGGATCCTCGGGTCGATCACGGCGTAGAGGATGTCGACCAGCAGGTTCACGACGACGATCATCGTGCCGCCGAGCAGGATCGAGGCCTGCACGACCGGGAAGTCGCGGAAGTTGATGCCCTCGAACAGCAGGCGGCCGACGCCGGGCCAGGCGAAGACGGTCTCCACGATGACGGCCACGTTGACCATGATCACGAGATTCACCCCGGCCAGCGTGAGCACCGGGATCAGCGCGTTCTTGAACGCGTGCTTCGAGATGACGAGCGCTTCCGGCAGCCCCTTGAGCCGCGCGAGCTTGACGTACTCGGAGCCGAGCACCTCGAGCATCGACGAGCGCGTGAGGCGCATGTGCGCGGCGGCGAAGACCCACCCGAGCGCGATGGCTGGCATCACGAGATGCCAGATCGTTCCGGATCCCGACGACGGCAGCCAGCCGAGATAGACGGAGAAGAAGAGGATCATGACCAGGCCGACCCAGAACGACGGCATCGAGAGTCCGAGCAGCGCGAAAATCTTCCCGATGCTGTCCTGCCACTTGTTGACCCGTACCGCGGCGATGATGCCCGTGGGAATGCCGATGACCAGCGAGAACACCATCGCGGCCGCGGCCAGCAGCAACGAGGCCGGCAGCCGCGAGAGATAGAGCTCGAACACGTCCGTGCGGTAATAGAACGACTGGCCGAAGTCGCCGCGGAAGAGATGCGAGATGAAGCTGACGTACTGGACCCAGAGCGGGCGATCGAGGCCGAACTGATTTCGGATCGCCTGCAGGTCCGCGGCGCTGGCGCCGGGCTCCGCGAGCAGCACGGCAGGATCGCCGGAGATCCTGATCAAGAGGAAGATCGTCAGCGATAGGAGGAACAGCGAGATCGCCGCGAGCCCGAGCCTCTTGAGGATGAACTTCTTCATAGCGTCCTAGTATGCCTCCTCGCTGCCGGCTGCTGGACCTTACTTCGAGCGGGAGAGGTGCGAGCGCCGAAAAGCGATGGGATTATGCCCGATTCTACTAGGGTGTCAACGTCCTAGCGCGTCAACCCCGGGGCCGATCGACAGGCTTTCGGGTTCTTCTCAGGTAGATCACTGTGTCCACGACGCCCGGCACTTTCCGGAAGGGCGGCCAGGGTCAGCGCCGGGGCCGGGCGCGCGCGTCGCGGAACGTTCCCGGGGTGCCGGCGGTTAATCACGACCGACGCCGCCGCAGCCCCAGCGAGCGAGGCAGACGGCGCCGGCCGCCGAGGGCGTCAGGCGCTAGATCAGGTCCTGGAGCTCCGGGATCACCCATAGCGGCTTGCGCCCGGCCGCCACGCGCTGCACGTTGTCGAACGCGTTCCGGAAGGCCTTGGCCCAGTTCTCCCAGGTCGGCCCGGCCGAGTGCGGGGTGATCGTGATGTTCTCGAGGCCGAAGAGCGGGTGGTTGGCCGCCGGCGGCTCCTCGACCATGACGTCGAGCCCGGCCGCGGCGATCTGACCCGACGCCAGCGCCACCTGCAGGGCCGTCTCGTCGACGACCGGGCCGCGGCAGGTATTGATGAGGATCGCGCTCCGCTTCATCATCGCGAACTCGCGGGCCCCCATCATGCCGCGCGTGGCGTTGCTTAGGGGCACGTGCAGGCTGACCACGTCCGAGGTGCGCAGGAGCTCGGGGAAGAGCACGAAGCGCACGTCGAGCGCGTCCTCGGCGTGCTCCGTCAGGCGGACGATGTCGTAGTACTGCACGTGCATGTCGAAGGCCTGGGCTCGCTTGGCGACCTTCTTGCCGATGGTGCCGAGGCCGACGATCCCGAGCGTCTTGCCGGCCAGCTCGTAGGTCCGGGTCTGGGAGAAGTCGCCCACGCGCCACTTGCCGGTGACGACGTTGTGGTGATGCCAGGCGAGCTTCTTGTACACGGCCAGGATCAGCATCAGGGTGTGCTCGGCGACCGCGACCGCGTTGGCCCCGCCGTTGTTGGCGACCGGCACCTTCGCCTGGCGCGCGGCCGCGATATCCAGCCGGTCGTAGCCAGCGCTGATCAGCTGGATCAGCTTCAGCTTGGGCGCGCCGCGATAGAAGTCCGGGCCGAAGCTCTCGCGCGCGAAGCCCACGAGGTACTCGGCGTCCTTCATGGCCGCGGGAAACTCCGGTGTGCCCTGGTCGGCCACCTGCATCTCGTAGTCGGCCGGCAGCATCGAGCGGGCGACGTCGACGAGCGCGGCCGGGAGCTTCGGTGAGAGAACGATCTTGGTGGGCACAGCGGTCTCCTTTCTATTCTAAAGGCGCGCCTCGGCCGGCGGGGCCCCAGCCCCGCGACGGCCTGCGGCGCGCACGACCTCACGGCAGCGCGACGACGCCGGCGGCGGCGAGGCGCTCGATCTCGCTTCGTGGCAGCCCGAGCTCGGTGAGGATCTCGGCCGTGTGCTCGCCGAGCCCCGGGGCCGGGCGCCGGATGGCTCCCGGCGTCGCCGACGCCCGGACCGGGAAGTCGAGCATGCGGGCGACCCCGTAGCCGGGCTGCTCCACCGACTGCACCAGGCCGAGGTGCTTCACCTGCGCGTCCTCGAAGACCTCGTCGAACTCGTAGATCGGGCCGGCGGCCACCTGCTCGGCCTCGAATCGCGCGACCCACACGGCGGTCGTCTCGCGCGTCAGCGCCTGCTCGACGCGCGCCTTGAACGCGTCGTGGTTCGCGACGCGGGCGTCGTTGGTCGCGAACGTCGGGTCGGTCGTCAGCGAGACGTCGCCGAGCGCCCGGCCGAAGCGCATGTACTGCTCGGGATTCATGATCACGACCTGGACCCAGCCGTCCTTGGTTTGGAACGCCTCGGCCGGCGAGAGATAGGGGTTGCGGTTGCCCACGCGCGTCGGTCGCTGGCCCAAGTCGAAGTAGTGCGCGACCGGATCCGGCAGCAGCGCCAGGGTCGAGGCGAGCAGGCTCACGTCGAGGTGCTGGCCCCGCCCGGTGCGCAGTCGATGGGCGAGCGCAGCGCTGGCCACGCCGAACGCCAGAAACGCCGCGGCCAGGTCGGACACCGAGCCGCCGACCTTCGTTGGAGGATTCCCCGGCATCCCGGTGAGCGCCATGAGGCCGCTCATGCCCTGGGCGATCGTGTTGTAGCCGGCGCGGCGGGCGTGCGGGCCGTCCTGGCCGAATCCCGTCACCGAGACGTACACGGCCGCGGGGTTGACGGCGCTCACCGCGGCATAGCCGAGCCCCAGCTTGTCGGCGACACCGGGCAGGAAATTTTCGACGACGACGTCGGCGCGGCGGGCCAGCTCGAAGACGAGCTTGGATCCCTCGGGCTCTTGAAGATCCACGGCGATGCCCCGCTTGCCGCGGTTGATCGCCGCGAAGGTCGCGCTCATCCCGCTGCCGCGCCACGCGCGCAGGTCGTCGCCGCGGCCCGGCCGCTCCACCTTGATCACGTCGGCGCCGAGGTCGGCCATGAGCGTCGCGCAGTACGGGCCCGCGATCACGCGGGAGAGATCGAGCACGCGGATGCCGTCGAGCATCGCCGGGCTGTCAGCCACGATCGAGGAATCCCTCCGTCATCGCGTTGACCTCGGGGATGCCGGTGCGCGCGATCGCGTTGATGCGCGCCTTCACTTCGGCCATCGCCTTGAACGGCTTCTCGGTCAAGGCGGAGGCGTAGGCGTGCACTTCCTTGGCGAGCGACGCGGCGGGAACGACGCGGTGGACGAGCCCCCAAGCCTGAGCCTCGGCGGCCGAGTACCGCCGGCACTCCATGATGATCTCTTTGGCGCGTGCGGGGCCGACCAGGCGCACGAAGCGGGTCGTCGACGCGACGCCGAGCGGCACGCCCAGGTCCACCTCGGGAATCCAGAGCTGGGCCTCGGCGGCGGCCCAGCGGAAATCGCAGGCGAGCGTCAGACCCCAGCCGCCGCCCACCGCGTAGCCGTTGATCATCGCGATCGTCGCCTGCTCGAGGCCTTCGAGCACCGTGTTGGCGCGCCCGAACAGCCGGCGGAACTGGCTCTTGCGCTGGGTGAACGCCTGGCGCCGCTCTTCGGCCGACATCGACGACTTGAGCCCCGCGTCGGCCCCCGCGGAGAACACCGGCGGCGCGCCGGTGACGATGACCACGCGCGTGTCGGTATCGTCGCGGAGCTCGACGAACGCCGCGGCCAGCTCGGTCAGCATCGGATCGCTCAGCGAGTTGCGGCGGTCGGGGCGGTTCAGGGTGACGGTCGCGATCGCACCGTCGCGTGTCAAGGTCACGTTGTCGCCCATGCGCGCGGAACGTACCACAGGCACCGCCCCCTCGCACCTGGACGTTTGGCGCGGCGGGCTCGTCAGCCGATGAGCCGGCTCAGGCGAGGATGCCGAGCGGGGACGCCGGTCTGAAGCCCGGGAAGATCGGCGCCGAAGAGACGCCGAGATGGCGGGACGCGACCTCGGAGAAGAGATTGCGGAAGTCGGTCGTCACCGCGAGGTCGCGGTCCTCGAAGAGCTGCTGGCGGTCGAGGCCGGGCCAGCGGCCGTAGACGCGGCCGCCGCGCACGCCGCCGCCGAGGACGAGCATCGCCGTCGCGTGGCCGTGGTCGGTGCCGCGGTTACCGTTCTCGGCGACGGTGCGCCCGAACTCCGACATCGTGAGCACCACGACGTCCGCCATCTTGTCGCCGAGATCCTGGGCGAATGCCGCGAGCGCCGCGCCGAAGTCCCGGAAGCGAAGGGCGAGCTGGCCGCGCTCGGCGCCCTGGCCCACGTGCGTGTCCCAGCCCTGCATGTCGGCGAAGGCGACCTCGAGCCCGACGTCGGCCCTGACGAGCTGCGCGATCTGGCGCAGCGCATCGCCGAGCGGTGCACGAGGATACTCGGCGCCGTTGGCCGGGGCAATCCGCGAGGCCTTCGCGCTCCTGAGCATCTTCACCGCGTCGAAGGTTTCGCGTCCCGTGCCGTGCAGGAGATCGCGGACGCCCTGCTCGTAGAGCGACTCGAAGCCCGTACGCGCGGTCTGGTCGGCGCCGGCGCGGACATCGAAACGATCGAGCGACGCCATCGAGATCGCGTCGACGTCGCCCTGGAGCGTGCGCGGCAGCGTTGGGCCGATCGCGACCGCCCGGAACGGCGTCGACTTCGTCCCGCGGGCGCCGACGGCCCGCGCGAGCCAGCCGTCGGGGGTGCTCTTGACCCCGGGTGTCCCGGTCTCCATGTAGTCCTGGGCGTCGAAGTGCGAGCGCGTGGTGTCGGGCGAGCCGCAGGCGTGGACCACCGCGAGCGTGCGGCTCGTCCAGAGCGGCACGAGCGGCGCCAGCGCCGGGTGCAGCGCGAAGAATCCGTCGAGGTCCGCGGCCCGCTCAAGCTCGCCGCGCCGCGGCGGCATGAGCCCGATCGACGGCCGCACGGCCGCGTAGCCGGGATCGCCGAACGGCATGACCATGCTGAGGCCGTCGACGGCGCCCCGCTGGAAGATCGCGACCAGCACTTTGCCGGAGGCCTCGGCGGCGTGGGCGGCGCGAACCAGGAATCGAGGCGCTCCAGTATAGGCGACCAGCGCGCACCCGCCGGCCTTCACGAACGTTCGTCGCGTCATCATGGCACCCTCTCCGCTCATCGCCGCTGGAACTCGGGCGAGCCGATCACGAGCGCGGCGAGCTTGGCGACGTCGGTACTCGCCGCACCTCGGTCGTCGGGCGACAAGCGCGTGATCTGCGGCTCGGTTAGCTCGGCCGTCAGCACCGCCCGCGTCTCGCGCGTGGGCTGATCGGCGACGATCGACGCGAGCAGGCGGTCGAGCACGGCCGGCGGCGAGGTCGGGTCGGCGCCCGCCACGAGTGCCGGCAGCTCCACGCTCACGTGGGGATAGCGGCCCGACGCGAGGCCGAGCGCGAAGTTCATGCGCGCCAGCAGGGCGCCGGCGTTCACCCAGACTTCCGCGCGGTCCGCGTAGCCCGTCGGCGGCTGGGCCTGGTAGAGCGGCTCGCCGATCTCGGCGCTGGCGCGGGCGAGCGCCATGCCGCCCTGGGCATCGGTGGTGCCGCCGAGCGCGCGGACCGCGCTGGCCACGAACTCGAACGGCTTCTTGATCTTGGCCCGGTACGCGTCTT
>Ga0126370_10001348_pt1 | contig 11169 bp, 12 predicted proteins | sample PanSoiMetaPlot_3_FD_92586 | JGI IMG/M metagenome (GOLD analysis project Ga0126370, IMG submission 92586) | Tropical forest soil microbial communities from Panama - MetaG Plot_3 | ecosystem: Environmental > Terrestrial > Soil > Tropical forest > Bulk soil | place: Panama | collected 2016-02-17 | reverse complement strand
GCAGCCGCTGGTAAAAAAGTAAAAGGACTGGTGCGAACATCTTCGCAAGAGGAAAAAGTCAATAGCTTGCGTGAGCTGGGCGTTGAAGCCGTGACAGGAGATATGAAAGACCCACAGTCACTGTACCGGGCGTTTCAAAATGTGGATGCGATTATTTCTACTGCCACCTCTACCATCTCGCACCAGGAAGGCGATTCTATCGAAACGGTTGATGTTGCCGGCCAACTCAATGTAGCAGAAGCCGCAAGTGCAGCCGGAGTACAACACGTGGTGTTTATTTCCTTTCCTCCTTATCCCCCCATGACACCTGAGTTCCCATTACGATCAGCGAAGCGTGCCGTTGAAAACGCATTGAGGTCAAAGAAGTTTACCTACACGATCCTTCAACCCACGTATTTTATGGAAATATGGCTCGGCCCTGCATTGGGGTTCAACCATGCGCGCGCCAAGGCAGTCATTTATGGCGAAGGAAAAAACAAAATATCGTGGATAGCTATAAAAGACGTGGCTTCCTTCGCTGTGGCCAGTATCGACAACCCGGCGGCACAAAATGCGGTTATACAACTGGGAGGTCCGGATGATTTAAGCGTACTGGATGCGGTGGGAATTTTTGAGCAGGAAAGCGAACAGACCTTTGAATTACAGAACGTACCGGATGAAGCACTGCGCGCACAGATCGCTGCAGCTCCTGACTCGCTGGGTAAAACATTTAGGGGACTAATGATCGGGTTAAATGCGGTGGGAACGATTGATATGAAAGAAACCTTACGCAACTTTCCAATTCAACTAACGTCGGTACGGGAATACGCGAGGCAGATGATCGTACATTCTGTTTCAGAAGGGCAACACAATTCCACCTTGGGTGCGGGCCGGCTACCCGAAGTCGACGAGGCAATTGAGCAGATGGGCCCAATCCTCTCTACGCAACAATTTTGAAGTTGAGACACCTATGAAGAAACTCTTCGCAGCGCTTTGTTTAATGGCATCCACAACATGTCTCGGACAATCTCCGGGTGCCAAGATTCTGGTCGTAGATAGAGAGCAAGGTGAGAAGCGCGTCAGACGACCGCGCGAGAAGATGCCCAACCCCACCTCCGAATTTATCCTGAAGGTCACTCCTCAAAACAGTGGCTCGCAGCATCTCGTCCTTGGAACGGAAACGATTCCTCCTGGCGGCGTGATTCCTAAGCATCGGCACCTCGGACAAGATGAAATCCTGTTTCTGCAAACCGGTAACGCACGCGTTAGCTTAAATGACCAGGATTACGAGGTTCACGCGGGTGGAATGGTCTTTTTTCCTTTAAACACTTGGGTGAGCTTGAGAAACACCGGCGCCGCACCGATCGAATTGATCTTCATATTCTCAGCGCCCGGTTTCGACGAATACATGCGGTGCACTTCGGTTCCTGAAGGCCAGCCTGCACCTCCACAACCACTGGACGAAGTAAGCAAGTGCGCTCACGACGGTCATGTCGAGTACGAGGCGCTCTCTGTTCCGAAGAGTAAATAAGCTGCAACGCGAATCGCGTTGCTTATAGACGTGGCTTTTACGTATTTCTTCCTATCAACGCAACAGAGAAATCAAATTTGGAGGAGCAGCAACATTATCGTGAAAAGAGAACAAAAAGACTCGTCGATATTTGCCCAGCGGTTCTCACGCAGTTATCGGTTGCTTCACTTGATCGCTTGCCGTGTGCTCGGCGATGAGGAGAGAGTGACCCGAGCCATAGAGAAATGCTGGCGAAGCGCATCCCGCAATCCGCCGTACTTTGAATATGAAGGCGCCTTTCGAAGTTGGCTGGTGAGAGTTCTCATCGATGAGGCTCTGGCGATTCTCCGGAAGTGTCCTGAACCAGCACACGCTTCCGAAGTTCTTAGAATTGGCGGGAGCGACGGGACTCGAACCCGACCCGGGGCAAACATATGTGCCGATTTTCGAACCCCGGCTCCGGTTCGCTCGCGAAGTTCCAGTCATATTTGGTCTTGAAAAGCTGCGGAAACGCGACGGGCATACTGATCTCCGGAGCGTCGTCGGACCCACCCGCCTCCACCAACGCGACCCGGATACTTGGATCATGGCTCAAGGCGCGACGCCAGCACACATCCGGCGGAGCCAGCGCCGACGATGATGTAGTCAAACTCTCGAGGTGTTTTCATGGAGGGCCTCCGCGGATTCGTTCATGTCTAATGGAACGAAGTACATGTGGTGCAGCAGCCCGATTTCAGCAATTCGTGCCAAAGCTTCGGAGTTCGGGAGCGCCGAAAATGGCTGTTTTTGATCTGCGTTCGCCATGGCGTCGAAGAATGTCTGGTGCAAATGCGTGGAAATCCCGAGCAAACGACAGGGTTCAACGGATCTATTACAAAAAGCGTGGAGTGAATTCGGCGGCAGAATCATGGTCGATCCCGCTTCGCAGCGAATCCAATCCTCTTTTCCGCCCATAAACCGTAAGAAATCGACTTGTCCTTCGATTACGTAAAAAGCTTCTGGGGACGGATGGCTGTGCAGCGGAACCCCTTCTCCGGATGCAAGGGCCTGCTCGCATACGGAAAAGGCATAGCCGCTATCCGCACTATTGACCTTCCAGATCAAGTGAGCACCAGCGATATTGAAGCGCTCGCCTTCATGGGGCGCTACCTTTCTTACACCCTCAGGTGCCGGAATGCTTTGAACGGTCATGAGCATCTCCTTTCAACATGCTGTTCGTTGTGGCACGTCCGTTTTCTTCAGAAGTCAAGACGTGACTGGCTGAACTATCCACTCATTGAGTGAACGGGTTTTCGACAAAGTTCAAGCACACCATCTTTGGGTACTCGGCTTGTGTCTAAATATGCAGCCCTGGATCGAATCGTTCGATTGTTTTGATTTGATCCGGCTGGACGCTATTCAGAAGTCATGCTACGTGTGAGCGGGGCGATGGTTGCCTTTGTTGCCCGCAAGTAATCCTGCGGAGCAAGCAATATTTGCCTTCCACGAACTCCGGCCGATATTGAAATGATCTCGAACAATTCAATGGTTTCATCTGCATAGACTGGATACTCTTTCTTGCCGGCCAGTGCCGTAACACCGCCGCGAACGTACCCAGTTAGCGATTGCAGTTCCTTCACTGGAACCAGTTGAATGCTGCGATCGCCCGTCGCTTGCGCGAAGCCTTTCAGATCGAGTTCGGCGTCGCTTGGAATCGCTGCCATGCAAATCCCGTTGCGATCGCCACGCGCGACCAGCGTCTTGAACACCTGCTCGGCAGGCAACCCGATCTTTGCAGCGACCTTTTCCGCCGCAAGGTCCTGAAGATCGATGGCATATTCCCGCAACTCGTAACCGATGTGCATCTGATCGAGCAAACGAACCGCGTTGGTCTTATGGGCCATGTGAATTGCACCATTCAGGTGGCGCACTCGGCGCCATTACCCATGCGGGAACACGTTCCAACTTATTTGGAGATGATCCGCCGGGAAAAACCGAAACAATCAGGCCGCCGCTTGTCACCCGGATGTCTGCCTGATCTTGCTAATTTAGCTTTTATGAATCCGAGGTATACGCGCAAAAGAGTCGTTCTGGCAAGAAAGTGCGGCTTTACGGTCGAAGCTACGATTTGACTGAGGCCCAGCCCAGATTTCATTCACAATGACTGCTTCAGAAATCGATTACTGAACGAGACTCATATCGCTGAGTCATCAATGTGATGGTCTTGCATGGGTCCGATTGCAACTGTGCCAATGTCCAGCACTCAAATCACAGGATGAGACTTTTATGGGAGCTTTGTCGCCGCACGGTAACTTATGTTTGTCAACACAGGGTGAGTGCTGCAATGAAGAAGACGGAAGCGGCGTAGCCCATGACGAACACGCGGGTGACTGTGGGAGAAGTGGAGTGAAACACGGCAACGCTATCTCGGCATGAGCCAATACGGAGTTCACGAGACTGGTCACAAAGGATCATTAAAAAGGGGAACGTTGTATGGACGGAATGAACACAGCAACAAACGGCAAAGCGACAGAAGACTTCAGCAGTACGATGCACACCTCACCACGTCCGATGACGGGGGAAGAATATGTCGAGAGCCTCCGAGACGGGCGCGAGATCTACCTTTATGGAGAACGAGTCAAAGATGTAACTAAGCATCCCGGCTTCCGCAACTCCATTCGGATGACTGCCCGTCTTTATGACGCACTGCATGACTCAAAAACGAGCAAGGTGCTCACGTGTCCAACTGATACAGGTAGCGGTGGATACACGATGCGTTTCTTTCGTTCTCCTCACTCCGCCAAAGACTTGGTTGGCGATCGCGATGCAATCGCTGCCTGGGCACGAATCACCTATGGTTGGATGGGACGCAGCCCGGACTACAAAGCGTCCTTCCTCGGAACGCTCGGTGCGAACGCAGACTTCTATGATCCCTTTCAGGAGAATGCGCGACGCTGGTATCGCGAATCTCAAGAAAAGGTCCTGTACTGGAACCATGCCATTATTCATCCTCCGGTCGACCGACATCGTCCTCCTGATGAAGTAGCTGATGTTTTCGTCCATGTCGAAGAAGAAAGAGACAATGGCCTCATCGTTAGCGGGGCGAAAGTTGTTGCCACCAATTCGGCGATCACGCACCTGAACTTCGTTGCTCACTACGGAATTCCGCTCAAGAGAAAAGAGTTTGCGCTCGTCTGTGCAATTCCGATGGGCACTCCGGGAATGAAGCTCATCTGCCGACCGTCATACTCGATGATGGCTGCGGTGATGGGCAGCCCATTTGATTACCCTCTGTCGAGCCGGCTGGATGAAAACGACACAATGTTTGTTTTGGACCGTGTTTTGGTGCCTTGGGAAAACGTGTTTGTCTATGGAGATCTTGAGAAGGCGAGTTCTTTCTTTCCGCTGTCAGGTTTCTTTCCACGCGCGATGTTTCACGGTTGCACGCGACTCGCAGTAAAGCTCGATTTCCTCTGCGGACTGCTCCTGAAGGGCTTGGATATCACTGGCTCAAAGGATTTCCGGGGTGTGCAAACCCGGTTGGGAGAGGTACTCGCCTGGAGGAACATGATGTGGGCGTTGACCGATTCGATGGCGCACAATCCCGATCAATGGATTGGTAAGAGCGTTTTGCCCAACGAAAACGGAGCGCTCGCTTACCGGTGGTTCATGACGGTCGGATACCCGCGAATCAAAGAAATCATCGAGCAGGATCTCGGCAGCGCGCTCATCTATTCGAACTCGCATGCCGCCGACTTCAAGAATCCTGAAATTCGGCAATACCTCGACAGATATGCTCGTGGCTCGAACGGCTACGATGCAGTCGAACGGATCAAGGTGATGAAGCTGCTTTGGGATGCGATAGGCACGGAGTTCGGTAGCCGGCACGAGCTTTATGAGCGCAATTATGGTGGCAACCATGAAGCTGTTCGTACGGAAATACTCGCTGCCCAGGAAGCGGCTGGACTTACTCAGGCTTACCGTCAGTTCGCTGATCAATGCCTGGCAGAGTATGACCTGGACGGCTGGAGAGCCACTGATCTCATTAGCCCCGACGACGTTAACTTGATTGGCAGGTTCAATGCATTCACACAACATGGTAAATAAATCTGGCGCAAGGGAAACCGCATGAGAAATCGAGTTTTCAATCCTCGTGAATACCGGAATACATTAGGGCGGTTCGCAACTGGAATCACCATCGTCACTGCGTTTGAAAATGGTGAACCTCACGGCATGACCGCGAACGCATTCGTATCGGTTTCGCTCGATCCGCCCCTGGTATTGATCTCCCTCGATAATCGTTCCCACATGCACCGTATTCTGTCGACTGGCGCGAAATATGGCATAAGCGTACTCGCAGAGGATCAGCGGATCTTGAGCGATCACTTTGCCGGCCGTGGCGTTGAGGAGGTGCAGGTGAGATTCATAAGCCGAGCCGGAGCGATGTTGGTGGAAGGTGCGATCGCATGCTTCGTAGTTCGGGTCAGAGATGTTCACCCGGCCGGGGATCACACTCTGTACGTCGGGATTGTGGAGTATTACGAGGAAGGAGAGGACAGGCCGCTTCTTTTCTACGGTGGGCAGTATGCTGAACTAAAGATTAAAGGATAAGGCGATACCGAGAAAAGAAATGATCGCAGAGAACCGCAAATGCTCGTTCTAGTAGCGCCAGGTCAGATATTAGCACTCCTGCGATATTGGCTGGGCAGGATGCCAAACCTCGAACGAAAAACCTTCGTAAAGTATGTGTGACTGGAAAATCCGCAAGCGACGGCGATATCGATTAGCGGAACGGATCGGACCTTCATCATTTGTACGGCATTGTCTAACCTTTGAGCTAACAAGAATTGATGTGGTGTTTGGCCCGTGGCTGCGCGAAACATACGCAGAAAATGTGCTCGGCTATATCCGCTTTCAGCAGCTAATGCTGTGAGGCTTAGATCTGTAGCGAATTCCGACTTGATTCTCTCCACAACCCGGCGAAGAAGGTGGCCTGGAAGGCCAAACTTGAATGCATTCGGCGAACGTGTTTCGGTTCCGAGTTGGACAAACCTGCTTGCAAGAGCGTGGTACAAAGACTCACCGTAAAGTCGACCGTATGGCCCCCCAGCTTCCGATTCAGTAGCCAAGAGTGACATCAGCGTTCGCAGGCCATTGTCCTGAAAGTTTAGTTTTTCGTTTAGTGAGGCGTTCGGACGCTGATCGAGCTCCAGTTCTATCCCGCTAATCAACGAGGGACTCAGAGCCCCAACCGTCACTTCCATTTCATTAAAGTTTCGTACTGCTCCAATAACGCCTGAGGTAAACATGCTGATGGCGCCCGGACGTCTGACATACGGAACATACTGTCCCTTGTGGACTCGCTCGCCATTGCAAGTAGGTATGTCCCAGAGGACAATGAAGTGATGATCCGAATATTTCTCAGGCCTCTCCCCCGCTGGAAGATGGTGCCGTTCTATTGCAAAGCCATTCCACTGAAGATCAATGCTCGACCGACCACGTAAGGTCGAGCCCCTGACGAATTTACCAATTTCCGAGCTCCGGCTCTGCTGAGCTTGTGTGCCCTCGTCTTTTCTCAATAGTCGGTTAATCCTCAATTCACAGCCTCCGAATTGTCGTACATGCCGGGCCGATCAAGTTTTGGGAGTGCGAACATTCGCCCATGCAGATCGCAGTCATCCTTAGCCCGGGCGGATTCGAACAATGTATCCATACAATCGGTCCGAGAAAGCTTGAAGAGGTCCCAAGCAGCCTGTATTGCTGTCAAATCGTCGGACTGCCAGCCAGCGCCTAGGTCAACTCAAGGCGCTTCCGGTAAATCGTTCCCGCTAAGACAGCTATCTTGCGAAGCGCAAGCCGGCTTTTGCCACCTTTCGCCGCCATCCTGATTCCTGCAAGGGTCATTTCAAAGAAGTCCACCATGCCGTCCACGTCCGCATTCGGAGCCAGTTCCCGTTGGTCAATCGCTCTCGTGAACGCCAACTTTAATGCCTGACGCTGCCGCCGTGCCGCATCAACGGTGATTTGCGTTACTTTCCGGTCTCTATGCGCGAACTCTGCTATGGCATTAAGGCCCATGCACCCTTCAGCACTGGACAGATCTTCTCGTTCAGCAAAGACGACGAGGGCGTTTTGAACCGCAGATAGCGCGCAGCCAGGTCTTTCGAGTTCCGCCGAGATGGAGTTGACACTCTCAGTGACGTACAACTCCAGCGCCATCAGGAACAGCGACCGCTTGTCACCAAAGGTGTCGTACATACTCTGGCGACCAATGCCCATGATCCGCATGAGATCCTCAGTGGATGTCGCCGCAAAACCTTGGCGGGCAAAAAGCCGAATCGCTTTGCGAACAGCTTGGTCCCTATCGAATTGTTTCGGTCGAGCCATTCGAGAATGGTTGGTTCTTCCTTTCTTTTGCTCTATAAGTTCCGCCTATGCAACGTACCCGCCGTCAATCGTGATGCTGGTTCCTGTGATAAAACCGGCATCGTCCGACGCTAGATAGGACACTAAGCTAGCAATCTCCGAAACGTCACCCATTCGTTTGAGAGGGATCAACGGTTTAACCGAGTCGACGTGATTTGAGGTCATCTCCGTGAGCGTGGGCCCAGGTTGAACATTGTTCACCGTGATGGAACGTGGCGCGAGGTCAATGGCAGCGCCCCGCACTAGTCCCGTGAGCGCAGCCTTCGTTAGACTGTAAACGCTTCCTCCAGGAAAGGCAGTGCGGACAGCGATATTGCTCCCAACCACGATAATTCGGCCGCCGTTGTTCATAGATCGTGCGGCGGCTTGGACACCAACGAATGCGGCCCGTACATTGATGTTGACCATACGATCAAAGTCATCCAACCGATAGGTATCGATGGTTCCCAGACTCAGAATGCCGGCATTGCTTACAAAAATATCGAGCGGCCCGAAAGTTTCGCTGGCGTGTAACACCGTACTTTGCAGTTCTGAAGCCGACCCGCTGTCAGCCTTGAATGCCGACACATGGCCGCCTCGCGATTCGATCTCGTGAACGAGTTGGAGAGCTCTTTCCTCGGAACTCGAATACGTAAATGCCACCGAAGCGCCTTCCGCCGCAAGCCGACGGACAATTCCAGCTCCAATGCCCCTCGAACCACCGGTGACGAAAGCCACTTTGCCTGATAGCGATGTCGCCTGAACGTTCGCCATTTAGGAAATCCTCCTCGTCAGTTTCATTTTGGATTGTTCTGTCCAGAATTAGGATTCAGAAAATAAGTTTCTTGGATGGACGGCTGCTGGTGTCCGATTGGGTGAGCAGAATTGGCACGTTCTGCGTGCCTCACAGCCGGTTCTCTAACGCCGAGGGAATTTCATAGCACTTTCACTGCAATATGAGCTTTCAGAGAGAGAACTAATTCTTTCACGTGACTTATGGTTGCGCTGTTACGCAACCGGCCTGGTCGCGGTGAAGAACTGCGCGGCTTGCAAACGGTTTTTGCTCGCCGTGATTGCGTTAGCAGAAAACTTAAAGGAGACTTGCAGAATGAAGGTGTGGTTACGCATTATCGCGAATTTTGGTGTGGGTTTGATCATGAGCGCTTTCTCATTTGGGCAGGATTACAACCAACACAATCTCGTTTCCAGCGTTTCAGGTGTCGCGCCAGTTACCGATTCAACATTCATCAACACCTGGGGCCTGGCTCGAGCCTCTGGCGGCCCATGGTGGATCGCTGAAAACGGTACAGGCACTGTAGCCCTTTACAACGGTGCTGGCGTCGAACAAACGCTAAGCGTCACCATCCCACCGGCCGATCCGACCAACAAAGAAACCCCGATCGGTTCGCCAACCGCCACAATCTCTAATGACAGTCCAACCGATTTCCTGTTAGCTGTAGGTAAACCAGCCAAATTCCTATTCGCTACAGTTGATGGCACGATTGCAGGATGGAATCCCTTGGTCGGTCTAGGCCCTGGCGTCGCACCCCCTTCAACGCACGGAGTCACCGTGGTCAAAACCGCTGACGGATCCGCCTTCACCGGACTAACCAGAGCTTTCGTTAAGGGAAAGCCCTACCTCTACCTTGGGAATTTCAGCAAGGGCCGTATCGATGTCTATGACAATGCTTTTAATCGTGTGCATCTATCGCCAAACCGATCCGATGCAGGCGCGGTCAACGGCAACGGCCTGTTCTCTGAAAATAGTTTCGTGGATCACGAACTCCCGGCGTTTTTCGTTCCCTTCGGGGTGCACACGATCGGCAATGACGTTGTCGTCACCTACGTGCTCCACGAACCAAGTTCGCCGTTAGAAACGGATGGTCCGGGTCTGGGTTTTGTGGATATTTACAATTCTGAGGGCCATCTTTTGCAGCGTCTCGAACACGGCGACTGGTTGAATGCTCCGTGGGGTGTGACTTTGGCTCCCCTCGATTTCGGTCGCTTCAGTCACGATCTGTTGATCGGACAGTTTGCTGGTGCTGGAGACACCCAGTCCAGTGGTTTCGTCGCTGCCTACGACCTAGCGAGCGGAAAACTGGATGGACTACTACAAGACGCGAGCGGAAAGCCTTTGGTCATCAATGGCATTTGGTCGCTCAGTTCTAGCAATTTCAGCCCTGACAACAGGAATGCCGCAAAAGACCCTGCAGGACAGGTTTTCTTCACTGCTGGACCAAATCACCAAACGCAAGGATTGTTTGGTTTCTTGACGGCCGTCCCGGCGGAATTGACCGAGGGGAACGACCAGTAATTTTGACGTTGCCGGAATTGGGTTGCTGGCTACCAGCGGTAAATGGCGACTGTACGTGCTCGAAATTGAATGCAGAATCACAAAGGAGCTCCTCCAAGGAGCTCCGACGTGCTTTTTAGGAGTCGGCCTTTTTGTTGCGGGTAACAGGCGAAGCCACGTTCCGTTTTTGAAGAGATGCCATCGTAAGGGCTTCGCTCTTTAGGGGCTGATCATCTTGCAACGGCGGTAGCCATTGGGTTTCTTCGGAGTCTCTCGCACCTCATTCCTTCCAACCAGAAGTAATCCAGAAGTAATAATAACGATGATGGCCATCCCAGTAGATTTCGTTGACGCCAAGCCCTTATGGGCTGCGCTCTACCAATCACTAAGCCCGATCAATGCAGAGACTTATGAACATCGAAGATTATCGATTTACGAAATTTTGAGCAGATGTGATGGATTAACAATAAGAAGTAAGCAATTGATTTTAGGATATTTGGTGGCCAGGGAGGGAGTTGAACCCCGACGCCAGCCTTTTCAGGGCTGCGCACAACCAACTTATCTCCCTGTCCCATCAACAACTTAACAAATCGGAATGGCCGATTTATTGTGACCATTCTGTGACCAGCGCCGATGTTCGCCTAGCGTCGGGAGTAAGCACGTGCTCAGGATCCATTTGCAATGATAAGCCGAATTGTCCGGGCCCTCCTGCACCAACGTTGCCTAAACTCCGCAGTTCTGGCACGGGGCACACCTCGACTAGTCGGGACCAATTACTTGAAATCGCCACGTGCACATCTCGCGAGCCTGGCAAATCCCTACCGCATTCTGGCTATCTACTCGGAATTCCGACTCTCCGTACTAAATCGCTGAACCGAGTATCGGAACGCAAAGCGTCAAATTGTGGTTCGATTGCCAAGTTCGTCATCTCCTCGTCGCGCTCCCCGTAGGCAAGTTCCAGATTGGCAAATGCCTTGTCTTTATCGCCCAAATGGCTGTAGAT
>Ga0126370_10001346_pt1 | contig 11181 bp, 16 predicted proteins | sample PanSoiMetaPlot_3_FD_92586 | JGI IMG/M metagenome (GOLD analysis project Ga0126370, IMG submission 92586) | Tropical forest soil microbial communities from Panama - MetaG Plot_3 | ecosystem: Environmental > Terrestrial > Soil > Tropical forest > Bulk soil | place: Panama | collected 2016-02-17 | reverse complement strand
TAATAGTCTTGAATAGGGAGTTATAGTCTAGAAAGATATTCAAGTCCATGATATGTCCTTTTTGATTGTACTTTTAATGATCAGTTACAACAAATTAGATATCTAGAAGAAAAGTATCGTGACACAAATATTGTAAAAAAATCTTCTGCATGGTTCTTGTGATTAATTTCGGCATTCGTGCGGCTTCACACCACCTACTGGCCCTTGATTTTCACCATCAGATATAATTCTTTTTACACCATTTTGTACGATTTGATCGACATATGTCATAATTTTCTCTTCTTGTGCAGATGATATATCAGAGGTTGACTGTAATCCGATACTGCCTCCAACGGTCTTCTTTAGAGGATTGAAGTCATCAATTGTCAAGTCATTTGTTATTCTCTGTAATGTAGGTTTTGTTACAATTGCCTTGACTATTTGCATATCGATATTAGCAAAACCGGGATCCATTCCTTCATTTGATACAACATAGAGTCCATTGGTGTACTTATTTACAAAGCTAGTTATTTGTTCTTTACTTCCAGTAAATACTATAGGTATAGACAAATCAGGCGATTTGATTGCATAAGATTGAAGTCTTAGCATGGTAAGCTCTTTTTGAGCAGCAAGATCAGTATACTTTTGATATGCTGGTCCTACTAATTCATAACATACTCCATATAGATTTACATTTACATGTTTTTCTGGATAAAAACCATAAACAACAAAGAAACTAAGTATTCCTGCAACTATCAGGACACATACGCTTGGTATTACTATATTAGATATACTAACCAATTATTGTTCCCATTTTTTATCAATCGTTGTACTCAATTATCTTCTTTCGTCTACGTTTAGTATTATCAATCTTTTTTTCTTCATATTGAATGTCTTGATCATGATTATGTATCACATTATTTTCGTATTCTTGATTTTTTTTCTCTTCTATCAAATCAGGCGAATCAGCACTATCATGATATTTTTTGATAACAGACTCCTCTGATGGAGAATTGTCTACATAATGTTTGTATCGTCTTTCTACTCCGATATTACTTCCTTGAAGAACCTTACATATCTCCTTATCAAGCGCTTTGTTGACAAGTTCTTTGAGTTTATCTGTTTCTGGACTTTGTGGATAAGTCTCTAACAAATATCTAAATTGCTTCATATATTCAACTACTTTACTACGATACTGTTCTGCAGTAGGTTTATGATTTCTAAGTATTTTGAACCAAGTTGTAGTACATTGAGCAGGATAGGCCTTTGCAAGCTCTTCGATAACGCGTTCGATCTCAAAAAAATCAAGAGGCATCATAATATTACACCTGACTTTTGCTCTTATGTACAAAGATTACAGGTGTTTTTCGTAATTGGGGACTGGGACTTCTAAATTTTATACTCTCGTGAGTATCTAAGGGGAATGTTTCATTTTCTTTCATCAAGTATTGTATTTAGAAATGAGGTATTATTTTCAGCGGAAATGAATTCATGTATAAGTTTTCCAATTTGGAATTAGATCATATTTGCAGAAACATAGAAATGCGAGCAGCAGTTGTACAATTTCCTAATCGGAAAATTATCAACTAAACAATAGAAAATACACATCATAAGGGTATAGAAATTGACATACCATAGCTTTTTCGTACTTCAAATTCAGACATTCATGATATTGTACTATTAAGGAGAGATATCTAATGTGGTTAGAATGCGAGGAATCCTAGCATATTACTTTAACTCAAAAAAAGCAAAACGTAGAATATATGTCATAAATTATTCCTGAACTAACGTAGTCGAATGGATATCAAAATGGATCAAGGAAACTCATTCTTCAAAAGCTCAGCTCAAAATAATCAAAGGCTCCTAAATTTCACAAAATTTAGGTATTATGATTAATTGTTAAACAGCATTATGTGGTATTAAAATTTAGTAATGGCAATACAAAATTAGAATAAATCTTCCAGACATAAATAATAAGCAAGATCTACAAGATAAACAACGATTAGATAGAATAAATGTTCGACACTATAACAGTGTCACTTTAACCCTTTTTCCAATCCATTTTCCGGGTAGATATATACGACCGTCTTTACCACTCTTTCCTACAACCTTTTCTAATTTAACGGCTACTACCTTCTTTCTCTGCTCTGGTTTTTTCTTTGTTTTTTTCATATGATATACTACGTATGAGTATAGATACAAATAGTTGCGGTCTCATAGTTTTTGTTATTTATTATTAATAAATTGATATAAGAAATTTTATATAAGTTGAAATTACATGTAAAGATGTTGGATATTGCATTTCATACGTACAGAAAGCCTTCAATCACTTAGACTAAGAACCTATCCCAAAATTATCCTCCTGTAAATTATGATGCAACAATCCAAACAAACTAATGCAAAATAGTTTTCCATCTTCTCATATCTAACCAAAACTTTTCTGAACCTGTTGTGCCAGGAGTTGGTTCTTTCTACAACCCATCTTCTAGAACGATGATGAGGAAAATGATTTGTTAGTACTCGTTCTCCTCTATGTAGAATATGTGGCAAGTATCCCTTCTTGATAACTTCCATCTCAATCTCCTGAAAGTCATATCCTTTATCAAGATAGAGATTCAGTCTCTTTTCATTAATCTTGTATGACGATCTTTTAAGTACAATAGTATCCAGCACACTTATAGCAAGCCTTCATATCATGGGTATTAGCTGCAGTTATAACAATAGATAATGGAATACCTTGTCCATCAGTTAATAATGACGTTTTGTTCCTAACTTACCTCTATCCGTAGGATTAGGTCCAGTCATTTCCCCCTAAAGGTGTCTTTATCAAAACACTATCGAGATACTGCCATCTCCATTGAATTCCTACTACATCGTCATACACTTTTAGCATTCTAGCCCATAATTTTTGAAATACCTTAGATGATGACCATTGTTGGAATCGTCTATGACAGGTGGATCCAGAGCCATATTCTTTAGGCAGCATCTTCCATTGACATCCAGTTCATAAGACATACAAAATGCCATCCAGTACCTTCCTAAATGATACCGCTGGACGTCCGATCGTATTATTTGGCTTTTCTGACGGAAGTATTAAGATGATTTCATTTCATAATGGATCCGGGATTCTTTTGATAGTTGGAAGATACTTGACTCTATCGTAAGCCACATCTATGAACAAAACGCTCTCAAGCTATATGTCTATCCATTTTTGGGATGGGTTCTAAGTTGATATATTATAAGTTCTTTTGAATATGGATTTTGTGTAAATATTGAATCTTGTTATGATGGTATATGGAGTATTATCAAGAAAATCTTAAATATGTGTATTATTTTTTAATAACTCCTTCTTTATGCAATTCTGTCAAAATAGTCATCAGAGTATCATAATCTATGTCTACCTCGTTTAAAATAACAGAATAATCCACTTTACCAAATTTCTTTATGAATTTCTCGATTGCCTGTTTTTTCTTTTGATATTGTCTGGTCTTCATTATTTGTATAGGGAATTAATACCTAGTTCCTAGAGTTATAATAATCATATTATATGTCACATATTCTGAAAGCAGATCTACTTGTATGGTTTGCTTTGCACTTATATATTATGATTTCATTAAGCGGTTTATTTTATTAGACAAGTTTTATAGAGGTTAAATAAAATATCAATTCTACCTAATTCTAAATGAAACATACCATAACAAACACGCTTTTGATACATCATATTATTACATTGATATATTATTATCAGATCTTTGAATTATTAAAAATAGAAGATACTACAAGTAGGATAAAAGTTTTAAAGACGAGGAATTTTGAGTATCAAACGATGAGTGACACAAAAGCTTTTAAAATGGATATTATTACAATCTAAAAAGATGAACAAAATACACATTAGTTATATTTTGCAATTTAGTGTGATAACATTAGGTATCTTTATAATTACTACAAGTCAGGTCAAAGCTCAACAAGGTCAGGACTCTCATGGATTAACTCCCGAACAAGTAAAGCAGTTCTGTAGATCAGACAATCCTAGACTCGGCTTCGTCAATCATACGGAATCTGAAATTTGTGGATTGCCAGAAAGCACTCCTTCAACCCCAGCATCAAACTCCTCTGGATCGTCATCAGGATCATCCCCATCGTCATCAGGATCATCCCCATCGTCATCAGGATCATCCCCATCGTCATCAGGATCAATAACGCCACAGGCACCTTAATATAAAAATTAAATAGTTTTATATTAATGTGAAAAACTTTATTGCATAATTTTCATAGAATATAATTATGCGATCAGTCCATTTTTCTTTTTTTGATTCAGAGGCAATACAGATTCATAGTTATGATTTTATACAAATCCTGACACAGGCTAGGATTATCATTATTATAAGAGAATTAAACTAATAATAACGTGCATATATCGACTCTAGAAGACATTTGCAAACAGATACAAGAAATAGACTCTTCTATTAGATTTGCAGGTATTGCAAATAAACTTGGAGATCTGAAAACAAAATCTTATAGAAAAAATTTGGTTCCTTTATTGACAGAGAAAGAAACTTCAGATTATGCTATGAAAGCTGTTCTTCGGGCTGCTACCAGAGAAGATTATGAATCAAAGATTGGCAAATTACAATATTCTATAGGAAAGTACGAAAAAATGATTCGTGCGACAATTCCAATAATGATTGATAAGAAAGACGATGAAAACAAGCTTTATCTACTCTTATCATTTGATTTGGATTCTAATGTTACTCATACTATTCAAAATAGAGTATTACCTTTTATATTAAAGAACGAAAATGTTTTTGTATAATCGAAATGTACTTCATCGAGATCTGAAAAAATAGGATGGAAATTAAATTTAGCTAACTGTGATTATTATTTTAAAAAACGAAAAAATTCTGTAATAAAGATTGATGCAAGCTTACAAGTTTAACATATTTTGAAAACTAAGCACTTGTGCAAATTGTTGTGAGCAAGAATAAGCATTCAATATCGCATTACACTTAGATTTTGAGTACACAAATGAATTTTCGGAAGGATCATAAGATTATAGATAGGACATCACAAGCGATAACAACAAATTAATATATCATATGGGGATAAAATATGCAGAGCCAACATCACATAATAATATTGTATAGGATAATAAGATTTTATGTACCGAATTAATATTCAAATTTTAACTATTATATGGTGGATAGGCGCAATAGCTGCAGCGTATTCTTTATTCATCCCAGTGTATGAGCAATATCTAATAGTTGGAACTTCTGGTTGGAGCGTCGTTGCAATAAGTACAGGATTGATAATATACGAGATTAAAAGAGTAAAACAAGAAGAAAAAGAAAAGTTAAGAAAAGAGTAAAATTGCCTTATTCCTTTCCGCCTTGTTCTTCGATGACAACCAATGTTACAGTCGATGTAATGCCGGGTATTTTTCTTATCTTATTTGTTATAGTATGATTCATTATTTCCGTATTATCTGATTTCACTTTAACAAATACATCATGAACGCCGTAAGTTCCTCTCACCTCCTTTACATCATTCAAATTAGATATCTCGTCAATAATTTTCTCCTCAGAACCTAAGGTACAGTTTACTAAAATATATGCTGTCGGCATTATTCAAATTATACTAACACACTATTTAGTGTTTTCTGCAGATTTTCATTTTACGTCCAAAAAGTACATCTATTAGGTGGCGATTATAACTAAATACATTGCACGAAGCTTATAAACTTGACCAGTTTGTCTATAGTAGACTTCCAGTACTCAGTATTGTATTTAAGTTCTTTGAATTTAGACTTAATTTGTGGATGAAGTGAATAATTATATTCATCATTGCCTATCATAAGGGAGATTTGCAGTAGTGGAATTTGCTATTTCAGAAGTTCAAACCATGTGGATTTTATCTGTCAAGAATTGTTGTATGTCGTTTGAATATGTAAGTATTTGCTCATCAAAATGGGATAATAGACTTTTCCTCTAATATCATCTGTGTTAGAAACAGGTACTTTCCAAATACACATCTATCATCTTTTTGTAACACTATTACCACTATAAACTTGCGACTTAGGATATTAAAATACTATCTTATCTACAGCATTATCGAACTGCATTTACATTCCTTACAAATAAATATAGTACTTATGAATAGTGCAGAGATGTATAGCTTTACGCGATCTTAGCTTGATTAAACTCGGGATGTTTTGTCTAATTTGTTGACTATAACATAGATTTATTCCAAACCCTACCAAGACCAGAATAACAAATCCTATTCCAGTTACTATTGATACAGTATTACTGTTAGAAGGAATATTAGTATAGGTGATTTAGTAGTTGAAATCGTTTCTGACTTCACAAATCCTGACCCATAATATATTGTTCCAATAATGTTAACGAGTATTATAAGTATACCTGCAATAGTAGGGAATTTGCATCAGGAAAATATGAAAGTCGATTCGTTTATTATCGTTATTAGTTGTGGATGAACTTTATCTGGAGTCATCCTAATTGAATGCAGATCATTATATACTGTATAATGAATCTTAACATGATAACTCAGGCATGATAATATGCATCATCATATACAGAAAAATTCGATGATGTTTCAACATAACAATCAACGCTTAGGTAATATCATTTTACGGTAATATTTGTATCAGGATCTGAATGCGATCTTAAAATATGGCAAAATTTATGCTCTTATATGGCAAAAGTGATTGTCGGAAAAACCTCAGACATACCTGAAGGAAAAATGACTCACATAACAGCGGGTGGTAAAGAAATTTTAGTTGCTAATGTAAATGGAAGGTATTATGCTACAGGTAACATTTGTACTCATGCAGGAGCTGAACTTCATGATGGAGAGCTTAACGGTAAAGAGTTAACATGTCCATGGCATGGTTCAAGATGGGATATAACTACAGGTAATTTAATCTGGTTTCCACAGAAACTTGAATCACTAGGATCATATGAGATTACGTTAGAAGACGATACCATTTACGTTGAGGTTTAATCATATTAAATCTACTGATCAAATATCCGCAGTCGCAAGTTTAAGAGACTTTACAAATCTAACACGATATTCAGCTTGCACTGGGCATATTACGGAATTTAGATTTGTATTTAAACACAAAAGTTACGGGGCATGTTAGTACTAAATTATTGATATAATAATGTAAGACAACAGATAAAACAATCAGTATGAATCAAAAGGGGTGTAGAAATAAGGATGATGGTGGCTTTATCACAATTTCAAGAGAATTTGTTGATTTAACTCACATCATTAATAAAAATATTCAAGTATACCCAGGCGATCCTGAAACAATATTTGAGTCAGTTACAAATATAGGAAAAGATGCAAACGCCAATATTACACGTATAACGATTGGATCTCATACTGGAACGCATGTAGATGCTCATAAACATTTTATATCCAACGGAATCGGAATTGACAAAGAACCACCAGATAAATTTATTGGCGAAGCAGTTGTTCTAGATATGTCCAATATTCAAAATGGACAAGGAATTACAAGCTTGGATTTAGAGAGAAATACGAGTAAAGTAAAATCAGGAGATATATTTTACTTTATACAGGTACAAATCCTAAATTGTATTACAAAGATGTGAAAAATTATAATAACAATGAATTCAAAAAGATAGGAAGTAATTTTACATATTTGGAACTTTCTGCTGTAGAGTGGATTATAGATCATGACATAAAATGTGTAGGAATTGATACATTGAGTGTAGAAAGTGAATACGTCACCGAGGGAGCGATACATAAAAAAACTGCTATCTCATGATATAGGAATAATTGAAAATCTTAACTCGAATTTACAAAGATTCGTAGATAAAAGAATTTTTATTATTTGTCTACCATTGTTATTTGAAGATTTAGACGGGTCGCCAGCTAGAGTAATAGTATTTGACATTATGATACAACACAAGAAATAACATGATTGTTACTGATTAAATCAATGCAAATAATTGGAGTGCGGTTGCAATTCGAAGGTGATTGATGTCAAAGCCTGCATTAGAAATAAGGTCTATGCAAGGCATGGCTAGAGCTGCATGGTCAGAGGAGGTATATACTATCGAGCCTAATTCGCAGGCTAATTGCGTTAATACTATGCCAAACTAATTGATTAATATGTACAATACACAAAAAGTAATGAATTAATTGGTTGATGACACATATTATCAAGTAATACAAATAAGTGATGCCCCGCTAATGCCATATTGTAGATGCAAGAAATGCAATAAATAGTACTGATTTAATGCGTCAAATCACTATTAATATATTATTTTATATAATATCTCACCGTATATGATGAATGTATATGAAAAAGTCATATGATGACATTCAGATAGATGACACTGTATATAATGATGAATATAGTAATGATAAGGTTGATAACACTCAGAACTACAGCAAAGTAAATCAGAATACTATAACGAGGGGGATAACTCAGGTCCAACATGCGCTATTTAATACGCCTTCTGAATCTCATAACCTTATAGTCTATTCGGATATACGAGTTCTGCGAGCGATGTATCCAGCATATGTCAAATCTTTACTTGAGGATAATGAGATCGTTTTGATAATGACATATTATGATCATCCATCTATGGTGAGACAATTTTTGGATTTAGATAGTAAAAAGAGTGATCATGTCGACATAGAAGGATATCTGAATAATGGATCTCTGGTAATTGTGGATTCACTAATGACATATTTCAATTCATTAGAGAATAATCAAATAAATATTAATAATAATGATAATGACAATTATGCCGATAAAACCAACTTTTTATCTTTAATAAGAATGCTGCTTAATCATGGTGTAAAGAACAATAAGAAAGGAATAACTATCTTCTCTGATATGGGTTCATTCTTTCACTTTGGTAATAGTAGTCATCATCAATATCACGATAATAATAATAATGACAATATTCATAATATCATGGAATATGAAAGGTCAATACCCACTAGGTATAAAGATCTAGAATTAAAGAAGTTCTGTTTGTACCATCAAAAGGATTACGAAATGCATTTCAAGTCTAAACGTCAAAAAGCACAACTACTTGATTGTCATGGCAAGTCAATCTTGATTATGGATGTTAATAGTAATTATGATTATAACCGTAGTAATTAGGCCTGTAGGCCAGCGCCTACATTACTTGTCGATGGATGCTTTATTTATACATCATGACAAGTTTGTGATATAGATATAGATATTTCAATATTATAATATTATTAGATTCATGTCAGATACAGATTCTGCTCTATCATCCCATTCTCTCGACGAAAAGTTTCATTTATCAAGATGTGAATGATATAATTCTAAACACCATTTCACAATGTTTATCTAACATTAATTGTCACTTATTTATATAATAATTACCTATTTTTGTAATAACTTATACAAAAAGTTAAATATCATAATATCTACTATACATTATATAATTGATGCCATTATCTAAAACTAAGCGATATCTTCCATTTCGTGTCAGTTTTAGTATGATAGTGATAACTAGGTGACACGCAGTGCAAAGTCAGTCTTTATTATCATCCCCTTCATCCCTATCTAACAATTCTCATACCTTAGACAAGCTAGATTATCAGATACTTAATCTTATGACATTAGGATTAGAGAATAGAGTCATTGCAGAAGAGCTGAAAACACCATTAAGTACGATACAAAGAAGAACAAGAATTCTGCTAAGGTCTGGATACATCAGCCAAATATTCCAACCCAATTACAAAAAACTTGGATTAAAGAAAGGCTTACTTCATGTATATGTACGAACAGGCAATCTCAAGAAAGTAGCACAAGATCTTCTGCTAAATGATGGCATATTGTCTGCCGGAGTTCATGTCGGCAACTCGGATATAGTAGGAGAATTTGTTTATGAGGATAGCGAACAATTAGTAGATCTGATTTCAAAGGTAAAGGAATTAGAGGTTATAGATAGAGTTGTATGGTCTGAAGACGTCTTCCTGCTTGCTGGAAGAAAAGATAGCATGACTTCTGTCATGAACAGATTAATTAATAGGAGTTAATCATAAATCAGGTTCTTCTAAATATGATACAATATCTATAGATTTCTCATCCGCTTTATTTGATCAATACTGCTGATTGCCAGAATCTTTGAATGTCTTTAGGCGAAAATCTATTTGTTCTACTGATATCATATCAGACTGATGCCAGAATAAGTCTGACAACAGTCTGTCCGTCCTATTCCTATTCGGTATCAAAGCGGACAATCGTGAATCTTAAAGCATGTTCTAATAGTTTTAATTCATGATATGTGAATATGGTATCGGATTATAGAATACTAGGATTAATTGTTAAATACTACCCAGTCTAGGACTTACCGGAATCAAACTGGACGTAAATCAGATATACACTTCTTGCTTGGCGTTACAACTAAATGCGATTTAAAATTTTTTAACAGTCACAAAAAATATGAGTATGTCTATTTATTTATTTATTTATTGTCCTCTAGGAGTAAACTGTTGCTGAATCGATGAATAGGATGATGTCCAGGCTTTTACCAGGTTTGAGTTAAATTCAGCACTGGCTTCAACGGTTCTACTATAGTTTTTCACATTTTCTCTCAATGCGTTTAATACATTGAGTGTTAGCTGATGGTTAATGTCGGCCATTCTTATGATATTGTTTGTGGAATCGTTTGATTGTTTTATTAATCCCTGAACGTATGGGGTTGCTGTGTCTGAAACAATGATGTTATTGAAATTGCTGTTGTTGTTTGCAAATTGCTTTTGAAATGAAGTTGTTGTCTGAATGGCATTTCTAGATGCATCTATGTATTCTTGCTGCAAATTTGAGATTGCTTGGGCATATTCTGGCTGAACCTTTGCAGCTTGATTTACCACTTTTGTGAAGTTTTCGTTTGCTACATCGAATAGAGTTACACTGACATCTTTAGTACTCTTTGTGTTATCTTTTGATGATGACATAGCTATCAGTAGCACCTATCCGTATATAAACTATTGGCATTAAATGGTAATTATTACCTTCAATACCCATTAATAGTTTGTACCTATCTGATCTCAGATTCCGAATGCATGTCAGTATAGCTTCTGAATGCTAACCTATATGCGGCAGATTTGCATGAATCTGGTATTGTAAAAGCGCTCCTCGAACACCGACAGTGTATTTTTCATATTCCC
>Ga0126370_10001345_pt1 | contig 11194 bp, 8 predicted proteins | sample PanSoiMetaPlot_3_FD_92586 | JGI IMG/M metagenome (GOLD analysis project Ga0126370, IMG submission 92586) | Tropical forest soil microbial communities from Panama - MetaG Plot_3 | ecosystem: Environmental > Terrestrial > Soil > Tropical forest > Bulk soil | place: Panama | collected 2016-02-17 | reverse complement strand
CATCGGCCGCACTTTCAAGGAATCGCTGCAGAAGGCTATCCGTTCGCTCGAACCGCATGCGCCGTGGCGCGCGCCGGCCGACGCGCCGGATTCGCTCTTGCGCGAGAAACTGGCCACACCGCGGCCGGACCGTATTCACTGGCTGCTGACCGCGGTTGAGCGCGGTTTCCAGGCGGAAGAAATCTGCGAGCTCACAAAGATCGACCCGTGGTTCCTGAGACAGCTCGAAGACCTGGTGGCGATGAACCGGCGCGCGGCCGGAGTAACGGTTGAAACGGCATCCAAGGACCTGCTGCGCGAAGTGAAGCGCCACGGCACGAGCGACGAACAGCTGGCGCAAATGTGGAAGACCACGCCCGCAGCCGTGCGGCTGCAGCGTGCACGCTACGGCGTAGCGCCGGTTTTCAAACGAGTGGATACCTGCGCGGCGGAGTTTGAGTCCTACACGCCTTACATGTATTCAAGTTACGAGGACGAAGACGAATCCGACGCCCAAGCCAAACCCAAAATCATGATTCTCGGCAGCGGCCCCAACCGCATCGGGCAGGGAATCGAATTCGACTACTGCTGCTGCCATGCGTCGTTCGCACTGCGTGAAGACGGCTTTGAAACCATCATGGTGAATTGCAACCCGGAAACGGTTTCGACCGACTACGACACTTCCGACCGCTTGTATTTCGAACCGCTGACGCTCGAAGACGTGCTGGCCATCGTCGAAAGGGAAAAACCGCAGGGTGTGATTGTTCAGTTCGGCGGACAGACACCGCTGAACTTGGCCTTGGAACTCAAACGCAACGGCGTTCCCATCATCGGCACGGCTCCGGAATCGATCGATCTTGCCGAAGACCGCCGCCGCTTCGGCCGGCTGCTGGAGGAGCTGAAAATTCCTCAACCGCGCAATGCCACGGCGCTGGTGCCGGAAGAAGCCGCGCGCCTGGCCGGAGAAATCGGTTTGCCGGTGCTGGTAAGGCCGAGCTACGTGCTGGGTGGCCGGGCCATGGTCATCGCATACGACGCGAATACCGTGCAGGACTACGTCGCGCAAGCCGCGCTCATGGGCCCCGCCCGACCGGTATTGATCGACCAGTTCCTCGAGGAAGCGACGGAAGTAGACGTGGATGCGCTCGCCGACGGAACCAACGTCGTGATCGGCGGCATCATGGAGCACATCGAAGAGGCCGGTGTGCACTCGGGTGACTCTTCCTGCGTTCTGCCGCCGGTAAGCCTTTCGCCGGCGGTGGTCGAGACCATCCGCGACTACACCAAGCGGCTGGCCCTGGCGCTCAAGGTGGTCGGCCTAATGAACGTGCAGTACGCCATCCAGCGCGATACCGTGTACGTTTTGGAAGTCAACCCGCGGGCCTCGCGTACCGTCCCCTATGTCAGCAAAGCGACGGGCGTGCCCTTGGCCAAAGCTGCCGCGCGCCTTATGGCCGGCAAGAAACTGGCCGACATGAACCTTCCCTTGGTCCACCACAACGGAGTTGCCGAAGTCGCCGTGCGCGAATTTTATTCGGTGAAATCGCCGGTTTTTCCCTTCAACAAGTTTCGTGGTGTGGATACCATCCTCGGACCCGAGATGCGTTCCACCGGCGAAGTGATGGGTATTTCAACTTCCTACGGCCTGGCCTTCGCCAAAGCTCAGCTGGCAGCGGGCCAACGCTTGCCGCGCAGGGGAACCGTATTCCTCAGCGTGAATGACCGCGATAAAAAGCATCTCACCACCATCGGCAAGGAGCTGGCATCGCTCGGTTTTCAGCTGACGGCAACTCGGGGAACCGCTGCGGCGCTGCGCGCCGCCGGCATCGAAGCGGAAGCCGTTTTCAAGGTGAATGAAGGGCGGCCCAACATCGTCGACCTGATCAAGACCGGAAAGATCGATCTGGTCATCAACACCCCGCTCGGCCGCGAGTCGTTTTACGACGAAAAGTCCATTCGCCGGGCGGCCATCCGCTACAACATCCCTTGCATCACCACGCTGTCGGCCGCCCACGCCGCCGCCCGCGGTATCCGGGCGCTGATCGAACAGGGAACGGAAGTGGCGGCTTTGCAGGACCTGCACCGCAGCCAGGTCACCGCATCGGGTTCGACCGGGGCAGGAGACTGACCATGGAAATCTCCGGCGTTTTCCCGGCGCTCACCACCCCTTACCGCGAAGACGGCTCGGTTGCGCCGGAACTATTCTCCCAAAACATCTCCCGTTACAACCGCACGGGAGTCTCGGGCTACGTCGTGCTTGGCTCCACGGGAGAATCGGTGATGCTGTCGGGCGCCGAAGGCGAGTCGCTGCTCGCGGCCGCAAAGGAAGCGGCATTGCCCGGCCGGTTGCTGATCGCGGGCACCGGTGCGGAGTCCACGGCATCGACCATCGCCCGGACAAAACGCGCCGCCGAGCTCGGTTACGACGTGGCGCTTGTCAAAACGCCTTACTACTACAAGCCTGCGTACCGAGCGGAGACCTTCATCCGGCACTATCGCAGCGTGGCGGACGAATCCCCGATCCCAGTATTGCTTTATTCCGTGCCGATTTTTACCGGCGTGGCGTTAGACACGCCGGAGATTCTTGCACTTGCCGAGCATCCGAATATCGCCGGCATCAAGGATAGCTCCGGCGTCATTCAGCGGGTGGTGGAAGTCGCCTCGCAAGCCGGGCCGTCGTTTCGCGTGTTGACGGGCGGCGCAGCCGTGCTCTATCCCGCGCTTGCGGCGGGGGCCCAAGGCGCCATCCTGGCGCTGGCATCCGCCTTGCCCGAGCGCTGTGTTGCGGTCTATCAAAGCTGGAAAAGCGGCCGCCACGCGGAGGCGCTCGCGCAGCAACGCCAGCTTGCGCAAGCCTCGAAGATCATTCTCACGGAGGCCGGCATCGGCGGCCTGAAATACGCGATGGATGTCCGCGGCTACCATGGCGGGCTGCCGCGCCTTCCTCTGGCTGCGCCTTCTGAAGCCAAAAAACAACAAATTCACAAATTGGTAACAGAATTCGAACCTGCCGCGGCCACCGCCTGATCCTGACTCGGGCACGCTTTCCTTGGCGGGTTTGTCGCGTCCATTGCTTGTGACGGAATCGTCCGGCTATCATCTAAAATCCATGCATTGTCGCGCCCTCCCAGTGGAAGCCCTGCCGCACCAGCCTAGACTGTTGCGCGACTTTGTGCATTCCTTCGATCGCGTCGCCGCGTTCTTTCCCCATAAGCCCAGCCTCGAAAACATTGCTGGCGTAGCCCGCTCGCTCGTCTATCCCGCCGAAAGGCGGTCCGCGGTTGCGGCGATCCTTCGTCAGCAGAATGAGCTTTTGGGTGCGGGTAGCGCCACCTTCAGAAACCTTGCTCGGTTTGAGCAGGGGGCAGTGGCAGTCGTGTCGGGTCAACAGGTGGGGCTGTTCAGCGGCCCTTGCTATGCCGTGTACAAAGCCATTGCCGCCGTGCGAATCGCCAAAGAGCTGAGCGAGCACGGTTTGGAAGCAGTCCCCGTTTTCTGGATGGCAACCGAGGATCACGATCTCGACGAAGTCCGCCGCACTGCGTTTTTCCACGAAGGCAAACTGATCAAACTCGACCTGCCCGCCGGTGTCGGCAATGCCGCTCCGGTCGGACGCGTCTCGCTCGGCGCCGAAGTAGAGGCCTTGCGGCAAGCCGCGGCCGAAGTGCTCGGCAGCGACGGCGGCAGCGAACTTGCTGCGATTGTGAATGAGTGCTATCAGGCGCAGGAGACCTACGGAAGCGCTTTCGGCAAGCTCTTTACCCGGCTGTTGAAGCCAGCCGGGTTGATCCTGCTCGATCCGCTCGACCTTCGGCTGCACCGGCTGGCGGAGCCGCTTCTTTCACGCGCGGTTGAGGAGCGCGATGTCATCGACGAAGCTCTGCTCGAGCGCGATAAACAGCTGGAGCTGGCGGGTTATGCTCCCCAGGTGAAGGTCACTTTGCGAAGCACTGTTCTCTTCCATATTTCACCGGACGGCCGCCAGGTGATCACCGATGGGGACGGAAAATTTCAGTCGGGCGACCGCCATTGGACCAAGCGGGAGCTGGTTGACGCAGTTCGCAGAGAACCGGAAAGCTTCAGCCCCAACGCGCTTTTCCGGCCCGTGGTGCAGGACTTTCTCCTTCCCACCGCGGCCTATATCGCAGGACCTGCGGAGATTTCCTATTTCGCTCAGTCCGAGGTTTTGTATCGGAATCTGCTCGGCCGCATGCCGGTCATGCTTTCGCGGCCCGACTTTACCTTGGTCGATGCAAAAGCCCAACGCCTCCTGAAGCAGTATGGTATGGACGTCGAGCAGGTATGGGAAGGCCCGCAAGAGCTCGGAAAGCGCATGAGTGCCGCCAGTATTCCGGAAAAGCTGTCGACCTTGTTAGAGGAGAACGGCGCCGAAATTCAGAAGCGCCTTCGCCAGTGGTCGGACGCCGTGGCGGTTCTCGACCCGACGCTTAAGACTGCGGTCGAGACGGCGCAGAATAAGATCGAGTATCAGACGGAAAAACTGCAGCAGATGATTGGCCGGGCGCTCGACCGCAAATCCGGCACGGTCGCCTCCCATCAGGAATTCTTGTCGAACCTCATTTATCCCAACAAGTCTCTGCAATCCCGCGAGCTCTGTTTTCTGCCGTTTGCGGCGCGCTGGGGCCAGGCGGCATTCGAGGAGATCGAACGGCACTCCGGCCTGAAAAACGCTGGCACGCATTTCATTATCCCCATTCCGTGACCTTGCTCGGCATGAAGACCCTTCGATGCAAAACTGCCAGACGCACCCAGCTTCTGGACATCACCTCCGAAGTAGAGAATGTGGTTCGCGATTCGGGCGTCGGCAACGGTGTCTGCTACGTCTATGTGCCGCATACGACGGCGGGCGTGGCCATCAACGAACATGCCGATCCCGACGTGGCGCGCGACGTGGAGGACATTTTCGATCGTTTGATAGCGCACCGCGGCCCTTATCGCCACGCGGAAGGGAACACCGATTCGCACATGAAAGCGATCCTCACCGGGACCAGTCAGACGGTACTGGTCGAAAGCGGCAAGCTGGCGCTAGGCACCTGGCAGGGAATCTTCCTATGTGAGTTCGATGGCCCGCGCCAGCGTACGGTAGTCGTCAAGGTCGTTCCTGATCCGAGATAGACGGAGCCTTCCGCCGGCCAATCGAGTTCGCCCAACTTAATATGCTAAAGTTTTCCTTTGGCTCATGAATCTCGGTGTCTACATCCAGGTGCCTTTTTGCCAGACCAAGTGCACCTATTGCAATTTCCACACCAGCGTCGTTTCGCCTGCGCGGTTTGCTCCGTACGCTTCGGCCGTCCAAACCGAGATTCGCGAATTCGCGAATCGACTCGCGCGAGCAGGCGTTCGGCTTCCCGCTTCCTTCCGCTCATTGATTGTGGACACGGTTTACTTCGGAGGCGGAACCCCCAGCCTGCTTGCGCCGGCCCATCTAGGCGACATCTTGCAAGCAATTGGCCACACCTTCCCAGCCGGCTTTTCCGAAGTGACGCTCGAAGCCGACCCCGAGACGGTCGATGGGGCGAAAGCCGAGGCGTGGGCCGCCCTGGGCATCAACCGCATCAGTTTTGGCGTGCAATCGTTTTCCGATGTCGAACTCCAGGCGGCTGGCCGCATACATCGCGCAAGCGACGTACATCGCGCGGTCCCCATCCTTCGTTCGGCCGGAATCGCCAACATCAGCTTCGACCTGATCGCCGGCTTGCCCTATCAAACCCGCCTAAGCTGGCAAGACTCTCTCCATGAACTGATTGCTCTAGCTCCCGAGCATGTTTCGATTTACCTACTGGAAGTCGACGAAGGCAGCCGGCTCGGCAGCGAGGTTCTCTCGCGTGGGACGAGGTATTCGGCCGCTGCCGTGCCCGCGGACGAGGTCATGGCCGAATGTTACGAACTGGCGCGCAGCGGTCTTGCCGGTGCCGGCTACCGCCAGTATGAAATCTCAAATTTCGCCAAGCCCGGCTTCGCTTCCCGGCACAATCGCAAGTATTGGCGGCGCGAGCCCTATCTGGGCTTTGGCGCGGGCGCGCACTCCTTTTCTGGCTCCCAGCGCTGGGCCAATACGGTCGACTCCGCTGCCTATGTGCGGGCTATCGCCGCAGGCGAGACGCCCGTAGACGAGCTCGAGGACATTTCCACCGCGCAGGCGGTCGACGAGGAGCTCTTCCTTGGCCTTCGTCAACTCGAAGGAATCGACGTAACGCGGCTGGAACGCGCCTACGGCACGCAATTGGAGCCGCGCTTCGCGCCGCTTCAGGCGGTCGGCCTGATCGAGCGTGTGGGCTCGGTCGCCCGCTTGGCGCCAGACCGTTTAAGCATTGCAAATGAAGCTTTTGTCGAATTGCTGCGCTAGACCTACCAGGCCTCGGGAGAACGCCCTATGAGCTCTCAATCGGTGACGGATCCGGAACGCGAACTGCAATCCGCCGGCGCAGAAACGAACGTCGTTGACCTGCGCAGCGACACGGTCACTCGACCGACTCCGGCCATGCGACGCGCCATGGCCGAAGCCGAAGTCGGCGACGACGTCTATCTTGAAGACCCGACCGTCAATGCGCTCGAACGCCGCGCAGCGGAAATCTTTGGCAAAGAAGCCGCTCTTTTCGTGCCCACCGGCTGCATGGGCAATCTCATTGCGATCAAGGTTTGGACGCATCATGGCGACGAAGTCGTGTGCGAAGAGCGCAGCCATGTCAATCTCTACGAACTTGCCTCCATGTCGGCCATCGCCGGCTGTATGCCGCGCATAGCCCGCGGCGACGACGGCATTCTCACCTGGCAGCAGATTGCGGCGGTGATCCGCCCCAAGATCTACTACGACTCGCAGACCGCGCTCATTTGCCTGGAAAACACCCACAACATGGCCGGAGGCACGACGTATTCGGCCGACCAGATCAACGACATTTGCGCTCACGCCCATGCCGCCGGCCTGAAGGTCCATCTCGACGGTGCCCGCGTATTTAACGCCGCCACCGCACTCGGTGTCAGCGTCGCCGCCCTTGCGCAGAATCTTGATTCGGTCATGTTCTGTCTTTCCAAGGGCCTCGGCGCTCCCGTGGGATCGATGATCACGGGTTCGCGCGAATTCATCGAAAAAGGGCGCATCTACCGCAAGATGTTCGGGGGTGGCATGCGCCAAGTGGGCGTGCTAGCCGCCGCCGGCCGCATTGCGCTCGAGCAATCCCCGCAGCGCCTGTCGATCGACCACCAGAACGCCCGTCGCCTGGCCGAAGGCATCCAGCAGATCCCCGGTCTAGAGATCGATCCGGCCAAAGTGCAAACCAACATCGTCATCTTCGATTGCCGGCAAACTGGCCTGGACGCGGTGCAGCTCTCTGACGCGCTCAAGCCGCACGGCATCTGGGCCCTCGACACCGCTCCCTATTCGGTGCGCTTCGTTACCCATTCTGACGTCGACGCCAGAGGCATCGAACGCGCTCTGCGTATTCTTCGCGACGTCGTCGGCAAAGCCCGGGGCCAAAGCGCCTGACCGCTGGCTTTCCCCATTGGCCCGTAAATTCTGTGTCATTTCCTGCGGTGCTAGAGCGAAGGCTTCGGGCTCTGGTATAAAATTATCTTTGGTTACTTATAGCCTAAACTTTTAGGCATCCAAGAGGCCCCGTGAACTTCTCATTCACCGACGAGCAGAGGCAGCTCCGTAGCAGCATCCGGGAATTCGCCCTGGGCGAAATCGCCCCTCATGTTATGGAGTGGGATGAAGCTTCGCATTTTCCGGTCGAAATCATGCCCAAGCTCGCGGCAATGGGCCTGCTCGGGGTCATTTTCCCGGAGCAATACGGCGGGGCCGGTTTGGGCTACATCGAATACGTGATCGCCATCGAAGAGCTCTCGCGCATTGACGGCTCCATAGGCATCATCGTCGCCGCGCACAACTCGCTTTGCTCCAACCACATCTTCAAGTTCGGCAGCGAAGCGCAAAAGCAAAAATATCTTGTCCCCCTCGCACAAGGAAAAAAGATCGGCGCCTGGTCGCTTACCGAGCCCGAAGCCGGTTCCGATGCCGGCGGCACCCGGACCACGGCCCAGCGCGAAGGCGACCATTGGCTCGTTAACGGCGCCAAGACCTTCACTACCAACGGGCACTACGCGGACATCTGCGTGGCCATGGCCGTCACCGACCAATCCAAAAACTCCCACGGCATCAGCGCTTTCATCGTCGAAAAGGGAACTCCGGGATTCAAGCCCGGGAAGAAGGAAAATAAGCTCGGGCTGCGTGCCAGCGACACTTCAGAAATGATTCTCTCCGACTGCCGCGTGCCGCAGGAAAACCTGCTCGGCCCCGAAGGCGAGGGCTTCATCGGCAGCCTGAAGATTCTCGACGGCGGCAGAATCTCGATCGCCGCGCTCGCGCTGGGCATGGCGCAGGGGGCGCTCGACGCCGCGGTCAACTACGCCAAGCAACGCAAACAGTTCGGCCAGGCCATCAGCGAATTTCAGGCCATCCAGTTCAAGCTTGCCGACATGGCCACCGACGTCGAAGCGGCGCGTCTGCTCGTCTACCAAGCTGCGTGGCTTGCCGACCAGGAGAGCGCCCGTTTCACCCGCGAATCCAGCATGGCCAAGCTTTTCGCGAGCGAGGTCGCCGTCAGAGTCGCCAACGAATGCGTGCAAATCCACGGCGGCTACGGCTTCATCAAGGACTATCCCGCGGAGAAGTTCTATCGCGACGTCAAACTCTGCACCATCGGCGAAGGCACCAGCGAAATCCAGAAACTCGTCATTGCGCGCCAGTTGCTAGGGAAGAAATAATAGGTGGATGCCTTCGTCCGCCGACCAGGTCGTCCGCACCTGGGCCCAGCAAATCTCTAACGGCGAAATCCGCGCCATCTCGCGCGCCATCACCGCCATTGAAAACCATGCCCCGGAAGCCGAACCGCTGCTGCAAGCGCTTTTCCCGCAGACCGGCGGCGCCTATTTAACCGGTGTCACCGGCGCACCCGGCACCGGCAAGAGCACGCTCGTCGACCGCCTGGCTGCGCACTACCGCCAGCAGGAGCAGCGCGTCGGCATCGTCGCGGTCGATCCCACCAGCCCGTACACCGGCGGAGCCATCCTTGGCGACCGCATCCGCATGCAAAGCCACGCCGGGGACAACGGCATTTTCATCCGCTCCATGGCCACGCGGGGATTCTTGGGCGGCTTGGCGCGCGCCACGGCAGAAGTCGCATTGCTTCTCGATGCCGCGGGCAAGCGGCAGATTCTCATTGAAACCGTGGGGGTTGGCCAGGATGAAGTTGACATCGTTCGTCTCGCCGATTGCGTGCTGGTAATTCTGGTTCCCGGGCTCGGCGACGATATCCAGAACATGAAAGCCGGCCTCATGGAGATCGGCGACATCTTCGTCTTGAATAAAGCGGACCGCGAAGGCGCCGACCGGCTGGAGGAACAGCTTCATGCCATGCTTGGGCTGGTGATGCCCCGAGACGGCTGGCATCCGCCCGTCCTGCGCACCGTCGCCACCGAAAACAAAGGCATAGACGCGCTCGCTGCCGGTATTGCCAAGTTTCGCGCCCATTTCGAATCAAGTTCCGAACGCACCAGGAAACACGCCGAACACTGGCGCAACCGGCTTCTCGAACTCCTGGAAGCCCGCATCCTCGATCGGGTGCTCAACGCGGCTGGGGGCGAAGCGGCCCTTAACCGGCTTTCCAGCGACGTCGCTGAACGGCGCAAAGACCCGTTCAGCGCGGTTAGCGAACTGCTTGCTAGAGCCGGCCTGAAGTAAGTCGCGGCGGTTGGGCCGGTTCTTTTCTGCGTGTTAAAATACCGGGGCTCTGCCGAGCGCACACCAGTCCGTACATCCAGGAGAAGGAAAGGGAACAGTCCAGTTGAAAAAGCCGAGGAGTGCGGCCAGACGGAACCAAGCAAGCATAGGAATCATCGGTGGCAGCGGCCTTTACACCATGAAAGGCCTCTCCAATAGCAAGGAAGTCCGGATCAAAACGCCCTTTGGCGAACCTTCCGAAGCCATCGTCACCGGCCTGCTCGAAGGGAAGCGCGTCGCCTTCCTCGCACGCCACGGCCGCGGCCATCGGATTCTTCCGAGCGAAATCAACTATCGCGCCAACATCTATGCCCTTAAACTTCTGGGCGTCAGCCGCATTATCTCGGTGAGCGCTGTCGGGTCGCTCAAAGAAGAGCTGGCCCCCGGGGAATTTCTCGTCGCCGACCAGTTCGTCGACCGCACCAAGCATCGCATCTCCACATTTTTCGGCGAGGGCCTTGTCGCCCACGTCACCTTCGACAAGCCCACTTGCCCGCAACTGTCGGGTGTGCTCGCCGACTCCTGCGTTCACTGCGCCGTAAAAGTTCACCGCCAAGGCACCTATATCTGCATGGAAGGCCCGCAATTCTCGACGCTGGCCGAAGCGCATATGCACCGCGCGCTCGGCTTCGACGTCATCGGCATGACCAACGTCACCGAAGCCAAGCTTGCCCGCGAAGCCGAACTTTGCTATGCCTCTATCGCCATGATCACCGATTACGACTGCTGGCATCCCGGCCACGAATCCGTCACCGGCGCGCAGATCATCGCTACGCTAAATCAAAACGCCGAAAACGCGCAGCGCGTACTGCGTGAGGCTGTGAAAGAACTTCGCGAGGAACGCAACTGCAAGTGCGGTACGGCATTGGCTCATGCGCTTATTACCGATCCTGGACTCGTGCCCAAATCGACCAAGAAGCGCTTGACCCCCATCATCGGCAAGTATCTGTCTTGATTTTGTAACGGCCGCCTTTCCGCTGGAGCTCTCGAGCGCAAGAGAAGCGGGCGTTTAGGCTTCTTGTAGCGCCTGGTTGCGGGGGTCGGTTCTGGTTCTAAGTCCGGCTTTTCGCAGGAGATGCCCTTGTCACTTCTGGTCGTAGGTTCCGTAGCCTTTGACGCCATCGAAAGCCCTTATGGCAAGGTCGACCGCATCATCGGCGGCGCCGCCACTTATTTCGCGGTAGCCGCCAGCTTCTTTACGCACGTGAACCTGGTCGGCATCGTAGGCGATGACTTCAGCGAAGAAGATGAAGCCATCTTCCGCGGCCGCCGGATCGACACGCTTGGCCTTGAGCGCACTGCTGGCAAGTGCTTTTTCTGGGCGGGCAAATATTCGCAGCATCTGAACGAGCGCGAAACGCTGGTCACCGAACTCAACGTCTTCGCCGACTTCAATCCGAAGCTCCCGGAAAAGTT
>Ga0126370_10001344_pt1 | contig 11195 bp, 7 predicted proteins | sample PanSoiMetaPlot_3_FD_92586 | JGI IMG/M metagenome (GOLD analysis project Ga0126370, IMG submission 92586) | Tropical forest soil microbial communities from Panama - MetaG Plot_3 | ecosystem: Environmental > Terrestrial > Soil > Tropical forest > Bulk soil | place: Panama | collected 2016-02-17 | reverse complement strand
CGGGATTTTTGCTGGCTGCTCCGCTTTGGCCGTCGGTAGGAGACCAAGGCTGACAATAAGAACGACTACGAGCCCGATCCGCCGCATCGGCACCTCGGTTGGGATGGCTGGCGGGAGTCTAGCAGAACCTTTAGACGGGATTCCCTCATCGGGCACCTACGCCGAATCGACATATATTTTGGACTGTGGTGATGCTCAGAAGTAAGTGACGTGGATGCGACGTGGGTTCGACACCTCGTACCAACGGTTTTGGGACGGTCGGCTTCAGCATCGGCATGTCGTCGAAGTGTGGTCAAGGGCCTGGAACCAGGCTTGCCGACATCAACCTACCGCGTGGCGGTGAAAATCCACTCTGCGTCGGGATTCGCTTTGTCGGTGTCGGTATATCCGCTCTGCATCGTCACATCGCGAAAGCCGACGGAGTCCAGCATCATGGCAAACTCGTGTCTGTGATACCAGCGCAGCCGATGCGTCCGTAGTTGCGTCTGAACGAGACGATCCTCTTGGAAGACCTCATGACGCATCCAGATATGTTGCACCTGTTCGATGCGGTCGGACCGGGTGGCCTCGTGTATCAGAATGATAGCGCCACTGGAGGGGTGCACCCCTGAACGCCGAAGACGCCATTGCCGCTCAATCGCAAAGTTAGCCCAGGGTATGGTCAACGTGATGAGGAGTTCCCCGCCCGGTTCGAGATGCTGATGAAAGCGCCGTAGCGCCGTAAACGCTTCGTCGCGCTCCGCGAGGATCTGGAACGAGCAGGCCGGAATGAATATAGTGCGGTAGCGCGACGCGAGGTCCAAGTCCTGCATGAGCTGCTGATGCAGGGTCGGAGTGACACCGACCTTGGCTGCCTTGGTACGACAGATCGCTAGCATCTCTGCGGACGCGTCCAGCCCCTCGACGACAAGCCCATCGCGCAGAAACGGTACGAGCAGGCGTCCTGTCCCACACGCGATTTCCAGCGCCACGCCGCCATTGCGACGGATGTGGTCGTGAAAGAAGGCTTGGTCCCAGAAGGGCTCGTTACCGAACCACAGGTCGTAGCACTCGGCAGCGAGTCCGCGGTAGTCCCAATCGGACTTGGTCATGATGCTATCCCTGTCGCGTTGGACGACGGGAGGCTCGGGGTGGCACCGCACGAGCACCGATTCGCTCGCCGGTCCATTACTGGTTAGCCGTCAGCTTGCTCCGCTGCCGCATACGCACCTCGCTGAAGGACGGCTGGCGGGAGTCTAGCAGACCTGAACTATTGGCGGCTTGCGCGGTCCAGCGCCTCCCACGCCGCCCGTTGCGTCGCCCGCCATGGCGTCTTCTCCGATCCCGTTCCCGTGGCGCTCACGGGCGAGTGCTCCATCCCGGTTGTGTAGAAGGTCGCCCGCCACCCGCGATCATCGTATTGAGTGAGCTGGAGGTCGTCACCCTGATGGTGCATACCAACAGCTACTCGCCCGATACCCGCCCATGAGTCGAGATAGCTGCGGAGCGCCCACAGTGCGCGGTCGTACGAGGCAGAGAGCACCCGGCGAAGCCCACAGCCGCACGCAGGAGTTGGCCGCGGTGGTCGCGCACGTTACTGGATCACCTGATTCGCCTGGAGGAGCAGCGTCTGCGGAATGGTGAGGCCGAGGGCTTTCGCAGTCTTGAGGTTGATGACCAACTCGAACTTCGTGGGTTGCTCGACGGGCAGGTCGCCGGGCTGGGCGCCCTTGAGGATCTTGTCCACGTAGACTGCGGCGCGCCGCCACTGGTCGCTCAGACTGGCTCCATAGGACATCAGGCCGCCCGCCTCCACGTCCTCAGTGATGCCGCTGATCGACGGGAGCCGGTGCCGCAGCGCGAGCTGAGCGACCTGGGTTCGCATGTTGAAGTGCGCAGGACCGCCGAGGACGACGAGCGCGTCGGATCGTGCCCTGGTCACTGCGGCGAACACGCCCTCCAGATCGCCCGGTCCACGAGCGTCGAAGCGAACGACCGTCATCCCCAGGGTCCGGGCGGCCGCCTCCAGCGCCTTGAGGGTCGCCGCCAGCGGCGGCTGAGTGGCCAGAACCGCTACGCGAGAGAGTTTGGGCACCAATTCCTTCAGCAGCGCCAGCCGCTTCCCCGGAATCTCGGCGCTGACATCTTGAGACAGCCCGGTAACGTTGCCGCCGGGGTGCGAGACGTTCGCGACGAGCCCGGCCCCGACGGGATCGGCAACGTAAACCATGACGATCGGGATCGTCGTGGTGGCCTGCTTTGCCGCGATGACATGCACGTTGCTACCCGTCACGATGACGTCGACCTTGAGCCTGACCAAGTCCTGGGCGAGCTGAGGGAGCCGCTCCAGCTTTCCGTCGGCGAAGCGGTACTCGATCATCACGTTCCGTCCCGGGACGTAGCCGAGATCACGCAGGCCGTCTTCGAAGGCTTTCACGAGGAGCGACGTCTGCTCGCGCGCCGCGCCCAGCAGACACCCGATCCGGGCAACCGCCGTCTGCGTCTCAGCGGCAAGCGGCACGGCGAGAACGCTCGCTCCCATCATGCCGATGAACGCTCGCCGGTCCATCACTTCGCTCATTGGATGATTTCGTCGGCGCGGACCAGCAGTGATTGGGGAATGGTGAGCCCGAGGGCCTTCGCGGTCTTCAGATTGATGATCAACTGAAGCTGCGAGCTCTGTTCGACCGGCAGATCGGCGGGCTTTGTTCCTTTCAGAATCTTGTCTACGTAGCGGGCGGCCGCCTTACCGACACTGCGAAGATCGAGATTGTAGGAAAACAGCGCACCCTGTTGCACCCATTCCCTCCGGTGGCCCAGGAACGGGAGGTGTCTGTCGGCGGTTAGCCCCAGAATCAGCGATGGGAATTTGGTGCGAAGCTCAGGTGAGCTGACGAACACGCCGTCGACATCGCCTGGCTTGATGGTGGAGAACACCCGCTCAACCTCAGCCCGCTGCGCAGTCCGCCGCTCGATCAGTTCGAGCTTGAGCTTGATCGCAGCCTGCTGGACATCCGCGAGCCAGCGTCTTGACACCGGATCACCCGTATCGAATAGCACCAGGAGCCGTTTGAGTCCCGGCACGAGTTCTTTGAACAGCTCAAGTTCCTTCGCCGGGTTATCGCCAAGGCCGGCAAACCCGGTGATATTGCCGCCAGGGTGAGCGAAGCTCTTGATGAAGCCGTTTTCGATCGGGGCAGTGACGTGCAACATGACGACGGGAATTTCCGTGGTGGTGGCCTTCGCCGCTCGCGTCGTCTGATTCTCGAACGCGACGATGAGATCGACTCGGTCACGCACAAACGCTTGCGCCGTAGTGCGTGCTGCGTCTTCGTCGGGAAGGTTGCGCCAGTCGAAGTGGATATTCTTACCCTCTTCGTAGCCAAGAGCCGACAGGCCCTGGCGCAGGCCGTCGAGCGACGGAGGGACATGATCGAGGCCGACGTGAGAGAGTCCGATCCGCCAGATCTTCCCTGCCTGTTGCTCTTTCGCGGCTTCGAGTTCACTGCTCACCCGCTGCCGCTCTTCGGAGGCCCGACGCGCCCGTTCACCCCACCACAGATAGCCAGCTCCGACGCCGAGCACGAGCGCCACGACTGCGGCGATGATGGCCAGCCTCATTTGTCAGCCCCTTCCCCCGGACGCTCACAGGCTCTCAGCGTCGAGCGACGTGCGAAACGAGCTGAGCGCGAGCACGACCACGAGCCCGCTCCGCCGCATGGGCACCTCGTGAGGATGCTGGCGGGAGTCTAGCAGAGGACGGCGCAATGGCCGCGCAGTCACATCATCGCGCGCTGGCTGCATCGGACCTGAGAATGCGTTCGACGGTCTCATCCAATTCACGCAGGGCAATGGGCTTGTAGAGGACGCCCGCCACTCCCGCGTTCCGTGCCTCACCTTCCTTTCCGACGTCCTTCCAGACTCCGGTCATCATGAGAACAGGCGCCGTTACACCGAGATCGCGGAAGCGCGCCAGCAAGCCAAGGCCGAGATTCCTTTCTTTGATCCAGAGGCCCCGCGCGGCCGGCATGACGATGTCCAGCAGGATGAGATCGAACTGCTCCTGTCGAAGGAGGCTGAATGCGTCGGTAGCGGATTCCGCTGTCGTGATCTGATATACGTGCCCGTGCTGGAACGAAGCGAAAAAGCCTCGCAGCATGCTGAGGACGCTCGGCTCGTCGTCCACAATCAGGACGCGCTTCCTCGCCCGGGCCTTCGGGGCGCTGCGCTGGTCCACTCTCGACTCCTGTTGCTCCGGTCCAGCCGAAGCCTATGACCATCTAGGAGCACATACCGAGAGCGAGATCGACTGTGAGCCCCATCCCCGCGCATGAGCGACTCAGTGGGGATGACTGATGGGGAGTCTAGCAGACCGTTTCCCACCACTCCTATCCGGAATCGCGGTGGCACGGTTGTGGCACATCGCCTCGCTCAGGATGAGAGTCGTCTGCGCGGTGTGCGAGCGCGAAGGCAAGCCTGGCTATCTGGGTGAGCGTGAGCCGTGGGACAACCCAGCGACGACGCACGCACTCTGTCCACGACATACCGAACAGGCAATCGAAGCCCTGCCGTCGACGTCATTTCCGGATGCCGAGATGCTCATTGTGGTGCGCCCGAACGACACGGAGCTCTACGAGTACCTCCTGCTGAGGTTTGCCGGTGTTTCAGGTGTGAAGGTGATTCTGGAGCGCCGACAAGCCAGTAGTCGGTCAGGAGGACACGTTCCCAACGAGCGCCGTATCCGACAAGGCACGGCTTCCGCGCTCGGCTACACCGTCGTGCGATTCAAGCGCAAGCCGTCGGCAGTGGCGATTGCCACACGAGAGGCGATGAGCGACGAAACTCTCCGCCGGCTCATCCGGGAGAAAATCCAGGATGGACGTTTGCCGCGCGGTCGCCTTACATCGGCGATTAGCGGAGGCCCGGGCGACGAGTCGAGATGCGGGGTCTGCGATCGGATTATTACGAAGAGCGAGTTGATGATGCTACTCCCTCGATCAGAGGAATCGCCAGCAAACACAGAACGGACGATTCCTCTTCACGGCGATTGCTTCCAAATGTGGAGCCAAGCGGACCGTTGAACGACTCGGTTCAGCGTCGAAGCACTGGCGTCCATCGAAGTCACGTATATTTGAAATCAGCTCAGAAGAGCGCACCTCGGTTGGGATAGTTGGCGGGAGTTGTGTACTTAGCAGCGCTTATCTACGCTTATCTAATAGAAGGCTTCAGGACGACACCGATCACGCTGCCGAGGATTCACCGTAACGTTCTGTTCACCCGTCTCGTCGGGTGTCCCCTGGGTCGGCGCCGCGATGGGGCTGCGCCTCGCGGACATGACCGTCGCGACGCGTGTCCAGCAGGTGGCGGATCTTGCCAAGAAGCGCGGACGGGGTGAACGGCTTTTGAAGAAACGCAGCGCCGGGGTCGAGCCCGCCCTGATGGACCACGACCGTGTCCGTATACCCCGACATGTAGATGATTGCCATCGACGGGCGAATCGGCGCAAGCTTCTCGACCAGATCCCGTCCGTTCATCTCGGGCATCACCACGTCGGTCAGCAACAAGTGGATTGATCCGGCATATTGCTCGGCAATCCTGAGGGCCTTGCGGCCGTCCTCAGCTTCCAGGACGGTATAGCCCTGCGCCTTCAACACATCGCGGGCAAGGACCCGCACGGCCGGCGCGTCCTCGACCAGGAGGATGGTCTCGTGCCCGTGAGCGTCTGCCGGGAGGTGCAACTCCGGCATCACCGGCTCCACGGTGGCGTCGACGCGCGGCAAGTAGATCTTGAACGTCGTCCCGCACCCCGGTTCGCTGTAGACCCAGATGTGACCGTCGCTCTGCTTGACGATCCCATAGACCGTCGCCAGCCCCAGACCTGTCCCTTGCCCTGGTCCTTTGGTGGTGAAGAACGGCTCGAAGAGGTGTGCGCGCGTGTCCGGGGCGATGCCAACCCCAGTGTCCGTGACCGCGAGCATCACATAGCGGCCCGGCTGCGCGCCGACGTGTTGGCGAGCATAAGCCGCGTCCAAGTCGACGTTCGCCGTCTCGAGCGTGAGCCGCCCGCCGTGGGGCATGGCGTCGCGGGCATTCGCGGCCAAGTTCATCACGACCTGCTGGATCTGGGTTGGGTCGGCTTTCACAGGTCCGAGTGCCGGGCCGAGTTCCGTAACCAGCACGATGTCGTCCCCGATCAGCCGTTTCAGCATCTCGCCCAGGTTCGCAACAGCGCTATTGAGGTTCAGTACCGTCGGCTGGAGCACTTGCTTTCGACTGAAGGCCAAGAGTTGGCGGGTGAGGTCGGCCGCCTGATCGGCGGTCGCCTGGATGAGCTCGAGTTCGGAATGGATCGGATCGTGGGCGTCGAGCCGTCGGAGGAGTAACTGAGTACGCCCGATCATGACAGTTAGGAGATTGTTGAAGTCGTGGGCCACCCCACCCGCAAGCCGTCCGACGGCCTCCATCTTCCGGGCCTGCGTGAGCTGCTCCTGGGTCTGCGAGAGTTCTTCGTAGGCGCGTTGGGTCTGCTGATACAGCCGACTGTTCTCGAGCGCGATGGCCGCCTGAGCGGCGAACGCCATGGCGAGCGCCAGATCCTCCAAGGAGAACCCCCGCTCGCTCCGGGTCCGGACGCTGAGCACGCCGAGTACCTGTGGGCCGAGGATGAGCGGCACCCCGAGGAACGCCTTGTAGCTGCCGCGTCGATAGGCCTCGCGATGTGCCGGCGTCATTCGAGGATCACGAGCCGGATCGGACACGATCAGAGGCTCGCCGGTCGCGGCGACGAGCCCTGAAAGACTCTCACCTATCTTCAGGCGCGGGGTCAGCATCACCTCCCGCGCGTCGCCATAGGCACCCGCGAGGACCAGGTCGTCCTCCTCTCGGATCCGAATGCCGACGGAGTCTGAATCGAGCAGGTGCCCACACGCTTCGGCAATCTTCGCCAACAGCGACTCGAGAGGCTGGAACCTGGAGAGTTCACGGTTGGTTTCCAGTAGCCGCTCAAGCCGCTCCCGATGCGACAGTGACAATCGCAAGGGCTCGGGCACGGGCCGCTTCGTCGCGCTGATACTCAACAGTCCTCCTTCCCATGGTCGACACTGACGCTACAGTACCGCCACGGACCACGCACCCCTGCGGTGCAAGTCGTCGGCCAGAGGGCCAGCACCCGGAAAGTCGCCGGAATCTCGCAAGGAAATTTCCGGAACGGCCCAAAGCGGGCGTCGAGCACAGCTGATTCCTGACCAGAGATGGCCAGTCCTTCACCTCCGACCCGCTAACTTCATCCGACTCGAAACTGGCTGGACTCGGTCGAGATTGACCGGGGGGCTACATTACGACGTTAGTCTCGGCGCAGTCGCGACTGTCTAATGGACTCCTACTGGGCTGCGAAGAAGCAATTCGGGAGCTTTCGTTGACGTCGGGCGGGAATCACGCGCGGAACACGTTACGCGCTCCGCAGAGGAAGGCTGAACGTGAACGTGGAGCCCACACCCTCCTGGCTCTTCACCCAGATCCGCCCACCGTGGAGCTCCACAAACTTCCGACACAAGGTGAGCCCCAGTCCCGTGCCCTCCACCTTCTTCGCCGCCGTCCCCACCTGGCGGAACTCTTCGAAGACCTTCTCCTGATCCTCTGGGGCAATGCCGATTCCGGTGTCGGTAACTGATACCTCCACGGATCCATCCCTTGGTACTGCGCCGACATCGATTCGCCCACCCTCGGGTGTGAACTTGATGGCGTTCGAGAGCAAGTTCAAAACGACCTGCCGGACCTTGCGTTCATCCGCCTGAACCTGGCCTAGCCGGGTGTCGATGCTCGTATGAAGTGCGATTGACCGGCGCCCAGCCCGTTCACGAACCAGCATCAGGGCATTCTCAATGGCCGTGGGAAGGTCGAACTCCGTCAACTCCAACTCCATCCGTCCAGCCTCGATCTTCGACAGGTCGAGGATGTCGTTGATCAACGAGAGGAGATGGGTGCCAGAGGCGTAGATGTCCTTGAGATACTCCTCCTGCTTGTCGTTCAGCTCGCCGAACATGCGGTCCGTCAGGACTTCGGAGAAGCCAATGATGGCGTTCAGCGGAGTCCGCAGCTCGTGGGACATGTTGGCCAGGAACTCGGACTTGTGCTGGCTAGCGACTTCGAGTTGGCGGCTCTTGTCCTCGATCTCGCGGAAGAGGCGGGCATTCTGGATGGCCAGAGCCGACTGAGTGGCAAAAGTCTGGAGGAGCGCAACCTCTTCAGGCGCGAACGTTCCGGTGCGCTTGCGCATTACGATGAGAGCACCAACTAACTGGTCCTCGGCGATCAACGGTACGGCTAGGAGCGCTCGCAACCCAATCTACAGCAGTGTGCTTCGGACACGACTCTCATAGGCAGCGGGATCGGCGATATCCGCGATCTGTACCGGCTCGCGCGTCTGGGCGACACGCCCGACCGCACCCTCGCCCTTTCTGGGGCGGGTATCCCGCACTTGCTCAACGTAGGCTTCGGGTAGGTCCCGGCTCGCCCGCAAGGAGAACTCCCCGGTCGCCTCGTCGTATTCGTACACCGAACCGCCATCCGTCCCGGAGAGCTGTATGGCGCGAGAGACAATAGTGCTCAGAACAGTCTCGAGGTCTAGGGTAGAGCTGACCGCCCGCCCGACCTCCCCGAGCGCCGTTAACTCCTCCACTGAGCGCGTCAGCGCGGCCGTCCGCTCGTGCAACTCGGCGAGCAGCCGTGCGTTCTCGATGGCGATAGCTGCCTGATCAGCGAAGGTCTCGAGCAGCGCGATCTGAGTGTCGGCGAATGCCCGGACCTCGTGCCGGTAGATAAGAATCACGCCGAGCAACTCGTCCGCCTTCAGCATGGGGACCGTGAGTATGGTTCGAAACGGATCCACCTGCCGCGACCCGTAGGTGTACTCGGGGTCAGTCTGGGCGTCGAGGATGTGGATAGTTCGCCGCTGAAGGGCGGCGCGCGCGGTGGCGCTGTCCCTTCCCGGCGCGATTGGATTCCGCTCGATGAAGGCTCTGACCTCAGCAGAGGCGTTGTGGGTGGCCACGACACGTAGGAACTGACCGTCGAAGCGAAAGATAAAAGATCGTTCGGCCTCGCACAGCCGGACTGCGTTATGCGCCAGCGTCTCGAAGACAGGCTGCAGGTCGAACGTGGAGCGACCGATCACCTTGAGCAGCTCGCTCGTCCCCGTCTGCTGCTCAAGTGCGACTTTGAGCTCACGGTTGCTGGATTCTAGCTCCGTAAATAACCGCACGTTCTCGATCGCAATGACCGCTTGGTCGGCGAAGGTCTGGAGCAGCGCGATCTGCTTTTCGCCGAATGGCCGGATCTCGAAGCGCCGCACCGCGATGGTGCCGATGGCACGGCCTTCCCGCAGCAGCGGAACGCTGACGAACGATCGAGTTCCTTCTCGCTGCGAGATCGTGGCTCCTTCCGGGAATTCGTTCGTCTCGGCCTGAAGGTCGGTGACGTGGACAAGGCGTCGCTCGATTACAGCGCGCCCATTGGCGGTTCCGGGAACGAGGGGAAGCGTCCCGACCTCTCCCGGGCCGTGATGCGTCACGGGGCGCAGAACATCGCCCTCGACGCGATAGACCACGGCGTCGAAGGCCTCGCAGAGCCGAGCGGCGCTCTGCGCGATGGTGTCGAACACAGGCTGGACGTCCGTCGGCGACTCGCTGATGACCCGTAGGATCTCGCTTGTCGCGGTCTGCTGCTCTAGAGACTCGGTCACCTGAGCATGGGCTATCGTGAGCGCTTTGTTCTTTTCTTGAAGTTCTGTGAATAGCCGCACGTTCTCGATGGCGATGACGGCTTGGTCGGCAAAGGTCTGGAGCAGGGCGACCTGCCGCTCGGTGAAGAGCTGGGCCTGACCGCGGCGCAAACTAATCGTCCCGATGGCGACGCCTTCCCGCATCAAAGGGACAGCGAGAATTGTTCGGAGGAGTCCAATCCGGCGCGCAATCACGCTGCCATCGGGGAACTCCTGGGACTCGGCCTGCACGTCTGCAACGTGAACCGCACTCCCGTCCAGTACCGCTCGGCCAATGACGGTTCCCCGCACCAGAGGAATCGTAAATTCTCCAATCACTCCGCTCGGGTTTTGGCCGCGATGAGCTACAAGGCGAAGCCGGTCGCCATCAACACGGTGGACAGCGGCGTCGAAAGCTTCACACAGTCGAGCAGCACTTTCCGCAACGGCGTCGAGTACGGGCTGAATGTCGGTTGGTGACCGAGAGATCACCTGGAGAATCTCACTCGTCGCCGATAGATCGCTATTGCGAGCCTCCAACTCTTTGAACAGCCGTACGTTCTCGATGGCGATGACCGCTTGATCGGCGAAGGTCTTCAGTAGCGCAATATGATTGTCGGAGAACGGTCCAGGCTCTGCGCGCGCCACAAGGATCGCTCCGATCGGAATGCCGTCCCGCATCATCGGTACAAAGAGGCCGCTGCGAAAGCCAATCGCACCGGCCAAACGTTGAACCTTATATTCCGGATCGAGCTCGACGTCGGGCACGTGGACGACCTCGCGATCGAGGATCGCGCGGGCAACTCCAAGGGCACGGCTCGGGCGAGTTGGGAAGACGCGATGCAAGGCGTCCAGCGCCTCGGGAGTGTAGTTATGCGTCGCGACAGGATAGATTAGCTCGCCGTCGAATCGGACAAGGCCGCCGAAGAGTCCATCGCACAGCGTCACGGCGCTTTCGACTATCGAATCGAATACTGGCTGTACGTCGGTTGGCGACCTCGAGATGACACGCAGAATGTCGCTGGTCGCGGTCTGTCGGGCCAGGGCGTCGGTAAGGTCCGTGTTGCGTGTTTCAAGCTCCCTGAATAGCCGCACGTTCTCAATAGCAATGACGGCCTGGTCGGCGAAGGTCTGGAGCAAGCGGATCTGTTTCTCGGAGAATGGGCGCACCTCAAGTCGCCGAATGACGATCGCCCCGATCGCCGTCTGCTCGCGTAGGAGCGGAACAGCCACGATGGTCCGGAGGCCCGCGCGCCGTACTCCCGCTTGTACCTCGGGAGCGTGCCAATCGAGTTCCTGTAGGATGTCCTCGAGGTGCACCGTTCGCTTCTCGAGAATCGCGCGCCCGGGCGACGACTCGAGCGGAAAGACTCCACCGACCTCTATACCCAGATGCGGGCCCCGCAGGCCCACGTGGCGAAGCACCCCATCTTCGAACTGGTAGATTGACCCGTTGCTT
>Ga0126370_10001340_pt1 | contig 11202 bp, 12 predicted proteins | sample PanSoiMetaPlot_3_FD_92586 | JGI IMG/M metagenome (GOLD analysis project Ga0126370, IMG submission 92586) | Tropical forest soil microbial communities from Panama - MetaG Plot_3 | ecosystem: Environmental > Terrestrial > Soil > Tropical forest > Bulk soil | place: Panama | collected 2016-02-17 | reverse complement strand
CTTTTACCTTCAGCTCAACGACGTTGCCGTTGTGGGCAGCTCGCCGGAAATGCTTGTCAAAGTCCAGGGACGCGATGTTTTTTATCGTCCTATTGCCGGCACGCGTCGCCGCGGTAAGGACGAAGCCGAGGATCAGCGCCTCGAACGCGAAATGCTCGCCAGTGAAAAAGAGCGTGCCGAGCACATCATGCTCGTGGACCTCGGCCGAAATGATCTTGGCCGCGTCTGCGAGTACGGCACCGTCAAGGTCGAAAAGCTCCTCACCGTCGAGCGCTACTCGCACGTTATGCACATCGTTTCGAACCTGCGCGGGCGCTTGCGCGAAGACGTGGATTGCTTTGACGCCTTGATGGCTTGTTTCCCAGCGGGAACGGTTTCCGGCGCTCCCAAAGTGCGCGCCATGGAAATCATCGAAGAGCTCGAACGCACCCGCCGCGGCATTTACGCCGGCGGCATCCTCTATCTCGACTTTGCGGGTAATCTCGACTCCTGCATCGCTCTGCGCACGATGGTTGTCAAGAACGGCGTTGCTTATGTGCAGGCCGGCGGCGGCATAGTTGCGGATTCCACCCCGGAAGGCGAATATCAGGAGAGCGTCAACAAATCGAAAGCCTTGCTGGCCGCGCTGGAAAAAGTGCAATAGAGAGGAGGACAAAGGTGCCGGCGTTTATTGGCGGCGTTGCGATTGCTGTTTCAATTTTTTGCACTAGCCTGCTGCTTTTTTGGATGTTTCAGGTCTTTCGTGGAGAATCGCCTTTGCTTGGGAGAGTTGCTACCAGTGCAGTGGCGGTGTCTCTTGCGATTTGGCAAGTCTATCTATTGTTTCCAACAATAGGGATATACATGGCTTATGTCCTACTGCCAGTCGTGGTCATGAGCTTCATATCTGCCTTGTTCCGGAACGTGAAAGACGTTCTTAAGCAATCTCCTTCAGGCGGCCCGAGTGTGAAGACTCCTGCGATGGCTAAGCGACTTCCAGGAGAGCCAGGTACTCCTTACGAGGAAGAAGAAAAGAGGCAGCGAAGGACTGCATAGGAATCTCGACATGATTTTGCTGCTGGACAACTACGACTCGTTTACTTACAACCTCGCGCAGTATCTCGGCGAACTCGGTTGCAACGTAGAGGTTCATCGCAATGACAAAATCACGGTCGAAGAAATCGCTCGCCGCAAGCCCGAGCGCATCGTGATTTCTCCCGGCCCTTGCACGCCGCAGGATGCCGGCATTTCCGTAGAGCTGATCGAGCGTCTAGCAGGGAAATTCCCCATTCTTGGAGTGTGCCTTGGCCACCAGGCCATTGGCGCTGCCTTCGGCGGGAAAATTATTCGCGCCCCAAAACTCTTCCACGGCAAAACCAGCCAGATCCATCACGACGGCAAAAATATTTTCCGTAAGTTGCCCGACCCGCTTACCGCCACGCGCTACCATTCGCTTATTGTTGAAAGAAAATCGCTGCCGCGCGAGCTTTTCATCACCGCCGAAACAGACGACGGCATCATCATGGGCCTCCGTCACCGCCGCCATAAAATCGAAGGCGTCCAGTTCCACCCCGAATCCGTCCTCACCAATTCCGGCAAAGACCTCCTTCAAAACTTTCTCTCTCTTTAACCCTCGGCATTGCTGGCGTGTTTCTTCCGTTCTTCTCTGTGTCTTCTGTGATCTCTGTGTTAATAAACACCCGCTCCACCTTGCCGCCACACGTTGTTTTCATCTCACCAATTCAAATCTGCCAAAATCGCCCCGTAAATCTCCATCCCCCTCCAAAAATGTCCCAGTCGCAGATTTTCATCCGAGCTGTGCTGGTGATTGTCATAATTCACGATCGGCATGCCCACCCACTGCAAGCCTAAGTCGTCGAAGATGTACATCGGCACGCTTCCACCGCTCGATGGCATGACTACCGTGTCCTTACCAGCGGCCCCTTTCACCACATCCACGATCGCTTTGGACATCGTCAAGTCCATCGGCGTGCGTGACGCGCGATACCCGCCTTCATAAATCACCTTGGCGATGCGCTCATGCGCTCGTCGCTCCTCCATCGTTGGATCACGATCCACGACAAAGAATCCTTGCCTGCCGATGAACGCCGCGATCTGCTCATACTTTTTTTTCGGTTCTTCGCCCTTCACCAGGCGCGCCTCCAACGAAGCCTCCGCTTTCTCGGGCACCACGTTTTGAGCCTGTGCGCCCACGTACGCGCTGCGCAATCCGCGGACATTCAGTGAGGGCTCCATAATCAATTCCACCAGCTTTTTTCCGCCGCCTTCCGGCTTCGCGATGCCCAAGTCGCGTTCTAGGTCCGCATCGTTGTCCGGCATTTCCGCGAGTGCTTTCTTCTCGGTTTCGCCCAGCGGCGTCACGTCGTCGTAATAACCTGGGATCAGCACCCGACCATCTTCATCCTTCATTGACGCCAGCAGCCGCGACAACTCTATCGCCGGATTCGGCGCCCAATTCCCATAATGTCCGCTGTGCAGCGCGCGCACGGGCCCGTACACCGTGAGATCAATTCCGATGTCCCCGCGATTCCCAAAGAACACCAGTGGCCGTCCGCTCTGATGCACTGGCCCGTCCGCAGTGATCAGCAAATCCGCGCCCAGCAAATTCTTGTGCAGTTCCAGCGTTTTTTGCAGATTCGGCGAACCGGCCTCTTCCTCGCCTTCCAGGACGACTTTCAGGTTCACGGCTAGCGGAATCTTCTTCGCCTGGAGCGCATCCAGGGCCGCCAGCAACGCTACAATGGGCGACTTGTCATCCGAAGCCGATCGCGCGTAAATCCTCCAGTCGTCGTTGTACGCACCTCGCGTCCTCTCACCATTCGCAGGGAAGGGAATGCGCTTTCCGCCCGCTTCAATCGCCGCGCTGCGAAGTACTGGTTCGAACGGCGCGCCATCTGTCCACGCCGCAGGGTCGACAGGCTGCCCGTCGTAATGCGCGTAGAAAATCGCTGTGCGCTTTGCTTCCGGAGAAATCAGTTTTCCGAATACCACCGGCCCGCGCCCAGTGATGGGCAGCAAGTGCGTCTCGATGCCTCGCGCTTCCAGCATCTCCACCAGATGTGCCGCATTTTTCTGAATGTTTGGTGTGTCACTCGCGATATTGGGAATCGCCAGAAATTCCGTCAGTTCCCGCACGATGCGCTCTTCGTTTTCCATCCGGTATTCGCGCACCGCCTGCACGACCTGTGCCGGCGATGGAGGCACAGCTTTCTGTCCCGCAGCAACGCAGGGCAGCAGAAAAACCACCAGCGTACTTAAGAAGATTTCTTTCAAAAGAGTTCCCCCAACCTTCTGCTTACTGGTCACGCATTCGTGAATGCCTTGAGATTCTCGAGTGTCGTACGAGCTTTTCCGGTATCAATGGCGGCGCGAGCCACATCCGCAGCGTCGCGGAAATTCTCAGAGATCCTCGCGGCGACTAGGGCCGCAGCCGCGTTGATCACCACAATGTCGCGCGGCGATCCAGCCTCACCTTCCAGAATTCGACGGATCAACTCCGCATTTTCCGCAGCGGTCCCGCCCCGAACCGCCGCGAGTGGTGCCGGCTCTACTCCAAATTCTTCGGGAATCATTTCGAATTTCTGTACTTTCCCATTGCGCACTTCTGCAATCATGGTCGGTCCGACCAGCGAAATCTCGTCCAATCCGCCTCCGCCGTGTACCACGAAGGCGCGCTCTGTGCCGAGCTCAGCCAAAGTCGCCGCGACAAGGTCCATCACGTCCATCGTGAAAACCCCAAGTACCTGCGCCTGCGCGCCTGCCGGATTCGTCAGCGGCCCCAGCAGATTGAACACCGTGCGCACCCCAATCTGCTTCCGAGCCGGAGTCGCATGCCGCGTTGCCGTGTGCGCCGCCTGCGCAAACAAAAATCCAATTCCAATTTCGCGAATAGCGTGACCATATCGCTCGAATGGTAAATCAATCCGCACTCCCAGCGCTTCCAGCACGTCCGCCGACCCACTCTGCGAGCTCGCTGCTCGGTTTCCATGCTTTGCCACGCGCGCACCGGCTGCCGACGCGACGATGGCCGCCGCTGTCGAGATGTTGAAGGTTTTCGCGCCGTCTCCTCCGGTCCCGCAGGTATCCACCATGTTCGCTGGCCGCGTTTCCCCGTCCATGAACACCGGCGTCGCGTGTCGCCGCATCACTTGTGCAAAGCCTGCAAGCTCCTGCACTTCGATCGTTCGCCGGTTCAGCGCCATCAATACGCGTACAATCTCCGGCGTCGACAAGCGGCCCGACAGGATCTCTTCCATCAGCGCTTCGGCTTCACCGCGCGTAAACGCGCAGCACGCTTCTGCACGTTCGATGAGAGACAAACTCGTCACGCCTCGCCCCTTGGACCGTAGTCGGATCGCCCAAACAATCTACATTCGCCGTTAGTTCGATTGAAAGTTCTATCCATAGTTTCGGGGAATGTCGTTTCCCTGACACCCCATGAAAAACCGCATTGTTCAGGTATCCTTGCTCCCATTTCCTGTTCCGAGTACACTTTTATGTTTCCACTAGCCTCAAATTCTAACACTGGCTGACTGTTTCAAGCCTGAACGGAAGCACAAGAACCTTCATGAAAATCCACGAGTACCAGGCTAAGGCGATACTCGCGCGTTATGGCGTCACCACTCCCCGCGGCGAAGTCGCTTTCAGCAAAGAAGAGGCCCTCCAAGCCGCTCAGCGCCTCAAATCCAACATCTGCGTGGTCAAAGCGCAAATTCATGCCGGAGGCCGCGGCAAAGGCGGTGGCGTCAAGCTCGCGCATTCGCCCGAGCAAGCGGCTGACTTGGCCGGCCAAATTCTCGGCATGAAGCTCGTTACTCCGCAAACCGGCTCTGCCGGCCGCATTGTCAGGCGACTGCTTATCGAAGAAGGCCTTGATATCAAGCGTGAGCTTTATCTTGGGCTCCTCGTGGACCGTTCTTCTGGCCGCGTCGTTTTCATGGCTAGCGCCGCCGGCGGCATGGAAATCGAAGAAGTCGCCAAGAAAGATCCCTCAGCGATTCTGCGCGAAACCATCCATCCTTCCGTCGGCTTGCAACCTTACCAGGCTCGCAAAATAGCTTTCGGCCTCGGCTTGCCTCTCGAAGTTGTGAACTACGCAACGCCTTTTCTCCAGGCTCTCTATCGCGCTTTCACCGACACCGACGCCTCGCTTCTCGAAATTAATCCTTGCGTCCTGACGGGCGACGGCAAGCTCGTGGCCCTCGACGCCAAGATGACCTTCGACGACAACGCTTTATTCCGCCATAAAGAACTTCGGGAATTGCGGGACCTCGACGAGGAAGATCCTCTGGAAGTGGAAGCCTCCAAATACGGCCTCAACTACATCAAGCTCGAAGGCAGCGTCGCCTGTATGGTGAACGGCGCAGGCCTCGCCATGGCCACCATGGACATCATTAAGTATGCCGGCGGCTCGCCCGCAAACTTTCTCGACGTTGGCGGCGGCGCTTCTGCCGACCAGGTCAAGAACGCCTTCCGCATTTTGATGAATGATCCCGCCGTAAAGGCTGTATTCATCAACATTTTTGGCGGCATCTTGCGGTGCGATGTGCTCGCCACCGGCGTGGTGGCCGCCGCAAAGGACTTGCAAGTAAGAGTCCCTATCGTCGTTCGCATGGAAGGCACGAACGTCGAGCTTGGCCAGCAGATCCTTCGCGAGAGCGGCTTAAACTTCACCATCGGCAACGACATGAAAGACGGCGCGCAAAAAGTCGTCAAGCTCGCCGGGGGCGCCCGATGAGCGTGCTGGTTAACGAAAATACGCGCCTCCTCGTTCAAGGCTTTACCGGTCGTGAAGGAACCTTTCACGCCCAACAAATGATTGAGTACGGAACGAATGTTGTCGGCGGAGTCACACCGGGCAAAGGCGGCACACAGCATCTCGAGCGTCCTGTATTCAACACCGTCGCCGAAGCCGCAAAAGCCACCGGCGCCAACGCCTCCGTACTTTTTGTTCCGCCGCCCTACGCTGCGGACGCTATTCTCGAGGCCGCCGACGCCGGACTTCCTCTCGTCGTTTGCATCACCGAAGGCATTCCGGTGCTCGACATGGTTCGAGTAGCCTCCACCGTGGATTTCTCAAAAACGCGCCTCATCGGACCCAATTGTCCTGGCATTATCTCTCCCGGCAAATGCAAGATCGGCATCATGCCCGGCCGCATTCACAAACAAGGAAACGTCGGTGTCGTCAGCCGCAGCGGCACTCTAACCTACGAAGCTGTCCATCAATTGACTCTTCTGGGCATAGGCCAGTCCACCTGTATCGGCATCGGCGGCGATCCCATCATCGGTACGCCGTTTCTCGACGCCATCAAACTCTTCAACGACGATCTCGATACGCACGCGATTATCCTAATCGGCGAAATCGGCGGCAACGCCGAAGAGCAAGCCGCGGCTTGGATCAAAGCCAACATGAAGAAGCCGGTCATCGGCTTCATCGCGGGCCAAACTGCGCCGCCAGGCCGCCGCATGGGCCACGCCGGCGCAATAATCAGCGGGGGGCAGGGCACTGCAAAGGATAAGTACGCCGCCATGGCAGCAGCAGGCATCCGTACGGTGGAAACTCCCGCCGAACTCGGCTCAACCGTTGCTACAGTCTTGAAGTAGGTTTTTAGTAACACAGGCTTCAGCCTGTGCACCTGAGCGAGTCTCGCGGTTCGGGCCCTTGAGAAAATGGATTGAATTTGTAGGGGCCGGGCTTTAGTCCTGCGCGTCCTTAAAATTGTGGAGGATTATTTCGTGTCACTCGAACGCACTTTCGCGATCATCAAACCCGATGCTGTCGGAAGAACCTTGCAAGGCGAAATCTTGACCCGCATCCATAAAGCAGGATTTAAAATTGTCGCAATAAAGAGTCTCCGCCTCACCAAGGAAGAAGCCGGCGGCTTCTACGCCGTTCATCGCGAGCGCCCCTTCTTTGGTGAGCTCACCGACTTCATGAGCTCAGGCAAAATCTTCGCTATGGTCCTCGAAGCCGAGGGCGCCATCTCCAAATGGCGCGAAACCATGGGCGCCACGGACCCGAAAAAAGCCGCAGCCGGGACCATTCGCCACGACCTCGGCACCAGCATCCAAATGAACTGCACCCATGGCTCCGACGCCCCGGAAACCGCCGCCTTCGAAATCAGCTATTTCTTCTCCGGCCTCGAACTGATTTGAGGACGCGTTAAGCATCCGTCATCCCGTTCGTTAAGGACGGTCAGGACTTTCCTTGTGTTTATGTCCGCGGCTCTCGTAAATCCCGACCGCGGCGCCCACGCTTGCTCCGACGATAGCAACAAACAAAACGGTCTTTCGCTCCCGAGCGGCCTTGATCGCCCCTTCTTGTTAGCATCATCATCCGCGGGATCTACCTCCTGAAAAAAAACTCATCATTCGCCAGCGAAATGCGGCATGTGCCGCCAGGATTTGCCGCGACATTTAATGCCGAGGTACGGTACTACTATATATATAATGTGTAGCGTGATTATTGTAAATGGTAGGTATCGCGTAGTAATAGAAGGTGCATTGTGGCGAGCTGGCTGGCTGCTTCGGGTAAGATTACCTCATGGATCCGTTCCGCGAACTCGGCCGCTCTCTTCTTTTCTTCGGCGGCCTCCTGTTTCTCATCGGTGCTTTCTTCTATTTTGGCGGCAAATTCCCCTTCCGCCTGGGAAAACTGCCCGGCGACATCGTTCACCGCGGGGAACACACCACGTTTTACTTTCCAGTTGTCACGTGCCTCGTTGTCAGCGTCGCGCTGTCGCTTCTCTTCTGGCTCATCTCTCACTTCCGCCGCTAAGCGCTGAAGAATCTGTTCGTTTTTCCGGCGTAAGTCGAAGGCTGGATATTTTGGAGTGCGGCAGCCCGGCTGTCGCTTTTCTTCTATTCGGAGACTATGTTGGGGCGCAGTTGGTATATAGTCTCGGCGCAGAAACCTGCTGGCGAATTTGTTCTCGAAATGGAGAATCAAATGAATCGCGTTCTTCTGACACTATTCGCAATGCTTGCGCTTGCTTGCTCCGTCTCCGCTCAATCTTCTGAAAAACCGCCCGCTGCCGAGCAACAAGCACCCTCCCAAGCTGCTCCTGCTGCGCCGGCCAGCGCCCCCGCCGCCCGCCCCGAAGACGTGAAGTCCATCGACAGCATTCTCTCTGCGCTCTACGGCGTCATATCCGGCCCCGTTGGCGAACGCGACTGGAACCGCTTCCGCTCTCTCTTTCTGCCTCAGGCTCGCCTCACGGCCGCCACCAAAAACGCCGACGGCTCCGCCCGCGTTCGTCCCATGAGCGTCGAAGACTACGCCAAAGGAGCAGGCAGCTACTTCCTTCAGCACGCCTTTTTTGAAAGCCCCATCGTGAACCGCATCGCGACTTTCGGAAACATCACGCAAATCTTCAGCAGTTACGAATCTCGTCGCGCGGCCGGAGAAGCTCCATTCGCCCGCGGCATCAATAGCATTCAGTTGCTCAACGATGGCACTCGCTGGTGGATCGTCAGCATTCTCTGGGACGAGGAACGCCCCGACAACCCTCTCCCCAAGGAATTCGCAACGAAATCATCCGCGGCCCGGAAATAGCGGCTGAATTAGCCGCTTTCGCAAGATTTCTTTGACAACAGACGCTCTATTAGCTGACACAGCTTAGCTAATATGCCAACGGTTAAAATCCACTACGCCAAGACTAATCTTTCGCGCCTCATTGAAAAGGCCTGCGAAGGCGAGGAAGTCATTATCGCTCGTGGCGACGAGCCTTTTGTTCATCTTCAGCCTCTTCGTACAAAAAAAGGCCAGCGAAAGCCCGGCAGTTTAAAGGGAAAGCTTGTCGTCGGCAGTGAGTTTTTCGAGCCTGTTCCGGCAGACGAACGCAAATCCTGGGAGTGACCTCTGCGCGTCCTCTTGGACACGCATGCTTTGCTGTGGTGGCTCAGCGATGATCCGGCCCTTCCTTCCGCCGCCCGCAAGTGCATCCGCGCGCGGTCGAACGCCATCCTGGTCAGCCCAGCTTCGGCGTGGGAGATTGCCACGAAATTTCGAATTGGAAAACTTCCCTTGGGCTCAGACCTGGCCGTCCATTTCGAAACTTACCTCGCCCAAGAATCTTCGAATCCTTGCCGCCCACTTCTTCCCACGCCGCCCGCGCCGGCCTTCTTCCCGGTCCTGATCGCGATCCTTTCGATCGCAGGTTGATCGCTCAGTCTCAGGCCGAAAATCTTCCTATCGTTAGCGGCGACCGCATTTTCGACAGCTATAAACTCCGCCGCCTCTGGGATTAGCTGCGGCGGAGTTCTTTCATCACCGAATTCTTACTGGACGTGAAATTCCGCCCGAATGAACTGCTTGATTCCTTCTTCTCCGGTCAGCCGCAGGCAAACCAGCTTGCCTTCATTCTCCAGATCAATGTGAAAATCAAAAAACGGGCAGCACTTGCTCTCGTTCACCACCCAATCTGCCAATTCCGCCAGCGTAACGTCCTTCGGACTGAACTGGAATTCGTACCCATTCCCCATGTCGACGACTTCCGTCCGCGCCGCCATGAGTTTTTCACTCAGTTGCTTGTGGTGTGCCCGCTCTTCTGGCGTCAGCGCTTTAATGTTGCAATAAAACTTGCTCTGAGTTGTCGTCATCGGCTTCTCCGCGTTCGCGGCCTGTGTCATTTTGCCCGAGCTTGGCACGGCGCTGGCGGTCGTCCCCGCTAACACCAACGCCAGCACCGCCGCGCCAGCCGCGGTCCTCTTCGACATTCCTGCAAATTGTTTTTTCCGATTCATGGCTTTCCTCCAATTAGGATTTGCCACATCCCATTCCCGCATGCTAAAAGTTAAACTCAGCTTTAAGTCAAGCTGTTTTTCTGGTGTGGATAGCGCTCTTTGTAGTGGCGGGTTTTTAGACCCGTTCGTGACTCTTCAGGAGCAGCCTTATCCTGAGCGGTATCGAAGAAACGCTGCGTCCCATCGGGCAAGGTCTAACAGTTTTGTCATCCTGAGCGAAGCGAAGGATCTCAACTGATCCGAACCTTCACATGTCAACCGAGGGCCGTTCCAACCCCGGAAGGGAACATTCCATGAAAATCGGTGAACTCGCCCATCGGGCCGGCCTCAACGCCTCCGCCATTCGCTACTACGAAAAACTCGGCCTCCTCGCTCCGCCGCACCGCTCTGGCGGCCAGCGCCGCTATTCTCACGACGCTCTCGACCGCGTCCTGCTCATTCGTTTCGCTGGCGAAATGGGTTTCTCCCTCCCCGAAATCAGGCTCTTCCTCAGCGGCCTCCGCGACAACGCTCCCGTCGGCCCGCGCTGGAAGAAACTCGCCGCCAGAAAGCTCTCCGAACTTGAAGCCAGCATCGCCCGGTCGCTTCGCCTCAAGACTCTTCTCCAGAATCTCCAGCATTGCCGCTGCGCCTCACTCAAGCAATGCGTTACCGCCCTCGGCCTCAGCGAAAGCCTCCGCTTCGTTGCCAACCGTCCCGCCATGCCGTTGTAGCGGCCGCTTTCTGAAGCGGGCGCATTTTGCTACCTCAAGAAGTCGGCTGCTGCGCTCGCAGTCCAAGCAAGCAAGTACCGCCCCATACCAACCTTGCCCAATCAAGCCGCGTCTAAGTTGCAGTAGACTGACCGATCTGCTATTTGGAACTCGTACCGACAATGCCTCGCTGTCTCACCCCAACCATCCGCTTCGCCGCGCTATTACTTCTCTGCGCTTACCCAGTCCCAGCGCAATCCTCCGCGTCTTCCTCCTGCCCGTGCACCCTCCAAGGTTCCGTGGTGGACTCCGTTTCCAACCAGCCCGTTCCTCACGCCCTCGTGAGACTTACTGCGCCCACTCCCCATGCCGCCCTCACCGACTCCGAAGGCAAATTCCAATTTGAAAACCTCCCCGCCGGCCCCGTCACCCTCATAGCCGAGAAGCCCGGCTATGTGTCATCGCAATCCATGGGGCCGCATTTTTCTCTCCCCGTCTCCGTCCAGCTTGCCCCCGAGTCTCCCCCCACGATCCTCAAACTCACCCCCGAAGGCGTAATTTTTGGCCAGGTCACCGACGAGCGCGGCGAGCCCCTCGAAGGTTTCAGCGTCGCTATCTGGTCTCACATGTTCGACACCGGCCATGGTGAAGTCGGTCTAGCGAGCACTTTCAGCGCGCATACCGATGACGAAGGCAAGTTTCGCATCGCCAAATTGTCACCCGGCTCTTACATTTTATTGGTCGAGCCACCGCAGGGAGCGGCCCG
>Ga0126370_10001339_pt1 | contig 11202 bp, 11 predicted proteins | sample PanSoiMetaPlot_3_FD_92586 | JGI IMG/M metagenome (GOLD analysis project Ga0126370, IMG submission 92586) | Tropical forest soil microbial communities from Panama - MetaG Plot_3 | ecosystem: Environmental > Terrestrial > Soil > Tropical forest > Bulk soil | place: Panama | collected 2016-02-17 | reverse complement strand
TCGAGCCCTGGAATGATTTCATCCACGCGCTCGCGGGAGACAAGCCGGGTACGCCGGAAGCGGCGGTACGGATTGACGGCTCGGTGCAGTGGGCCGGAAAAATCACCGGACCTTCGGATGGTCCGGCGTTTCAGGGCCCCTTCCGCGGCGAGCGGATCCGCTACGGGGATGTTCGGCTGGACACGATCGACGGCGACCTGACGTACTCCCCGAACCAACTGGCAATCGCGCAGGGCCACGCCGTGCGGGGCGTGATGCACGCGGGAATCGACGGACAATTGCAGCTGAAGGACTGGGAATTTTGCCCGGATTGCCAGTGGACCAGTGAGCTCAACCTCGAACAAGTGCCGATCGAAGGTTTGCAGCAACTCGCCCACTGGAACTATCCGTTGAAAGGATTGGTGACGGGGCAGTTTCACGGACGAGGCACGCGCACGGAACCGTCGCTCACCGGACTGCTCGATGTGGCCGACGGCGAAGCGTACACGGTCCCGTTCAACCGTTTGCGCGGACAGCTCAACGTCTCGCCGGAGGAAGTGCGCTTTTCGAACGCCGAGCTACGCTTCTTCGCTCCGGGCTCGGAAAAGACCGGCGGCGCCGGAATCGTGACGGGCACGGTGGACTACCGCTTCGCCGATGAATCGCTGAGCCTCGATCTGGTAGGCGCCTCGCTGCCGCTCGCCAATTTCCGAAGAGTCCGCGCCGCGAATCTCCCGCTGGGTGGCCAGATTTCTTTCCGGCTGAAATCCAGCGGTCCGGCGACCAGGCCGGTGGCGGAGGGCAGTTTCCGCGTCGTCGACCTTAATGTCGGCAACCAAGTCATCGGGAGTTTCGAGGCCGACCTGCATTCGGACGGACAGACCGCCGAGCTGAAACTGAGTTCGGCCATGAGCGAAGGCGCGATCGGCGGCGGAATCACACTGGGACTTTCCGAACCGCATCCGTTGCACGGCAAGATATCCGTCAAGAACATGAATCTCGAACCCTATGTCCTTTCCGCGTTGCACATGCAGAAGTTTGAAGGACACGCAACGGCCGACGGCGACATCAGCGTCAATGGTGACCTCGCGCATCCCGAGAACCTCGTGGTTGACGGAAACTTCACGCGCCTGATTCTGAGCTACAGCGGGGTTCAGCTCGAGAATTCCGGGCCGATTCACCTCACTTCCACCCGGGACAGCCTCAAAATCGAGAGTGCCGCACTGAAGGGAACCAACACGAACGCCGAACTGAAGGGAACGGTCCAGTTTACGGGAAGGCGCACCGTCTCGCTGCAGCTTAACGGTTCCGTCGATTTGCGCTTGTTCGCGGGCTATATCCCCGATGTGGACATGGCCGGGCACGCAGACATCAACGCGTCGTTTGAAGGTACGCTCGACCGGCCGCGCATCGTTGGCCGCGTAAAATTGAACAACGTTTCAGCACGCTCGGCGGATTTTCCCACGGGACTCAGCAATCTGAATGGCGAACTGGTCTTCGATGCCAACCGCTTGTTCTTCGAAAATTTGAAAGGCGAGGCGGGAGGAGGGATCCTGTCGCTTTCCGGGACCGTCAACTATTCCGACAGGCCCTTGCGCTACGACGTCACCGCCAAGACAGACCGGCTGCGCATTCGCTACCCCGAAGGAATCAGCTGGCTGGCCGGGGGATCGTTGCGGCTGACCGGAACGCCCGACGGCGGCCTGCTCACGGGGAAGGTGGCGATTCAGCGCGTCACTCTCACGCAGGGCCTGGAATCGGCGGGCTCGCTGGTTTCGACAGCGAGTCCGAGCGGGCCGACGAGTTCGTCGTTTATGAGGAACCTGCAATTTGATGTTGAGGCCAGTTCGACGCCGGATTCCCGCATGGAATGGCCGGGGGCGCATCTCGAAGCCGAGGCTAGCCTGCGCGTGCGCGGCACCGCCGAACACCCCATTTTGCTGGGTCATATCCATGTAATTTCAGGCGATCTCTACTTCCGCGACAATCGCTACAAGGTGACGCGCGGTGACCTGAATTTCGCGAATCCCTTCCGCCTGGACCCGGTGATCAACGTCGAGGCCACAACCAACATTCAGCAGTACGAGGTCACGCTGAATTTCAGCGGAACGGCCAGCAAGATGAGCATGTCGTACCGTTCCGACCCGCCCCTGCCGGGGAGCGACATCATTATGCTGCTCGCGCTCGGCCAGACGACTTCGGAGGCTACCATGCGCTCCGGCAGCGCCACGCAAAGCGGGAGCGGGGCCTCTGGCGCCTCGGCCCTGCTTTCGGAGGCAATTTCGAGCCAGGTAGGCGGCCGCGTGGAGCGGTTATTCGGCATTACCAGGTTTCGCGTGGATCCTGGCCTCGGCACCAGCGGCTCCGGCCAAAACGCGGCGGCGCGCGTCACCGTGGAGCAGCAGGTGTCGCCGACCCTGAACGTAACCTACGTTTCAAACGTCAGTTCAACACAGCAACAGGTGATCCAGGTGGAATACCTCGTGACGCGGACGATCTCGATTGTCGCCTTGCGCGATCAGAACGGGACGTTTGGCGTCGACGTCAGGTTCAAGAAGCGCCTTCCCTAGGGTTTGTGCGGGCCCGGGCGGTTCGGAAGCGTCTCTCGCGGGCTACAATTTCTAAGCCCTCGGCAACTCTTGCGGCCCGGGAGCCGCCAGGCCCGGAATCAAGCTCCCCTGAAGCTACCGCGGATCTTGCTGCTCGGTGGTTTGCGGCGAACTACCTGGCTCGAACCCACGGCGCTGCTGGCCAAAACGGTTCTGCGCCGCGCCGCCCAGATGCGCGTTCTGTCCGATCCCCGGGTTTTCCTGTTTTGCATGCTCGAGCGCCTCGCGCACGGTCTTGATGGAGGTGCTGCGCATGGCCTCCTGTACTTCCCGCGCAATTTTGGGTTGCTCGGCCGCGACCTTTTGCCCGAAGGGCGTACCGTAGAACTGTAACAGCCCCTTGATCTCGTCATCGGTGTAGTGCTTGTCGTAGATGGCGACCAGTTGTCTGATCACATCGTCGAGATCGTAATTTTTCTCGTACTCGCTGATCACGGAGTTGATGAAGGCCTGCCCCTTATCGTTATTCGGCACGGTGGCCAGAAGCTTTTCGCGGTACTGCTCGGCCGAGGTAGTGATGGAGTCCTGGATCTGATCGCGCGCGCCGACGAGCTCGATCAGCGCCCGGATATCCGCATCTTTCGCCGGATCGATCTGCGGGGTGTTGCTCTGTTTTGTGGTGTTTTGTGCCGCCGCCTGAACCGGAGCGGACGAGCCACCCTGAATCGCCACAAGGAACATCGCCAAGTAAATCACAACCAATGCCAGTACCGCCTTCATGACATCCTCCGCCCGAGGAAAAAGACAGGAAATTCCCTAGGCATTGAATTCTAGAGGGCCGGAATGTGGAATACGCCTGCTCCGGGGTACAGCCTTGTTGCGAGGGTCACTGTTCGAAGGTGCAATCCGGGCGATGCTCCGGAGCTTGGGCTCGTTTTTCGCTTGTGACGGTACTTCGCCTGGGGCCATCGTCGAGGGTATCGGCTACACTAAACATATTGCATTGATGCTGCCACCGAACGGGCACTCGGGCCGCGATGTGACAGACGCGACTCGACCTTGGCTTGACTCGATGATCGACGATCCCTACGTGGAATTTCGCCGGGCGATGGTGGACGCGCAGATTCGGCGGCGCGGCATTGCGGACGAGCGCGTTCTGGCCGCCATGGAGAACGTACCGAGGCACGAATTTGTGCCACCGCAATACAAAAGCAAAGCCTACGAAGACGAACCGCTGCCCATCGGGGGCGGCCAGACCATTTCGCAGCCGTACATTGCGGCGGCAATGACTGCCGCGTTACGGCTTGGCGGCAGAGAAACAGTGCTTGAAATCGGGACGGGTTGCGGGTATCAAGCTGCGGTGCTTTCTCTCCTTGCGCAAAAAGTGTTTACAGTCGAATGGCGAGCGGAGCTGGCGCGCGGGGCCGAAGAAAATTTGCAGCGGCTCGGATTCAGAAACGTGCAGGTCTGTTGTGGGGACGGTTCGCTGGGTCTGGCGGAATTCGCGCCATACGGCGCCATCCTGGTAGCGGCCGCAGCGCCAGCTTTACCCGCGCCCCTCCTCGAGCAGCTTGACGAAGGCGGCCGGATGATCGCGCCCGTCGGAAGGGAAGAACACCAGCACCTGCTCCTGGTGACGAAGAAGGGAAGCACCTGGTCGACGGAGAAACGCGACAGTTGCCGGTTCGTGCCGCTTCTCGGGCAACACGGGTGGAAGCCGTGGGAGCTCTTGTGAATCCGCCGCCGGATCTATCCATCATCATTCCCTCGTTCAACGAAGAACAGCGGCTTCCCGACACGCTTCGAAAAATCGCCGCGTATGTTCGGGAGCGCCGGCCGGACACGGAAGTCATTGTGGTCGACGATGGCTCGACCGACAAAACCGCAACGGTCGCGCGGTCCTACCAGGCAAGAATTCCCCTCTTGCGCGTGCTTTCGAACGGAACGAATCGCGGCAAGGGTTTCAGCGTGCGCCACGGCTCGCTCGAGGCCCGGGGCAACATAGTTCTGTTCACCGACGCGGACCTGTCGTCACCGATCGAGGAAGGAGAAAAGCTGCTAGCCGGGCTGGCAACGCATGACGTGGCCATCGGCAGCAGGGCCGTGGACCGCAGCCTGATCGAAGCGCACCAATCCGCTTTCCGCGAGTCTGCCGGCATCGTTTTCAACCGCATCGTGCGCATCATTCTGCGCCTGCCTTTCGTGGATACGCAATGCGGGTTCAAGGCGTTCCGCAGAGAGCGCTGCCGGATCATCTTCGAACAGCAAACCATTGAGCGGTTCGGGTTCGACCCCGAACTGCTTTACCTCGCCCGCCACCACGGTTTGTCGACCATTGAAGTACCGGTCAGGTGGGCGCACTCGCCGGCGACCAAAGTGAGCATGTTAAAAGACAGCGTGCAGATGTTTGTGGACGTGTTTGTGATCCGGTGGAATGCGTTGCGGGGACGGTACCGGAGGGCAGACTAGGTCCTCTACTTTATGGCGCAAAGTACTTGACACCGTTTCCGGGCCTCGCTATCCTCTTGCGCATGGCGAGTCCGAACCCAAGCCGCTCTCCCCTGCGCGCTCCCATTCCGATCGACTCGCGCGCCGCGGACCATCTCCGCTACATCCGCGAAACCATGGAGCGCGCCGCCGAATTTACAGCCGTGCCGGGCTGGGGGGGCGTCACCATCGGGCTCACGGCCCTTGCGGCAGCGCTGCTGGCCTCCCGGCAGGCCACGCCCCGTGCCTGGGTCGCCGTGTGGCTTGCAGAGGCATTCGTGGCTGTGGCGATCGCTGCGCCGGCAGCCGCCACCAAGGCCCGCCGCGCCAATTCCTCTCTTTTCTCAGGTCCGGGCCGAAAGTTCGTTTTGAGCTTTGCGCCGCCCATCATCGTCGGTGGGTTGCTGACCGTGGCTATGTATAATCTGGGCGTGATTGCGGCATTGCCCGGCGTCTGGCTCCTGCTTTATGGAACCGCCATCGTGACCGGCGGGGCCTTTTCGGTCCGCGCCGTCCCAATTATGGGGCTTTGCCTGATGGCGCTCGGCGGGTTTGCCTTGTTCGCACCGGCGTCGTGGGGGAACCTTTTCATGGCCGCAGGATTCGGCCTGGGGCACATTGTCTTCGGCCTGTGGATCGCGTTGCGCTACGGGGGATGAGGGGATACAGGAGAGGAAGACCGGGACTCTTATGACCAAGGCATCGACAATTCGCCAGGAGCGTGGCGCCAAGGAGGAAGCTCCGTCGGCCGTACGGGCCCCTGCGGCGCAAACGGTTTCGGCGAACCTCGACCGGCTGATCCATGAACGAATCCGGCTGGGCATCGTCAGCGCGCTGGCTGTGAACCGCTCACAGACTTTCAACGAACTGAAGGCGCTCCTAAAAACGACCGACGGAAATCTAAGCGTGCACGCGCGCAAGCTCGAGGAAGCCGACTACATTGTTTGCACGAAGTCGTTTGACGGACGCCTTCCGAAGACCGAGTACCGCCTGACGGCGGCGGGCCGGCGGGCCTTGGAGCGCTACCTCGATCACATGGAGGCGCTGATCCGGGCGACCCGCGACCGGTAAAAATTTTTTTGGCCCTTAGCTTTGCAACGCAAAGTACACTACACCACGTAGCGGCGGAGAAGGAATATGCTCGTGCAGCCCCAAATCATCCAGAAACACACGCCGAAGGCTCCCGCGGCGACTCGAAACGGCCTCCACGTGGCCATCATCTGTGACGGCAACGGAAGATGGGCCACCTCGCGCGCCCTCCCACGGTCGGCGGGACACCGCGCCGGCGCCGAAACGGCCAAGAACATCATCCGCATGGCCCCGAAGTTGGGAGTGCACACGCTGTCGCTGTTCACTCTGTCCTCGGCCAACTGGCAGCGGCCGCAGGCGGAGGTCATGGCCATTCTCCGAATCCTTCATGAATACCTCCTGGCCGAAACAACGCACTGCATCGCGGAAGGGATTCGCCTGAACCTCATCGGACGGCGCGACCGGCTGCCGGCGACGTTGCGCGAAGCCGCTGCGGAAGCCGAGGCCGCGACGGCCAAAGGAAAGACTCTTCATCTGCGGCTGGCAGTCGACTACTCGGCGCGCTATTCCCTGTTTCAGGCCGCCAGCAAGTTTTATAAAGCCACCGAGCTTTCAAGCGAGGCTTTTGGAAGCGTGCTGGCGGAAGTGCTGCGGGGGGGCTCGACCGACGTTGATCTGCTGATCCGCACAGGCGGCGAACGGCGGCTCTCCGACTTCCTGCTCTGGGAGTGCGCTTTCGCCGAATTCGTGTTTCTCGAAAAGCGCTGGCCGGATTTCACCGCGGCAGACTTCGAAAACGCAATCGCCGAATTTGAGAAACGCGAACGAACGCGTGGCGGGCTGCCGCGAGAGTCGCTGGCCTGAGAGCGGGGGAAGCGCTCGACCGCCGTGCGGCTCCCGCGCCGGCGCGTCGACTGACCAGAGTCTGCGCAGTAACCTATTCATTTAGAGCCCCTTGGATCTGTCAGGGTGTCAAGGTCGACTTCAGACCATTGCGCCCCCGCCGTCGTCTATACCCCAGGAGACACAAATGGGATCCGTGGGATTTACGCTGCCCTGGGAGCATAGAATCTCTCCGGTAGCGCGCGAGGGGGAGTCGCGAGTGCAACCTTCCGAACTCGAAGCGGGGCAGAATCGGACTGGCCGAGGGAATCCCGAAGATGCGGCGTTGGCAGCGGGCTGCCTCGCGCTAGACATGCGCGCCTTTGAGCAGCTCTATCGATCACAAGGGGCGCGAATGAAAAACCTGGCGCGGAACCTTCTGGGAACCCAGAGCGAAGCCGAAGATGCCGTCCAGGAAACCTTCTTGAAAGTGCAGCGAAGCATCGCGACCTACCGCGGACAATCGTCGTTCGTAACCTGGGTGTTTCGGATTCTGGTGAACACGTGCCACGACCTGCGTCGCAGCCGCCTGCGGAGGAAAGAGCAGCAGCCGGACGAACCGCAAGAGAGAGCCCCGCAACCGGAACCGCGCGCGCCCGGAGCCCATCCTTCGTTGCGCATGGCGCTCGAACACGCGCTCGCCGAGCTGACAGAGCACCAGCGCGACGTCTTTCTCCTCTACGAGGTGGAAGGTTTTCGTCACGCGGAAATCGCCGGGATGCTGAAGATCAGCGAGACGGCCTCGAAAAACACGCTGTTTCAGGCGAAGAAGAATCTACGAGGAATGCTCGAGCCACCGCGGAAGAGCGCGGCGGGAGGAGTGTCATGAGAGTCGATTGCGCGGACAGGGAACGGGTTTTTCGGGATGGCACGGCCGAAGAATGGCTCGGGCTCGAGCGTCACGCAGAGACGTGTTCGGCTTGCGCGGAGGAAATCCGCGCGTGGAAGGCCCTGAGCGTTGCGGCAGAACAGCTGCGTGATCACCGGGAAGACCCGGCTTTGTGGACGCGAATTGAAGGCTCCCTGATCGCGCAGCGAGCGCGGGGGATAGCGCGGCCCACCTGGTGGGAGAAACTGTCGTCCTGGCGCGGCCTCCCACCGGTCTGGCAGACAGCCCTCGCGGGCGCGCTGGTCCTGCTCCTTGCCGTTGCCAGCGGATACGTGTACCGCCACCGCAGTGTGAGAGACGATGCCGCGGGAAAGCAACTGCTGAAGAGTTCGACACTGGCTGAAGTGGAGCGCACCGAAGGTGAATACATGAAAGCGATCGACAAGCTTGCAGTGGACGCCAAGCCGCAGCTTGATTCGCCCGCATCGCCGCTCATGGCCAGTTACCGGGAGAAGCTGATGGTTCTCGACGGAGCCATCGGCGAACTGCGCGCCGAGGCCGGGCAGAATCCTTCGAACGCGCATCTGCGGTATCAGCTTTTGGCCATGTACCAGGAGAAGCAGAAGACGCTCGAGGAAGTGCTGGAGACGAAGAATGAGCGTTGACCCCAGGTCACAAGGAGTGCTGTGGAAGTTCGCAGGTTTATTCCTAGTTTGGGCGGCGGCGGCTCTGCCCGTGCTCGCCGGACGCTCGGGGCAGAGCACGGCGACGAAGGAGTTTCAGCAGACCTTGACGCTCGGCGCAAACCAGACCGTAAGCGTCGACCACAAATACGGAGAGGTACGTATCCACGCCGAGGGCGGGCGAGACGTGAGAATTTCCGCGACGATCCGGGCGCAGGCCCACTCCGAGGAAGCCGCCAACAAGTTTGCCGAGCAGGTGAAAATCGAGGTATCGCAGGACGGCCAGGGCATCAAGGTCCGCACCGTCTATCCCGACGACGGTTCGGGACTCTTCAAGATTCGCGTCGGCGGCCCTTCATACTCGGTGGACTACGACATCGCGGTGCCGAGTGACGCGAAATTGTGGGTGAAAAACGGTTTCGGCAACGTGGAGATTGCCGGGGTGCGCGGCTGGGCCGACATCGAGAACAGCCATGGACAACTCAATTTCCGCGACGGCGGAGCCAGCAAACTGGCAAACTCTTTCGGATCGGTGGAAGCCAGCGGAGCGGACGGCAACGTGACGATAGCCAATACCAACGGAACGGTCAGGGCATCGTCGGTAAAGGGCACCCTGGAAGTGAGGGACCGGTTTGCGTCCATCACCGTAACGAACGTTGCCGGAGCCGTGACCATCAACGGCGGCAATGGCGCGGTGGAACTGACCGACAGCGGCGCCGCGAAGATCAACAACTCGTTTGGCTCGGTCAATGCGAGGAATGTACACGGAGACTTGACCGTCAACAACAACAACGGCTCGATCGAAGCCGATACGGTGAGCGGCGGAGCGCAGTTGAACGGCAGTTTCGGGCCCATCAGCTTTGCGAACATCAACGGCTATGTGAAGTGCACTTCTTCGAACGGGAAAGTCACCGGCCGAGCCACCGGCAACGAAGTCTATGTGAAGACCACGTTTGGCGAGGTGGTGCTTGAACAGATCGGCGGCAACGTCGTGGTCGAAGACTCGAACGGCGCCGTCAACGTACGGGACATCAAGGGGAAAGCCACGCTCGACACCTCGTTTGGAGCGATCAACGCGAGCGGCCTTCCAAGAGGCGTAAGGGCCACGACCGGAAACGGCCGGATCGAACTGCGGGATGTGGGCGGGGATACCTTCGCCAAGACGAGCTTTGGCGCCGTCAACGTGCAGCGCGTGAACGGAAACCTGACCATCGAAAACACCAATGGCCCGGTATCGGCGAACTCCGTCAAAGGCGACCTGACGGCCAGAACCAGTTTCGGCGCCGCGTCGTTCGAAGATATTGGCGGCTCGATTTCGGTCGACAATCAAAATGGCGTGGTCTCGATTTCTGCGGCGCGAACGTCGGGAGGCTGCAAGAGCATCACCGCCAAAACTTCCTTTTCGCCGATGCAGATTCGCCTTCCCGAGAACGCCAGCTTCGACCTGACAGCCCGCACTTCGTTCGGACACATCACGAGCGAACTGCCCGTTACCGCGAGCGGACAAATCGGAGGAGACTCACTGAACGGCAAAATTGGAGGCGGCGGCTGTACGCTGTCGCTCACAAATTCGAACGGGAACATTGAGATTCTGAGACTGGTGAAATAGCGGAAGCCGACGACCTCAGCCGGCCACGCGGCGTTCACGGTCCATCGCAAACGCCCTGCGGAGCACGCGAGTGGCGGCGGTAGTGAGTCGAAAGCTCCCGAGTTCATCTTCGCGGGCAAACGCCACGTCGGTTACGTCGCCCCCCGGGCGCGGCTCGCCCGAAATCCTTTCACAGAGATAATCAATGATCACATAGTGAAACTTGGGCTTCTGGGGCGTGCCACCGCCGCCGGCATCGGGCTCCGTAAAGATTCTGTCGAAGACTTCGATGAGGTCGACGATACGCACCTCGAGTCCTGTCTCCTCCAGCAGTTCGCGGGCCACGCCGGCTTCGAGCGACTCGCCAAGCTCCAGCGTGCCGCCGGGAATCGACCACTGCCCGCGCAAAGGCTCGCTTCCGCGCCGGATCAATAGGGTCCTGCCATCCTCGATAACCACGCCGCCGACACCGACGACGGGGCGCTCCGGATATTCGCGGGCCATGGCTCATTTTTCCTTCCCCCGACCTGATGGGGTACACTGAAGACAGGCGCGGGAGTTGGGGTTGACTTCTTACGCCGAGGTATATAATACGCCGGAAGGCGAAGCCCATCGCTCGCCGATTCGTGGAAAACTCACTTCGGAGGAATGGTGCCGTGCTCCGTTGCCCAGAATGTTCCGCAGAAATCGACGTGGACGAAGACGAGGTAGAAGAAGGCGAGATCCTCAGCTGCCCGGAGTGTGAAACCGAACTGGAGGTTTCACAGACACATCCAGTGGCGCTGAACCCGATCTCCGACGACCTCGACGAAGATGAGGAAGAGGACGACCTCGCAGAAGAGGACGACGAAGAATTTGACGAAGACGGCGACATGCCCGAAGAGGATGAAGAGGAAGACGACGAAGACGAGGAAGACGAGTAGCGTGGGCGTCCCGTCGGCGAGGCATCCTGTGGTTTGTGCCTCGCCATCTAAGAGGAAGCTGGTCCGTTTGCCGAAGAATGAGAGTCATCGTGTCCATTTTGCTGGCGGCGTTTGCCCCGCTTCGCGGACCTGCGCTCACACCGCGAGCCGGTCAGGCTCCGGCGGCTTCCACTCCTCAAGCTGGACCAGCGGCGGCGAGTCCGCAGGCAGAGAGCGGCACCAAGGGTAGCAGCAAGAACAAGGCGAAACTCGG
>Ga0126370_10001338_pt1 | contig 11205 bp, 8 predicted proteins | sample PanSoiMetaPlot_3_FD_92586 | JGI IMG/M metagenome (GOLD analysis project Ga0126370, IMG submission 92586) | Tropical forest soil microbial communities from Panama - MetaG Plot_3 | ecosystem: Environmental > Terrestrial > Soil > Tropical forest > Bulk soil | place: Panama | collected 2016-02-17 | reverse complement strand
TCTCGATATCGGGCACTTCACGGCGGGTAACAACGATGCGGCCGATTTTCTCCGGAAACATCACGACCGCATCACGCACATTCACATCAAAGACCGCAAGCGGAATGGCGGGCCAAACCTCGCGCTGGGGAGCGGTGATACGCCCATCAAAGCATGCCTGATAATGATCCGCGACAACAAATGGCCGATTTACGGAATCGTCGAGCGCGAGTATCGCGACGCCCCCGGGAATGCCGTCGAACAGACGAGGGCTCAGATGGACTACTTAAAACAAATCTTGCGCGGATGACGCCGCCCGATCGAGCAAAGCAACTCTATTTCCTAGGGGAGGTTTCTGGCGATCATTGTTTGCTGAGAACTCCCTTTCAGATTTCTGTGAGGTCGCAAAGGACTTGCCGGATGGCTCAAAAGTAGGATTTGTGAGCAGACCTGTTCGGGCCATGATGTTTATGAAAAGACTCAGCCTCTGTATTTCGGCAATGTTGGCGATGTTGACCGCAAATGCGCAATCGCCGGTGCATGTAGATAGCCAGAAGGTACTGGATAATTTCGGAAAGCAGGGTGGCAACCCGTTAGTTCCGGGCACGGCCTACCGGGTCCAAACCGACCGGCGCACGGCCAACGGAAACATCGAGATTCACGAGAAAGAGACGGACATCTTTTATGTCGTGGATGGGAGCGCAACGCTGGTCGCCGGCGGCACGCCGGTTGAACCCAAGGCCACGCGGCCTGGACAGATGACGGCGAAAGACATCCTGAACGGCCGAACCTATAACCTCAAGAAAGGTGACGTCGTGGTGATTCCGGCTGGGCAACCGCATTGGTTCAAACAGGTCAACGGATTTATTAACTACTTGACGGTAAAATCAGTGCAGCCTTGACGGTGAGGCGGCGTGATTGACAACCGCGGCCCCAGCCTGGCATAAGCACAAAACGTGAGCGGAAGCTACATGACCACAACCCGACGGGACTTCCACAAACTTGTTCTGACCGGCATTCCCAGCATCTCGATGGCGGTGGCCCAGATACAGTCTAAGCCGAATCGCTCACTGATCAATGGAGTCCAGTTCGGTCTGCAGCCGTTCTGCTATCACGACCTCGCTATGAACATACAGAACCGTGCCGAACTTATCCGGCGCCTGGTGCAAAACGGGATGGGCATGGTGGAGTTGCACGCCACTTGGTGCGAGCCGCGTTTCGATGCTCCCGGCGTGAGCGCGAAGGAGGCGCGGCAGAAGCTGCGCGAATGGCGTGTGAGCGCGCCGGCCGAGTACTATCGCAAGATCAAGATGGAATTCGACGCCGCCGGCATCACCATCTTCACCTACTATGTGAATATCAGCGACGAAGATACAGATGCGGAAATTGACACAACGCTCGAAGCAGCCAAAATTCTGGGCGCCAATGGAGCAGTCGGTTCCTACGGCTTGAATATTGCCCATCGGTTAGTTCCTTTTCCCGCAAGACACGGAATCTTTCTCGGTCTCCATAATCATGACAATCTGTCGGATCCCGACGCCTTCAACACGGAGGCAAGTTTCGAGAAAGGACTGTCATTCTCGCCCGACTTCAAAGCCACTCTGGACACGCGCCACTTCACCGCGGCCAATGGCGATTGTGTCGGATTCCTGGAACGGCACCACGAGCGCGTATCGAGCGTCCACTTGGGCGACCGCAGAAAGAACAACGGCCGCAGCACCCCATTTGGCGAAGGCGATGCGCCGATCATCGAGGTTCTCCGGTTGATCCGCGACAATCACTGGCCCATCGTCGCGCTGCTGGAATTCGAGCACGGCACCTTGCGGACGGAGGTCGAGGAGGTTCGGCTCATGTTCGACTTTTGCAAGCGGGCGTTAGCGTGAGGGCCGAATGAAACAACTATTCCGGATGATCGGCGTGCTGGCGTTGGCTACAGTTTTGGCGGCTGCGCAGTCGGTGTCCAAAGAAACCTACGATTTCAATTTCATCGGCCAGCCGCTGCCTGACACTGTGTTGCAGCACGCCAAGGAAACCTTCGTGTTGTTCGGCTGCGCCTACTGCCACGGTCTTAACCTGGTCACTCGAGGAGAGGCCACGGATTTGATGCACTCCCGGCTTGTTGGCCAGGACGTAGACGGTAACTTGATCAGGCCGCTGCTGCGAGCGGGTATTCCACAAACCGCGAAACTGTCGCCGATGCCGCAGTTTTCCGATTTGAGCGACCAACAGATCGGCGCCCTGGTCCTCTGGATTCATTATGCTCGCTCCGAGGGCCGGTTCAAGGAATTGACCGAGGCCAAGGATCCGCTGGTGGGAGATGCGGGGAAAGGCAAAGCTTACTTCGATCAGAAGTGTGCCTCCTGCCACTCTGGTTCGGGCGATTTGGCCGGAGTAGGCAAAAAGTATAGCGGCGCCGCCTTGAAAACGGCCTTCCTTAAGCCGAGGACACTGGATCGCCCTCGATCATGGAGAGTCGATGAGCTTCATGATGCGAAAACGGTAGTGGCGAAGGCACAGCACAGGGCGCTGCTTGAGAATTATTCTGCCGAGGACGCCTCGAACGTGACGGCCTTCCTCGCAACTCTCAAATGACGAAACACTCCCGACGCGCTTTTGCGAAGCTTGCCACCGCGTCGGTGCCGTTGCTCACTCTCGACGCGCACCCAGCGGAGCCGCCCGCCACCATCATCAATGGAGTCCGGTTCGGCGTGGAGACGTTCAGCTTCCACGACCTGCCTCCGGCAGGAGACCCGCAATTGGTTCCCACGCTCATCCGCGACATGAAGGACGCCCGCATTGCGGAGTGCGAGATCATGTCGGGGCATGTCGAGCCCATGGGAAGCTACGCGACCGGCTGGTGGGTGGCGACGCGCCGCGATCCGGGATTCCCCAAAATGCGTGAGGATGCCCGGCGCTGGCGGCTCTCCGTACCGATGGAGTACTACGGCAAGGTGCGGAGGCTATTCGAGCAGGCGGGGCTCACCATCTTCCTCTACAACGTCAATTTCAATGAGACCTTCACCGACGAAGAACGGGACCGCACTTTTGAGGCTGCCAAAGAGTTGGGCGCCGCGGGGTTCAGCTCTTCGACCGTGCTAAGTGAAGCCCAGAGACTGGTTCCGTTCGTCGAGCGCCACAGGATGTTTGTGGCGATGCACAACCACAACAATCTCGTGGATCCCGATCAGTTTGCCACTCCGGCGAGCTTTCAGAAAGCTCTCGATATGTCAGAGTACTTCAAGGTCACGCTAGACATCGGCCACTTTACTGCGGGCAACAACGACGCGGTCGATTTTATTAGCAAACATCATGACCGCATCGTGAACATTCATGTTCGCGACCGGAAGCGAAATAACGGCCGGAACATGCCTTTCGGTCAGGGAGACACTCCCATCAAAGAAGTCCTGCAGCTGATTCGCGACAACCGCTACCCCATTCGCTGCTACATCGAATATGAGTACGGATCGTTCCGGCCTTCCACGGAAGAGGTAAAGCGATGCCTGGAGTATTGCAAACAGGTCTTGGCTTGAGTCAAACAAGGACCGCGTTTTTCGTTTGCGCGTTCGGCACAGCCCTGTTCGGCCCAAGGAAAGCGCGACGCAGGCGGGTATCCGGCGCCCACACCGGAACTGCAGCGCGGGCGGACGGTCTACGTGACCAGCTCCTGCCACTTTTGCCATGGAATCGACTTGACCGGAGCCGCCATGGGCGCGGCAAATCTGGCTACGCCAGCCCTGGTCGGCCGCGATCAGAATGGAAGTCTCATCGAGGCGGTTGTCCGCGCGGGGCTTCCAAATCTGCAGACATCGATGCCGCAGTGCTCCGACTACACCGATCAGCAGATTGCCGATCTTGCCGCTTACATTCACTACCTGCGGCAGCAGCGGCGGTACAAGGAGCTGATTGCGGCGAAGGACGCGGGCGACGCCAATCTTTGCCGTCGCTATTTCAATGGGGCGGGAAACTGTAGGTCGTGTCACTCTCCCGAATCGGATCTCGCCGGAAGCGCCAGGAAATACGACGCGGACGGTTTGAGCGCGCACATCCTGCGACCCGGGTTATCCTTTATTCGCGAGGGCGCCGACGCGGGAAGCATCGCGCACCTTAAGGCCCTCGAGAACTACACTCTGGCGGAAGTGCAAAACCTCCACGCCTATCTGCAAACATTGAAGTGACCGCTCGCCGATCAATTTTCCGAGGCTGGGCCTAACTTTTCTGGCAGTGAACTCGGCTTACCGGCGCTGGGAGTTTGGCCGTCCAAGTGGGATCCTCCAAATGGGTTGTCGCGCATCCGTCCACCGGATAAAATATGGCAGTCTGGAGCGGTACTGGGGTGGGGGGCAACACGTGGCGGAGACGTTAGGCGCAGTTTACGAATTCGGGTCGTTTCGCTTGGACGCCGCGCGGCGGCTTCTCACCCGAGGCGATGAGCACATCAACCTCCCGCCGAAGACCTTCGACCTACTGGTCCTACTGGTCGAGAGCCACGGACGCGTATTTTCCAAGAAGGACCTGATGAATGCCCTGTGGCCCGATACATTTGTCGAAGACGGCAACTTGACGTTTCAGATCTCTGTATTGAGGAAAGCTCTAGGAGCCGAAGGCAGCGAGTGGATTGAAACCCTGCCCCGCTACGGCTACCGGTTTGGCGATGTTCGCGAGGTGGCCGATCCTTCGCTCGCTGGAACGCGCTCGCATCCCGGCGAGGAGACCTCAGCGCAGCCTAAGACCAAGACTTCCAGTCCCAAACGATTTTTGTATTATTGGGCCGCAGGCGTGGTTCTTGCTGCGCCCTCGGCCTATCTAGCGGTTGCCCATCTACGGGAAGCCCCGCCCGCCGACAACTCGGTCGAATTCCAAATCGCCGCTCCCGATCGCGTAACCTTGCCCAACGGCAACTCTATGGCGCTTTCTCCCGCAGGCGACCACCTCGCCTTTGTAGGCGTCGCTCGGGACGGAACCAGGCAACTCTGGGTACGTGCGCTAGGTTCGCTGAAAGCCGATCTCCTTGCAGGAACCGAACAGGTAGATTCTGCTTTTTGGTCGCCTGACGGGCGATCGATCGCATTTTTCGCAAACGGCAAGCTCGAGCGGCTCGATCTCCCGAGCGGCTCGATACAGGTGATCTGCGAGACACCGATGGCAAGTTCGACGGGCTCCTGGGGCCGAGACGGAACCATTCTGTTCGATACGCTCGACCATCCCGAAATTTTTCGAGTCCCGTCGGCGGGTGGCAAGGCTAAAGCGTTCACGCGGCTCAATCCGGCGAATGGAGAAACGCGGCATTCCAGCCCACAGTTTCTGCCCGACGGCCGCCACTTCATCTATTTTGTTCAAAGCGACAAGCCGGATAGCGCCGGCCTGTATGTGGGCTCGCTTGATTCCTTGCACTCTTCTCAGCTTACTAAGTCCACCGCGAGCGGAGTATACGCACGCATGGCGAGCGGCAGCAGCTACCTGGTATTCCCCAGAGGGGCGGATCTCGTGGCACAGCCCTTCGATCTAAAACATTTCAGGCTCACGGGAGCCACAGTGCTTGTTTCCCGCCGGTTGCTTATCACTCTGGGCGGAGGCGTCAACCGCGCTACTATCACGGCCTCAGAAAACGGTGTGCTCGCCTACCGCACGCTGGTGGATACAGGACTGACGGAACTGGTGTGGGTGGATCGCTCGGGAAGGCGCCTGGAGACCGTAGGCGAGCCAGGCGATTATTCCAACCCCGCGCTATCTCCCGACGACAAGCGGTTTGTCGTTTCCCGCATCGATCCGCAGACTCGCACGCGCGACTTGTGGGTATTCGATTCAAGCAAGCAATCGTTTTCGCGTTTTACTTTCGATCCAGCCGATGAAACCAACGCTGTATGGTTCCCTGACGGGAGCCGAGTAGCGTTCGGCATGCCACTCAACGGAGTGATCGATCTCTATGAGAAGGACATAGCAGGTGGCTCGGCGCCAAAGCTTTTGCTGCAATCGGCGGAGAATAAATACATCCATGAGTGGACGCCCGATGGCAAATTCCTGCTTTTCCGAATCGGCACATTGACATGGGCGCGCCCCGTGACGGGCGGAGCCCTGATGGGGCCTTATGCCATGGAGAATCCCAGGGTCTCGCCGAATGGCAGATGGGTCGCCTACACGTCATCGCAGTCCGGCCGCTCCGAGGTATATGTCCAGAGTTTTCCGCCCGGAGACGGGAAGTGGCAGATCTCTTCGACTGGTGCGATCGAGCCCTCCTGGAGGGGAGACGGCAAGGAACTTTATTTTGTCAGTGCCGATACATTAATGGCGGTGCAGGTCCGAACCGAATCCAGCGTCTTCGAGGCAGGCCGTCCGAACCCGCTGTTTGAAGTTCACCTGGAATCCTCGACCCGGAGAACTCGTTACCAGGCGTCATCCAACGGCCGCAGATTCCTGCTCAATCGACCGAAGGAACCATCTTCGCCCATCACCGTGGCTGTTAATTGGTTGTCGGCTGTGAACCGCTGAAACAAAACAACTTCACGGTCACTAATTGCGTGCTCGTAGATTTCTGAGACGTTGTAAAGGACTTTTTTCCACCCTCTGGAGTAATGTTCTAGACGTAGTGGAGGATCAAAATGCATGCCAGAAGGCTACGAGCTATGGTGCGATCGAGTCTTGCGAGTGTCCTTGGACTGGGCTTTACAGCAGCGATCCTGTTCGTAGCCGGTCCCGGGCTGAGAGCTCAACACCCGGTGGATGGCGCTGATGCCCTGGCGGTTCTGAAGCGGTGTTCCCAATGCCATGGACCGACCTTGCAGATGTCCAAGCTGGATCTGAGCACTCGCGAGGGGATGCTCAGAGGAGGAGAAAAAGGCGCCGCCCTGGTGCCCGGGAATGCCGAAGCGAGCCCGCTTTTTCGCCGGATCGCCGGATTGCAGGCCCCTGCTATGCCCATGTCTCCGGTCGCGCCCTTGAATGCCCAGGAAGTGACGCTCATCCGGGATTGGATCAATCAGGGCGCCAATTGGCCTTCGACTGCGCCGGCCAACCCAGTCTCCGGAGCTTCGGGACAGACCTATCCCGGCGGATATCGGCCACGCGAAATCACGGAGCAGGACCGGCAGTGGTGGGCGTTTCAGAAGCCGGTCCGCCGGCCGGCGCCGCAGTCGAGCGATGCCCGCTGGAGCCGGAATCCGATCGACGGATTTGTCAAGGCGATGCTTGACAGGAAGGGGCTGGAGCCGGCGCCCCAAGCGGACCGACACACGCTCATCCGCCGCGCCTATTTGGATTTAGCCGGTCTGCTCCCCCCGCCCGAGGTCGTCGATGCGTTCGTAAAGGACGCCTCTCCGGATGCATACGAAAAACTGATCGATCGCCTTCTGGCCTCGCCGAATTACGGGGAGCGCTGGGGACGTAACTGGCTGGACGTGGTGCGCTATGCCGACAGCTCGGGTTTCGAATTCGATCTGAATATCGACAACGCCTGGCGGTATCGCGACTATGTGATCAAGGCCTTCAATGAGAACAAGCCCTACGACCAGTTCGTGATCGAGCAACTGGCGGGCGACGAGTTGGATAAGCCGACGTTCGACAGTCTGACGGCGACGACATATTATCGCATCGGCCCGCGCGTGCGCTTCCGTGAGAAGAACTATCCGTCCTACCGTTTCGACTACATGGACGACATGGTTCGCACGACTTTCCAGGGATTCATGGGGTTGTCGGTGAATTGCGCACGCTGCCATGATCACAAGTTCGATCCCATTACGCGGCTCGATTACTACAAGTCCGTCGCGGCGTTTTGGGGTTACGTGGATTACGATCAGCCGCTGGTCCCCAAGGCGGAGGTTGACGCCTATTACGGCCAACTCAAGGAACTCGAGAAGGAAATGACGCCGCTCGTACAGGAGATTGCGCGCATTGAAAAGCCGTACCGCGACAAGCAACGTGAGCAGCAGGTACAGGACGCGCTCAGGAAGTTTCCCGCAGATATTCAGCAGGCCATCAAGACGCCCGAAGCTCAAAGGACGCTGGGGCAGAAGCTGCTGGTCGCGCAGGTAATCATTAATCCCGAGGATGTGGATCCCGATAACCTGGTGGTGGACGCGACTGCTTCGGCAAAAGCGCGCGCGGCCGCGAAGGCCGACCAGGTGTTCGGCATTACAAATTACGGCAAGAAGCAGATCGCGCTGAGCCCCGCCGATGAACAGAGACGCGCCGAGGTCCAAGCCAAAATCAAAGCCATCGAAGACCGGTTACCCGCGCCGCTGCCGGTGGCCGATGGCGTGCGCGATGGTGATTATCGGCTGTCGCCTGACGGCTTGGGCGATTCCCATATCCCGGGTACGGGGCGGCCGGATTACGGCCTCACTTGCTGTTTCCTTCCGGCGCCCGGCGCCAAGTTCGAAGTGCCTCCGCTGTATTTCGCCGCGAAGGGTGAGGATTTGAAAGGTGAGGAATCGACGTTCCAAGTCCAGCCGGGATTCCTGACGGTGCTCTCAAATCCCGCTGCGCCGCCGCCGGCGACTCACCTTCCTGTGCGTTCTGACTATTCGACGAGCGGCCGGCGCAGGGCTCTAGCCGAAGCGATTGCTTCCAAGGACAATCCGCTCACGGCCCGGGTAATGGTGAACCGCATTTGGGGCTGGCATTTCGGAACCGGAATCGTGGCCACTCCGGGAAACTTCGGCAAGATGGGTGTCTTGCCCTCGAATCCGGAATTGCTCGATTGGCTGGCCACCGAATTCGTCCAGCGCGGATGGATCATCAAGGATATCCAACGCCTCATCATGACGTCGGAAACCTACAAAATGGCGTCGGCATTTTCGCGCGAGGGGAATTTGAAGACCGATCCTACCGATGTCTATTTATGGCGCTTCCCGGCTCATCGTCTGGAGGCGGAGATCATCCGCGATATCACGCTCTCGGCCAGCGGCAAGCTCAATCCGCAGTTTGGCGGCGAGCCTTTCTTCCCGGCGATCCCCGTCTCGCTGCGCGCTGATCAGCCGCGCGGCACGTGGGAACTCACCAAGGAAGAACCTACCACGTGGAGGCGCAGTGTCTATGCCTACGTGAAGCGTGGATTGAAGTATCCGATGTTTGAGGTATTCGACGAGCCGGATTTGAACGTGACCAGCGAAAAGCGTGCGGTCAGCACCGTTCCCACGCAAGCTTTAACGCTCTTGAACAACGATTTCATGTTGATTCAGGCCGGTCACCTGGCAGATCGTGTGTGGAAACTGGCTGGGGCGGATCAGAGTAAACAGGTCGCCGAAATGTATCGCATCACGCTCGCCCGCGAGCCTACACCTACTGAGATGCGGATCAACATCGAGTTTCTCGAGAAGCAGACCGGCAGCAGCAACGCGAAGTCGGCGCTGACCGATCTCGCGCACGTGGTGCTTAACCTGAACGAGTTTGTGTATGTCAACTAGTGAGGACTCCATGAGCGAATACTTCTGTGAACACAGCCGCAAAGACAACTTCATTTCCCGGCGGAAGTTCTGGACAGAAGCTGGAATGGGCATTGGCACCCTGGCGCTGATGGACCTGCTGAGTCGCGATCAACTGATGGCTGCCGAATGTGTCGCGCCGGTGGGCAAAATCGATTCTCCGCTTGCGCCGAGGCCGGTCCATTTCAAACCGCGCGCGAAATCCGTGATCTCGCTATTTATGAGCGGCGGCGTCAGTCATCTCGATACTTTCCAGTACAAACCGGCGCTCGAGAAATACGATCGCATGCCCATGGAAGGTAAGGGCGAGATCAAAGTCCGGCAGGGCTATCCCGGACCGCTGATGAAAAGCCCCTTTAAATTCAAGCAATACGGACAATCGGGTGCATGGGTCTCGGAGATTTTCCCGAACATCGCAACCATCGTGGACGACCTGGCCTTCGTTCACTCCTGCCAGGGAACGTCCAATGATCATGTGATCTCGCATTACGAGTGGAACACCGGTTCGATTCAAATGGGATTCCCCAGCGTCGGTGCGTGGGTCACCTACGGTCTGGGCAGCGAGAATCAAAGCCTGCCGGGCTTCGTCGTCGTTCTCGATCAGAAGGGCGGACCATATGCGGGTCCTCCGAACTGGCAAAACGGATTCCTGCCTGCGGCCTACCAGGGGACCGTATTCCGCTCTAAGGGCGACCCAATCCTCGATCTGAGCCCGCCCAGCCAGTACATGTCGCCCGAACAGCAGCGCGCCCGGCTCGATCAGATCACCCGGCTGAATCAGGCTTTCGACGAGAAGTATCCCGGCATTTCGGAGCTTTCCGCGCGAATCTCATCTTACGAACTCGCGTATCGCATGCAAGCCTGCGCGCCGGAGGCTGTCGACATCTCGTCGGAAAGCGACGAGACGAAGCAGCTCTATGGGCTGAACGATCCAGTCACCGCCGCCTACGGTCGTCAATGCCTGCTCGCGCGCAGGCTAGTGGAGCGCGGCGTGCGTTTCGTGCAGTTAATCAGCGGAGCCTATGTCAGCATCGAAGACACTTGGGATGCACACGCAAATATCGTCAGCAACCACACACTGCACGCCCGCGAAGTAGACAAGCCCATCACCGGATTGATCACAGACCTGAAACGGCGCGGCATGCTCGATGAAACGGTCGTGATGTGGCACAGTGAATTCGGCCGGATGCCGATTTCGCAGCGTGGCTTGGGACGCGATCACAATCCGGGCGCCATGACCATCTTTATGGCCGGTGCGGGAATTCAGGGGGGCCAGCAGATCGGCGCCTCCGACGATGTCGGTTTCAAAGCCGAGGAGCAGAAGGTTACCAATCACGACGTACACGCGACCTTGCTGCACTTGCTGGGCATGGATCACAAACGCCTGACGTATTATTTCAACGGCCGCAACATGCGCCTGACAGATGTCTCCGGCGAACTGATTCCGCAAATCGCCGGCACGGCATCCCAGAAGGCCTGACGAGTCCGTGCGCGCCGCCCTAACTATAACTACTTTCTTGCTGATCGGAGTTCCGGCTCTCGCGCAACATCACGGATAAACGTGAGCGATGCAGGAGTTCCTGCCACTGGAAGCGACTACTGTTTTCGGGAAACCGTACGGACTGGCGGATTCCTCAGTCGGGAAACACAACAGGTACTTAGAACTCACTATTGCATTTCTAAGGATTCCCCTGCGCGATTCGGGAGTACAATCCCTCAGCGTTTTTAGCACTCGTTTGAGGGGGATCCATGAAAGAGCTCCGTTCTTCTTGTCTGGCCGCATTTTTTCTAGCCATAACGTTCCAGCTGC